>Ga0326727_10000505_pt1 | contig 161061 bp, 140 predicted proteins | sample MB2enrmetagenome_FD_207643 | JGI IMG/M metagenome (GOLD analysis project Ga0326727, IMG submission 207643) | Lab enriched peat soil microbial communities from McLean, Ithaca, NY, United States - MB29MY | ecosystem: Environmental > Terrestrial > Soil > Wetlands > Peat | place: USA: New York...
CCACCTTCCCACCACCCCGACGACGGCGGCTACGGAATTGTTTTCTAATCCCACAAGCAACCCTCCAGTTCCCGCCGCCGTTTCTCACTCATACCCTTCAACCTCGCCAGGGGGATACGATGTGGGTGGGCTCTACCATCTCCCACCATCTCCCAACCATCTCCCCACATCGATTGCCCTTCGCCGCACGGGACGCTAGACTTATTGATTCGGGGTATTCACTATGCTCGTAGTCATGCAAGCGCAGGCCACCGAAGACCAGGTCCGCGCCGTTTGCCAGAAAATTGAATCTCTCGGATACCGCGCCCACTCCATGCCCGGCGCGCAACGCACCGCCATCGGCATCACCGGCAACAAAGGCGAAGTCGAATCCGGCACGCTCGAAGAAATGCCCGGCGTGCAGGAAGTCATCCGCGTCACCAAGCCCTACAAGCTGGTCAGCCGAGACACCAAGCCCGACAACACCGTCATTACGTTTCCCGATTCACGCGCTACCATCGGAGGCCCCGAGCTGGCCATCATCGCCGGCCCCTGCGGCGTCGAGAGCCGCGACCAGGCCTTCGCAATCGCGGAGCGCGTAGCCCGCGCCGGAGCCCAGTTCTTCCGCGGCGGCGCTTACAAACCGCGCACTTCTCCGTATTCTTTTCAGGGACTGGCCGAAGAAGGCCTACAGATCATGGCCGAAATCCGCGACCAATTCGGCCTGCTCATCGTCACCGAAGCGGTCGATTACGAATCGCTCGACCTGGTCGACCAGTACGCCGATGTCATCCAGATCGGCGCCCGCAACATGCAGAACTTCTCTCTGCTCAAGCGCGCCGGACGCGCCCGCAAGCCCGTCCTGCTGAAGCGCGGCATCTCGGCGACGCTGGAAGAATTTCTCATGGCCGCCGAGTACATCATGAGCGAGGGCAATTACAACATCGTCCTGTGCGAGCGCGGCGTGCGCACCTTCGCCGATCACACCCGCAACACGCTCGATCTCAGCATCGTTCCCGCCGTCCAGCGTCTCAGCCACCTGCCCATCGTCGTCGATCCCAGCCACGGCACCGGCAAGCGCAACAAAGTGACGCCGCTCTCCCGCGCCGCCGTCGCCGCAGGAGCCGACGGCCTGATGGTGGAAGTTCACCACGATCCCGACCGCGCCCTCTCCGATGGCATGCAGTCGCTATTCCCCGATCAGTTCGACGCTCTGATGGTGCAGGTCAGACAGATCGCGGCGGTGCTGGGACGGAATGTCCCACTCACGAGCAACGTCCATGCCGAAACCACAAGTTCTGCGGACTGATTTTATGAAACGCCAGCATTGAGTCGCTGTGCTGACCCGGCCACATCTGATAATCTCTTGCCTTCAGCGAGGCTAACTCGTCCTTGAGAAAAGTTCTTCTATTCGCCGTCCTCGTTCCGCTCGTCCTGGCTGCCGGATGGTATTACTTCCACGAGCGCACCCTCCCCGCCTACGGGCCGCTCTACCGCGAGTATGCTTACATTTCCAATGGCAAGAGCAACACGGTTACGGTTATTGATCTGCGCTCTTTTCGTCCTGTAAGAACGCTGCAGGTCGGCGCAGATCCCACCGGAGTTGCGGCTAATCCTAAGCGGAATGAAGTTTACGTGGTTAACAGCGGTTCCTCGAACGTCAGCGTGATTGATGCGGAGCGGAATAAAGTCGTCGCTACTATCGGTGTCTACGGACGGCCGTTCTTCATCGATGTCTCTCCCGACGGACGCCGCGGCTACGTCGCGAATTCCGGTTCCAACAATGTTTCCGTTCTTGATCTCGATCGTCGCAGCGTTGCGGCCACGCTTCATGTTGGCGGAAGTCCCGGCCTGGCCCGCGTTTCGCCTGACGGATCTACCGTGGTCGTCACCAATCGCGCCGACAATTCTGTTTCGATCATCGACGCCTCGCGGCTGGTTGTGCGCTCGGCCATTAACATTTGCATTCATCCCGAGGACATCGCCATCCTGCCTGATTCCAGCAAGGCGTTCGTTTCCTGTTCTGGATCGGGGCAGGTGGCCAGCATCGATCTCAAGAACGACAAACTGCTCGCGCTCCTCGATGTAGGAAAATCTCCGGTGAGTCTGGCGCTGAAGCCGGACGGCGGAGAGCTGGTTGCTTTCAACTTCGAAGCGGGCAGTATCTCCATCATCGAGACCACGGGCAACGAAGTTTCGGGCAGCTATCTCATCGGCGACCAGCCTACGCGCGGCGTGGTTTCGCTTGATAACTCGCGCTTGTACATCTCTAACTTCGGATCGAATAACATCGCGGTTTACGACATCGACTTAGGCAAGGTGATCGCCTATCTCCCGGTAGGAACCCATCCCGACGCGCTGGCGCTCTCGCAGAATCAGAACTATCTGCTGGTAGTGGACTCCGGTTCCGGAGACCTTGTCGTGATTCAAAAACGCCAGCCGAAGAAGAAATTCGAGCCCTCGGAATATTCCTTGCTGACCATCATCCCGGTCGGCATGCAACCGAACCAGATCGTTGTGAAGTCGTTCCTGGCGACAAAGCTAACGGACGGGCGCTAGGCCGCTTTCAGCCCCAACTCCTTCATCACCATCTGCAAGTCCTTCCACGCTTCACCCTTTTGCCGCGGGTCGCGCAACAGAAACGCCGGATGATAGGTGACGGCCAGCTTGCATCCATCCCAGTTGGGATCGTTGCTATGCACGCCTGCCGGTTTGAAGTCGTAAAAGCGGCCGCGCAGTTGCATCATCGACGCACTCATCGCCAACAGCGTCTTTGCAGCCACCGCTCCGAGCGCGACCACTACTTTCGGCTTGATCACTGCGATCTGCCGCATCAGAAACGGCGAGCAGGTCGCGCACTCCTCGCGCTCCGGCGTGCGATTGCCCGGCGGACGGCACTTCACGATGTTCGCGATATAGACTTGCTCGCGCTCGATCCCCATCGCCTTGATCATGTTGTTGAGCAGTTGCCCGGCGCGCCCGACGAAAGGTTCGCCCTGCGCGTCTTCATCGGCGCCCGGCCCCTCGCCCACGAACATTAACTCGGCCTTCGGATTCCCGACGCCAAACACAATCTGCTTTCGTCCCTGCTTATGGAGCACACAGCGCGTGCAGTCGCCCAGGTCTTCGCGGATGATCTTCAGCGCCTTTGCCGGATCGCTCACGCTCTGCTCGGGCTTTGGCGCGATCGCGTCAAAAATATTTTCTTCAATCGCAACCGGCACTGCGAGCGCTGCGGCCTTCCGCGGACTCATTTCTTCGCCTGGCTCTGGCTGAGTTGTAGAAACCGCGATTTCTTCTTCGTCCACCGAAATCGGCGCTTCCCCCGCGCGCTCCGACGGGGGTTGCCGGTAGAAGTCGTAGATCCCCATCTCGTTGTAGTAGCGGATGCGCGCCGCCAGCGCGCGTCGAAGTTCAGGGTCAAGGGTACGGGGCATTGCGGATAAGAATAACAACTTTTCACCACAGAGACACGGAGGCACAGAGAAAAGCAAGGGCTTTCGCTTCCGATTTTTCTCTGTGATTCTGTGTCTCTGGGGTGAATTAAGATTCTCGGGAGGCCAAGCCGCTGCGTTTTCGCAGCTTCACTACCTGGTCGAGCACGCGTTGCGCAACTACCCACTTCGAGGTCTCGGGGACCTCGACCACTTCGCTCTGCGAGATGATCGTGACTGCGTTACGGTCGGAATCAAAACCAATTCCTTCGCGCGAAACGTCATTCACCACGATCGCATCCAGAGATTTCGCCGCCAGCTTCTGGAGCGCGTTTTCCAGCACGTTCTCCGTCTCAGCGGCAAATCCCACGACCACCTGGAAAGTCTTCCGGCGCGCCACTTCCGCCAGAATATCCGCGGTCGGTTGCAGCTCCAGCGTTATCTCGCCCTGGCGCTTGATCTTCTGCTCCGCCACCGCTTTCGGACGGAAGTCCGCCACGGCCGCCGTCATGATCACGACCGTACTCTGGGGCAGTAATTTCAAGACCGCCGCCTGCATCTCTTCCGCCGTCTGCACCCGCGTCACTTCCGTCGCGTCCGGAGCGGCAATCGCAGTCGGCCCGCTGACCAGCAGCACGCGCGCTCCGCGGCGCAGCGCCGCTTCCGCAATGGCGTATCCCATGCGCCCGCTCGACCGGTTCGTCAAATACCGTGTCGGATCGATCTTCTCGCGCGTCGGACCCGCCGTCACCAGAACCGTTTCGCCCGCCAGGTCCTGCGAGGCGCCCAGCGCTTCCATCACCGCCGCCACAATCGTCTCGTTCTCGGCCAGCCGCCCCGCGCCGGTCATTCCGCAAGCCAAATAGCCCTTGCCGGGCTCGACAATGCGAACGCCGCGCTTACGCAGGATTTCCAGATTCGCCTGCGTGGCCGCGTGGTTCCACATGTTGACGTTCATTGCGGGAGCCACTACGACCGGAGCGGAGGTCGCGAGATAAAGAGCGCTCAGAAAGTCGTTCGCAATCCCGTGCGCGAAGCGCGCCAGCACATTGGCCGTGGCCGGAGCCACCAGCAGCGCATCAATCGCCTGCGCAATGGCAATGTGCTCGATCGCCGACTCGACATTCGCCTGCGATTGGTCCGAGCCGAACATGCCGGTAATAACTTTTTCTCCGGAGAGCGCTGCGAACGTCAGCGGACGAACGAACTCCTGCGCTGCGGCCGTCATCACGACTTGCACGCGAATGCCGCAGCCCTGCAAAAGGCGCACGATTTCCGCCGCCTTATAAGCTGCAATCCCACCGGACACGCCCAGCGCAATTTTCATAGGAGGAAGGCGGCTCCAACTGCGGGATCAAGCCCCGCCTACGGAGTTGATGCTGCCACCTGGCGCGAGATTCAAACCGCGTTGGCGGCGTCTGGCCTCAAGGGCTAAAGCCCGCATTTTTAAGGCCGGGAGCGGCACGGCTGAAGCCGTGCCATTCCTAAAAACCCACCGAGACCAGTTCTAGAATGGCCGGCGGTTATTTCTACGCCTCTTCCGGAAACACCTTGCTCAGAATCTCGCTGGCGGCCTCTACCGGCAACTTCGGAACCTCCGGAATCAGCCATTTCACTTTGCCAGCCTTGATTTCGTCTTGCGCGATGCGGCAGGGTTTGCGCGATCCGGTATCGATCACCGGCGGTGCGCCACCTTGCAGTTGCCGTGCCCGCCGCGCCGCGACCAGAATGTAGCGGTAGTTGCTGTCGAACCCCTCTATCAGCTTCATACTTTCTCCCTCAAAACTTCATGCGCGCTTAACCGCATGCGGATTAAACGAGGCCAGAATCGGCTGCACCCGCTCGCGCGCCTGTTCCAGCCGGCAAGCTTGCGCTGTTTCCACTCGCCGCTTTTCCTCAGCGGAAGGTTCCGCCCCGCTTTGCAGCAGCCGCTCCGACAACACTATGTCCTTTAGTTCGTCCGCGGATTGCTCAAGCAGGTTGTTAACTAGAATGTAGTCGTATTTCGAGTAATTCTCAATCTCTCGCCGGGCCGTGTCCAACCGGCGGCGAATTACTTCCTCCGAATCCAGCCCTCGGTTCCGCAGCCGCCATTCCAGCTTCTCCCGGTCCGGCGGAAGAATAAAGATGCTCACCGCGTTTGGAATCTTCCGCTTGATCTGTTCCGCCCCCTGCACATCGATATCCAGCAGCAAGTCGTTGCCGCGCGCCTCAGCCTCGCGCAGAAACCGCCGCGCCGTGCCGTAATAGTTTCCGAAAACTTCCGCGTGCTCCAGAAACTCCCTGGCCGCAATCATGGCCTTAAATTCTTCCTTGGAGACGAAGAAATATTCCTTGCCGTTCTGCTCGCTTCCGCGCGGCGGACGCGTGGTGTACGAGATCGAGAAGTCCAGGTTACGAACCATCTTGAACAGTTCGTTCACCAGCGTGGATTTACCCGAACCCGATGGCGCGGAAACAATGTATACGACGCTCATTCCAGATTCTGCACCTGCTCCCGCGATTTCTCGATCTCCGACTTCATCAGCAGGCCCATCTCGGTAATCTTCAAGGCCTCGCCCGCCAGGCCCGAGGTTTTCGAAAGCAGCGTGTTGGCCTCGCGGTTCATTTCCTGCAGCAAAAAGTCCATCTTCTTGCCCACCTCGCCACCCTGGTCGAGCAAACCGAGAAAATGCTTCATGTGCGCGTTCAGCCGAACCAGTTCTTCCTGGATGTCGCTGCGATCGACTAGCACCGCGACTTCCTGCAGGATCCGTTCTTTGTCCACCTGTGCGCTGAGGATCTCGAGCATGCGGGCCTGCAGCCGCTCCGAGTAGCTGCGCAGAACCGTGCTGCGATGGGCTTCCACCCCCGCCGTCGCTTTCTCCAGATTTGTCATGCGCGCGCGCAACTCCGCGCCGATGCTCCGGCCTTCTTCCTCGCGCATCTCATTCAGCCGGGAAAGCGCTTCCTCCACTCGCGCCATCACCGCCGTCTCCAGTTCGTCTCCCGATTTCTCGGCTCCCGAATCCATCGCGCCCGGCATCCTGAGAACCACGTTCAGATCGGGCTCGCCCTCGACTCCAAACTCATCCGCCGCCGCGCGAAACGCTTCCACGTAGCCGGCGATCAGTTGCCGGTTGAGCGCGACCCCGTTCGGGCCCGAGCGATCCAGGTTCAGGATCACTTCGATGTGGCCGCGAGCCAGTTTTTCCTTCAGCACACGGCGCAGCTTCATCTCCAGCGCGTCGGTATCGGAGGGCAGCCGGAAATGAAGATCGAGAAAACGATGATTCACCGATTTTAGCGACAGCGCAAACGCCAACTGGGCAGTGACCTGCCCTTTGACCTGCGCGAATCCCGTCATGGAGCGAAGTGGCATAACAATTCCAGGTTTCAGAGTTTCAAGGTTTCAAGGTTGCAAGGTGATAGATTCCGCAGTCGATGTGAGTCGCTGCAATCTCGGGCACTTCACCTTGAAACCTTGCAACCTTGAAACTTTGAAACTTTCTTACGCCTTCGGCGCTTCCGCTTCCGCAAACTGCAACTCGTAAAGCCGCCGGTATGTGCCCAACCTATGCATCAGCTCTTCATGCGCGCCAATGTCGCTGATCGTGCCGTTATCGAGCACGACGATGCGGTCCGCGCGGCGCACGGTCGAGAGCCGATGCGCAATCACAAACACAGTACGCCCACTCATCAAATTTTGCAGTGCCGCTTGCACCAGCGACTCGGACTCGCTGTCCAGCGCCGACGTCGCCTCATCGAGAATCAGAATCGGCGCGTTCTTCAGGATCGCCCGCGCAATCGCGATGCGCTGCCGCTCGCCGCCGGAAAACCGCACCCCGCGCTCCCCGATCATGGTGCCATACCCATCCGCAAGCCCGGAAATAAATTCATGCGCTCGCGCCGCTCGCGCCGCGTCTTCCACTTTTTTCTGCGAGACATGCGGCTGGCCATAGGCGATGTTGTTCCTCACCGTATCGTTAAACAACACCGTCTCCTGCGTGACAATCCCGATCTGCGATCGCAGCGACTCCAGCGTCACATCGCGCACATCGTTGTCGTCAATCAGAATGCGCCCGCTGCTGACGTCAAAAAAACGCGGGATCAGGTGCACCAGCGTGCTCTTGCCGGCGCCGCTCGATCCCACCACCGCCAGCACCTCGCCCGCCTTCACTTCCAGATTGATATCGTGCAGCACGACCGGCGAATCTCCGGCATTTTCATAGGAGAAAGACACGTCCGCAAAACGGATGGCCCGCGCAAACTTCCCCATCCGCTTCGCTCCCGGCTTCTCGCGCACTTCGTCTTCCATATCCATGAAACGGAAAATTTCCGACGAGGCGCCCACTGCCTGCTGGAAATTGTTATTAAACATCGCGAATTTGCGCACCGGATCGTACAGCTTGAAGACGGCGAAAATAAAGGCGACGAAGATCCCTGGCTTGAACACCCCCTTGTTGATCTGATCGCGTCCGAGCAGCAGCAGAAGCGCGATGGCAATCGAGCCGAGAATATCCATCAGCGGAGAACTGATCGCGAACGCCGCCACCTGGCGAAGATTGGCTCGGAACAAGCGGCGCGCGGCAACGCGGAAGCGATCTACCTCCCAGTTCTCCATGCCAAACGCCTTGACGATCCGGTTCCCGGTAATGGTTTCGTGCAGAATGTTCTGAATCTCGGCCAGCTTGTCCTGCCCACGGCGTGTCGTGCGGCGCACTCGCCGACCGACTTTTCTCGACGAGTATAAAATCGCCGGGACGAACAGCAGCAGTACCCACGCCAGCTTGCCTCCCAGCAGGACCACCACCACGGCGGTAAACAGGAAAGTGAAAAACTGTTGCAGGAATTCCGCCAGCACGCCCGACATTGCCGATTGTACCTTCTCGATATCGTTGACGATCGTCGAGAGCAGCGTGCCCGTGGTGTGTTTCGTGAAAAACGCCGCCGAACTTCGCATGATGGCGTTATACAAATCGTCCCGCAGGTCGGTGATCATGCCAAAACCCGCGTAGTTCACCAGGTACGTTCCGGTGTAATCGAAGATCCCCTTTAATACCGTGGCTGCCACCAGTGCGAAGGCAACCATCGTCCAGGGATTGTGAAAGTGGGACGGAACCAGTTGTTGAAGGTTCAGAAAGCGCTCGCTGCCCGGCAGCTTGAACAACCGGATGGTCTTCTCCGGGGAGGCGGGGTTCAATACGCTATCAAAAACCGGACCGATCAGCAGGAGCCGGCCGGCATCCAAGAGTCCCACCGCCGCCATCAGTACAACTGACGCGGAAAACTGCCACCAGTAAGGCAGAACGTAGTGCAACAGGCGGGTCAGTGGATGGGGCTTGGCCGATGTTCCCGCACTCTTCGCGCCCGCCACTGTTGAGGTTGCCATGCGAGTAAGGCTCAATTCTACATGTGATCTCCCGTAGAGACGCGGCTTGCCGCGTCTCCTGACGCGGAGTGGGACGGGGCAAGCCAGGTGTCTACAGACGGAAGGATGTCCAGCCGGGCAACTACTTCGGGCTGTCCCGATGCACGACCTTCACTTTGTATCCCGCTTGCCGCAGCCGCTTGCTTACATCTTCGGCGATCATTACCGAGCGGTGCTGTCCGCCCGTGCATCCGAAGCTGATGGTCAGGTAGCTTTTCCCCTCGCGAATGTAGTGCGGCAGCAGGTAGACCAGCAAATCCGAAATGCGGTTAATGAACTCCTGCGTCTGCGGAAACGAGCGGATGTATTTGGCGACCCGCGGATCGCGCCCCGTCAGCCCGCGAAACTCCGGCACAAAATGAGGATTGGGCAGAAAGCGCACATCGAACACCAAGTCGGCATCGTCCGGCACACCGTGCTTGTATCCGAAACTCACGCACGAAACCAGAATCGTCTGCTGGCTCCCCGACTGCTGTTTGAAGCGGCCGGTCAAGTGCGCCCGCAGCTCATGCACGTTGAATTTGGTGGTGTCGATGACCAGGTCGGCGATCTTGCGGATCGCCCGCAGATGCCGCCGCTCGGCCCCGAGCGATGCCCGCACGGTCGTGCCCGTCCCCAGCGGATGCGGCCGCCGCGTCTCGCTGTAGCGCCGCAGCAATGCGGCATCGCTCGCTTCGAGATAAATCACCCGCGTCGGTATCGTCCGCTTCACCGACTTCAGAATCGCCGGCAGCTTCTCCAGTTGCGAACCCTCGCGCACATCCACCACCAGCGCCGTGCGCGGAATCTCGCCCGACTGCAACGCCAGTTCGGCAAAGCGCGGAATCAGTTCCACCGGCAGATTGTCCACGCAGTAGTAGCCAAGATCTTCGAACGCCTTCAGCGCCGAAGCCTTTCCCGACCCGCTCATGCCGGTAATGATGACCAGTTCCGCCGCGGTGTGCGGCTCGCCCTTGCGCCCGCGGGCTTTTCCCGCCGAGGGCTTTCCCGCCGCGTGCGTGACCTTCTTGAGTTTGCTGCGCAGTGGCATTCTGGGAATCTTAGCATGCAGTCAGAGACCTGGCTGCTGCCCTCGCCCACCTTCAACACCATGATCGAGCTGAAACTTGCCTCAATGCCGGGGCCCAAAGTGATAACTGGCTTGAGTCGTCGTGACGGACGGCTTCCCGTCAACCAACTGGGGCTCATAGACGTACTGCTTCACGGCAGCAACGACAGGACTAATGAACGGCTCATCGCCGCCGATAACCTTGACATCCTGAACTTTGCCGTCCACACCAATGGTGATGGTCAGATAGACCGACCCCGACTTGCCCGCCAATTCCGGCGGCAACTGCGGCTCAACACCCGACACCTTGCGAGGCCACAACACCAGCACACCTTTGTCGTTCACAACACCAGTCCGAAACTCAGGCCGATAGGGAATCGATGACATACACTCCACATGTCCATTAGCCCCACCGCCTTTCTTTTCCAACGAAAAGCGAAATCCCAATTGGCTCTCGACTACTCCGACCGGAGTTCCATTGAGCAGGTAGGGGCGAAAACGGAAGTCTCGCAGCGCGTCCACACTCGCAGCTACAAGCAGAGGGTCGCCTTCGACCGGCACACTCAGTATGATCTTTCCGGTTTCATCGACGTCGATCTTGAAAATCACGTCGCCTTGAATTCCCTTTGTCATGGCCTCTTCGGGGTATTCTGGCATCACTCTGCGTTCGACCAGTCCAAGAATCACTCCGCCAGAAACGCGAATCTTTGACGGCCGAGGAGGTTGAAGTTGTGATTGAGCGTCAGGGCTATTTTGTGCAAGCCCAACTGTTATGCAACCCGCGAGTAATACGACGATCATCTTGATTTGTGACATACAACCTCCTGCTGGTGGCCTTTGTGCGTGATGAGTGCGGCTGAGTTCCAGTCCCTCGGCCTTAGCCGCTGTCCTCGCCCACCTTTAGCAACGCCAAAAACGCCTCCTGCGGAATATCCACGCGCCCGATGCGCTTCATCCGCTTCTTGCCTTCCTTCTGTTTTTCCAGCAACTTGCGTTTGCGGGAAATGTCGCCGCCGTAGCATTTGGCGATGACGTTCTTGCGCATTGCGGGCACGGTCTCGCGGGCAATGATCTTGGCTCCGATCGCCGCCTGGATTGCCACCTCAAACATCTGCCGCGGGATCAACTGTTTCATCTTGGCCGCCAGCGCCCGCCCGCGATCATAGGCGAAGTCGCGATGAATGATGGTTGACAGGGCATCGACTGGCTCGCCCGCCACCATGATGTCGAGCTTGGCCATCGGCGACGTCCAGTAGCCCGACAGATGATAGTCGAGCGAAGCGTAGCCGCGCGACACCGACTTCAGCCGGTCATAAAAATCGAGCACGATTTCGTTCAGCGGCAGCTCGTATTGCAGCATCACGCGCGAGGAGCTGACATACTCAAAACTTTTCTGTTTCCCGCGTTTTTCCTCGACCAGCTTCAGAATGCCGCCTACATATTCCTCGTTGGTCAGAATCACGGCGAGAATCACCGGCTCTTCGACTTTGGCGATCTCGCTGACATCGGGCCAGCGCGAAGGATTATCCACCTCGATCACTTGGCCATCGGTCTTGGTGATCTGGTAACGCACGCCCGGAGCGGTCGTGATCAGGTCGAGATTGTATTCACGCTCCAGACGTTCCTGGATGATCTCCATGTGGAGCAGGCCGAGAAAGCCGCAGCGGAAGCCGAATCCGAGCGCCACCGAACTTTCCGGCTCGAAGAAAAACGACGAATCGTTGAGCTTCAGTTTTTCCAGCGCCTCGCGGAGTTGCGTATGCTCGTGCGCGTCCACCGTGTAGAGGCCGGCGAAAACCATGGGCTTTATTTCTTCAAACCCGGGCAAGGCCTGGAGCGATGGCCGGTCATCGTCGGTGATGGTGTCGCCGATCTTAGTATCCGCGACGTTCTTGATACCCGCGATGATGAAGCCCACTTCTCCAGCCACCAGTTCGTCGATCTCCACCGGCTTCGGCGTGAGTACGCCCAGGGTTTCCACCTGAAACACGTGCCCGTTCGACCACAGCCGGATCTTCTGCCCCTTGCGCAACCGGCCCTCGAAGACGCGCGCCAGCACCACGACTCCGCGATACGGATCGAACCAGGAATCGAACAGCAGCGTCTGAAGATGCCGCTCCGGCGCGCCTTTTGGCGGCGGAACGCGCTTCACAATCGCCTCGAGCACATCGGGCACGCCCTGCCCGGTCTTGGCGCTGATCAGCAACGCATCGGAGGCATCGAGGCCGACCGCGCTCTCGATCATCTCCTTGGTGCGGGCAACGTCGGCGCTCTGCAAGTCGATCTTGTTGATGACCGGGATAATTTCGAGGCCATGATTGATGGCAAGATAAGAGTTCGCCAGCGTCTGCGCTTCCACGCCCTGCGACGCGTCCACTATCAGCAACGCGCCTTCGCAGGCGGCCAGCGAGCGCGAGACCTCGTAGGAAAAATCCACGTGGCCGGGAGTATCGATCAAGTTGAGCTGGTAAATCTGGCCATCCTGGGCGGGGTATAACATGCGGACGGCGTGAGCCTTGATGGTAATGCCGCGCTCCCGCTCCAGGTCCATCGAGTCCAGAACCTGCTCCTGCATTTCGCGCATGGCGAGCGAGCCGGTAAGCTCCAGCAGCCGGTCGGCCAGCGTGGATTTCCCGTGATCGATATGCGCGATGATCGCAAAATTGCGGATGCGAGCGGCTTCCATGAGGACACTGCGATTTTAGCAGGGGGCTACGGTAACCGCGCACCCCCATCCGGCCGCTGCTTAGCGCCTTCGAACTGGCCGGACTTGCCGGAGGAAGGATGGGAACCCTGGTGTCTTCAAACGCAACTTGGATTCGGGATGGGCGCCGTTTCTGGGCGGACAGCATGAATTTCAAACGGCAAGCACTTTCGTACTATCACAGACGTAATTCCCGATCCTGCCTCCGAGCCGCTATCATGACTATTCCCCACCGTACATAGAGGACTTATGCCTTCAAAATGGCTGCTGGCGCTGATCCTAGTTCTTCCATTTACGCGACAAGCACTTGGTCAGAGCAGCGACAACTCCGCCCCTCCGCTTGGCGACGTCGCTAAGCGGAATGACGCCGCCAAGAAAGAAAAAGACGCCCCCGCCAAGGCCAAGCGCGTGTTCACTGACGACGACATGTCGGTCCGCAAAAGCCCCATCCCGGCCATCGCTCTCCAGGGTGCCGATAATACCGGCGAAGTGCTGGCTGCCATCCACGAGTTCCGTGCGAACCACAATGCCGAAGACACCGAAAATGCGGTGCACGACTGGTTCGACGAGCAAAACGAGGTTCTTGCCGCGGCCATCGAGGCGAATGTGCGGCAGCAAAAACACAATCAGATGCGCATGGAAGCTGCCCAAGATCGTTCCGCTTATCCTTACAACTACGTCTACGATGGCGACTCTTCCAGATACAACGAGCGCATGACGACCGAGCGCTGGTCGCAGCGGGTGGAGGCTCGCAACACGCAAGAGAACTTCCAGGTCATCTCCCGGGTTCAGCAGGCGCTTATGAAGGTGCGCTTCGACGTGATCTGCCGCCCAAACAAAACCAAGCCAGCTTCCTACGATTGGTTCAGGATCCGGACCGCCAACGGCGTCGGCAGTTACTGACGAGGGATGCGAATAAAGCTAGACAGGAAGAACGGAGCGCGATCCTGGGTACAAAACTCTTGATGTCTGACACTGCGGGTTCTTCCCACGCGCCCACTAGCTGAATAGAAGGGCGCGGCCGAAGCCGCGCCCTGGTAAATCCTGCCAATGCGTGTTCGGAGCTCAGTCCCGAACCCCATCCATGAACGCCCGCAACTTCCGCGAGCGCGATGGATGGCGCAACTTTCTTAGGGCTTTGGCTTCGATTTGGCGGATGCGTTCGCGAGTTACCGCAAACGACTGTCCGACTTCTTCGAGCGTGTGCTCGCTGCCATCTTCCAGCCCGAAGCGCATCTTGATGACCTTCTCCTCGCGCGGGGTCAGCGTGCGCAGCACCTGCGAAGTCTGGTCTTTTAGGTTGACGTTGATTACCGCCTCGGCCGGCGAAACGACCGCGCGGTCTTCGATGAAGTCGCCGAGGTGCGAATCTTCCTCTTCGCCAATTGGCGTTTCGAGGGAGATCGGCTCCTGCGCAATCTTCAACACTTTGCGGACCTTCGCCACCGGAATGTCCATCCGCTTGGCGATTTCTTCCGAGGTAGGTTCGCGTCCCAGTTCCTGCACCAGTTGCCGCGAAGTGCGGATCAGCTTGTTGATGGTTTCGATCATGTGCACCGGGATGCGAATCGTACGCGCCTGATCGGCGATGGCGCGAGTAATCGCCTGCCGAATCCACCATGTGGCATAAGTCGAGAACTTATACCCGCGGCGGTATTCGAACTTGTCCACGGCTTTCATCAGGCCGATGTTGCCCTCCTGAATCAGGTCGAGGAACTGCAAGCCGCGATTGGTGTACTTCTTCGCAATCGAGACCACCAGGCGCAAGTTGGCTTCGATGAGCTCGCGCTTGGCGTGCTCGGCGTCCATGTCGCCCTGGATGATCTCGCGCTGCGTGCGCTTGAGCTCCTGGAACAACAGGCCCGCTTCCGCTTCGAGCTTTTCCAGCTCTCCGCGGACCGCGCGCGACTGCTTGCGATATTCCTTGCGCTGTTCTTCGCTGCGCGTCGCCTCGGCCCGCTTTTCCAGGTTCTGGATCTGACGGTCGAGCGAGCGCATGCCCTCGACCGTGCGGTTCACGCGGTCAATCAGGCGCTTGCGTTCGTTGTTGGTGAAGCCCAGGCTCCGCACCGCGATCGACGTGCGCACAATCGCGTGCGCCAGGTGGAAGCGGTACCGGCGATGGTCGCGCGGCCGCTTCTTCAAGTTCACCGCCGCCAGCTTTTCCTGGAGCGGCGTCACCTTCTTGTATAGTTTTTCGAGCGCGTTGATCTTGGCGAGAAATTCTTGCAGACGATTCTCGACGATCTCTTCCGTGATTTCCTCTTCGTCGAACGTCACCAGCTCTTTGATGGAACGAACGCCCTTCTCGAGATCCTCGCCCAAAGCGAGGAGTTCACGAATCACAATCGGCGAGCGCGAGAGCGCCTTCAGCACCCGGTTTTGCCCCCGCTCGATGCGCTTGGCGATTTCCACTTCGCCTTCGCGGGTGAGCAGGGGAACAGTGCCCATCTCGCGCAAATACATGCGGACGGGGTCATTGGTTTTTTCTAAGGCGCCGGGGGTTAGGTCGAGTTCGACGTCCTCGGAGCCCTCTTCCACTTCTTCGAATTTTTTTTCCAGATCGGTCGAAGGCCCTTTCGAGCTTTCGAGTACATCGATGCCTTGGGTCCCGATCGTGGTCAGCAGATCTTCCAGGTCCTCAGGAGAGTGCACATCGTGCGGGATAAGGTCGTTGACCTGATCATAGGTCAGATATCCCTTCTCTTTGCCTGCGTCGATCAGCTTTTTTATGTCGTCGTACTTGTCATCGAGTGCCAAACCAGATTATCCTCAAGACGTTCGCCGATTCCCACCCCATCAAGCCAAAACCGGGCTTGCTGGGGACCCCGGGTTCGCGGACGCCAAACTATTCGGCGGTGGGAGTCATTACGGAGTTTGTGCGCGAGGCGCACAAACTTTAAGAGTATAGCACGCCGGCTGGTGTTCCTGCCGGCGCAGGTGGAAGTTTGCGCCAATTTTCCGATTGCCCTCCGCCGCCCGTATCTCTTTTCCCGCTAGTTCTTTAGATGGCGCTCGGCCCCGTTTCGTTCCAACGTTTCGCTCCAACCTCAGGATGCCTGGCCAGCCGCCTCCGCCAGTCCCGGGTCCATCAGGGCCCGCTTGAAACGGACTTTCTCCTGCAAAAGCGCTTGTCTTTCCTCGAGTGGAAGCCCTGGGCGCTGCAATCCAAGCTGCACTTCCTCCAGCCGACGCCGCAGATAAATCCTCCGCAAAGCTCGCACCGCGCCTTCCACCGTCTCGGGCGTCAGCTCCTCCTCCTCGGACATCAGGATCGAGGCCAGCAGCCGCCGGTCGTCTTCCGTCTTCGGCAGCGCCATAACGTCCGCCGTTTCCGTTCCAGCCTCCAGCAGCGCCTCGATCAGCGACTGCGACGCCAGTCCCTCATACAACCGTTCCGATTGCAGCGCGTATTGGGCCTGCCGGGCGGGATCGAATTCGTCGTCCGCGCCGTCGCGAGCCGAACTCCGCGTTCCGCCAGCCTGCATCTCGGTCGCCGAAGCCAGCGCCCGGATCAGGACGCGTTCCGCCCCGGTGATTTGCGTCTCAGCCGTGGCTTTGACCTGCGTCGCAGAGCGAGTGGTGGCGGCATGTTTCAATTCCTGGCGCAGCACCGCGGAATCGATTCCCAGCTTCTGCGAAATCTCCAGCGCCAGTTCATCGCGCACAATGCGGCTCGGCACCCGCTGAATGTGCGGAAGAAGATGGTTGACGGCCTTGACCTTGCTCTCCGAATTACGCACCGGAAACAGCGCGCGCGCACGATCGATCAGATAGTCAAAATATTTCTGCGATTTCTTGAGCGCCGCGCCATACGCGTCCTTGCCTTTGCGCCGGATGAACAGATCGGGATCGAATCCAGTCTCCAGCGTGAGCACCTTAATGTTGAATTCTTCTTCGACCAGCAACCCGAGCGTGCGCTCGGTAGCGCGGGCTCCGGCCGTGTCGGGATCGAAGTTGACCACCACATTCTTCGAGAATCGCCCCAGCAATTTTGCCTGTAGCTCGGTGAACGCCGTGCCTGAGCTGGCAATCACATTGTGGAAGCCCGCCGCGTACACGGAAATGCAATCCATCTGCCCTTCGACCAGGATGGAGTACTCGAGCTTGCGAATCGCCTCTTTGGCGTTGTCCAGATTGAACAGCACGCGCGACTTCGAGTAAATCGCCGTCTCCGGAGAATTCAGATATTTCGGCCCAGCCTTTTCATCGGTCGAAAGCGTGCGGCCGGTGAAGGCAATTACTTTCCCTTGTTCATTACAGATCGGGAACATGACGCGATTGCGGAATTTGGAATAAATGGCGGGAGCAGCTCTTGGCTCTTGGCTTTTGGCTCTCGGCTCGGGACTCTCGCCGGACGCCGTTGGCTGTTCGTCGTTCGCGTCGGAACTCTCCACTGCATTGTCATCCTGAGCGGAGCGAAGGACCTGCTTTTCCTGAGCCCTGACACCTGAGACCTGAGACCTGTCCTCTTCCTTCCACGAAAACAGCCCACTCTCCCGCAACAACTCTTCATCAAACTCGCGCCGCAAGGCATCGCGCAGCAGGAATCCGGAATCCGGCGCGTACCCGATGCGAAAGCGCGCAATCGTCTCGCCATCGAGTCCTCGTCCCTTGAGATACTCGCGGGCATTCGCGCCTTCGGGACGCCGCAGACATTCCTGGAAAAACGCGGTAGCGCGCACATGCACGTCGAGCAGTGCCATGCGGAGGTGGGCATTGCGAGCCTCCTCCGGGCTGGAGAAGGCGATCTTGGGCATCGGCACGCCCAGCTTCTGCGCAATCAGCCGGACGGCTTCCGGGAAAGTGATGTTCTCGACCTTCTGCACAAAGGTGAAGACATCCCCCGACTCTCCACAGCCAAAGCAGTGATAAAACTGCCGCGTGGCATGCACTGAAAACGAAGCCGTCTTCTCGGCATGAAACGGACACAGCCCGGAGAAGTTCTGCGCCCCAGCCTTCTTCAGCTTGACGTAGTCGCCCACAATGCGGACGATATCCGCCTGCTGCTTGAGAGACTCTTTGAAGTTGTCGGACGAAGTCACGGTCATTGGGGGCGCACACTGATCCCGTAGTGATTATGAAGGTAGGAGGGGCTGAGGGGAAGGAGCCGGGGCGTGATTGCTGTGGGAAAGGTGTGGAAGAAAAGGATCGGCGGTTGAGAGCGGAGGAAAAGGCCACTAAGGAAGAAGCAGCCCGTTCTTCACGGGATGCAAAGATTGGCAGCGTGCGGTACTACCTGAATTTGTGAGTTAACTCCGGATCACCTCTATTTAGACGAGGACAACGAATGCTAATCCCCGTAAAACGCGCAAACCCGTCTGAACCCCACCTCCAATCCCGCGGCCATCAGCGGACCGCAAAGCTTTCACCACCAGCGGTCGCCGCGCGCGGCGACAAAATTCCGCCAGACATAATCCCACGGCACGACGAACAGGAAGATCACGCTCATCAGGCAGGCAAAGGTTGTGTCCCAAGTGTCTGCGTCCATGGTGTGGTTCTGCCAGGCAGGCAGCGCCACCGCAAGAAGCCATGTGGCCTTCCATGCTATTTCCCAGAACAGAAGCGGCAGCATTTTCAAGGGATACCGTAGCCCTAGGACCGCCAGCAGCACTAGCGCGAGCAGCATGGAATTGACCACGCCATGCATCAGCTCCCAAGGCCTGTGATGAAGGAAGGCAGGAACCTCCTGCATTCCCATGCCGACGGCAATCAAGAGGTATCCGGCCCTTAAAAGATAAATTCGCCACAGCGCGATCTCCCTCGCCGGAGTCTCGTTTCGGTCCCGCGTGCCCAAGGCTAATGCTGGCGATGAATCGGTTTTCATTAAGTTGTGATGCAGGCCCTTTAGGCCCCGTTCGGTTCGTCGATGTCAATGCCGAGGGCGCTTGCTGCCAGCGCGGCCTCAAGTTCGCGCTCTTCGCGAGCCTCTTCTTCGCTCATATTCTCAAAGTATGCCGCCGTGTCTCGCTCAAGCTGCGAAAGTTTCGTCTTCATCCTTGGTCACTGGAGCAAATCTTACACCGTATGGGACTTGAAAAATCCTCAGGATAGAGCGACCGTAAAAACAAATGCGGCCTAGGCCAGCCACCCGGGCCGCATTGTTGTCGCGGACATTCTGACTGACTGCCGTCTTCCGCATGGGCGAAAGACCATCGCGCTACTGCACTCCGAAAAGTGCTACGCACCGATGCTCACCTGAGGCTTGCGCTTCAGGGTTACGATTCAGCGTTTCCATCCTCCTTGGAAGAAGGACTTCTTAGGAGGCCGCAAAGCCTGGGCACCGGCACACTGGACATGCGCCGAATTTCCCCCGGTGACTCACTCTCCAGATCACCGGCAACGCTGAACCCTTGTCGAAACAGATTCAGAACATCTCACGCTTTTGACTGCAAGCACTTTGCGGCAGCGGAAAAATTAACGCAACGGCAAAGTGCGGCTCGACTGTGTAAAAACTGTGGAGCGGAGAGACTTCCTGTGGAAAGGAAAGGAAAAGTGTATTTTTATTCGGGCGGCGCGCGGCGGGAGAACGGGCGAGCTTCGCCTGGCACGACCGGCGGCGAGGCCGAGCTGCGCTCGGCTTGGACCCTTCGACTTCCCCCTCGGCTTCCCCCACCCCATCGCGCCAAAAGCGGGCGCGCTGGGGGCCCCGGTTCGCTCGGGGCTTCGGCGAAACAGGGCAGGCTCGCGAGGGCGCTCGTCCCCACACGTCCGCCTGGGCTGCCGTACAATAGGCGCGATGATTGCGCATCTTCGAGGAACGCTGCTGGCGAAACGTCCGAACCAGGCGATCGTGGAAACTCATGGGGTCGGCTATGACGTTGCGATCAGCGTGCCGACGTTCACGGAAATGCCGGCGGCGGGCGCTGAAGTCGCGCTCCACATTCACACCCATGTTCGCGAGGATGCGCTGAGCCTGTACGGATTTTTGCGGCTGGCCGAGAAACAGCTTTTTGAGAAATTGCTGACGGTGAGTGGGATTGGTCCAACCCTTGCGATCAAAATACTGAGCGGGATGCCGGCGGACGAGATGGTGGGAGCGATTCGCGGCGGCGACCTGGCGCGGCTCACACGCATTCCAGGAATCGGCAGGAAGACAGCGGAGCGCATGGTGCTCGAGTTGCGCGACAAGCTGCCGGCGCCGGCTGGAGGGTCCGATAGTTCAACGACCGCTGCGCCGGCGAGCCTGGTTGAGGAAGACGTTATTTCCGCGCTGGTGAATCTGGGCTATCCGCGCGCGGCGGCGGATAAGGCTTTGCTGGCGGCGCGCGGCGGGAAGAGTCCTCAGAGTTTTGAAGCGCTGTTTCGGTCGGCGCTAGCGGCGCTGTCGAAGTAACGACGAGTTATCCACGACGGATAAGTGCAGCTAAGTGGCGCGTTACTTGCCTTGATACGAATGCCTGGGAGGTTTTTGTGCGCAGACGGTTGGTTCAAATTACTCTGCTGGTTGTTTGTATCGTGGCCGCGTTCTTCGTGGAGATCCCGCGGCTGGTGGATGAACAGCAGAACAAGCTGCTGAAGAAGCCGCCCTACGCGGCATCCGAGCGGGCGCTGAATCTGCACAAGGAACTCACGATCGCCGATCTTCATGCCGATTCGCTTTTGTGGGGGCGGGATCTGCTGCAGCGCAGCAGCTACGGGCAGGTGGACATTCCGCGCCTGGCGCATGGCAATGTTGCGTTGCAGGTTTTCTCACTGCCCACGAAGAGTCCGCACGGGTTGAACATTGAGAGCAATGAAGACAAGAACGATGACATTTTCTGGCTGGCGATTGTGGAACGCTGGCCGCCAGCCACCTGGAGGAGCTTGACGGAGCGGGCGCTGTATCAGGCGCGGCGTCTGCATCGATTCGCGCGCGGTTCGCGGGGCGGCTTCGTGGTCATTGAGAGTTCCGCCGATCTCTCCAGCTACCTGGAACGCCGGCGGCTCAATGGCAGGCTCACGGCCGGACTGCTTTCGATCGAAGGGGCGCACGCGCTCGACGGCAAGTTGGAGAACCTCGATGTTCTGTACCGCGCCGGGTACCGGATGATGTCGCCCAGCCATTTCTTCGATAACGATATTGGAGGATCCTCGACTGGAGTTCACAAGACCGGCCTCACCGAAAAAGGCCGCGAATGGGTGCGGCAAATGGAAGCCCGGCACATGATCGTGGACCTGGCGCATGCATCGCCAAAAACGATTGAAGACGTACTGGCGATTGCCACTCGTCCGCTGCTCGTTTCCCACACGGGCGTGAAAGGCACTTGCGACAACAACCGGAACCTCAGCGACGATCAGATTCGCGCAGTGGCGGCAAAGGGCGGATTGATCGGCATCGGGTATTGGGCCACCGCGACTTGCGGCGCCGACGCGCGGGCGATTGTGAAAGCGATGCGCTATGTTTCCGACCGGGTGGGCGTGGAACATGTGGCGCTCGGTTCGGACTTCGACGGAGCCGTCACCGCTCCCTTTGACACGACCGGATTGGTCGAAATCACCGATGCCATGCTGCAAGCGGGCTATTCCGAGCAGGAGATACGGATGATTATGGGAGAAAACGTGGTGAAGTTTCTGACGGCGAATCTGCCGGAGAAGTAGCCGGTGCTTGGCGCAAACTGGCCATATTGTCATGTCTTATCGAGAATGACACTGTGATATGATAGTGTCATTATGATGGAAGGCGTGACAATGGATACGGAAGCCCGGCTGCGGGTCAATGAAAACGGCCGCGTGGTGATCCCCGTTTCTTTCCGCAAGGCGCTGGGCATCAACGCCGGCGATGAGGTGGTGCTGCGGATCGAGGATGACGAATTACGGATCACGACGCTGAAGCGGCGCGTCGAGCGGGCGCAGCGGCGCATCCGGCGGTACATAAAACCCGGCAGGTCGCTGGCCGGCGAACTCATTGCCGAACGCCGCGAGGCAGCCAAACATGAGTAGAGTCGTGCTGGACGCTTCGGCTGTGCTGGCGTTGCTCAACAATGAGCCGGGGGCGGACAAGCTATCGCCGCAACTGTTGAGCGACGCCACCTGCAGCACGGTCAATCTTGCCGAAGTGCAAACTAAGCTCGTAAGCGCGGGCGGCGTCCCCGATGAAGCATGGGAAGACACCCTCAGCCCCATTCGAGAGGCAGCGCCTTTCACTGCCGAGCACGCGAGAATTGCCGGAAGCCTGGTTGCCCAAACCCGCGCCCTCGGGTTGTCATTGGGAGACCGGGCCTGTTTAGCTCTTGGACTGGCGCTGAAGGCCCCCGTGTACACGGCCGACAAATCGTGGAAGAAATTGAAATTGGGCGTCAGGATTTATGTGATCCGGTAAGGGAAGGCCGAACTGCGCTCGGCCTGGCCCCTTCGGCTTCGCTCAGGGCAGGCTCGCGAGGGCGCCCGTCCCCACAACGAACTAGTTGCCGACGAAGCGCAGATAGAGGTCGCGGTCGTGGCGGCAGGTTTCCGCCATATGCTTCACCTTATGCCAGGCTTCCAATTCGCTGTCATCGCGCGCGCGATCTTTCACACGATCCCATTCCTTGAGAAAGGCTTCCATCTGCAGGTGGTTGAACACGGTTTTGCCGAACGGATCGATGCCGCTGAGCAGGGGGAAATCCGCAGCGTCGGTGGCGGGAACCACCCCGTGCAGCATAACCCACTCGCTGCGTTCGCCGAGATCGTCTTCCAGTTTTACGACCAGGGACATGGCTAAGCCTCACTGCGTGGTGCACTGGTACTGGCCGAAATGTAACAGGGCCGGCGGGCGTTGTCCAAGGGTGAGCCGGGTATAGAAAGTAATCGCGGACCGCCGGCCCCTGAAGGCGGGTCTGATTTCGAAGAACTTCGGCATCGCTGAAGCAGCTGCCCGATTCGAAGCCGGAGTTCTTCCGCAGCCCTGGGACACGGCAAGCCGCGTCTCTACGCCACGCTCTTCGCGCTACAGCGCTGCCGAGCTTACGCCTCGCCGACGTGCGCGCTGTGCTGGAAGTAGTATTGCAGAATCTTCGCTGCCAAGGCGGGGGGCACGTCCTGTCCTTGGGCTTCGACGGAGCGGACTACTTCTCCGCGACAGATGACTTCGGTGGCCGCGAGCCCGGCAATTTCCGCGGGCAACACCAGGCTAATCTCCAGTTGTGCGTTTGGATGGAGCAATTCCTGCGCCTGGAACAGCAATCCGGAGCGGCTGATGTTCTCGGTGGTGCCGGGGCGCCAACTCTTTTCTCCGAGCGGACGATAGCGCAGCGGAAGATGGAGATTGAAACGGTGAGCCCGGAATGGTGGAACCTTCTTTTCAAGAGCGCTTGCGCCGGCGCGGGATGACATCGCGACCTCCAGAGGGATGGGTTCGGAATCCAGCACCTCGCGGACACGGTCTTTCAGCGCGGGAAGGCTGAATGGTTTTTGCAACAAGTTGATGCCGGCGTCAAGGGTGCCGTCTTGACCAACGGCGTTCTCGGTGTAACCCGACATGTAGAGCACGCGGACGTTGGGGAGCAACTTGGCGATCTGCGCGGCCAATTCGCGGCCATTCATGCCGGGCATAATGACATCGGTGAGCAGGAGATCGATGGCGCCCCGGTGGCCGGCGACGAATTGCAGAGCAGCGGCACTGTCTTCCGCTTCGAGGATCTTGTAGCCTTGCGTTTCCAGATACTGGCGCGCGAGACGGCGGAGATTGGTTTCATCCTCGACGAGCAGGATGGTTTCCTGCCCACGATTGGCGCGGGGCAGGCCGAGGGAGTCCTGCGCGGCGGCGGCGTCTTCCCGGACATCGACTCGCGGGAAATAGGCGCGGAAGGCGGTGCCGCGCTGCGGCTGGCTGTCGACGAAAATAAAGCCGCCGCTCTGTTTCACGATGCCGTACACCATGGAGAGGCCGAGGCCCGTGCCCTTGGAACCCTTGGTGGTGAAGAAAGGCTCGAAGATGCGCGACTGGGTTTCGTTGTCCATGCCGACGCCGGTGTCGCTGATGGCAAGCATGATGTAGTCGCCCGCGGTGAGCGGCGCGTGAGTGCGCGCGAAGTTTTCGTCGAGCGTGACGTTGGCGGTCTCGATGGTCAGCTTGCCGCCTTGCGGCATGGCGTCGCGAGCGTTGACGGCAAGGTTCATGACGACCTGGTCGATCTGTCCGGGATCGGCGCGGACGGCGCCGAGCCCGTGGCCGGGAACCATGACGAGATCGACGTCCTCGCCGATCATGCGGGTGAGCATTTTCAGATTCTCGGCAACCACCTCATTCAGGTCGAGCACCTTGGGGGCAAGCATCTGTTTGCGGCTGAAGGCCAGCAATTGCCGGGTCAGGGAGGTGGCGCGCTGCGTGGCATTGGAGATTTCCTGCGCCGGGCCCCGCAGCCGGGGATCGGATCCGACACCCTCCAGCAGAAACTCGGAGTAGCCCGAGATCACCATCAGCAGGTTGTTGAAGTCGTGGGCAATGCCGCCGGCAAGGCGGCCGATCGCTTCCATCTTTTGCGCCTGGCGGAGTTGCAGCTCCAGGGTGCGGGTTTCGGTAGCGTCTTCCATGAAAATCTCGAAGCTGCCTCCGTCATTGCCGTTCGGAATCGAGCGTCCGGATATGCGCGCCACGATGGCCGCGCCATCCTTGCGCACGCACTCCGTGGTCAGGTTGTTGAATTCTGTTCGCGCGTAAAAATAATCGGCGGTCTGAAACCATTGCTGGGCATCGGCGTACAGGCTTCCCAGATGTCTGCCCCTGAGCTCGGCGGCGCTGTCATAGCCGAACATAGCCACCAGCGCGGGGTTTGCGTCCTGGAGGATTCCAAGGGCGTCGCAGCGGCAGATGCCGTAAGGCGCGTTCATCACCAGCGAGCGAAAGTTGCTCTCGGACCGGCGCAGGCTCTCCTGGGTGGCGCGGAGGGCGGCGTTGAACCAGCAGATCAGCAGGGCCACGGCGAAGAACAAGGCGAGGTGCGCGATCGCCTTGCGATATTCGGTTGGAGTTTGTCCTCCGGTGAGCGAGTAGTAGGCGCTGACGGTGAGTGCGAACGAGGTGGCGGCGAGTCCGGGTTTCCATCCTCCGTACCAGGCACTGACCATCACCGCGACGGCGAAGACGACGAGGCGGCTCTCCGCGATATCGGAGAAAAACAAGGTTGGGATCAGCGCCAGGACCGTGCTGAGCAGAGCGACTCCATAGCGCAGGATGGGAGCGCGCGCCGGAGCCACGACCAAGTTGCGGATGAGGGGGAGTTTCATTCGCACAAGCTCATGCTATGCGCCGGCCGCGCGCACAGCGAGTTACGCTAGTTCACCGCAGTTTCCTGGCGGCACAGTGGCCAGAGGTACACCCACCCACACCTGGGGGCAACGTCGAAAGAAAAGGAAACGCCTTGTCCATAGCCTAATCCGAGATGCCGTTTTCCGCAAAACTCGCTGGTACAAAAAGACGGTGGGGGAACATAGTTTGCAATAGGTCTGCAACAGGACTTGCAACCGAGGCCGGCAACGACGAAACTAACGAGGCGGCGCAGGGAAAACCGGGCAGGGAACATCGGAATGAATATCGGCCTTTTCGGCGGCAGGTTCGACCCCATCCATCGCGGACACCTGGCACTGGCCCGGGCGGCCGCCAGCCGCTACTCGCTGCGACAGGTGCTGTTTGTGCCGGCCAATGTTCCTCCGCACAAACAGAAACAGCCGCTCACGGCGTTCATCCATCGTTATGCCATGGTGGCGCTTGCCACCCAGGACGAAAAACGTTTCCTTCCATCGCTACTAGAGGCGCCAGAATTCACTGCAAAGCACGTAGGGGCAGGTGCCCTCACCTGCCCCGCGGAGCGAAGCTCCGCAAATTACTCCATCGACACCGTCCGCCGCCTGAAATCAGCCCTCAAGAAGTCGGATCGACTCTTTTTTCTGGTCGGAATCGACGCCTTCCGCGACGTCGCACAATGGCACGAGGCGCGCGCGCTTCTGGCGGAATGCGATTTCATCGTGGCCAGCCGTCCCGGATATTCATTGCGGGACGTGGCTGAGTCATTGCCAGAAGACTTGCGGCCTCCGGCGGCGGTGACTCGTCCGTTTCATGAGCAACCGGCAAAAGGCGATCTGGTGCTTCCCGGCGTCACGTTGCATTTGCTGGAAGGCGTTCAGCAGAGCGTCTCGGCGACCGTGATTCGAGCGGCGGCAGCGCGGGGCAAGCCGCTGGGCCGATGGCTGGACCCGCGAGTGGCGGATTATGTGCGGAAGCACGGGCTGTACCGGAAGGGCGCGTGAGAACTGGTCAGCACGAGGCGGAAGCGAGAGCGGGAGATAGGTGGAGTGATTGCCTGATTTCGACAGCTAAGTCCATCTATCATGTCCGAGGCGGTAATCTTGACCAAAAGAGGAGCTGTGGAAAGTCGCAGCGAAGGTGGCAACGGCGAACTCGTAAAAGTAACCAGAATGAAACCCTGCACTTGTAATGGCGCCAACGAGAACTGCCGTCGCTGTTCGGGGTCAGGTTACGTACTTGATTCAGGCTCGCCTCCGATCGATCCCCAACTTCAAAAATGGATACCCGAGTCGCGGGTTGAAAAAGAGCCGCGTCCATACGTTACGAGTCCAGAGCGGATGCACCGGAAGGACTGGGTAGAGTACATCGGAGAACTGGTGGTCGGCCTTCTCACTTTATTGTTCATTCTGTATTCGCTCTGGCGGGCGATGTCCGACGCGTTCGCGAAATAACGCTTCTAGTTTATCCGCGGATTTCCTTAGCCCAGTTTCGTTCGGGTAAAACAGGCGTCGTTAAGTAACGCCAAATATTGGCGGCAATTTCGCGATGTTCTTCGGTGGATGGGTGAAAATGGATTTCGGTTTGACCCTCCGGCCACTGGCCGGCGCAGCGCGCCAAAAACACTATCTCAGCCTCCAAAGTCTCTATGTCTAGCTCGGGGCTCTCTGCGGGTGGGTCCTCGTGACACCAAATGTCCAGAGTGGCCTCGTGGAATTTGTGTCGCCAAGCATAGCCGTGATAGCCGTTCTCTCCTGTGGCATTGAATCCCAGACATAAGCGAGCGCGCATCGATTGACGCGTCACGCCGACATAGACAGGTTTAGCCTCGCTTGATACGACATACAGTTTGGGCAGTTTGGTCGTCGCTAATCCCGAGAATCTTGCCGTGCCTTTCGAACAGGAAACGGCGAAGCTATCTGGGTCAAACGATAACCTATATCGCTCTGGGCCAGCGATTCTCATTCATCCAACATTCTCCCGCACAACTCCATGGCAAGCAACCTCTGATAAATCGGCATTTCACAAGTGATCGGCGAGTGTGCCCCTGTGATCGGTCGGCAAGGCGAACCGAACTTCCCCTCCACGCGATGGCGGCGCTCCCACGCACTCGGCTGCTTGCGGGTTACAATCAATGAGCCCGTATGAAGAAAAAGGACGACCTCAAACTGCAAGTGAGTGAAGCCATCCTCGCCTGCCAAGACAAACAAGCTGACGATGTCACGGTTCTCGAACTGGAAAAAGATTCGGGAGCGTTCACCGACTACTTTGTGATGTGCAGCGGGACCAATCCCCGGCAGATCCAGGCGATTGCCGACGCGGTGGACGAGCGCCTGGAGGCACTTGGGCTCCGCGTGAATCACACCGAGGGCTACAAACAGGCGGAGTGGGTGCTGCTCGACTACGTGGATTTTGTCATCCACATTTTCTCCGAGAAAGCCCGCCAGTTCTACGACCTGGAACGCCTGTGGAAGTCGGCCAAGCGGCTGGAGCCGGCGGAATTGCTGGCGAAACCGAAGCCGCGGCGGGCGACAGCCGCCAAGACCAAAACTCTTTCCCCGGCGCCCAAGAAAGCGCGTAAGAAGAAGGGCTGAAGTGTCCTCTTCGAATCCAGCCCCGTGGAGTTCCTCCTACCGCCTGGTGGCGGCGGAAAAGTGGAAGGCAAAATCGGCGGCGCTGGGCAACGCGGTTACGGAAGCTTTGGTTGAATACTCGCGCCCGTTGCCTGGCATGCGCGTTCTCGATCTGGCCAGCGGCACCGGCGAGCCGGGGATCAGTCTGGCACAGCGCGTTTGCCCCCAGGGTTCGGTCATAGCAGTCGATCAGAGTTTGGAACTGCTCGACATTGCCGCCGGGCGAGCCCGCAACAAGAAACTCCTGAACTTCACGACCCAGCAGGCCGACGCGCACCAGTTGCCGTTTGCGGACGAGAGCTTCGATCTCGCCACCTGCCGCTTTGGGGTGATGTTTTTCAGCGATGCCCAACGAGCGCTGGCGGAACTGCGCCGCGTGTTGAAGCCCGCAGCTCGAGCCTGCTTTGCCGCGTGGGGTCCGATGGAGCAACCTTATTGGCAAACCACGATGAAGATTGTGCACGGGCATGTGGGCGGAGCCATGTTTCAACCTGGAGGATCCGATCTTTTTCGATTCTCGGCCGCGGGCTCTCTCGCAGCCGCGCTCAGCGCCGCGGGATTTCACGAGGTCGAGGAGTCGACTCAAAATCTTCCCTGGACTTGGCCGGGAGATGCGGAAGAAGTTTTCGAATACGCGTGCGCCGTGGCGGCTCCGTTTCGGCCGATGCTGGAGCGGGTGCGGGCGGAAGAGTGGCCGGTGATTCGCGCTGAGGCGAAGGCGGCGATCGAGCGTTATCGCGTAGGGGATGAGATCCGGTTCGGCGCCAACGTGGTTCTGGCGTCGGGAAAAGCCTGAGTGGCAGAAGCCCTGTGAAAATCAAAGTGGCATGGATCGGGAGGACGAAAGAGCCGGCGATCCAGGCTCTGACCGAGGAGTATTTGAAACGGATCGCGCGCTATGCCGACGTAGCTGGCCTGGCCTTGAAAGACGAAGCTGCAATTTTGTCACTGGCGAGTGGCGAGCGGCAGCGGCAGCAGAACAGCAGTAAAGAGCGGCACAAGCTGGTTCTGCTCGATTCGCGCGGGAAACAGTTTTCATCCGAAGAGCTGGCGGAGTTTCTGGAGCGCGAGCAGGTGAGCGCGACTCCGCTGCTATTCGCGATTGGTGGCAGCGATGGCTTTAGTGAAGAGGCACGGCGCCGCGCCGGGTTCACGCTCTCCCTCGGAAAGATGACGCTGCCACACGAACTGGCGCGCGTGGTGCTGGTCGAGCAACTTTACCGTGCTTTCACCATTCTTAAGAATCACCCCTATCATTTGGGACATTAACTTTATGGTAACGGGACAGCGGCCAGTCGGCCCCGTGCTCGCGAGATTCGATTCCCAGCTCGAATGCACCTCTGGCAGCTTCACGGGGACGCGAAATTGGCTTACTGTGTTTCTTGACAGGCGAAACCAGTCTGAATTTGTAGGCGAGGCCCTCCCCCAATGAAAAACCCGTACGACGTACTACGAATGAAAGAGCAGGAGCTGCTGCGGGTCCGCAAAGAGATGGACGCTCTGCGGATCGCGGCGCGTTTGCTGGGCGCCGAGGATCCGGGCGCGGCGAACGGCCAAGGTCAGCCGAAGCTGCAGCGAGTCGTTGAAATGCCGTAGAGGATCTACTTCCCCCTGATTGCTTGAAGGCGGACGGAAGCCAAAACCGTCCGCCCACACAAGTCTAGGTTTTCAAATTGCCAAATTACACAATTACCAAATTACAAATTCCTCAGCACGGATATTCCCATCCGCGTAGAATAAGTAATTCGCCTCTATGCCGGATGTGCGTCGTGGTCTCGTCATCGTGAATACCGGGCCGGGCAAGGGAAAGACTACCGCGGCCATGGGGACGGCGCTGCGGGCCGTCGGACAGGGGATGCGCGTCCTGATGCTGCAGTTTCTGAAGGGCTCGTGGCATTACGGCGAGCTCGATGCGGTCAAGGCTTTCGGCGACAAGTTCATCCTGAAACAGATGGGGCGCGGCTTCGTGAAAGTCGGCGCCGAGAAACCGGACCCTGAAGATGTGCGGATGGTGGAAGAGGCCTGGGCTGAGGCCGAGAAAGCGATCCAGTCCGGCGAATGGGACCTGGTGGTGCTCGATGAAATCAACTACGCCATCAGTTACGGTATGCTGGACCCGGCGAAGGTGGCGGAGTCTCTGGCGCGCAGGCCGGAGATGGTGCACGTCATCTTGACCGGAAGGAATGCGCATCCGGCAATTGTCGAGCTTGCCGATACCGTGACGGAAATGCGCCAGGTAAAGCATGCCTACGAGAAAGGCGTGATGGCGCAGAGAGGAATCGAGTATTGAATTGGTAATTTTGTAATCTCTAATTTGGTAATTTGAACCCCTGCGGTTTGGGTGTGAGTTTAGGCTTTCAAATTACCAAATTACACAATTACCAATTTACAAATTCCCTATGGCTTGGTTCAAACGGCAATCCGGTGAGTTGGACACTTCGGGCGAGAAGAGAGTGCGCACCGAGGGCCTGTGGGTGAAGTGTGACGGCTGCCGGCAGATTATCTGGAAGAAGGACCTCGAAGACAATCTCAACGTCTGCCCCAAGTGCGGCAAACACTTCCGCATCGACGCCCGCGCCCGCCTGGCGCAGCTTCTCGACGACAATCAATATGAAGTTTTCGACAGCAATCTCGTCTCCACCGACCCGTTGAAGTTTGTGGATCTGAAAGCGTACTCCTCGCGGCTGAAGCAAGCCAAGGCCGCCACGGGGCTGAAAGATGCCATCATCAATGCGCGCGGCAAGCTGAACGGGCGGCCGGTGATCGTGAGTTCAATGGAATATTCGTTTATCGGCGGGAGCATGGGGGCGGTGGTTGGCGAGGCCATTACGAGAGCGATTGAGAAAGCGACGGAAACGCGGACGCCGATCGTCATTGTCTCGGCATCGGGCGGCGCGCGCATGATGGAAGGCGCGATCAGCCTGATGCAACTGGCGAAGATCTCCGCCGCACTGGCGCGTTTAGACGCGGCGCGGGTCCCGTATATTTCGGTTTTAACCGATCCCACCACGGGCGGCGTAACCGCATCGTTTGCCATGTTGGGCGATCTCAATATCGCCGAACCCGGCGCGCTGATTGGCTTCGCCGGGCCCCGCGTGATTGAGCAGACGATCCGGCAGAAGCTGCCGCCAGGTTTCCAGCGCTCCGAATTTCTCCTGGAACACGGAATGCTCGATGCCGTGGTCACCCGCAAAGAGTTGAAGAGCTACATTGCGCGAGCGCTGGAGTTCATGGTGCAGGCGGCGTAGGGGCAGTCGCTAGACCGGATTTAGCGTTGCCGCACCGCGCGTATTGACCAACCGGCTAATTCTTAATAGGAGCGATCAGCAGCGATGCCCCGACTACCTCTCCGGCATCGGATTCCTGAACGAAAGCAATCAAGCGCGAATTCGCAGGATCAGGCGCGGATTTGACTTTCACAAGAACATCACGATCAAAGCTTTTCCCCTTCTCCACCGTGCCAACTTTGGTAATACTCTCGGCCACAGCGACATGCTGAATGTCGCGACCCTTGTTCTCACCACCCAAAACGTGGGACTCCGCGTGATTGAGTGCGACCGCGAGAAACACGTCGGCTTTGCGGGTCTTGAAGTTCCCAGGCAACGCCTCAACCTCGAGGTGAACGCGGAGCGCTCTTGGATTCGCCAGAGAAACGGAAACAATCCGAATCGGAATCTTGGGCCGGCTATGGGCTGCTTCGATGGCGCGACCCACTGCACCAGCATCACTCCCGTTCAGTTGTGCGGCTCCATCGACCACCATTTGCGGCGTGTAAGGGGTGTTTAATCCAAAGTGGCGCTCATAATCGCCTTGCCGAGCGGTGAAAAAACTCGACGAATAAGTGTCTTTCCAGCCTTCGTGGTTCCAGTAGTCCACATGTTCACTAAGAACAATAACGTCAGCTCCCAGTATCGGTCGCGATCCATCCAATTTCTCGAGCAGGGCATCGGCGGGAGGACAACTTGAACACCCTTCGGAGGTAAACAACTCGACCAGCACAGGCGAAGCCCCATCGCCTCGAGGAAGATCCGAGGCAACCGCAAACGTGAAAGCTGCCCCGGATATGAGAAGAGTCATGAAAACACGGGGTGCCACCGTGAGCCTCGTCGTCTTCATAGCAACTTCATGCCTTTCAAGCAGCCCATCGCGGGCAGGCCCAGCCTTTTTTTTATTCTAACTCTGCAAGGAACCCCGCCGCTCAACGCAACTCGGCAGTTGCTTGCGGTCACAGCAATCCTGGATTCGTTATAACCATCCTTACAAGCTGGTATCCTTTCCTTCATTCGAGCGCGTGGGAAGCACTTGGACCTCGATCCGCCGCCGTCCAATGAGAGAGAGTCGCAACCGTTGGCCGGACTTGCTACCCTGAAGGTGCCCGCTCGTGGCGAACGGCGAATGGCGAGCAGCGAAGGACGAACGGCGAACGACGAGTCCTTCCCGAGTGCGCGAACGACCGACGACCAGCGACGAACGACCTTGTCCTACGAAACCGCAGTCGCGCAGATGTACGCGTTGGGCCACGAGCTGGCGCAGACGCCGTCGCACAAGTTCGATCTGGCGCACATTCGCGTGCTGCTGGCGGCGCTGGGGCATCCGGAAAATAGTTTTCCAACTGTGTTGGTCGCCGGCACCAACGGCAAGGGTTCGACGGCCGCTACTCTGGCATCCATCCTGCAAGCTTCGGGGCTGAAGACGGGGCTCTACACTTCGCCCCATCTGATCCGCATCAATGAGCGGATTCGCCTCGATGGTGAACCCATCGGCAGCGAAGATTTCGCGCTGCTCCACGACGTGGTCGATCGGACCGCCGAACGTTTGGTTGGGGAAGGCGATCTGCCGTGGCATCCCAGCTTCTTTGAGATGCTGACCGCGATGGCCTTTGAGTATTTCGCTCGCAGCCGGCCCGACATGGTTGTGCTTGAGGTCGGTATGGGCGGGCGCCTGGATGCGACCAACGTGGTTGAGCCCCGCCTCAGCATCATCACAGACATCGCGCTCGATCATCAGAAATATCTGGGCGAAACTATCGGCGAGATTGCGCGCGAAAAAGCGGGAATCATCCGGCCGGGCGGGGTTGTGGTCACGCTGCCGCAATTGCCCGAAGCCAACGACGTGATCGGAAACACAATTTTGGATGTGGGCGCGCGTGCCGTGAATGCCGTTCCGTATGTGCCCCCGGTGTCGCCCGGCAGTGGTCAGTGGCCAGTGGCCAGTGGTCAGTGGCAACGGTATCCGCTGGATGTCATGGGCGCACGAATCCTGGTCGAGTCGCCATTGGTGGGGCGTCATCAGTTGCGCAATCTGGCGCTGGCTATCGCGGCGGCGGTGGAACTGCGCGACCAGGGAATCGCACAGATCACGCCGGAGACGATCGCGCAGGGCATCCGCGAAACGCATTGGCCGGGGCGGTTTCAGGTGGTGCGGGCCGCGGGCGACAATCCCGAATACGTGCTCGATGTCGCGCATAATCCGGCAGGAGCCTGGGCGCTGCGAGCGACGCTTTCGGCCGCTTACCAGAATCCGCGAAACGGCGAACCAGGAAATGGAGACCCAGGAAACGGCCGCGAGATCACAATCGTGTTTGGCGTGATGCGGGACAAGGCGGTGGCGGAAATTGCCGAGATTCTGTTTCCGATTGCCAGCCATGTGATCCTGACCCACGCCAACAACCCGCGCTCGGCAAGCCCCGACGAGATTCATCGGGCAGCCTGGCGCGTGGCGGCGGGCGTTGATATTGAAGAGGCCGAAGATGTAGCGTTGGCGCTGGACCGGGCGCGCAAGCTTGCCGGATCGGGCGGCTTGGTGGTCGTTACCGGTTCGATTTACGTTGTGGGAGAGGCGATGCGGACGCTCGGCGTTAACATCTAAGCAGATGTGTAGAGACGGGGCTTGCCCCGTCTCAAAAGCTGCGGTCAGGTTCTGACGGCAAGAACTATTAAACAAGCACCTTGCACAAGATTGCCACAACAGCGGAGCCGGAAAGGGTAGAAGGCGAGCCACGCTCGCCTGAACAACCGGCGACAGCGGTCTCAACGTGGCCTGAGACACGGCCCGTAGCGCCCAAGCCCCGCCATGGCTGGCTCAGCAGCCTGCGCTCGTATTTCATTCTTGATCCGCTGATCTGGGCTTACACCCTGATTCTGGGCACGTTCTCGCTTCTCTGCTCACTCTTCGACCGCAACGGGCGCGTCCAGCACAGGTGCGCCCGCCTCTGGTCGTGGCTCATCATGAAGACCATCCTGTCGCCGGTGAAAGTCACGGGCATGGACATGGATAAGGTCGACAACTCCAAACCCCGTGTGTATGCGGTCACGCACGCATCGGCGCTCGACATTCCGATCCTATACGTCAACTTGCCATTTCAATTCCGCATCATTTTCAAGAGTGAATTGCTGACGTACCCGTTCATCGGCTGGCATCTGAAACGCTCGGGGCAAGTCTGCATCAACCAGCAGAATCCGGCAGCTTCAATCGGCTCCATCAAGTCCGCGCTGAGGGGCCTGCGCAGTGGCATGCCGCTGGTTATCTTTCCCGAGGGCGGCCGTACGCAAGATGGACAGATTCAACCTCTTCTGCCGGGCGCATTTTTTCTGGCAATCAAGGCGCAGGCCGATATCGTTCCCATCGCGCTCGTCGGCACCTTCGACCTGCTGCCGATGAACACCTACCACATCAAGTGCCAGCCGCTGGAGATGCGGGTGGGTGAAATAATTCCCACGACCGGGTTGACCGTGCGCGATACCGACGAAGTGTCGGCCAGGGTGAAGGCGGCGCTCGAAGCTCTGCATTCCGCGCCCAGAAGCGCGTAGGAACAGCCAATAATCATGCACGGACAGCCAATGATCGCGTAGGGACAGACGCCCCCGTCTGTCCAGGCGAGCGCAGCTCGCCAGGGTTTCGCTTTATCGCAAACGCTCAGAGAGCGTGGCGAGACTCCGCGCCGCCCCGCCAGTTCCCGCTGACAATATCCCCCCTCATCCGTCATAATCTCCTGTTCGCACAGGAGGTGTCATGAAATCCCTTGGTCTGGTTTTCTTATTTCTTGCCATGAACGTCTACGCCCAAACAACCGCCCCCACCGTCGCCGAAGCCCAGGAGTTCATGAATAAGGCCGAGGCCCGGCTCGCCGACCTCAGCGTCAAGGAGAACCGCGCCTCATGGGTGCAGGAAAATTTCATCACCGACGATACCGAGGCCATGGCTGCCGATGCGATCGACGAGAACACGGCCGTCACGACGGAGTTGGTGGAACAGGCCAAGCGTTTTGACGGCCTCGCGCTTTCGCCCGAGCTGGCGCGAAAATTCATGCTGCTGAAGCTCTCGCTCACCGCGCCCGCGCCCAAAGATGCCGCGCTGCGGCGGGAAATGACCGAGATCGGCGTATCGCTCGACGGCGACTACGGCAAAGGCAAGTACTGCCGCAAGAACGGCGAGTGTCTTGACATCACCGCGATCGAGAAGCTCATGTCCACCAACCGCAATCCGGAAGAGCTGAGAGAAGTCTGGGCGGGCTGGCACGCGATTGCTCCTCCAATGCGGCAACGCTACGCGCGCTTCGTCGATCTCTCCAATCAGGGCGCTCGAGAAATTGGATTCAAGGATACCGGCGTCTTGTGGCGCGCCGGCTACGACATGACGCCCGAGGAATTTTCCGCCGACCTCGAGCGCCTATGGAACCAGGTGCGGCCACTCTATCTTTCGCTGCACACATTTGTGCGCGCCAAGCTGGTGGAAAAATACGGCCCCAACGTGGTTCCGCCCGACGGTCCGATCCCCGCGCATCTGCTCGGCAATCCCTGGGCGCAGGAGTGGGAGAACATTTACGACCTGCTCGGCGTGCAAGCGAAAGGCGGGGTCAACGTCACGGAACTGCTCAAGAAGAAGAACCTCGACCCGAAGGGCATGGTGAAGTACGGCGAAGGCTTCTACACCTCGATGGGCTTCCCGCCGCTGCCGCCAACTTTCTGGGAGCGGTCGCTGTTCACCAAGCCCGCCGATCGCGATGTGGTCTGCCACGCCAGCGCCTGGGATGTGGACAACCTGGACGATTTGCGCGTGAAGATGTGCATCCAGGTGCGCGGCGACGATTTCGTCACCATTCACCACGAACTTGGGCACAACATGTACCAGCGCGCCTACAAAGATCAGCCCTTCCTGTTTAAGAATGGCGCCAACGACGGCTTCCACGAGGCCATCGGCGACTCCATCGCGCTCGCGGTCACGCCCGCATACCTGCACAAGGTCGGGCTGCTCGAAAGCGCGCCGCAGGAGAACGACGATATCCCGGAACTGATGGAGCAGGCGCTCGAACGCGTCGCCTTCCTTCCCTTTGGCCTGATGATCGACCAGTGGCGCTGGAAAGTTTTCTCCGGAGAGATCGCGCCCGCGGACTACAACAAGGCGTGGTGGGCGCTGCGGCTGAAATATCAGGGCATCGCGCCTCCGATGGCGCGCAGCGAAGCGGATTTCGATCCAGGAGCGAAATATCACGTTGCCGCAAACGTCCCCTACACCAGATATTTCCTGGCCCACATTCTCGAATTCCAGTTCTACCGCGCCCTCTGCCGCGAGTCCGGCTACAAAGGCCCGCTCAACCGCTGCACCTTCTACGGCTCAAAAGAAGCGGGAGCGAAGTTCAACAAGATGCTAGCCATGGGCCAGAGCAAACCCTGGCCGGACGCCCTAGAAGCGCTGACCGGCGGACGGCAGGTGGATGCCAGCGCGATCCTGGAATACTTCGCGCCCTTGCAGAAGTGGCTGGACGAGCAGAACAAAGGAAAGAAGGTGGGCTGGTAGGAATCGCGGAAAAACTTATTCGTCCAAATTTGCGAGGACCGGGCCGCCCTGGTGAATCGTAACCCTGGGATTCTGGTAGACGATACAGTTTCTCAGAAGCTTCGCGGGAAGCTTGATTCCGAAGGTGTGGGTGCGGCCACCACGGCCCTCAGCGGCTTTGCTGCCTTCGTACTTCCAGTCTTTTTCGTGGAGGAAGGCAATGTCAACTCGCCAAATCGCAACGGCCTTATCTAGCTTCAGCCGCTTGGTTGGGTCGACGGCATAGCGCCAGACAATGTACCAGCCTGGGTGATTGTAGTGCGATTGCAGAGCCCACGGACGCGTCGACCCTTTGGATTCCAGCGCGTGCTCCGGAGGCGGGTTTAGTTTCCCTCCCAACGAAAGATCTGGGAACCGCTGTTGCGCAATGTCTGGGTGCTTGTGTTTCTTGTAAGGGCTCAAGGCGTGAAGTGCCTGGATACCGAGAATGCCGACAATCCCACTGAACACGTTCGCCTGCTCAAAGTAAATGTCGATGAGTTCGTCGGCCCTGCTCTCGACGTGTTCGATGGCTTCCCGGATATGCGTAATCTTCAGCTCGGGAGGTAGTGGGACCGAACGGTCGAAACCGTCTGCTTGTAGAGCCATCTCGGCAACAAGGTGTCACGGTTCCATCGGCAATGCAAGACTTCGCTGCAAATCTAAGTTGGCTTTGGAACCTATTCTGCTACTAGCTCTGCCATTTCCCGGTAGCGCCGCCAACGTTGGGATGGCCTCTAGCGCAGCATTGAAGAATTGTGGGTCGATTTCGATGCCGATGCTCTCGTAGCCGATAGAAACCGCCGCCGCAATGGTCGAGCCTCCGCCCATGAAGGGATCCAGAACGATTCCCGACCCCAGCGGAAGAGAGGCTCGGACGAGCTGACGAACGAATGATTGCGGCTTCAGTGATGGGTGAGGAGAAATTGCGCGCTCTTCCCGTCGAGTGGGCGCTGAGAGTATGACATCGGAAAATGGAAGCTCACCGGAGACGCGGCGCAGGCCGCCGGTTTTCCATTTGCGCAAGTTGTCCTGAACTCGTCCCTCGCATGGCTTGCGGAACAGACCCCACGGCTCCCATGAGGAGCGTGGCATGACCGTGACCTCCGCAAATTCGCGGTGCGCGTTCTTCGGCCGGTCGCCTCCCCTCAACGTTTGCACCAGCCGGATAATTTCGCCCCTCTTCTCAAACCCCGCTTCCAGCAACGGAACATAGACAAGGTGTGACAGCAACGGGTTCGTAGCAATGAACAGATGGGCCCCGGGAACCATGATGCGGAAAGCTCGCCGGGCAAAATCGGAGAAGAAATGCCGAAGCTTGGAGAGTTCATCGTCTGTCAGAACTGTGAACCGGGGCAGTGGGCTGCGGACACAGCCATCAAACGCCGGAGGGATTCGCCATACACCACCTTTCCCGCGGCGCAGCTTCTGTTTTTCCGGCGTGCTGTATTCCTTGAGACCGTAGGGGGGATCCGTGACGATGGCGTGAATTGAGTTCGCCGCCTGCTGGTCCATCCAAGCGAGACAGTCGGCCAGGTGCAAGGAATATCGCACGCCGTTGAGACGGAAGGCTGTCTGCTGATGGTACCGAGCTGTGAGAGAACTCATCTCTGCATTAAGTACCACGAACGGCGGTGGATTTGTACAATCGTTTGGAGTAGGCGCTTGCGGACAAAGCCAGTATATAGCCTCAAGTTCGTTTGACCCTCCCCGCTCCGTCCTTTAAACTCAAGAGATTCAGTGGAATACAAGGCTTATCCATGTCTGACAGCATTCATCTCAAGCTCCCCGACGGCAGCACCCAGGAAGTCGCAAAAGGCACGACTGCGCTCGACGTTGCCAAGTCCATCAGCTCGCGCCTCGCTGACGCCGCTCTAGCCGCCAAATCAAATGGCGATCTGATCGACCTCACCCGACCGCTGGAAAACGACACCGACCTGCGCATCCTCACCGACCGCGATCCCGAGGCGCTCGAAGTTTATCGGCATTCGTCCGCGCACCTGCTCGCCGCTGCCGTGCTCGAACTTTTTCCCGAGACCAAGCTAGGCCATGGTCCCGCGACTGAGAACGGATTCTTCTACGACTTTTATCGGCCGACCGCGTTCACTCCCGAAGATCTCGAGAAAATCGAAAAGAAGATGCACGAGCTCGTGCAGCAGAATCTGCCCTATGCCCGCGAGTTTCTGCCGCACAAGGAAGGCCTGGAGCGATTCAAGAGCGAAGGCGACTTCATGAAGTGCCATTTCATCGAGCAATTCACCAAGCCCGATGAGAAGATTTCGATCTACAAGACCGGCAAGTTCCAGGATTTCTGCCGCGGCCCTCACCTGCCTTCGACCGGAAAGATCAAGGCCTTCAAGCTGCTCAACATCGCGGGCGCCTACTGGCTGGGAGACGAGAAGAATCAGCAACTGCAACGCATCTACGGCACCTCGTTTTTCTCGAAGAAGGATCTCGACGCCTACCTGAACAGCATCGAAGAAGCGAAGAAGCGCGACCATCGCGTGCTCGGCAAACAGCTCGACCTGTTCTCGATCCAGGAACTCGCCGGCCCGGGCCTGATCTTCTGGCATCCGAAGGGCGGCATCATCCGCAAGGAGATGGAAGACTGGATGCGCGAAGAATACCTGCGCCGCGGCTACTCGCTCGTCTGCACGCCGCACGTGGCGCGCCGCCAGTTGTTCCACACCTCGGGCCACGAGGGCTACTACTCGCAGAACATGTTCGACGCCATGGAGCTGGACGACGCCGAATATCGCTTAAAGCCCATGAACTGCCCCGGCCACATCCTGATCTACAAAGATTCGCTGAAGTCCTATCGCGATCTGCCCGTGCGCCTCGGCGAACTGGGCACCGTCTATCGTTACGAGCGCTCGGGAGTGATGCATGGCCTGCTGCGCGTCCGCGGCTTCACCCAGGACGACGCTCACATCTTCTGCACTCCCGAGCAGATTGAAAACGAAATCGTCGGCTGCCTGGAGTTCGCGCTCGCCGTGTTGAAGGCCTTCGGCTTCGACCAGTTCCACACCGATCTTTCCACCTGGGATCCGAAGGACAAGAAGAGTTTCCTCGGCAGCGAAGAGCAGTGGAACCTCGGGACCCACTCGCTCGAAAACGCTTTGAAGAGGCTGAACATCGAATACAAAACAATGCCCGGTGAGGCCGCGTTCTACGGCCCGAAGATCGACGTCAAGCTGGTGGACGCCATCGGGCGCTTGTGGCAGCTCTCAACCGTGCAGTTCGACTTCAACCTGCCGCAGCGCTTCCAGCTCGAATACGTCGCCGAAGACGGCAGCCGCAAGCAGCCGTTGATGGTCCACCGCGCGCTCTACGGATCGGTCGAGCGCTTCTTCGGCGTGCTGATCGAGCACTACGCCGGAGCCTTCCCCGTCTGGCTCTCCCCGGTGCAGGTGGCGATGATCCCGATAGCCGAGCGCCATACCGAGTACGCGGAAAAAGTCGCGTCGCAACTGCGGACGGCGGGCGTGCGCGTGGAAGTCGATTCCCGCAACGAAAAGATGAACGCCAAAATCCGAGAACACGCCATGCAAAAAGTTCCGTTCCTGCTGGTCGTAGGAGACAAAGAGTCCGAAGCCAACAAGGTCAACGTCCGCACCCGCGGGAAAGAGAAAACGGAAGAAATGGCGACGGTCGAATTTGTGGAAAAGATCAAGAAGCTGATCGCGGAAAAGAGCGCAACGTTGTAGTTAAGAAATAGTTACCCTTTAACTGCCGCTTTCCAGCGGGACTACGGGTATGCCATCGATTAGAAACTGGGTGCCGGAGACAACGACTTTGTCTCCCGGTTTTACGCCGTCGAGGACCACATAGTCGTTGCCGACGATTTGGCCGATCTGGAGCGGCTTCTGGTGGACCACGTATCCACCTTTCTGGTCAGACTCAGCCACGAAAGCGAAATAGAGGCCGCCGATTCGCGACACCGCGATGACCGGAACCACCGGCTTTTCCTGGCTGCCCCAGACCACACGAGCGCGGATGAACTGGGCGGTGCGCAGGCTGTCTTTCGAGTTTGCGATGGTCGCTTTGACGAGCACGGTCTGCGTCGCCGTGTCCACCTGCGGCGAGATGAACGTGACGCGGCTGCTGGCGAGCGAGTTTCCTGAAGCGTCGACGATCTGGACCGGGAGATTCATCTTCAACTGGGCAGACTTCTCGATGGGAACATAGATGTAAGCTTCGAGGCTGCCGGGACGGTCGACGGTGCTGAGCGTAGTGGTGGTGACGACGCGGTCGCCAACGCGGACGGGAACATCACCGACAATGCCGGCGCGCGGCGCAACCACCTGGTAGTAGTGCAACTGGACCTGCTGCTCGCTGACCTGAGCATCGAGTGAGTGCAGTTGCGCCTGGGCGGCATCGATGGTCGCGCGCGCCTGATCGAGATCCTGCCTACTGACTACTCCGGCATTGGCGAGGCCGCTGACGCGCTCATAATTCTGCTGCGCCCACTTGACCTGCGCGACCTGGGCGGCGCGGGCGTCTTCCTGGCTCTTGACCGTCGCCTGCTGCTTGGCAGGATCGATCTGCATCATGGGAGCCCCGGAAGCGACAAGTTCGCCGGAGTGGACGAAGATCTGCGTAATGATGCCTTCGACCTGCGGCATGACCACGGCGGAGTCGCGGGATTTCAAGGTGGCGACGTAGTCGGTGGTGTCATCGACTTTTTGGGCCTTCGCCGTTTGGACTTTGACCGGCATAGCCTGCGGGGCATCAGCCTTGGCTGCTTTGCCCTTGCCGCAGGCGGGCGCAATCAAAAGCACGGCGAGAATAGTGCCGGGCAGAATCGCGGACAAAATTAGAGATGATGTTTTTGCAAAGGATCGAGACATATCGTTGTTCCGGAGACGCGGCAAGCCGCTTCTCTACGGGAAATCAGACGCACCGTTAGGGACTGGCCGTCTCGGCCACCCACTGCAGCAATACTAAAACATTTACAGGTTCCCGGTAAGAGCGCCGAGGCTCCGAGGAATTTTCGCATCTGTTAAATTGTTTTGTCATGAAGCCAAGCCGAAGTTTTGCGAGCGACAACAATGCGGTGGTGCATCCCGACGTGCTGGAGGCGATCCGGCGCGCTAACCAGGGGCATGTGGTGGGGTATGGGGACGATCCGCACACGGAATCGGCGCTGGGAAAATTCCGGGAGCAGTTTGGGGCCGATGTGGCGGTCTTCTTCGTCTTCAATGGGACGGCGGCGAATGTGCTGAGTTTGCAGGCTCTGACGCGGCCGTTTCATGCGGTGCTGTGTCCCGAGCTCTCTCACATTTACACGGACGAATGTGGCGCGCCGGAAAAGTTTACGGGCTGCAAGCTGGTGCCTCTGGCAGCGCCCGACGGGAAGCTGACCGTCGAAACGGTGGCGCGTGCGTATCACGGAATTGGCGACCAGCATCACGTGCAGCCGCGGGTGATTTCGATTACGCAATCGACCGAGGTTGGGACCGTGTACAAGCCGGCGGAAATCGAGGCGCTGGCGCGGTTTGCCCACGAACGCAAGATGTTTTTGCACATGGATGGAGCGCGGATCTCAAACGCCGCGGCGGCGCAACAACTGACCCTGCGCCAGGCGACGCGCGATCTGGGAGTGGATGTGCTTTCGTTTGGCGGGACGAAGAACGGCTTGATGGGCGTCGAGGCGGTGGTGTTCTTTCGTCCCGAACTGGCCGGGGATTTTCTGTTTGTGCGCAAGCAGGGGATGCAGTTGGCATCGAAGATGCGCTACATGTCGGTGCAGATGGAGGCGTTGCTGACGGACGATCTCTGGCGGCAGAATGCGGAGCATGCGAACCGGATGGCGCGGCTGCTGGAACAGGAAGTGAAGAAGATTCCGCGCGTCAGGATTGTGTATCCCGTGGAGGCGAATGGGGTGTTTGCCCAAATTCCCCGGCAAGCGATTGAGAAGATACAGGAGCGCTACTTCTTCTATGTGTGGAGCGAAGAGGAGTCGGTGGTGCGATGGATGTGCTCGTTCGACACGACCGAAGAGGACGTCCGGGAGTTCACCGAGTTTGTGGCCGCAGTGGTGGGGGACCTCGCGAACTGAAGCCCCCACCTTGGGCGTGTTTATGGGGCAGGATCCGATTCCCCGCCTCGGGGCGGAAAATCGGCGTACCTATTTCTTGGCTGCCGCCCTAACCCTTGCCCATCGTGCCCTTTGGGCTGCTGCTATTCTCCTGCGTCCTGCCGCCGAAATCGTTCGTTTCCTGGGAGTCGGGGCGGGTCCACGCTTGCTCCCTTGCAGGAAAACTTTCCCGAAGGTAGTTAGGGCCGCCGTTACGCGCTGGAGTTCATCCTCAAGTCGCGCACGTTCCTGCTGGAGTTGTTTGACCACAGACTGAATTAGTGTTTTTGGCATGGGGTGATTTTATCACTTATAAGTTGGACATCAAGTCAGTTCCCGCGGGAGAGGCTGGTTAAGTGGCACAAAATTCCCATTTGCGGACGAAATCCCGCTCTGGGCAAGGACTTCAGGCTGAGCCGCGCCCTATACAAAGCGCTGGGACCAGGGGTACAGAGAGTCAATGAAAAGCGGTTAGCTCGGTGCGCCTTCGAGCACTCCCTGCCCGGGTCTTGGAATTCGTCCAGTGGCCACGACCGGTCGACTTGTTATCGGCCGGGGCGGCGTCGAAGGGTCCTGCCGGGCGACGCGCCCGGCGCTCCATCGACAAGGTTGCCAACGGCTGGCTTTGATGCGAGCATTATAAGAGAGACGCGGGGTCGTTTTAAGTTTTAGCTTGACATTGAACTGATGGCGCGTTACCAATGCTGTCTTTTGGCGTTGGTCTGTTGCAGTGTTCCGTGAGGATTTCTTGAGTGACTGCCGGTTTGAGCTAAACCGCCGGATGAGGGCGGAAGGGAGCAAACGGGCGAGTGTGGGGTTCATGTTGCAAAAATTTGTCTCTCTACTGCGCGATTACGCCGAACTGACTAAGGCGCGCATTACGGCTCTGATTGTCCTAACGGCGTGGTGCGGCTACTTCTTCGGCGCGCACCGCTTGGGCGTGTCGTCGTGGTCGCTGGGGCTGTTCCACGCCTTGTTGGGCGTGGCGCTGGTTTCGAGCGGAACGGCGGCGCTGAATGAAGTGCTCGAGTCGAGCGTGGATGCGCGAATGCGGCGCACCGCGCTGCGCCCTTTGCCTTCGGGACGCATGACCATGGCACACGCGGCTATAGTAGGTCTGGCGCTGACCCTCGGTGGTTCCGCTTATCTGGCGATCTATACCAACCTGCTTACTGGGCTGTTGGTGTTCTTGACCGCGCTGGTGTATCTGGCGGCATACACTCCACTCAAGAAAGTTTCTCCGCTGTGCACATTTGTGGGCGCGTTTCCGGGAGCGATGCCGGTGGTGCTGGGTTGGACGGCGGCGCGCGGAAAACTGGAAGTCGAGGCTCTGATTCTTTTTGCCATCATGTTCGTCTGGCAGTTTCCGCACTTTCTTTCCATCGCATGGCTCTATCGCGAGGACTATGCGCGAGGCGACATCCGCATGTTGCCGGTGGTCGACTCCGATGGGAAGTCCACCGTGTGGCGGATTTTGGCCTATTCCGGAGCGTTGATTCCGGTGAGCGTTTTGCCGGTTGCGTTGGGAATGGCGGGACGCGTGTATTTGGTTGGGGCCATCCTGATGGGCGCAGCGCTGTTCCGTGTGTCAATGGGGATGGCGTATCCGCAACTGCCGGCAACGGCTGCGGCATCGAAGCCGCCGGCTCGCCGCTTGCTGCGGGCGACGATCATCTATCTGCCCGCGCTGTTCGCGCTAATGATGGCTAACTCGGTTGTTAGTCGCCGATAACATATCAAAGAGACTTGTCATCCCGAGCGAAGCGAGGGATCTGCATCTTGCCGCGAACTGCAGATCCCTCGCTTCGCTCGGGATGACAAGTTTTTGAAATGTGTCAGCGGTTGCACGGGTCGAGAATTACTCCAACTCCAACTCAATCTTCTTTGCTGCCGAATCGAGCTTTGCGATCCGAAACTTCCGGATTTGCCCTGTCCGCATGGCTTCCGGCTTAGTCTCGTCAGCGGCAGCGCCGCTCTTCCAGCGTGCTTGCAGCATAGAACTTAACGACGACAGATCGGGCTTTGACGAAGACGAGGAAGACGGTTCTGCGCTCTTGTCTTCTTTCTCCCGCTTCGCTGAGCGTTCTTCCGGGATTCGGCAGGTTGCCAGGACGCCTTCGCCCAGTTCCACGCGCGCGCTTCCTGCGGAGACCTCGGTCATGCGGCCGGTGACTAAGTCGCCTTCTTTGTGTTCCGCGAGATATTCATCCAGGCCGGTTGGAACCAGTTGTTTCATGCTCAGGCGGATGAGCCGCTTTTCCGTGTCGAGCGCCAGCACCTGCGCCTTCACCACTTGCCCGGCCTTCAACACTTCTTGCGGGTGATTGATGCGTTTCTCCGCGCTGATTTCGCTGACGTGAATCATGCCCTCAACGCCTTCGGTGAGTTGAACGAATGCGCCGAACTTCATCAGGTTGGTGACAGGCCCTTCGATTACCGTGCCCGGCGCATATTTTTGTGCGGCCCCGGCCCAGGGATCGCCCAGCGCCTGCTTCAGGCCGAGGGAGATGCGCCGTTCCGCCGCGTTCACTCCGAGAATCACGGCTTCCACGGTCTCGCCCGGTTTCACTATGTCGCTGGGAGTTTTCACCCGCTTGGCCCATGACATTTCGGAAATATGAATCAGACCTTCGATGCCAGGATCGATCTCCACAAACGCGCCGTAATCGGTAAGCCGGGTGACGGTGCCGCGCACCCGTTCGCCAGCCTTGTATTTTTCGGCGACGGCGTCCCACGGATGCGGCTGAAGCTGCTTCATGCTGATCGCAACGCGGTGCTTGTCCGAGTCGATTTTGATGATCACGGCTTCGATCTGCTGGCTCACAGAAAGCACGTCAGCGGGCTTGTTGACGCGACGCCATGAAATCTCGCCGACATGAAGCAGGGCGTCGGCGCCCCCGATATCTACGAACGCTCCGTAATCGGTCAGGCTGCGGACCTCGCCGCGCACAGTGTCGCCTTCTTTAAGTTCCGAGTAGCGGCGTTCCTTGCCGGCGCGTTCTTCGTCTTCCGCAATGGCGCGGCGATCGACCACCACGTCTTCCTCGGCCACGTCGAGCTTGATGATCCGGCATCGAATTTCCTGCTCGACCAGTTTCTCCATTTCGGACGCGTCGCGGGTTCCGCTGCGCGAAGCGGGCATGAAGGCTCGCACTCCCACATCCACGCTCAACCCGCCCTTGACCACGCCCGTCACGGTACCCATGATCGTCGACTTCTCCACGAAGGCCTTCTCCAGCGACGCCCAATCGGTGGGACGCTCGACCTTGCCGCGAGTCAGTTCGTAGTAGCCTTCCGGATGGCGCCCCTTGACGGTGACCTGCACTTTGTCGCCGGGCTTCGGCAGTTTGTCCGCCGGGAACGCCGTGAGCGGCAGAACGCCTTCCGTCTTGAATCCGATGTCGAGAACGATGGAGTCGGCGGTCACGGCAATCACCGTGCCTTCGCGGCGCTGAGAGCCTGGTTCGCGCTTGCGGGAATGACTCTGCTCGTACTCGGAAAAAATATCCTTGAACGATTCGGCCGGCGGGTTGGCTGGCGTGGGTTCAGGAGTGGCTGAGACAGACGTGTTTGGCTCGGGCGCGTTTGGCTCGGGCGTGTTTGGGTCGGACATGCTTGGATTGGGCGTCTCTGGATCGGTCATGAAGAGGTTGGTGCGCCTGCGGCGTGGACTCAATTCAGGATAACACCGCCGAGGGCTTGCTCGACATAGCTGGTGTAGATGTGAGGCAAGATCCGCCGCTTTGGTTCTCAGCCAGCCCTGTAACTGAACAGTTTTTGGCATTCTTGCCGGAGAAAACCGCCTGCGACGGGGATGGGACGATTGCCCTTCTCGAAGACGAGCCGGCAGGGGATAAGGCAAGCTCGCCACTTGTAGTCTTCCGTACCGCGCTCGCGGCCATAAGCGGCAATGTCTTCCTGGGAGACGCCGTAGACAACCGCGCCAATTCGAGCCCACACGCAGGCGCCGGCGCACATGGCGCAGGGCTCGTGTGTGGAGTAGAGCACGAAGTCGGGCAGGTACCGGCCATAACCGCTTGATACGTATTTAAGCGTTTCCAACTCTACGTGCTTGATGCTTGACCCCGAAGTTTTTACTCGGTTACCGGCGCTGGCGATGACCACTTCGCGCCTGCCCGTGAGGCGGGTGATGACCGCGCCAATCGGATAATCGCCTCGGTCACGGGCGCGCTTAGCCTCCGCGATGGCCAGTTGCATGAACTTCTTTTTCGGTCTGTAGGAAGCAGGGATCATGTTAGTTCGAGAAGCCCAACCGTTCGTAAAGAATCGGGAGCCATCCGCCAGCCTGGTGCCAGCTCCATGACCTGTTCAACGAGGTGAAGCCTGCCGGGCTTACTTGCCTATAATTTTCACCACTGACTCATCCGTTCGGCTCCAGGCTGGTGCGCCTTCGTGCTTCAGTCGATGTGTGGCGTCGTTCCAGGTCACCTTCGTGATGGAACCTGCGCCTTTCTCATATTCATAGGTCTTCCCGTCGTCTTGAAAGATCGTGAAGCTGGCATCGGCTCCGGGATAGACCCTCACAGAGGCGATGGTTTGCGGTTGGACGGCGCTCAGCACCTCCGACCCGAGCGGTACGATGCTTCCCGCCTTCACGAACAGTGGCAATGTTTCGATGGGAGCGTCCGCGACAATGGTCTGGCCGCCGTGTAGACGCTCGTTCGTCCAATAGTTGTACCAGTCGCTGCCGGCCGGCAAGTAGACTGTGCGGTGGGTTGCGCCTTGCTCGGTGACCGGAGCGACCAGGAACGCCGGTCCAAACATATATTCATCGGGAATGTCGGCGGCCTTCGGGTCTGACGGGAAGTCCATGAACAGGGCCCGCATGTAGGGAGCGCCAGTCTGATAGCTGCGATACGCCAACGAGTAGGTGTACGGCAGAAGCTGGTAGCGCAGCTTCAGGTACTTCTCCAGAATCGGCTCCGCCTGCTTGCCGTAGGACCAGACTTCGTTGTGAGCTCTCTCGCCGTGGGCTCGCATGATGGGGTGAAAAGCTCCCCATTCGAACCAGCGGACAAACAGCTCGGAATAGTCTTCGTAGTTGGCGATCGTGTCGCGCGCGTCCGAGCCGTCGATCAGCGGCTTGTGCTCGGCGTGGTAGTTGGCGGGAATCGAGGGCGAGAAAAATCCGGCGATGTCCGTGTCCCAGTAGGGCAGACCTGTGGCGGTAAAATTCAGCCCGGCGGGGATGGAACGGCGGAGCATATCCCAGGTCGAATAAACATCGCTCGACCAAAAGACTGTGCCGTTACGCTGCGCTCCCAGATATGCAGCACGGGCCAGAGTCATCACGCGCCGGCTGTCTCCAAAATCTCTGCGGGAGCCCTCGTAGGCCAAGGACGTGTGAAACAGCGGATAGACGTTGTAGTAGCGTGTGCCGGAACCGATCGAGAATACGTCATTTGCGGGATCGATATCCGGCTCGGTCTCATCGAGCCACAGGTAATCGAATCCGTAAGGCTTGATGTAGCGGTCGCGAATCTTCTCCCAGAACCACTTCGCCGCTTCAGGGTTGGTCGTATCGAGATTCGGTCCGATGACTTCCTTGGTCCATCCCGGATCCGGTTTGCCGTCCGGGGTGTGGATCAGCCAGCCTTTGCTCAGGATCATGTCGTAGAACTGAGTGCCGCGCGCAAAGTGCGGCCACACGCTCAAAAGCGTACTCACGCCCATCTCGTGCAGGGTGTGATTCATCCCTGCCGGGTCGGGCCAGCGTTTCGGGTCGAGATCGAGTTCGCCCTGCCTGGTCATGTTGAGGAAGTCCACGACGATCACATCCAGCGGCAACTTCTTCTCGCGATATTTCTGGGCCACATCCAGAATCTGTTCTTGCGTTGGATAGATCGCCTTGCTTTGGATGTATCCGTACGCCGACCTTGGCAGCAGGTGCGTCACACCGGTCAGGAGACGGTAGCCTTGGTAAACTTCGTCGGTCGTATCGCCCGCAATGATGAAGTACGAAACGCGGTCCCCCACCTCCGAGGACCATGTGTTCCGTCCATTGACACCGAGGATCACTGTCGTCTTGGACGGGTTATCCCAAACCAGGCCGTAGCCGCGGCTGGTCACCAGGAATGGCACGCAAACGTCTTCACCGCCAACCGCGCCGTAGTCGTGCCAGCAGCGGATCTCGTGATTGCGCAGGTCCATCCAACCCTTTTGCTGCTGCCCCAAGCCGTAGTAATGCTCGTCCGACGGCGAATCGAACACTGCACCAACCGAGTAGCCCTTCGCGCCCACGTCCTGCTGAGCAACTTCCGGTCGTTCCGGAGCCATCGTCCAGGTATTCATGTGCAACAGCGACTTGCCGTTTGGCGTTGTCACCAGAAGCGCATCGTTGTATGGACCTTGGCCGCCTCCTCCGCCAAAGTAGATTTCACGTAGCTGACGATTCAATACATCGAGCGGCAGGCTCTGCGGCAGCTTCTCAGCGGGAAGATCTCCTGGCGCCAAATGCACAACCATCCGGGAAGACCGGAAGACATCGCCGCCTTCGGTGTCGCGCTCATGGGTCCATCCGTCCGCCGACGGCTTAGCCACGAAACCATAACCTGGAGCGCTCGTCGCGGCGGCCTTGTCCACGCTCATCGTTACGCGGAGAATGTTCGGGGCGTAAGGCTCCAGCGAGATCACTCGCCCTTTGCGTTCCAGCACCAGCGGACCCGATTGGGCCCCTGCAACGGCCGCGACCAGGAATACGGCGAACGCCGCGCCAAACACTGGCGCTAATGAATTCCTCATATGTTGCCGAAACGTCCAAGGACCTTGCTTAAACGCACCCGAGATCTGCATTTTGTCTGCCCCTTGCTGGCCTTCTTCTCCATGAGAGAACGTTTACTTACAGCGCGCGCAACGTAATTCTACAACCGGGATCGTCATTGCAGCAGAGAAGAGCTTGATAAAAGTTCCTTTGTCATATCGCTGGAATCCACGCAGCACGAATTGGCTATGGTAAGTAGCATGGTGGATAGCTTCATTGTTTGACCGGATTGAACGAGCTATCCGCTAAAAGCGTCCTAGCTTCACGCGGATGACTGTGGGTTTGTCATAGAAGCAAAGGCCGCGGTCCGTCTCGTCGCCGTTCCATAGCTTCTGCGGCCTCCACAGACCGTTATCATAAACACCCTGCTCCGCAGTGACGATCTGGCTGCGCATCCACGGCAGTTTTCCAGTCAGATGGAAATTAACGCTGGCGTCAACCCCGGTGACCAGAAATTCATCCGGACCCAGTTGTGCGACCAACGCCGCGCCATGGGCGTCTTTGGTGCCGGGAGCCCTGCGGCCATCGGGCTGCGGAAACCCATACGCCACGGTCGCCTGCCATGTTCCAAAATCCAGTTCCTGCGCAGTTTGCCCCGGCTCTTCGACGGCAGTTTTGAGTTTGCCTTCAAACTCCAATTCCGCAATCTCACGGCTCATGGGAGCGATCAGAGCAAAGTTGCGCGCGTGTGCCTTCCAGGGCTCATCGCCCAGGATGTTCCAGCCTGACTGGTCCACTCCGAATGGGGAGAAGCCGATGGCTCCATCACCCAGCGCGTAAAACAAGAACTTGCCAAAGCTGTCACTGCGGCCAGTCTCCGGGATCCAGAGGGGATTGTCCGTGCGGTGATAGGCGTGCATGGTTTCACGGTAGAACGGGGAGTCGTCGGCATAGATGTCGGGACCGATCATGTCGATCGAGGGAGCCAGCACGCGCCACAATCCCACCATTTTTTGCACTGCACCGCCGCTGGGATACGCGATACCCGGCATCTCCAACTGGCGTTCCGGCAACTCGGCTGCGGGATAATCAATCCAAACGTTGATGTAGCACGGAATCGCGAACTCGGCCTTGCCGGCGGCCGCGATTTCGTTGATGTACCTTGCCTGATGGTAGAACTGGAACATTTCATCGGCGTCCGCACCGAAAACCTGACTCCATGTTCCTGGCTGTTTGTGCGCTGCCGCCAGCAGGTCGGAAGGAACGGCGCCGGTAAACTCGCGATTCGCCTCCGCCGAATTGTCCCGCACACTCCCGATGTTCCCCGACTCGTTTTCAACCTGGATGAGAAGAACGGTATGTTGTTCGCCGTCCGTCTGTTTCAGGTGCTGCATCAATTTCACGAAAGCAGACTTGTCCGCCTCCAGAGTGTTGCGCGAAAGCGGTGAAAGGACGTCGATCGGCTCTCCATCGGGACGGATGACGCGCGGAAAGCGCTTTGTGTCAGTCTTCACCCACGCCGGCACATAGTGCATGTTGCCGTTCTTCCACGTGCCAAACCACAGCAGCACCACGCGCAGTTGGTGGGAGCGAGCGCCTTCCACAATCTGGTCCACGTTGGCGAAGTCAAAGTGCCCTTCCTGGGGTTCCAACTGTTCCCAGTACACGGGTGCTTCTATCGTGTTGGCGTGCAACGCGGCCATCGATTCCCATACTTGCGGCAGTTCGCTCGGCCACGCACTAGAGTTGTGAATCTGGCCGCCGAGAATCAAGTACGGCCGCCCGTCAACCATGAGCGCGTAACGGCCGTCCTTTTGTACGAGTTTTGGGGCTTCCGCACCAAAGGAACGTGGAAGCAAGGTAAGCGCGACCAGAGCCGTGGCCACGAAACCAGATACTGGGAGAAGACGGCTAAGCATGGAAGAGTGCATTCTATTTTCCCTCAAAGTCAATGTAATCGTGTACTCCCCTGTGCGCAAGCGAGCCTCTTGACTGACAGCCGTCTCTACTTCCGCTGGCCGGGTCTTCATTTGCTTGCCGACAGGCTGGCCGAGGGAGCTTCCGACCCCATTCCTTAACTGGGGTTCCGCGTTCGCAAGGCAGCTAGGGATTTCACGACCATGGCCTCCAACACTTGCTGATCCACATCGGCGAGCTTCTTGATGTAGAGGCAACCCTTGCCGGTCGTGTGCTTGCCGAGTTTTGCCAGCAGCGCCTTGGAGTTGCTGCACCCGATCATGTTGTACAGAACAGTTGCGGCCTTGCGCGGCGAAAAACCGATAAGCGGCATATCGCCCTCGCGCCCGCTGTCGTACCTGTAGTGGTAGCTGCCGAAGCCTATGATGGATGGCCCCCACATCTTCGGCTTTTCGCCAGCCGCGTCTTGCATCAACTTGACGAGCGCCTTGGCGTCTGCGCGCTTGGTCGGGTCCGTGATGGCATCAATAAATGCCGTCACACTCAATTCGGTGGGTTTGGTTTTGTTGTCCGCCATTTCTACTGCCTTTCGTTTTTCCAAAGGCTAACCTAGCCTTGGATAAACGGGCAACTCTGGACTTATGCGCCAAAACAGACTCACGCCGGGCCAGAAGTCCTCACGGGGGAAGTCAGGCCGGAGGCGGTCAGCCGGCTGCCGTGACACTTTTTTGGTTCCCGCATGCCCGCTTCAGAGCTGGGCGACTTTAGAAAGCTCCGTAAAGCCCGTCGTCTGCTACTCTCGGGACGTCCCGGCAATGGCGGGCATATTCCCTGGTTGCGTAGAATATCTGGTGCAGCGCTTCCGCACTAGACCCCGCGGCAACCGGGCCGAGGGCTCGGTCTCGCCAGCGCTCGCAATTCTGTTATGTGGAGGAGTTTCGTGAGAAACCCAGTGACTAAACTCAGTTTGTGTCTCGGTCTGACCCTCTGCGTCGCGGTTGCGGCACTCGGCCAATCCGGGCAGCCGCAGCCCAAGCCCTCGCGTGTGGCGATCCACGCGGGCCGGCTGCTCGACGTGCGCACGGGAAGCTACGCGACGAATGTGTTCATCGTCGTTGAAGCAGACCGCATCGCGAGTGTGGCTTCATCGGTGCCCGCGGGGATTCCCGTGATCGATCTTTCGGGCCAGACGGTTCTGCCGGGTCTGGCGGATTGTCACGACCATATTCTTGGTAATCCGAAGGACCATTCATCTACGGCCGACCTGCGCATGTCCTCGCCGATGGCGGCTCTCTGGGGCGTCCGCAACCTCCAGGTGTGGCTCGACCATGGGTTCACGCTCATACGGGATGCTGGCGAATCCGACCTGGCGTACGGGCAGATGGCGCTTCGCGACGCGATCAAAATAGGACTCATTCGTGGCCCACGCATCGTCTCCGCCGGAAATTTCATCAGCGTTACCGGAGGCCACGGCGACGCTGACGTGCTATCGCCCGACCAGGCGCTTCCTCGGCGGCCTAATCTTGCGGATACCGTGGACGAGGTGAGTGAAGCCGTGCGGCACGATATCAAGTATGGTGCCGATTGGATCAAGCTGATGGCCACCGGCGGCGTGGCGGACCCCATCAGCGACTACAATGTGCAGGAATTGAGCGAGCCGCAAATGGCGCGCGCGGTGGAAGTGGCGCATCGCGCCGGCAAACACGTCATGGCCCATGCCGAAGGCACCGAGGGCATCAAGGCCGCGGTTCGCGCCGGGGTGGATTCCATCGAGCACGGCACCATGCTCGACGAAGAAGGCGCCCAACTGATGGAACAACACGGCACCTGGCTTGTTCCCACGCTCTTCACCTTCCAGCGCGCCGTCGAGGAAGGGACCTCACTGGGCGCCGATCCGGTAAGTTTCGAAAAGGCAAAGGCGATCCTCGGCGCGCAGCAACCGGCGTTTGAACGCGCCCTGCGGCATCGCCTGAAGATCGCCTACGGCGTGGACGACGACCCCGATTTCGTGGCCAGGGAATTCAGCGCACTGGTGCGCGGTGGCCTTTCGCCTCTGGGCGCGCTTCAAGCCGCGACCGTGAATGCCGCCGACTTGCTGGGTACCTCGCGCGACACCGGATCCATCGAACCCGGCAAATACGCCGATATCGTCGCGGTCACGGGCGATCCGCTCAAAGACATCACGGTCATGGAGCACATGGTCTTCGTGATGAAGGGCGGCGAATTGATCAAGGACGAGTCCCACCAACCAAGATAGCGGGCCCGAAGTCCGCTTCGACGAGGCCGCCATTGATCTTCGTCCAGTCCGCACACCACAAGAAGCTAGGCCTGAATCAATACCTTTATGCCGTAAGGTTCGATGCTGATGGGGTCTGAAACTGCCGAATGATTTTCATAATCCTCATAATTGCCACTGACATGAACAGTTTGCTTCTTCGCGGAATGATTCAGTAGATAGGTCCACGATTTTCGATGGTCGCGGCGGGTGGTAACCTCTACGCCGGGCGGTGCCTGGATCGCGCGACTCACGCCACTCATTGCGATAAGGGTAAGAAGCACTCTTGCGAGGTCGGCAGGTTCAAGATGAGCGCCGATGTAGATGGCCTTGCCCTTGCCAAAACTGTGGGAGGTGATCGCCGCTCGGCCTGCATGATCGCCGCCGATGTAGGATGCGAGCACACTAGCCTCCCGTGGATCGAGAATGTCGGCCCAAATGCGGCAGTCGGCATTCGCTCCTGCCAGGGGTCCAGCGAACTGCACGCTCTGCTTCTCCGAGTAGATGGGCTGATAATCTGCAAGTTCCATGCCCAAAACATCGCGCAGCAGGCCGGGCAGCGGCGTATCGACGATGCGGCCGCGCTCGTCCTTCACGCCAAGACGAAAGCCCGCGATGAAAGTCCCTCCGGCTTCGACGAAGTGGCGGATACGGTCGGCCTGTTGCCGGGAGACGACGTACATCACAGGCGAGCAGAGAACTTTGTAACGGGAAAGATCCTGGGTAGCGTCGACGATATCAACGCCGGCGTGGGAGGCGGCCATGCAACCATACCAGGACAATATCTCGGAGAGGTACTTGAGCTTGGGCTGACCGGGTTGGATGGCCAGCGCCCAGTCCGAGTCGGGATCGTAGCACAGCGCAAGATCGGCATCGTATTGCGCCCGCAGTGCGTCGCTACCGAGAGATTTGAGTTCGCGAATGGTCTGCCGGACTTCATCGAAGCCGGCGCTGTGCGACCGGTCGTGTTTGAGCAAGCCGTGCCAGTATTCCTCGGCGCCGAAGTTGGCGGTGTCCCAGCGAAAGTAGTTGATGCCCATCGCTCCATGCGCAACTGCCTGGTAGGACCACAGGCGAAGCTGCCCCGGTTCAGGTTGCGGAGAGAAGGTTGGCTGCCCGGCCTTGCCGGACTGCTCTTCCATGATGAGAAATGGCTCGCCGTCTTTCACACTGCGCATAAAGTCGTGGCTGAACGCGATCGTTGCCGCAAAAGCCTCAGCCGGGGCACTGGCGCCGGAGTCCCCATCGTTGAGAAAAATTGCGAAGAATCCGGGATAGTTGTCGGAGGAGACGAAGTCGAGATTGCGATAGAGATCGCGCAGGTTAATGTTATCGATGAGGCCGCCAACATTGTTGGTGGTGACGAAGTGCCCCGGACAGAGTTTGCGGAGCAAACTGAGTTGCTCTTCAAGGAAGGAGACGTTTGCGTCGCTCTGGTACCGGTCATAATCCAGCGCCAGCCCGGGGTTTGGCGGGGCCCCGGACGGAAGCGGCACCGGCACCTGAGAAAAATCGGTGTAGGTATTGCTCCAAAAGACCGTGCCCCACGCCTGGTTGAGCGCATCGAGCGATTCGTACTTGCGGCGCAGCCACCGCTGGAATCCCTCGCGGCAGAAACCGCAGTAGCAGCGTGCACTGTCTCCCAACGTCAACTCGTTGTCGATCTGCCAGCCGATGACGGCGGGATCTGAGGAGAAGGCGTGCGCCATCTCGGTCGCGATTGCGAGTGAGAGCCGGCGATACGTTTCATTCGTCGGGCAGGTGAAGCGACGCGCGCCAGGGCTAAGTGTCACGCCATGGTCGTTGACCATCAGCACTTCGGGGTATTTTTGCGTGAGCCATGGAGGAGGAGCAGCCGATGGAGTGCCGAGAATCACGGATATCTTATGGGTGTGGAGAATACCAATAACGCGCTTCAGCCAACTGAAGTCGAAGCTTCCCTCCTTCGGCTCCATGAGTGCCCAGGCAAACTCGGCGATGCGCACGTTAGTGATGCCCGCGGCGGCCATTGCGGCGGCGTCCTGTTCCCAGAGGCTCTCAGGAGTCTGGTCAGGGTAATAGTCGGTTCCGAAAAGAAGTGGCAGTTGGCTGGGACCGCGCACCAGGGAAGCGTTTCCCGTCTCTGCCTGTGCCAGAGCCATCGTGTTTTTCGTTGCCAGCAAACTGGCGAGGCCGGCGCTGCTGATGGCGATAAAATCCCGTCGATTCATGCAGATTTATCCCTCGATGAACGTTATACAGGAGAACGATACGGTCGCGCCACGCAACCTTGGCTGACATTAGAATCTTATTCGCGAGGCGCGTACAGGCGCGTTCGCGCATGCGGCTCTTACCGTGGATGGCTAGCGGCGAAGCGTGCATCGGGGTTTCCTGAACCAGTTGCGTCTATTACATTCGCGGCAAATTCACGACCGGGCATCGCGCCCAGTGTCCACCACTGACTTCGACCAGCGGCGGCAATTCAACCGCGCAAGCTGCAACCCGGTGCGGGCAGCGCGGTTCGAACCGGCATCCCGGAGGATGTTGCGCAATCGCCGGGACGGTGCCTTCGATGGTCGAGAGCGGAAGCGCCCGGTCGGTCGAAAGCGTGGGAATGGCGCGCAGCAGCCCTTGCGTGTAGGGATGAGCGGGCGCGCGAAAAATTTCGTCCTTGGCGCCGAGCTCAACCAGGTTGCCTGCGTACATCACGGCGACGCGATCGGCGACGTGCCACACGACGGCGAGATCGTGCGAAATGAAAAGCATCGCTAATCCAAATTTGTGGCGAAGGTCGTTAAGCAGGTCGAGAATTTGCTGCTGGATGGTGACATCGAGCGCGGTGGTGGGCTCGTCGGCAATCAGCAGTTGCGGACGGTTGACGATGGCCATGGCGATCATGACGCGCTGCCGCATGCCTCCCGAGAGTTGGTGCGGATAGCTGCGGGCGCGCTCGTCAGGGTCGGGGATAGCAACGTCGCGCATGCCTTCGACCGCTTCACGCCATGCTTCCGCTTTCGAGACGCGGCGGTGAGCCAGAACGGCTTCCGCGATCTGGTCGCCAACCCGCATGACCGGATTGAGGGCGGTCATGGGCTCCTGGAAAATCATTGCAATGCGCGAGCCGCGAAACTGCCGCAGTTGATCCGAGGGCAGCGTGGTCAGATTGGTCGGGACGCCGTCGCCATTCTGGAAAGTGATTTCGCCCGTGACCATGGCAGTCGGCGGGAGCAGGCCCATAATAGCCAGCGAGGTAATGGACTTCCCCGATCCGGATTCCCCGACCAGTCCAAGCACTTCGCCCGGGTCGACAGAGAATGAAAGGCTGCTCACGGCGGCCAGAGGCGCAGCAGCCGTCAGTTGCTGAGCCGGCAGAAGTGCCCGCGCTCCGCGGGATTGCGGGAACTCGATGGTCAGGTCGCGGACGTCGAGCAGCGGGCGCACGAGGCCCATGGTATCAGCGGAGACGCCGCCCGCCTCTACTTCTTTGGCCGCGATTCCGGCGGCACCAATCCGGCAACGCGGTAATACACCACCAACTGGCCGTAGTGTTCTCCCGAGTGTTCGAGGAGGCCCCACGCCATATCGGAGACTCGCACCTGCTGATTCGCGAACGGATCGACGATCAAATCGCTCATCCCCTTATCGCCCTTCTCCTTGATCGCGGCCGCCCCGTCGGCAAACGCTTTTTTCACAAACTCCACCACCGCGGCTTTCGTTTTGTACTGCTCCCGCTTGGGATCTTCTCCGGCTGGCGGCTTCAACCCCATCACCGGGTTGGTGAAAAAGTAATTCGCATTAGCCGCGTGCAACAGTTGCTCGGCAAAACTCCGCTCCGCCGGCACCGGCTTGAAGTCGTACTTGTCCTCGGGAAAATCTTCCGCCATCGCAATCAACTTCCGCCCCACATAGTTCCAGCTATCCAATAAAAACTGCGACGGCCCCACCGCCGGCTTCGGCGCCGCGTCTTTCTTCATCGTGTCTTGCGCTCCCGCGAGCGCTCCGAGAATCCCCACGGCAAGAACTACGCTAACCATTCGCTTTTTCATTTCGCAAATTCCTCCAATAACCATCGTCTTACTCTAGCAAGTTGCGGAAAAACTCGACGTTGTACTTGATTTTGGGTGGCGCAGCGGTTCACCGCTGCGGTAAGTGTATTGTTTTGAATCCGGCTTTAGCCGCTGAGAGCGCACCTCCTGCAAGGGAAGCAGTTCTTCCGCAGCCTCCTAGTCTGTCTTACTCCAGTCCAGCCTTCCCCAGCATCTCCAGAAACTGCTTCTGCGTCCGCATATCGATCGACTGCGCCACCAGCTTCCCTTCCCGGTCGTAGACGAAACTCTTCGGAATCCCCTCCACCACAAACATTTCATTTACGTTCCGTCCCGGATCGAGCAACACGGGAAACGAAACCTTGCGCTCGCGGATAAACGGCTCAACCTTAGCAGCCTCTTCATCTGAAATGCCGAGCACCACCAGCCCTTTCGATCCGAAGCGCTCGAAAAGCGCCTCCAAGTCCGGCATCTCCTTGCGGCATGGCGGACACCACGTCGCCCAGAAATTCACCAGCACAACTTTCCCGCGCAGTTCCGCAAACGTCCAAGTCTTGCCCGCAAGATCTTTCAGCGCAAACTCCGGATGCTCCCGCTTCCGATCATCCGCCTCGAGCCGCGCCATGGCCGCGCGAAACTGCTCCTCATTACTAAGATCGGCCGGCGCCTCAACATGCTCGTAACGCACCAGCGTAGCCAGCTCAATATATGGAGACGCCGGCTCCCGTGCCCCACCGCCTTTGCGCTCCCCGCCGGAATCCTTCGCCTCCGCCCAAGGCAACGGCCGCTCGCGCAGAGTGTCAGCCAAAGTAGTCGCCACTTCCTGCAGCGTGTCGTGTCCGAAATCGCCTTCGGTGGAAAGTCCCGCCAATCCCACCGCCAGCCGCAGCTTGTTCTCCGACGCCGGCAGCTTCCGGATCTTCAGCGCCAGATCCTTCGTAGTCCCCGCCCGCACGTCATCCGCCAGCGAGCGCAGCCCATGGATCTGCTCCGCCAGCGGCTTCTCCTCCGCGCTCCACACAACTTCTTTCGCCTGCGCCGACGCCAGCCGCAGCCCAAACGTCATTACCGCGGCCATCACAAAGAGAACCGTCATCCGACGAGACAACGTCTTCGGTTTCATAGCCCACCAAGCTTACCAACAGACCGCCTCCCTCGCCAACTCCGGGCAGGATCGTAGTTTGGAGTTCGAAAATTCCAGGAGTGACAGGGCCGTGGAATCCCACTCATCGCCGGTATATGATTCCAACAACTATGGACACTCTCGATCCCGCTGGAGCGGAATTTCTGCGCATCTCCGAGCGCTATCGGCAGATGAGCGACGAAGAACTCCTGGTCCTCATCCCGCAAAGCTCCGAATTGACGCCGATTGCCCAGCAAGCTCTGGCCGGCGAGGTCCGGCAACGCGGGCTGAAGCCTGAAGTAGAGGAGGAGGACAAGCGGCCATCTGCTCCATCGCAGTTCAAGTCGCCGCAGTTTAAGTCGCCGCAGTTTAACAGCCTGCCGAAAGAATCCGGTTTCGTATCAGGGTATCGCTTCAGCGATACCGCAAATCCTTCGAAATCAATCGCCCCTTTAGGGGCTGAGGGCCGAACATTGATTTCTCCGCAGCCCCTTCAGCCGACGTCAGCTTTCTTCGAGCACGAATCTCCGAAATTCCGCGATTCGGCGAGTTACGATTCGTCCGGCCCCGAGTCTTCCGACCCCGCTTCGTCAGAAGAAGACCCGTACGACGAAGACCGCAAACTGATTGAGCTCTGCACCGTATGGAGCGTGCGCGACGCGCTTAAGGTACAAACGATTCTTGATGAGGCAGAGATTCCCTTCTTCATGGGACCAGAGCAAGCGACGGCCGCGGACCGGGTGACCTCAAACTTCTCCAGTGGGGTAGGAGTGCAAATCATGCAAATAGGTTTGCCCTGGGCCAGGTCGGCAATGCAGCACTACGAGCCTGAGGACGATCCAACTCCAAGAGAGAGTGAAGAGCTCGAAGAGCTTGCGGTCCGCTGTCCCAAATGCCATTCCGAGGAAGTCGTCTTTGAGGGTCGAACCTCAGAGCCAGCAATCGCATCGGATGAGTCTTCCGAAAAATTCAAATGGACCTGCGATTCCTGCGGCCACCACTGGGAAGACGACGGCGTAGCGAAAGAAGAATGAGCCGAGGCCAAGAAGGAGAACAGCCCGTGTAGCGCGGACACTCCTGTCCGCGTGCCGACACCGCCAGAAAGCTCAAGTTTCGCAAAGTCCCAACCGGGACAAGAAGCGGAATCGTCTATAAGAAACGGCGGTCGTATTCCCGCGAGACTCTTGTCAGCAGAGCGGAGTACTCGAGCACTACCTTCTGCTCGTCAACCCACGAGAATGGATATGGAGGCGTGTTGGTTGCAATAAACGTGAGAATCAGAAACTCGTCGAAGCTGGATTGCGCGCGCTGTTCGAGACGAGCGACGGCGTCCCGAGCTTCCTGAATCGGATGCTTGTACTTACGGCCGTCTGTCAAGAACTCGCGTGCCCCTTCGTAGGACGTGTAGACTTCCGAGCAATTCACGCCCGCAATCCCTACACATATTGGGTTGCCGCCTCGTTTCTTGAATTCCTCGGTTTGCCTGACCAAATCGCCGATGACTCTGTCGATCTGCTTGATCATCGCCTTGGCGAGAATCTTCGTTTCGACACCAATCTCGATTGTGGCTACGGGTCCCCGAGCCACAGCGAATCCTTCCTCTCGAATCGCAGTCCCGGCCGGAACCAACTCTCCGAAAGTGCCATCTCCCCGTCTGCGGGCGATGCCTACGGTTCGGTTTTGCGTGTTGAGGACTCTGACGCCAGCGCCGACGCGCTCGTTCAACTTGCTGGACTTGTGGAGTTTGTATAGGTCTTCGTACAAATAACTCGCGACCCAATCCCCTAAGCTGGAATCCCTGTGAAGGTACTGGTTGCCCTCGAAGAGACTACGGAATGCTTTCAGGAGGCCGTATTCGTCGGCGATCATCTATCGCGATTGTACATTCAGTTTCACATCAAACAAGTGTGGTTCTCTTCTGGAAAGTGACGCTTTCACCAGCCTTTCTCGTGCTGACCGGACAAATCCACTGTCAATCTCAACTCCGATGCTGCTGCGGCCCGTGTTCATGGCAGCTACGCAGGTCGTCCCGGTGCCAACGAACGGATCGAGAACTGTGTCCCCAGCAAAGGAGAACAGGCGAATGAGACGTTCCGCGAGCTCGACTGGGTATGGGGCAGGGTGTCCTTTCTTAGTCGAGTGTCCCTTAATATCCGTCCATGAAGTCCGAAGCCACGATTTCATTTCGTCCTTGGAGAGCATCGAGAGGGCCTTCTGAATCAGGGATGGCGATCTGTATGAGCCGCCTTTACGGAAGAAAAGAAGATACTCGAAGTCGTTCTTGACAATCGCCCCCGGCTGGTAAGGTTTGCCGTAGAATCCGGCTCCGTTCCCTTCGACTTCCGTCGCGCCATTTGCAATCTTAAACCAGAGGATCGGCGTCAGCGAGTCCAGGCCGAAGTTTCGAGTTCGGACCATTAAGTCCGCATGTAGCGGCATTACGTAGTGTCGTCCAGCCCTTTTTCGGGAGATGCAAACGTCACCCACGACACAGCAAATCCGCCCACCCGGCGCTAGAACCCTCGCACATTCCCTCCAAGCCCTGTCGAGCTCGACGAGGAAGCTCTCGTAGTCTTCTATCGCTCCAAGTTGATGCTCGTGTGGCGGGTATTCCTTTAACGTCCAGTAAGGTGGAGATGTAACTATAAGGTGAACGCTCTCATTTGGAATGAACGACAGGTCGCGAGCATCGCCACGACGTAAAGTGTGGGTTGTGATCGAGAACTCCCTGGGCCAGCGATTGTGCCGGTAAGACTCGTTCAAGTCTAGGAGTTCTTCGATCGCGCCGGGTTCATTGTCAGCCCAACCATAGCCGGTTGGTTCGTGCAGACTTTCAATTAAAGTGCTCATGACCCTTCCCCATACTCCAAATCTGCACTAATGCCTTGCAATATAATCGCCGCTCACGGTTCATGACCGTCTGATACGACCTTCAGTGCTGAAAAGGCGCCCTACCCTAAATCCCCTTCCCCAGACACTCACCAAGAAATAATCGACTGTGTAATATTTACAGTGTAATAATTACCCGCCTGTGGCTATTTAGCCACAACCGACCCCGAGCATTATCAAAGACTTACAGCCCCGCCCAGCACGATGATTGAGGCCCTCACGGGCCCAAGGCGCGGCGTTCTGCTCTGGATCCGGCCATTGTACTTATGCCGTTGTACCTACAATGCCGCAGGTACAAAATGTTCCACGTGGAACATTGTACGTACACCCGCCCGAAAGGATCCTCAGCTGCACCCGCTCGTGCTCCCGCAACTCATGCATTTGTAACAACTTCCGTTGCGCACCATGATCGAGCCGCAGAACGAGCAACTGGGAGCGTCCCCCATGTCGATCATCCCGGCCAGCGCGTCGGCCGCATGAATAGAACCGGGACGGCTCTCCGATGACGGCGTCAGCGAACCCCCGAAGCCCGCGCCCATAGCGCCGTTTGAAGAGCCGTTCAGGTCGCCAACCCCTTCCGGAGCCGGCGTGCCCAGCGCCCGCGGACGCAGGTTGTCGAACAGCATCTGCTGCTGTCCGCTCAGGAAGCGCAGGTGCAGCCAGCGGAAGATGTAGTCCATGATCGACTTAGCGAAGCCGATCTCGGGATGGCTCGACCATCCGCTAGGCTCAAAGCGAGTGTGCGCAAACTTTTCGCAGAAAAGTTTCAGCGGTACGCCGTGCTGCAGCGCGATCGAGACCGCTAAAGCAAAGCTGTCCATGAGCCCCGAAACCGTCGAGCCTTCCTTAGCCATCTTGATAAAGATCTCGCCCGGTTCGCCGTCGGGATACAGCCCAACAATGATGTAGCCCTCGTGCCCTCCAATGTTAAACTTGTGCGTAATCGACATGCGCTCTTCTTTAAGCTTGTGACGAACAGCCCGCGGAGGAGCATCAAGATTCTCATCTTCGGCAAGCGCCAAAGCTGCGGCATTCCGAGCCGCATCATCCTTGGTAGAGTTAGCCGTCTTGGTCCCAGCCGCCGAAAGCGGCTGCGACTGCTTGCATCCATCGCGATAAACCGCAACCGCCTTCAGTCCCAACTTCCAAGCCTGAATGTAAGCCTCAGAGATATCGTCAACCGACGCGGCATTAGGCAAGTTAACAGTCTTAGAGATAGCTCCAGAAATAAAAGGCTGAGCCGCAGCCATCATCTTAAGATGTCCCATGTAGTGAATGGACCGAGTCCCCTTAGCCGGCTTAAACGAGCAATCGAACACAGCCAAGTGCTCATCCCTAACATGAGGCGCCCCTTCAATAGTCCCAGTAGCATCGATGTAAGAAACAATAGCGTCAGTCTGCTCGTGAGTGTACCCAAGTTTAAAAAGCGCCCCAGGAACGGTGTTGTTGACGATCTTAATCATCCCGCCGCCAACAAGTTTCTTGTACTTGATGAGCGCCAAATCCGGCTCAATCCCAGTAGTATCGCAGTCCATCATGAAGCCGATGGTGCCGGTTGGGGCTAGAACTGTTACTTGGGAGTTACGGTAGCCGTGTTTTTCGCCGTGGGAAAGAGCTTCGTCCCAGCACTGCTTCGAGGCGTCAATTAACTCGGAGAGTTGAGCGGCTGCGGAGCTGCGCTCCGCTTGGACGAGCGAGGAGCTCGTCCCCACACGAGCGCTGCCTATGTTGTTTACGCTTGCCCGGTGCATTCTTATTACGTCTAAGAAGGGCTCGCGATTTATGTACCAGCCGGGGCAGGCTGCTCCGGGCATGTTTTCCGCCTTAGTTATTCCCAGGCGCGTTTGTACCGTGTCGGTGATTGGAGTTAGTGGCTCGCATTGTTCGGCTATGCGCGACGATTGCAGATACGCTTCGCCACACATGATGGCGGTTACGCAAGCGGCGTAGTCGCGTCCGGCATCGGAATCGTAGGGAAGTCCGGCGCCCATTAACAGCGCGCCGAGGTTCGCATAGCCGAGACCTAGCGGACGATAGTCGTGCGAGTTCTTGCCGATGAGTTCGGTGGGATATCCGGCGTTGTCCACCAGAATTTCCTGCGCGGTGATGACCACGTCCACGGCTTGACGATAGGCTTCCACGTCGAACGTGCCGTTGGGCGCGAACTTCAGCAGGTTCAGGCTGGCCAGGTTGCAGGCGGAGTCATCGAGGAACATGTACTCGCTGCAGGGATTCGAGGCGTTGATCCGCGCAGTGTTTTTCGAAGTGTGCCAGCGGTTGACGGTTGTGTCGTACTGCATGCCGGGATCGCCGCATTGCCAGGTGGCTTCGGAAATCTTCTGGAGCAGGTCCTTGGCCGGGTAGGTCTTGACTACGCGTCCGTCTACGATTGCTCTGGTGGAAAAATCGGTGTCGCGCATTACAGCCACCATGAAGTCGTCAGTTACTCGAACCGAGTTATTCGCGTTCTGGAAGAAGATGGAGCTGTAGGCGTCGGAGTCGGGATGGGATCCGTCATAACCTTGCGCTACGAGCGCGTGGGCTTTGGCTTCTTCTTTACTTTTGCACTCTATGAAGTCGACTATGTCGGGATGGTCTATGTTCAGGATTACCATCTTGGCGGCGCGGCGCGTCTTGCCTCCGGACTTAATTACTCCGGCGAAAGCGTCGAAGCCTTTCATGAAACTTAGCGGGCCGCTGGCGGTGCCTCCGCCGCTTAGAACTTCGGTGGAGGAACGCAGCGGGGAAAGATTAGTGCCGGTACCGGATCCCCACTTGAAGAGCATGCCTTCGGTCTTCGCCAGAGTAAGGATGGAATCGAGCGAGTCTTTCACCGAATTGATGAAGCAGGCGGAGCATTGCGGGCGTGTGTATCCGGTTGCGCCGAATTCCACTTGCTGGGTGGTGAAGTTCCAGTGCCAGTTGGTGGCGTCGGATTTCGGCTCGACTCGTTCGCAGCCTACGTTGAACCAGACGGGCGAGTTGAAGGCCGCGTACTGGCGGACGAGCAGGTGGACGAGTTCGTCGTGGAACGTGGCGGCGTCTTCGCTGGTGCGGAAATAGCCGTCTTTCATGCCCCAGTCGCGAATAGTCTCGGCGACGCGGGCCACCAGTTGACGCACGCCGGTTTCGCGCTCATCGGTGCCGATCTGTCCGTGGAGATATTTCGAGGCTACGATGTTGGTTGCCGTCATGGACCAGTCTTTGGGGACTTCGACATTCTTCTGCTCGAAGATCATGCCGCCCTGGGAGTCGGTGATCTGAGCGTCGCGGAGTTCCCACTCGACTTCGGAGTAAGGGGAGACACCGGGCTTGGTGAAGAGACGGCGAAAGGTTAGGCCTTGGGCCTTCTTCCTATTATTGATGGCGGCGGTTTGAGTTTTGACTTGGTCGCGCACTTCTGGCATTTCCTTCTCCTAATTAGATGATGGCAAAAAGCAGTTGATCTAAGTAACAGGTTTCAAAGTTTCATGGTTTCAAGGTTTCAAACTGGAAAACCAACCTTTCCCAAAACCCGATTCGACCAGATTGCGCATGGCGCTCATTTCTCAAATGCATACGGCGGCGCGGCGAAACAGATTGCTTCAGCTTCCCGGCGCGCAGCCCCTAAAGGGGCGCTTGATTTCGAAGAGCTTGTGGTATCGCCAAAGCGATACCCTGATACGAAGCCTTGGTTTTTCAGCAACCGGCAAGGCTGCGACCCGGTTCCTGGAGCTGGTTTCCCCAAATGCCTTTCAGCTCGGAGGGCGCCGTCCCTCACGGGCTAAAGCCCGCATTTTCCCAGGCCCTGAACGGCCCCCTTCGGCTTCGCTCCGGGCAGGCTCTTGAAGCCGTGCCCTACCCAAAACCGTTGAGGGACCAAACCCCTTATGGAGCTGGATCGGCCTGCGGGCTTCTTCGGTAATTGTGCTCTGGGAGCGCGGTGGGCTCAGCAGGGCGCGTTATCTGGGCTAGTGCGTGAGCTTGGACGGGCGAGGTCGCCCGTCCCCACACCAGCTGAGAATCGGCGCCTGGGCATTCGATGCCATGACGGGCAAAAGAAGCGGCAACGAGTTCGATTAAACTTTCCATCGGGGCTCCTAATGGCGCGACGGAGACGGGGCAAGCCCCGTCTCTACACGAGCGGGCTCCAGCAAATGCTGAGTCCGCTCTAATTCGGTTGATGAATCCCCCCGGGGGGATGCCTGGCGGGGCCAGACCGGGGGAAGTCACCGCTAGTTTCCATCCACTCCGGAGGGATGGTTTCCCGTGAAGGGGAAGACGCGAGCTCCTTCGCTTCTCCGCCCCATCGCGCCAAAGGCGGGCGCGCTGGGGACCCCGGTTCGCTCAGGATTTCGACAGCGGGCTAACGCCCGCTAATCGCCTCAACTTTGAGTCTTGCCCCGAAGTTTATGGTCGTAGCCTCCTTAAAAGGGGGTCTGCAAAAAGTGCTTGGGATGCTTAACGTACTCCCGTATATGGTATCTGTCAAGAGGGAAACGCAACATCTTGTGGCCCGAAAGTGGTAAGGCTATCGAGTTCCGATATTGGAGCCAGGTTTCAAAGTTTCAAGGTTTCAAAGTCTCAACCTATGGGGCGCCTTTGCAACCTTCAAACTCTGGAACTTTGAAACCTTGAAACCTGGCCTCAGGCGGTGGCACGGGTGCGATGTTCCGGCGAGGCACGAGACACGGGCCGGGCGAAGACTGCGGGAGCTCCATGCGCAGGTGCCAGGGGCACGTAGATGTCTTCGAATAGAGTTTGGCTGGTGATCCGTCTCATGCCGTCGGAGGACTCGACGAGGTAGTCGCCGGGTCGGCCGGATTGTTCGCGGCCGAGAGCGTCGGTGAAGACGAGAGGTTCGGTGAGTTGACGAGCTCGCACCAGGAAACGGGTACGGTAGACGGTCCATTGGCTTTCGAGATTCATAAGTGCTTTCTTTCACCTCTTGGCAAGGCCAGTGTTCTGGCTTGCAGGTTTTGTCCGAACACGGCCGCCGGCTCGGTGAATTCTTGTTTTCAGAGTGGAGCGACTTTACGCGCAGGAAGAGGACGGGTCAATTCCATAAGAATGGTGCAACGGTGGAATTCTCTGTCGCGGATTCGACGGGATGAATCCGGATCAAGCACGGGTCGAAGGTAGCTGCGGTTGGCGCACGAGTGGCGGGGTTTGAGCGGCGGGCGAAAAATTACGGCTGGCGCTTTCGGACCCGGCGGCCGGAATTTGCACAAGGGGCGCACAGGTTTGGAACAGTTGGCGGTAGACAGCTCTCAGCTCTCAGTTGCCTTTCTGCGAGCGGCGATCGGAAACAAAGCGGCGCGGACAGGAGTGTCCGCGCCACACGATCACTTCTTACTTCTTTAGCGACGAATGGTAACGCTTGTTGATCTCTTCCCAGTTGACTACATTCCACCAGGCTTGCAGGTATTCGGGACGGCGGTTGTTGTACTTCAGATAGTAGGCGTGCTCCCACACGTCGTTGCCGAAGATGGGATAGAGGCCTTGCGAGAGCGGGCTGTCTTGATTCGGAGTGGAGAGAATTTTCACTTCTCCTTTGGAATCTCCAGCGAGCCACACCCATCCGCTGCCGAACTGGCCTACACCGGCGGCGTTGAATTTTTCCTGGAAGGTTTTGAAGTCGCCAAAAGTCTTCTTGATCACGTCGGCGATGGGGCCGGTGGGATCGCCGCCGCCGTGGGGCTTCATGATGTTCCAGAACATGGCGTGGTTGACGTGGCCTCCGCCATTGTTGCGGACGGCGCCGCGGATATCTTCGGGGACGGCGCTCAGGTCGCGGATCAGATCTTCCGCATTCTTCTTGTGCAGCTCGGGATGCTTGTCGAGTGCCGCGTTCAGGTTCTTGACGTAGGCGGCGTGGTGCATGTCGTGATGCAGATGCATCGTCTTTTCGTCGATGGTGGGTTCGAGCGCCGTGTAATCGTACGGCAGGGGGGGCAGTTCATGCGGCATTTTATTCATTTCCTCCAGAGTCTTTTGGATGATGGGGTGTAGCGGAAGGATTCAACGCCCGCGCTCGCTCGCGAGGCTCTTCATGGTTTTATCAATGGGGAACTCGGGGGAAGGCACTGGGGATGACCGTGTGGCGCGGCTGAGCAGAATCCTAACCACGGGGGACACAGGGGGAATTCCGCGTGCCTGCGGATTGTCTTTATAATTCAGACTTACTTCTAGAATTCCGGGAGGCTCCTTGAAGGTCCTATTGCTGGAGAACATCAGCGGGGTGGCGGCTTCGCAGTTTGAAGAGGCCGGGTTTGTCGTCGAGTCGCATAAGCGGGCGCTTGACGAGGGCGAGCTGATCGAGAAGGTACGCGGGACTTCGATTCTGGGGGTGCGTTCGAAGACACGCATTACGGCGGCGATTTTGGATGCGGCTCCGGAGCTGGTGTCGGTGGGGGCGTTCTGCATCGGCGTGGACAAGATCGACCGCGCGGCTTCGAGCGATCGCGGGATTGGGGTGTTTAACGATCCGCACTCGAACAGCCGGTCGGTGGCCGAGCTGGCGATGGGAGAGATCATCCTGCTGATGCGGCGGACGTTTGAGGCGAGCACGCAACTGCATGGCGGGGTGTGGAATAAATCGTCGGCGGGATCGCATGAAGTGCGCGGGTTGACGCTGGGGATTGTGGGCTACGGGAAGATCGGGTCGCAGGTGTCGGATCTGGCCGAGGCGTTGGGCATGCGGGTGGTGTTCCACGATGTGGCGCATGTGCTGGCGCGCGGAAATGCCCGTCCGGTGAGCTTTCGCGAATTGCTGGAAACTGCCGACGTGATCACTTTGCACGTGGATGGGAAGGCGCAGAACCAGGATTTGTTTGGGGAAGATGAGATCCGCGGAATGAAAGACGGAGCGTGCCTGATCAATTTGAGCCGCGGGTTTGTGGTGGATCATGAGGCGCTGGCGCGGTATTTGAAAAGCGGCAAGCTGGCAGGAGCGGCGGTGGATGTATTTCCGCAGGAACCGGAAAGCGGCGGCGCGTTTTCAAGCCCGCTAAGAGGACTGGCGAATGTGATTTTGACTCCGCACATCGGCGGCAGCACCGAGGAGGCGCAGCACAATATTGGGCAGTTTGTTTCGGCGCGAATGATCGATTATTTCAAGAGCGGGAACTCGCTGCTGAGCGTGAACCTGCCTCATTGTCATCTGGACTATGAGCCGGGATCGCACCGGCTGATGCACATCCACCACAATGTGCCGGGAATCTTGCGGGCGATTAACGATATTCTGGCGGATCGCGGGATCAATATCGACCGGCAAGTGCTGGATACGCGCGGGCCGCTGGGATATGCGATTTACGACATCAATCGGGCTTGCGACGAGCCGTTGCTCGAAAAACTGCGCGCCGTTCCGCAGACGATTCGAGTGCGGGTGGCGGGATAGGCTCGGGGTTAGGAAGGCTAGGCTAAGGAGCTTTCGCGGACAAGAGTGTCCGCGCCACACGGAGAAACCGGGGCGGGCCTCATCTCCGCGAGCGCCCGAAGGGAATGCCCGCCCCACACTTGCGAATTATTTCTTCTTGTCGTCCTTCTTTTCTGGTTCGTCCACTACAAGGTTGTTGGTCACTGAGAATGCGCCGGGTACGCTGTTGGCCCGCATGCCGGCGACTGTCTTGTCCATCTGGCGGGCCACTGCGCCTTCGAGCGTGATGTTTCCGTTCTTGACGATGATGTGAATGGGCGGAACGGCACGCATCTGGTACTCGTTTAGGGCTTCGTCGCCGTAGATGGCGCGGTAGGTCGCACGGCGGATTCGGTCGTCGTCGGGGGAGAGGGGCAGGATCTCGATGTTGTTGACGACTTTCTCGACACCTTCAATGTGCTTGACGGCATTTTCGGCGTCGGACTTCAGCGTGGGACGCGCGACCTGGCCGAGCAGGGTCACGGTACCATCGGCGTCGACCTTGTAGGAAAAGTTGTCGAACACGCCGTAGTAAGGAAGCATCACGAGTTCATGACGGACTTCCTTGTAGATGCGATCGAGGCTCTTCTGACTGAGCGCGCCAGTTGATGGGTTGTCCTGGATGGCGGGACTGGCGAGGGCCGTCATCGGGAAAATCGTCATTGAGAAGATCAGTGGGAGAGCAAGAACTGCGAGCAGTGATTTCTTCATTGGTTTGACCTCACGCGAGATTTCTTGCGACGTGATGAGAGCTTCTGAAACTCTTCTTATTTTTCTGACGCTGGAAAGAGCCGAGAGGTTGCTTTTTCTTGCGCCGGGGAACGGCGGCGGCCGGCTTATTTTATAGCGAACCCAAGGTTGCTGTGACTGCGGGCGGCTGCCGAGCTACGCTCGGCGGAGACGGGCGAGCCCCGTCTCTACACGAGCGGGCCGCAACAACGCTCAATTCGTTCCAGACAAATGGCGGCTGCTCGGCGGACGGGCGAGGACGCCCGTCTCTCCATTTGCTTAGGCGGTTTTCGGTTTGCGGCGGCGTTCTCTAAAGCCTTCGATCAATAGGTAAAGCACGGGGATGAAGAACAAGTTGAGGATGGTGCTCATGATCATGCCTCCGAAGACGGTGGTGCCTACGGAGTGGCGTCCGTTTTCTCCGGCGCCGCTGGCGGTGACTAGGGGGACAACGCCGAGGATGAAAGCGAAGGAAGTCATGAGAATCGGGCGCAGGCGGATGCGGGCGGCTTGGACGGCCGCGTCGAGGATGGTCAGACCGCGTGCGCGCAGTTGCTCGGCGAATTCCACGATCAGGATGGCGTTCTTGGAGGCGAGGCCCACGAGCATGACGAGTCCCACCTGGCAGTAAACGTCGTTCTGCTGGCCGCGGAGCCATTGCGCGGAAAGCGCGCCGAGCAACGCCATGGGCACGGCGAGCAGAATAATGAACGGCAGCACGAAACTTTCATACTGCGCCGAGAGCGTCAGATAGACAACCAGCGTTCCCAGGCCGAAGAGGATGAGCGTGGTCGATCCCGAGGCCAACTCTTCGAGCGAAATTCCCGACCACTCGTAGGTGTAGCCCTGAGGCAAAACTTTCGCGGAGAGCTGCTGCATGGCGTCGATGGCTTGTCCGGAGCTGAAGCCGGGGGAAGCGGAACCGTTGATTTCCGTCGAGCGGAAAAGATTGTAGTGACTGATGACCTGGGGCGCGGCGGTCTGGGTGATGCCGACTAAATTCCCGAGTGGGACCATGGCGCCGGAATCGGAGCGCACATAGTACTGCTGGATGTCCTGCGGATGCGAGCGGAATTGCTTGTCGGCCTGCACATAAACCCGGTAAGAACGGTTATTGAAATCGAAGTCGTTGATGTAGGCCGAACCCATGTAGACGCTGAGAGTGTCGGTGATCTGGCTGAGCGGGATGTGCAGGCTCTTGGCTTTTTCGCGATCGATGGTGATGACATACTGCGGATCGCTGGCGGTGTAGGTGGTGAAGAGTCCGGTGAGGTCCTGTTCCTTGCGCTCGGCGCCGGCGCGAGTCAGGTCGTGGGTGGCCTTGTCAAGATCTTGCAGCGTGTGACCGCCTTGATCGAGGAGTTCGTATTGGAATCCGCCGAACTCGCCGAGACCTTGCACGGCGGGCGGTTCGAAGGGGATGACAATGGCGCCGGAAATTCCGAAGAACGGACCGCGCAGCCGATTGATGATGGCGGTCGCCGTGTGCTCGCGGCCCTTGCGCTGCGAGTAGGGCCGGAGGCTCAGGAAGACCAAGCCGGCGTTGGGCGCGCTGCCTCCGAAGCTGAAACCGGCGACGGAGAAGGTGTTCTCGATTTCAGGAAAACTCCTGGCGATGGCGTTCACCTGTTCGCCGATTTTTCGCGTGTATTCCAGCGAAGCTCCGGTGGGCGCCTGGATGGCGACGATGAGGTATCCCTGATCTTCATTGGGAACAAAGGATTGAGGCACATGGCGGAAGACGACATAAGCAAGGCCGAGTCCGGCGACAAACAGGATCAGGGCGACGGCTTCGAAACGCAGAAAAGCGCGGAGGGCGCGAACGTAGCCGTTGGTAAGCGCGGCCAGGAAGCGGTCGACGCGCTTGAATAACCAACTCTTTTCGCCGTGCTCGCGGCCGAGCAGGAGCGCGGAGAGCGAGGGCGTAAGAGTAAGCGCGTTGAAGGCGGAGATCGTAATCGAGAAGGCGATGGTCAGCGCGAACTGGCGGAATAGGATGCCGGTTGTTCCGGGGAAAAAGGCGACCGGCACGAAGACGGCAACCAGCACCAGCGAAGTGGCGATGACGGCGCCGGTGACTTCCTTCATGGCATCGGACGAAGCTTTGACGGGATCGGACTCGCCTTCCTGCAGATGGCGCTCGATGTTTTCGATGACGACGATGGCGTCGTCGACGACGAGACCGGTGGCGAGCGTGATGCCGAACAGCGTCAGCGTGTTGATGGAGAAGCCAAGCAGCTTAACGAAAGCGAACGTGCCGATGAGCGAGACCGGAATCGTGACCGCCGGAATGATGGTGGAGCGCCAGTCTTCGAGGAAAAGAAAAATGACAAGAATGACGAGGAAGATGGCCTGGCCGAGAGTTGAAACTACGTCACGGATGGATTCGCCGACCGCGTCGGTGGTATCGAAGGCGAGCTCATACTTCATACCTGGCGGAAAGCGCTTGGCGAGGCGGTCGAGTTCGGCGATGCAGCGGCGGTCCACGTCGAGGGCGTTGGCGGTGGAGAGCTGGGTGATGGCGATGCCAACGGATTCGCGCCCGCTGTAATCCAGGTCGGAGCTGTAGTCTTCGGCGCCGAGTTCGGCGCGACCGACGTCGCGCAGGCGGACGAGAGTGCCATCGGCATTGCTCTTCAGGATGATGTCGTCGAACTGAGTGGTTTCAGAAAGACGTCCGACGGCGCGGACGCTGATCTGGAACTGCTGGCCGGGCGGAGAGGGCTGGGAACCGACTTGTCCGGCGGCGACTTCAACGTTCTGCTCCTGGAGAGCGTTGACCACGTCGTCGGCCGTAAGGGCGCGGCTGGCCATGCGCACGGGATCGAGCCACAGGCGCATGGAGTATTTGCGCTCGCCAAAGATGAAGACGTCGGCCACGCCGGGCACACGCTTCAGGCTGTCGCGGACGTAGACATCGAGGTAATTGCTCATGAAGAGCGTGGAGTAGCGGCCATCGGGCGAAAAGACGGCGGCGCCGAAGACGAAGTTCTGGGAAGTCTTGGCGACGGTAACTCCGACTTGCTTGACCGCGGTAGGGAGCCGTCCGGAAGCGGTGTTGACGCGGTTCTCGATGTCGACGGCGGCGAGGTCGGGATCGCGGTTGAGGTCGAAAGTGGCCGTGATCGAGCTGATGCCGTTGTTGTCGCTGGAGGAGGTGATGTACTTCATGCCTTCGGAGCCGTTGATCTGCTGCTCCAGCGGCGTGGTGACGGCGGATTCGACGGTCTGGGCGCTGGCTCCGGTATAGACGGCGGTGACTCCGACCTGCGGCGGCGCGAGGTTGGGGAATTGCGCGATGGGAAGGGTAGGGATGCAGACGGCGCCGGCAAGAATAATGAGCAGGGCGCAGACGGTGGAGAATACGGGGCGATGAATAAAAAAGTCGACCATAAGAGTTCGTTGTCGTCCTGAGCGAAATTGCGCTTAGACCACCTACAATTTTGTCATCCTGAGCGAAGCGAAGGATCTATGCATTGCTCCGCGTCGATCTCAACGCTCTACTTCACTTCAACCTTCTCCATATATTCCGCAATCTGCACGTTCCATCCCAGTTCTTTCTTCATCCGGTCGCGAAGCTGCGACGCAGCGGCGGGTTCGCCGTGGACGAGATAGGTTGCGCCCGGTTGGTTCTTAAACGTGCGCAGCCACTCCAGCATTTCCGGCGAATCGGCGTGATCGCTGAACTGCTCGAGCGCCGCGACCTGCGCGCGGATCGGCACGAACTGACCGAAGATCTTCACCTCGGGCGCTCCGTTCTTGATCGTTGCGCCGCGCGTGCCCGGCGCCTGGAAGCTGATAAAAATCACCAGGTTCTTCGGATCGGGCAGCCGCTGCTCCATGTGGTGCAGGATCCTGCCGCCAGTAACCATCCCGCTCGACGAAACGATGATCGACGGATAGTGGCTCTCGTTAATTTTCTTCGACTGCTCGGCGGTTAGCGCGAACGTGAAGCCCGGCCACTCGACCGGCGACCCGTATTTCGCGATCAAATCGGCGGCCCGCTCCGTGTACTCCTCGGAGTGCTTCAGGAAAATTTCGACCGCCTTGATCGCCATCGGGCTGTCGCAATAAACCGGCAAGCGCGGAATCTGTCCCGTCTCCATTAGCCTTTTCAGGATGAAAAGAAATTTCTGCGTCCGCTCCACGGCAAACGCCGGAACAATCACGCTGCCGCCGCGCTCGGCGGTCTCGCGAATCAGGCTGGCGAGTTCGGGCCGGGGATCGGTGCCGGGATGCTGCCGGTTGCCGTAAGTGGATTCCATGATCAGCACGTCGGCGGTTTCGTTTTCCTGCGGCCCGGAATGCACCACCTTGCCGGGCGTAATTTCGCTGTCGCGCACGCGGCCGAGGTCGCCGGTGAAGAGCAGCCGGCGGCTGCGGCCGTTCGTTTGCAGCGTGACTTCCACCATGCACGAACCCAGAATGTGCGCGGCATGTACGAAGCGGAACGCAAGCTCCGGGCTCAGTTGCGTGGTTTCGCCGACCGCGACTGGCTTGAAGCGCTTCAGGCAATCCTGCGCTTCTTTAAGCGTGTACAAAGGCAACGCAGGATCGTGCTTCGACACCTTCCTTTTGTTGTAGTACGCCGCGTCTTCTTCCTGCAGGTGTCCGGAATCCGGCAACACGACTGAGCACAGATCGATGGTTGGCTGCGTGGCGTAGATCGGCCCGCGGAAGCCTTCTTTCACCAGGCGCGGAATCCAGCCGCAGTGGTCGAGGTGCGCGTGGGTAAGAACGACGGCATCAATTTCACGCGCCGGGACCGGAGTGTCCTGCCAGTTGCGCTCGCGCCATTCTTTTTGTCCCTGGAAAAGTCCGCAGTCGATCAGAATCTGAAATCCCCGTTTGCCGCTGGAATCGTAGCCGGTGTTGATCAGGTGCTTCGAGCCAGTCACGGTCCCGGCGGCGCCTAGAAACTGGATGTAGGGCAAGCTGTCTCCTTACGAAGAAACAATCTACCACGAAGAAAATTCGTAATTGTGTAATTTGCTAATTTGAAACCCGCCTCTTGCCGCACCCGGCATCTGCGTGGTTTTCAAATTACAAAATTACCCGATTACAAAAATTACAAAATCGCTCTCTACGGCGCAGAAATTTTGAACACATTATTCGTCACGTCGATTTGCGGAACGCTGCCGTCGTTGACCCTGATCTCGCTCGCTGTGCCTGGCATTTCAACTCGCGTTGTAGCTGTGCCCCTGGCGCGCACCTCAATCCGCTTCGTAATCTCGCCACCTTCAAACAATATCGTGAACGGGACTTCCGCCCCCGCATTGCCAAGGTTCTCCAGCGTTATCGTAAGAATCTGCACCCCCGTTTCCGTCTTCCATGGATGCACCGACTGCACGTGGAAATCCGGCAGACCGCGATCCCGATACACCCAGTCGTCGAAAAACCAGCCCAGATCGCGCTTGGCGGCGGATTCGATCAATCGCTCCACATACTTCGGGTCTTTGATGTTGTCGTCCTCGGCCCGATACTTGCGAATGGCCTGCTTCAGCGCGTCGTCGCCTATCATGTCGCGCAACATCCACCACACATACGCAGCTTTGCTCCGATAGTAGGTTTCATCGAACGTGCTGGCCAGCGGTTGCCCGATGCTTTGTTGCTCGCCGTTCTTCGACAGCGCGGCTGATACCTCTTTTTCCGAATCAAGAAACGCTGCCCGGTGCAATCCAAGGAGGTCGAGCGCTGCCTGACGCCCGCCTTGCTGCTGCCGATACATTGCCTCGGCAAAGTGCGCCAAACCCTCATAGACCCAAGGACGCGACGACGGCAACGCGGAATGGACCAGTTCGTGAACCAGATTGATCCCTGCGAGCTTCGAATCCTCCGCTGCCATCGACGCCAGCAGCAATGTGCCGCTTTCAAATGGGACGGAATGCGGGTCGGCAAGATCGGCGATGGCAACCGGCGCTGCCGGCTGGCCAAACCATCCGGTGACAAACTTCATTGCCGGCTCGAGCGCGCTGGAATAGGTTGCCGCTCCTGCCTCGTGGCCCGGGAGACTGAATAATTTCAAAGGTTGTGTGGATGCGGGGATTTGCCCCGCCTGGACGGGGCGGAGCCCCGTCACCACATAGTCGGCCATCGCAAACGTCGGAGTAACCGTCCCCAGCGGACTCCAGCCACATTCCACGCGAATCCCGCGATCTTTTCCAGCCCCAGCGGAAGAACCTCTAGCTTCAGCGCCGCAGAGCAGAGTCGAAGCCGCTTCCGCACTCCCGCCCTGCAAGCTCAGCGCAAGCTTGAATTCACTCCCCGCTTCCCGCGCTTTCCATCGGTCGGCAACCTCAAATAAACTGTTTCCTTCGGAGAAATCCGCCGACTCGGTCATAATCGGATACCACGCGACATACCCCGCGCCGCGCACCGCCGTGAATGATGGACCGATCTGGTCCCAGCTTGAATGTTTGGCGACTTCCTCCGGCACGCCGATCTGGGTCAGGCGCGTCGTGTCCAGCGGAATCACGCCCTCATAGCCGATTTCGAGCTCCACGGAATCTTTCGGCTTGATTTCGGCGGGCAGCGTCACGATGGCTTCCGAAAGAGCGCCGGTGTGGTCGATATCCGAAACGTAGGGTTGCGAAACGTATTGCACGGCCTTGCCGTCCACTCGAATCGAACGCCAATTGAGAGAAGACGATATCTGCAACGCCGCGATCTTCTGCGGCTGAGCCGAGTCGTTGCGTAGCGTGATCTTGCCGCGAGCGCCGAGCCTTTGCTGCTGCGGTTCCAGGCGAATCTCCAAATCGTATTTCGCAATGGTGAAGGCTTCGCGCTCCAGGGCCCATGCCGCTGAAGCGAAACCGCAGAGGATATAGAGAACACAGAGGAATTTCATGATTTCTTGGATGCGTCCAGCCGTCTTTGCCGCACAACTTCGTAGAGCACCACACCCGCCGCCACCGACACATTCAGCGACGGCACCTTCCCCAGCATCGGAATCGACACCAGGAAATCGCAGTGTTTGCGCACCAGATCGTGCAGTCCCCTGCCTTCGGCGCCGAGCACGACGGCGCAGTGCATCTTGTAATTCACCGCATCGTAAGTTTGCCCGGCGCGCTCGTCCAACCCGACGATCCACAGATCCTTCTCTTTCAATTCCTCGAGCGCTCGAGATATGTTCGTGACCTTGGCAACCGGAAGGTGTTCGCTCGCTCCCGCCGAAACCTTCGCCACCGCACCCGTGACCGCAGCCGACCGGCGATCGGGAATCACAACACCGTCCGCTCCCGCGGCATCCGCGGTACGCAGGATCGCTCCCAGATTATGCGGGTCTTCGACTCCATCCAGCACCACGATCAGCGAGCGTTCGCCGCGACGCGACGCCACAATGTCGTCGAGATCGCTATATTGTTTTGCCGAAGTCGCGGCCACCAGTCCTTGATGCGCGGCGTTGCCGGCAATTTCGTCAAGCTCCACACGCGACAAGACGCGCACCGGAACGCCGATCTTGCGGCACTCGTCAATCGCGCGCTTCAACCGAATATCGTTCCGCTCCTTGGCGACCGCGACCCACTCGAAGTTGCGTCCGCGCGCCTTGAGCGCTTCCGTAACCGTATTGATTCCGTAAAGAATGTTCACGCCGAGTAGTTTACCGCGTGCGCGTGCAGAACTTCTTCACTACAGGGGACACGGACGACCACAGGGGAAACCTCAAGAGACCCCTGTGCCCCCTGTGGTTATGACTTTTTCCGCGGCCTGCTAGACTGAAGCGTTCGGGAGGCTTTGGTGAACCACGTCTACATCCTATCCGCCGTCCGCACGCCCATCGGCAAGTTTGGAGGCTCGCTCGTCTCGCTGTCTGCCGCTGACATGGGTGTGGTCGCCGCGAAGGCAGCGCTCGAACGCGCCGAGGTGCAGCCGCAACAGGTTGAAGAGACGATCTTCGGCAACGCCCGGCAGGCTGGAGGCGGTCCCAATCCCGCGCGGCAGATTTCCATCCGCAGCGGCATTCCTCAGGAAGTTCCCGCCTACACGGTGAACAAGGCTTGTGCGTCGGGCATGAAGTCGATCGCGCTCGGCTTTCAAGAGATTGCCGCCGGCAACCTGGAGTGCGTGCTGGCGGGCGGAACTGAGTCAATGTCGCGGCTTCCTTATTATCTTGACGGCGCTCGCTGGGGATATCGTCTCGGCAATCAGGAACTCGTCGATGGCATGTACCGCGATGGGTTCTTTTGCCCGATGGCGAAGATACTGATGGGCGAGACGGCTGAGATCCTCGCCGGGCAATACAAGATCTCGCGCGAAGAGCAGGATCAGTTCGCGCTCGTCTCGCAGCAGCGCGCTGCGGCGGCGCAATCCAGCGGACGCTTCGACGCCGAAATTGCCCCGGTCACTATCGAAGGCAAGAAGGGCACAACCGTTTTCTCACGCGATGAACACTTGTTTCTCGACGCGACCCTGGAGAAGATGGCCAAGCTGGCTCCAGTATTTTCCAAGGCCGGCACCATTACTGCCGGAAATTCTTCGGGCATCACCGATGCCGCAGCGGCGGTGGTGCTCGGGAGCGAGAAATTCGCCCAGCAGAACAACCTGAAACCGCTGGCGCGAATTCTCGCCGCAACTTCCGCGGGCGTGGATCCACGCCTCATGGGCATCGGGCCGGTGCCGGCCATCCGCAAACTGGAAAAGAAGCACGGTCTCAATCTCAGCGGCTTCGATCTGGTCGAACTCAATGAAGCCTTTGCCGCCCAGGCGCTGGCGTGCGATCGCGAGTTACATTTCGATCGCGAAAAACTCAACGTCAACGGAGGCGCCATCGCACTGGGCCATCCCATCGGCTGCACCGGGACGCGCATCACGGTGACGTTGCTCCACGAAATGCTGAAGCGAAAAGCGCGCCGCGGCCTGGCCACCCTCTGCGTCAGCGGCGGGATGGGCATGGCGCTGGCCATCGAAAACTCCCTGTAGCGAAAGGTAGTGGGTAGAACCGAAAAGACCATGAACCACCAAGGACACGAAGTATCACGAAGGTTCTTGGCCTTAGCGCTTTCCTTCGTGTGACTTCGTGCCCTTTGTGGTTGAGGTTTCGCAAATTCACCTACGACCTGAAGGAATCGCGACTGGCGGCTTGACCGCTCCCGTAGCTATACTCACCATTAGGATATGGCGATCGCCGCCGTAAATACCGGCTTCACGGGCTCGACTCGGAGCCCTATGTCTCTCTCCGCGGTCATCGTCGACGATGAACAACTGGCGCGCGACGAGCTCGCCTATCTGCTCAAAAACCTGGACGACGTGAACGTGGTCGCGCAGGGCAAAAACGGCCTGGAGGCGATCAGCCTGATCCGCGAGCACAATCCGGACATCGTGTTTCTCGACGTCCAGATGCCCGGCTTGGACGGTTTCGGCGTAATCAAGAAGCTGCTCGACCGCAAGGTTCCCCTCCCCAAGATTGTCTTCGCGACCGCCTTCGACCAATACGCGGTGAAAGCGTTCGAGGTGAATGCGGTTGACTACCTCCTGAAGCCATTCGATAAGAAGCGCGTGGCCCAGTCCATCGAGAAAGCACGGGCAAAAATCGAAGCGGGCGCCGGGCCGGAAGAAAAATTCGAAACGCTGATGCGGATGTTGGAATCGCAGAAGCCGCAGACGGCAAAGATTCTGATCAAGGCGGCGGGAAGGCTATTCCTGACCGATGCGAAGGATATCTGCTACGCGACCATCGAAGATGGAGTGATCACCGTGGCCACCAGCGGCCATGCGGGCATGGAAGGCCACTCGAACTGCCGAACCCTGGAAGAACTTTTCGAGAATCTCGATCCCAATCTGTTCTGGCGGGCGCACCGGTCGTTTCTGGTCAACATCAATCACATTCGCGAAGTTGTGCCCTGGTTCAAGAGCTCCTATCAGTTGCGCATGGACGACAAGAAACAGACGGAGATTCCGGTGAGCCGCGCCCAGACCCGGCGCCTGCGGGAATTGTTCAACCTGTGAAGGAAAATTGGTAATTGGGTAATTTTGTAATTTTGTAATTTGAACCGCCCCGCGCCCCTGCCCGCGCCCGCTTGTGCTTTGATTTTCAGATTACCAAATTACCCGATTGCAAAATTACAAAATCGATCTACGTTTGTGCAAAAAAAAAGGGCGGGCGCTAGACCGCTCGGCCCGCCCAGGGGAGGGACTCTCTTAGGCCGCAATCGCCTGCAAGGCGATCCGGTTAGGGATCACCAGGGTTGCGCCGTCATGCCGAATTAACTCTTTCCGTTTCATATCGCTCAATAAGCGGGTTACGGTTTCTCGCGAAGATCCGATCATTTGGGCAATTTCTTCGTGCGTAAATTCCGTGGGTACGCGGAGTTCCCGGTTGCGGGGCTCGTCCGAGACCCAGGAAAGCAACAGGCGGGCGAGCTTCTCCGTCGAACTACGGGCGAGCAGCAGATCGTGCACATCGTTGAACGAGGTCGTGACCTCGTGGGCGAGCATGGTGGCGCAGGCCAGCGCGGCGCGGCTGTCGTGTTCGATCAGATGTAAGAAGCTGTCCCGTTCGACGAACTTGATCTGGCATAGCTCGATGGTGGTGACCGTGATCGGTGATGGCCCCCCGGAGACGACCGCGCTCAGCCCCAGCACCTGGCGGTCTCCGGCAATTTTCAGGATGATAGTCTTGCCATCGCGGGCCTCGACCGAGAGCTTGGAGCGGCCGGAACACGCGATGTAGACGCCGCGAGGAATTTGACCTTCCGTCAGCAAAGTGGCATTGGCGGGATACAGGGTCAGGTGCCCCATCGCGTTGAACTCAGTCATCAGAGGCTGAGGGAAATTGCAGAAGTCACAGATCCGCCTCCGGGTGCAGCTTAGACAGTCGCTCGGAATCGCGAAGCGGTGGGGCACAGCCATAGCAAACTCCTGCTGGTCCTCGAAACTTGGCTGGTAGACACTTCCGCCGGGGGAGCGGGAATGCGCCAACTGGAGAAACAGTGCACCCCAGTTGCCACATACTCGACATGGACTAAGTACCTGTAAGCTTCGCTGCTTAGGATGGTTTGAACGAGGCAGCGCTTGAAAGGAGATGCCGTAGCGCTGGCCGGGCTGCCGACAGTTCGGCAGTTGGCAATCTCGTGGTCTCGAATCCAGATACTCCTAGAACCAGTAATTCCTACTTAAAATCATAGACTCGCGCACAAAACAAAAAACCTCCGCGCCGTACTTCCCTGTACGACGCGGAGGATTGACTTGGAAACCGGAGTCTCGACGCAAGTGACGCAAGCTACGGACTCTTTCCACCCAGTTGGACGCCAGCACATCGCCGAGGGGGCAGGCTGTGAATCCAATCCAAGTTGGCTTCCAATTCATAAGGCGAGAACGCCCGCCATTCCTGTTCTCGCCGCAAAAAAACACTTGTAACTTCCGCCGCCGCGGGTAGGGGCTTAATATGGCTGCCCTTCGAGAAGCTCCTAACGCAGATAATCCATACGTGAGATTCCCAGCTTCTGCATCTTGTACTGTAAGGTGGTGCGTTTGAGTCCAAGCCGCGCCGCCGCGCCTGCCGGTCCCGACAAAGCGCCCTGCGTCTGGCGCAGAATTTCGATAATGTGTTCCCGTTCTTTGTCGCGCAGCGTGCCGTCGGAATCGGATGGCTGCCGCGAGATTTCCTCGCGCAGCTCGCCGAGAGGCGGGCTCAACCGGTTGCCTTCCGACAGGATTACCGAGCGCTCGATAAAATTCTCCAGCTCGCGGATGTTTCCCGGCCATCTCCAGCGCATCATGGCTTCGATAGCCTCATCGGGGATGACGTCGATCCGCTTGTGCAGCCGGGCCGCGCATTTTTCCATGAAATGGCGAATCAGCATCGGGATGTCCTCGCGCCGGTCGCGCAACGCCGGCAGATGCAGGGGAAACACGTGCAAGCGATAGAACAAGTCGCCGCGGAATTCTTTTTCTTCCACCGCGCGAACCAGATCGCGATTGGTGGCGGCGATCAGCCGCACGTCCACATGGATCGTCTTCGTTCCTCCCAGCCGCTCGAACTCCTGGTCCTGCAGAACGCGCAGCAACTTGGGCTGCAACTCCAAAGGAATTTCTCCCACCTCGTCGAGCAGCAACGTGCCCTTATCCGCCAATTCCAGGCGGCCGATCTTCTGGCTTACTGCCCCGGTGAACGCTCCCTTTTCGTGGCCGAACAACTCGCTTTCCAGCAGTCCCGTGGGAATGGCGGCGCAGTTCACCTTGATGAAGTTGCGCTCCTTGCGCTGGCTCATGCTGTGAATCAAGCGGGCGATGCGTTCTTTGCCCGTCCCGGTTTCGCCGGTGATGAGGACGGTGGAATCGGTGTCGGCGACGATGGCAGCATAATCCAGCACGCGTTTCAAGGCCGGGCTGTTGCCCACGATATCCTCGGACCGGTTCGCGCTCCGGATTTCGTACTCCAAATAGCGCTTTTCCTGGGCCAGGCGGTCCTTGAATTGCGCGATCTCGCGATAGGCATGCGCATTATGGAGCGCCGCCGCGATCTGGTTGGCTACCTGCTGCAGGTATTCGATCTCCGGCGCGCCGAAAGCATTCTCGATCATGCTGCTCGGATTCAACGCTCCCCAGATCTGATTGCCCGCGACCAGGGGTACGCTGCAAACCGACCGAACCCCGCCTTCAACCATGGCTTTCGCCAGGGGATCGTTCAGGACCCGCAAATCGCCTGCCGTGAAGAAGGCAACATTTCGCGTCTGGATCGCCCGCGCCGAGAGTGAGTGCTCAAGCGGAATCGCGCTTCCGTGGTTGACGAAAGGCTCCCATTCCAGAGCATCTCCATACACGTGCACGTGCTTTCCATCCTCGTCCAGCAGGCACAGGACGGCCCGGTCGTAGCGTGCGATGCTCCGAACGCTGGAAAGAATGGCCGGCAACAGCTTTTCCAACTCGAGACAGGAACTCACTTCACGGCCGATCGCGACCAGGCTCTGCTGTTCCTCAAAGGCGCGGTGGGTTCTCTCCTTTTCCAGCGCAAGCGCTCCCATCAGCGCGATGCGAGAGAGGAATTCGACGTCCTCGCCCTTCAGCAGCCCGGGAACGTTTTTGCCCAGGCCCAGCGCTCCAAAATGGCCTGAAGGCGTGCTCATGGGAAGCGCGATGTACGATCGCACGCCGTGATTGAGCAATACGTGCACGCTGCCGGGAAAACGCTGCTCAAGCTCGGTATCGGGAATGGCGATCGGCTCCTGATGTTTCCATGCCCACCCGGCCGCCGCCTCGTCCACGGGCAAAGCGTCGAACTCCCCACTCTCCTGGTTCTTCTTCCAATACTGAGTCAGCATGCGATCCCCGCGCGGGTCGTGGAGCGAAACATTCAGCAATTCGCCTCCCGTCAGGGCCAGCACCGGGCTGGCGAGTTCTTTGAATGCGTCGGGCAGGCTCTTGGCGCGCGCGACTAGGTCGGTGATCTCGAGTAGTAGCCGGTACCGGTCGCATTCAGGCGAGGCATCTCTCTCGAGCGCGACTCCGCCTTCTGGCATAGGCACACCTCCTGCGCCTGTTGCTTGCAATACATTGAGCAGCTTGTTTTGAGCAGAAACTGGGGGTCGTCGCAGCTTGCCAAGCTGCGAAGCTGCACTTCTACATTCCGGTGTCCGCAGGCGTCGGTTCCTTACATGGGAACCAATCTCATGCTCCCCGGTCGGGAAACTCCCTCAAGTTCTGCGACACCGGTTTCCGGGTTTGGTATCTTCCTGAAAAATATTCTTGCTCCGTCTCCGGGACACGGGCAAGTCGTTTCTTGATTAAACTGTGGAAAACTCTGAGGCAGCATTCCCCAAATGGCACACGGCTGGAATTCTGGAGATACAGGGTTACTCTCGTCGAGACCCCGCGGTTCGCTGTTCGAGGCGAAGCCGAAATCTCTTGGTGCTCGCAACCTTCTCTCCGAGAACTTCCAGCAGTGTGGGAGATCACTGGGATTCATTTCCACCTTATTGACACAGCGAAAATGTATATGCCACGAGTTCTACCTGGACTGGCAGCGAATTTTCTGTTACGAAAACCGAACAGACGCCTGCGGGGCTCTCCCTGATGGGTGCGGCCAGCGGTGTTTGTCTGGATCCACTCCAATCGAATTGCTCTGTAACCATGCGCCTTTTTCTGTTACGAAATCAGGAAATCCAGGTGCGAGAACATGTTCCTTGCGCCAGCGGAACCGGTGATAGAATATCCCGGTGGAGGCCGAAGGTTGTGCAAGTGAATGGTGGGCAGAGGCTGCGGGCGCTGCGAGAATCCCTCGGTTATCGCATGCGGGACGTGGAACTGGCCAGCGATCGCATCGCGCAGAGATTTGAGAACGAGGAATTCTCAATTCCGCCCAGCCGCTTGTCCGACATCGAAACCAAAGGCGTCGTCCCGAGTATTTTTCGGCTCTATTCGTTTGCCGCTATTTATCGGCGAGATTATCGGGAGTTGCTATCCTTCTACGGCCTCGAACTTGACGGCATCTCAGCCGACCTTGGCTTTGGGCATCCGCAGAAGTCTCACCTGTCCGAAGCTTTGAACCACGCCAAGCAAGTGCGCATGCCGACCAAGCTCGATCCAGGATTCTCACTCCAGAAAACCACCGACTTGGGGCGCGCCATCGAGCAATGGGGCATTGTGCCCATGTCTTACCTGTCGCTGTTTGCCGACGACCGGTACACATACGGGTATATTGGATCGGAAGACGTCACCATGTATCCCATTCTTCCGCCGGGCAGTTTCGTGCAAGTGGACGAAACCAAGAGCAAGGTAGGGGAAGTAGGGGAAGGAACATGGCGTTCGGAGTTCGAGCGGCCTATCTACTTTGTGGAAATGCGCGACGGATATACCTGTTGCTGGTGCTCCGTCAAAGGCAACTCCATCGTCTTGCAACCTCACCCCCTGTCGCCCGTTCCGGTGCGAGTCCTTAGGCACCCGCAGGAGGCCGAGGTTCTTGGGCAGGTGGTCGGGGTTGCGATGCGCCTCGGAGATTGGCATTATTCCGACTTTCAACCAACGCCGAAAGAGCGCTCAGCACTGATCTCAGATGTGCCAGGGCGGCTGGCGAGAGGGGCTTAGGTGAAGAGTGCGTCAGCGAAGCCAGAAACTCCCTTTCTGTTACGTGCCCGTTCGAGCATGATGCCAGCACGTCATTGAGCAGCACAGCCAGAGGTTTCTTCAAGACCTCCGAGAGTAACACCCGATGAGACGCACGGATGGCGCATTTTGCGGCCTCGTCGCCATACACCTTCGCCAAGCCCCAGTGCTCGTACGTCCCATTGCCGTCATGCAATCCACCCACGTAGGACAGTCTGCTCAACAACCCGGGGACAGCGCTGAGGGTATTGGATTCAAAGTCCTCGAGAGCGGATTTCAGTCTCATTTTTTTACGATTTCCGAAACAATCCAGAAATTCAACTAACTACATAACGTCCCGCCGTTCCCCGCACTATACCACGGTACGAACTCTTTCGCAAAGGAGAACTACCGTGACACAACTGATTTTGGTTTGGGTACTATTGGCGCAGCTTCTGACACCTGCGGTGACTGCGAAACCGGCAGATGGCAATCCCACGATTCCTCCCATCTCGGCTTCGAATTAGCCGGACTAAGATGAGAGCGCGTCGGGTTTATTAGTTGAAAAGGAGCAATGTCAGGGCTATAGTGCTCTGGAATGCTCCCAGTGACTTGGCATAAAGCGCTGTTACTTTTCCTGTGGATCTCGCCGCATGTGCTTCTCGGCGTGGTTGCGGTCGTTCTTTGCAAGCGCCGCCTCTACAGGAAGTTCCCGTGCTTTTTTGCCTATGTGCTTTATGAGATTGCCCAGTTCATTGTGCTGTTCGCCTCGCGGGCCGTCCTGGGCGCAAGCCTGGAGAAGTATTCGTATGCTTTTTCCGCAACGCTGCTGTTTAGCATCGCTCTGCGTTTCGGCATGATTGACGAGGTTTCTAAAGATTTGTTTCGTGAATCCCAGTTTCTGAAGGTGACCGCGCGGCGATCGCTGCTGGGCGTGACAGGTTTGCTGCTCGTAGCCGCGGTTCTGCTCGCTGTCTATGCGCCCGGGGACAATAGCGCCAAGTTGTACGCCGGCATATTCGTCGTCAACCGGGGAGCGGCCATGGTTCAATGTGGCTTGCTCCTCTCCTTGTTGCTCTTTTCCCGCTTGTTAGGTCTGTCCTGGCGTCGCCCCGCATTCGGGATCACGCTGGGTCTTGGGATCCTGACCAGCGTCGATCTGGCCGCTTCCGCCCTTCGCGCGGCATTCACCAGTGAGGCGGAAGTCTATTCTCTGGATGTGCTGATCACCGGCACCTACCTCGTTTGTGTTTCGATCTGGATCGGGTATTTGCTGGCACCCGAACTTGACCCTGCGTCCCTTACGCTTGTTCCCCAGGGTGCGGTTATTCCCCATGATGAGGTGGAGACATGGAACAGGGAGTTTCAACAGTGGCTCAAGCAATGATTTCCCAGACAATGATCGCCGCTTGGATTCTTGTCGGCGTTGCCTTCCTCGCGCTGCTGTTCCTGGCCTACGTTGCCATCCGCAGCCGCACCCGCCGGGTTGATTTAGAAGAAGCTGTCCAGGCGTTCCGCTCTCTCGACATTGACGCCTTCAGAAACCTGGTCGACTCAGCCGAGGAAGCATTTCTCCGCAATAATTTATCGCCAAAGAAGTTCCGCGAGATTAAGCGGCAGCGCGCGTGGGCGGCGTTCATCTACGCCTGGGAAGCGGGAAAGGCCGCTGCAGCCCTGGCAAAGATTGGTCAAGCCGCGCAACGGAGTTCCGACCCAAAGGTCGCCGCGTCCGGTGTTCAAGTTGCTGAGACTGCTTTCCGGCTTCGCTTGCAAACCATCGGGGCTTGTTTCCGCCTGCTGACCGAAACCCTATTGCCTGACCTCGAAAGCCGACCGCATCCCCCCTTGGTGGATCAGTACGAGCGTGCGGCAGAAACACTCTTTCGACTCGGCAGATTTTCATCCCGTGTAACCTCTAGCTGCTCCCCGTCGCAAGAATGAGGTGCTTTGGTCGACGATCGTCTTTGGAGCAGGTTACGAACTCCACGTCACGAACGTGAGTGGCCCGAACCTATACCCTCTATAACGAAAACCACCGTCCCGTTCGCTGCCGCCTGACGTATAATTGTTCAAGTCGATGAAAGCCTACGTCTACGTCTCACTGAAGAAGAGCGTGCTGGATCCGCAGGGCAAGACTATCCATGGCGCCCTTACGAAAATTGGTTACAAGAGTTTGCACGATGTACGGCAGGGAAAGTATTTCGAAATTACTCTCAACGGCGGCATCTCAAAGGATGAGGCGCAAGCCGAAGTGGAGCAGATCGCGCGTGAAGTTCTAACGAATCCGGTCATTGAAGAGTTTCGTTTCTCCCTCGAAGACTAGATCTTCAGCGGTCCCCCACCGAACCCTTCATCAAGGAGCCAATTCGCCAATGTGCGGAATTGTGGGATATGTGGGCAAGAAGCAGGTCGTCCCTGTCGTCATTGAGGGCCTCAGAAGGCTGGAGTATCGCGGCTACGACTCGGCGGGAATCGCGGTGGCCGGAGGCAGCGAAGGCCTGCAGATCCGCCGCGCCGAAGGCAAGCTGCGCAATCTCGAGGAAGCGATCCGCCTCAAGCCACTCGACGGCACCTACGGCATCGGCCACACCCGTTGGGCCACGCATGGCCGCCCCACCGAAGAAAACGCCCATCCCCATCGCGACTGCACCGGCAGAATCGTGGTCGTGCACAACGGCATTGTCGAGAATTATCTCTCGCTCAAGAAAAAGCTGATCGCTGAAGGACACAAGTTCTCGACCGAAACCGACACGGAAATCATCGCGCACCTGATCGAGAAGCATTACCTGCAAGCGGGCAACGGTCATGCTGGAAACGAACAACGTCCTTTATTGGAAGAAGCAGTGCGCCAGGCGGTCAAGGAACTCACCGGCGTGTTCGCCCTGGTGGTAATCGCGGCCGACGAACCGAACAAGATCGTCGCGGCGCGCAACGGACCACCCGTCGTCATCGGCCTCGGCAAAGATAAAGACGAATACTTTGTAGCCTCCGACGTGCCCGCACTCCTCGATCACACGCGCGACCTTTTCTTTCTGGCCGATGGCGATCTTGCCGTGATCACCTCAGACGGCGTGCGGGTCACCGATTTCGACGGCAATCTGCTGGAGCGCAAAGCGCAGCGCATTACCTGGGATCCGATCATGGCGCAAAAGGGCGGCTTCAAGCACTTCATGCTCAAGGAAATTTATGAGCAGCCGCGCACCGTTCGCGACACCACCCTCGGCCGCGTCTCGCAGGATACCGGCGCCATCTTCCTCAACGAGATGCAGGTCGGCGAAGCCGAGTTCAAGGCGCTGAAGAAAATCAATATCGCAGCCTGCGGCACCAGTTGGCATGCCGGATTGGCCGGCAAGTTCATGATCGAGAACCTGGCCCGCGTTCCCGTCGAAGTCGATTACGCCAGCGAATGGCGCTATCGCGATCCCATCCTCGGGCCCGACACGATGACGCTGCTGATTTCGCAATCCGGCGAAACCGCCGATACCATCGCGGCCCAGCGTGAAGCCAAGGCCAAGGGCTCGAAGACGCTGGCCATATGCAACGTGGTCGGCTCCATGATCACGCGCGAGGCCGTGGGAACCATCTACACCCACGCCGGCCCGGAAATCGGCGTGGCTTCGACCAAGGCGTTCGCCGGACAACTTACCGCTCTTTACTTATTCGCCTTGTATCTGGCGCAGGTGCGCGGCAAGATGACACCCGAACACGCCAAGGCCGCCGTGCAAGAGCTCATGCGCATCCCCGCCAAGCTGGAACAGATTCTCACCCACGATGAGGCTTGCGACGAGCTGGCAAAGACTTATATCCGCGCCCAGGACTTCCTTTTCCTCGGACGCGGCATTCACTATCCCGTCGCGCTCGAAGGCGCGCTCAAGCTCAAGGAAATTTCCTACATCCACGCCGAAGGTTATCCGGCGGGCGAGATGAAGCACGGCCCCAATGCCCTGATCGACGAAAATCTCCCCGTCGTCATCATCGCCACCCGCGACGTGACCAGCCCGCAGTCGATGGTCCGCTACGAGAAAACCATGTCGAACCTGAAAGAAGTAAAGGCTCGTTCCGGCATAGTTATAGCGCTCGCCACCGAAGGCGACAAAGAAATCGCCGAGGAAGCCGATCACGTGGTCTTCGTTCCGCCCGCCCCAGATGACCTGTCGCCGATTCTAGAGATAGTCCCGCTGCAACTGCTCGCCTACCACATAGCCGTGCGCCGAGGCTGCGACGTAGATCAGCCAAGGAATCTGGCGAAGTCGGTAACGGTGGAGTAACGAGCCGAACCTTGCGATCGGGTAAGGACTTCCATTCTGCAAACCGGACAGATCTCTAACTGGCCGTAGCCGGAGCATCAATTCTCCTTACGATGCCATGATTGCCGACCCTTATCTCGTCCTATCCGGCGGTCTCGCTTTGTAACAAACGTTTTACTTGCCACCGTCCCTTTTGGGTGGTAGCATTCGTTGCGACGCGGCTCAGCCACTCCCCCCGAGCCTCGCGTGTCGTTGGAGGCACTGTCACTCCCAGGTTCGCCTCGCGCGACAGACCTCGGAAAACCGGTGAGCAAGTTGCAACTTCCGATGTAAGGAGGAATCCATGCTTTCGAGAAATCCGCTCAACGTGACTACGGCCCTCGTGTTCGCTTTGTTTTCAATGCTGTTATTTGCCCCGGCCCATCTCGTGCAGGCGCAAACGGAAACCATCCTCCACAACTTCACCTGCCAGTCGACCGACGGCTGCGAGCCCTACGCGGGCGTGGTCCTTGATTCGCACGGCAATCTCTATGGCACAACCCCTTTCGGCGGCGCCTACGGAGTCGGCGTCGTGTACAAGTTGACCCCCTCCGGAAACTTCACCATACTTCACAGTTTCCGTAATACCGGGGACGGATATTTCCCCTATGCCGGACTAGCTCTTGACTCAAGCGGCAATCTCTGGGGCACAACCGAGGAAGGCGGCACTTACGGAGCCGGCACGGTGTTTGAAGTGACGCCGTCCGGGACCGAGCCGTGGCTCTACAGTTTCGATCCAGCGACCGGCGTATCTTATCCCGGCGCCTACGCCGGGGTAGTCCTGGACTCGCAGGGTAATCTCTACGGCACAACCTATGGCGGCGGCACTTACGGCTGTGGCACCGTGTTTAAGCTGGTTCCGTCGTCCTTTACCTTAACCACGCTCTACAGCTTCACGTGTGGAGCGGACGGAGCCCAACCCGGGGCGGGTGTGGTTCTCGATTCGGCTGACAATCTCTATGACACAACCCCTTACGGCGGGGCTTCCGGCTTTGGCGTCGTGTTCAAAGTCACCCAGTCCGGTACGGAGACGGTTCTCCACAGCTTCACCCCAAATGGTGAAGACGGGGTCGATCCGCAGGCGGGCGTGATCCTAGATTCGGAAGACAACATTTATGGCACGACCGTCGAAGGAGGTCACATTGGCGTCGGCACCGTCTTTGAGGTCACGGCATCCGGCACTGAAACCGTGCTCCATAGCTTCAAAGGCGGGAAAGACGGAATTTCACCATACGGGAGCCTGGTCTTCGATAAGAAGGGCAATCTTTACGGCACAACGTTTTACGGAGGTTCTTTCGACCTCGGCACGGTATTCGAGCTGAAACCGTCCGGTGCCGAGAAGATCCTTCACAGCTTTGCCTACAACGGGATCGACGGGATTCTGCCATGGGCGGGCCTCGCCATCGATAGCTCGGGGAACCTCTACGGCACAACCACCTCGGGCGGCACCGGCACCAGCTGTTTACTACCCGGCTGCGGAACAGTCTTCAAGGTCGTCACTAAGGCTGCGAAAGATAAAACCGATTGATGTCTCAGAGGTGCTGGGTGCCCACTCATTCGCGTTCTTCGCGAATGAGTGGATACGTGCGCCGTACCTATCTGGGTTGGTCTAGTTCTCACGTTTTTTCAGCAGTGCGGCTTGGCTGCGGCGAATTGCGGGGCGATCCGTCACTTCGAGACCTGCCGTAGCGGCGTCCTGAAGTTCGGCTTCAAAAGCGGTCTTGGAAACGTGGCCCGAGGGTTCTGCCAGCAAAAGCGTTGCCCCGGGTTTCATCGCTTCCGCAACTTCGGCGAAGAAACGGCTGGAGCTGGGAAATTCGTGAACCACTGCCATCGCGAGCGCGAAATCGGCTTTGCCGCGCAGATCTTGCAGGCCCAGGGAATCGGATGGAACCAGCCGCGCATCGGTGCGTTCGAGCAGTCCGGCCTTCGCCAACCGCCGTTTCAATCCGGCAATCATGCGCGGCTGAACATCGACCGCGACAACCCGGCCGCTTGTGCCGACCAGGCGGGCCATCTCCAGCGTGAAGAATCCCATGCCGGGGCCGGGTTCGAGGACGGTCATGCCTTCCCGAAGATAGGGTTTGACGATCGCGGCCGGATCCTGTATCAGTCGTCGCAACGGACTGGCCAGTACGTAGCCAAGCCACCAGGGGCAAATGCGGTGTGCCATTCTTTCCTCCTCGAAATTCGCCTCAGCAAGCAATGCGGGTGCACACGAATCGAAGCGTCCAGCGGCTCGTGAAAATCATCTACATGAATGAATGGCTCAGTTCAAAACTTTCGACGCACGCGTGCTTCGCTCCGTCCCGCTCTCCGAGTTTACCAAGCACATCGACCTCGAAGTGAACGGCGTTCCCCGTTTCGGCTTCGTTCCCGGGCAATGGCTCTCGGTGAAGGCCGTCACTCCCGATGGCGAGGAGATGACGCGCGCGTATTCGATCGCGTCGCCGCCCTCCGAGAACGGGCACTTCGCCTTCTGCCTGAATCGCGTGCAGGATGGATTCATGTCGAACTACCTCTGCACTCTCGAGGAAGGCGCAAAGATCGCGTTTCAGGGACCGTTCGGCGATTTCATCTTGCGTCCGCCGCTCCGTGACACGGTGTTCATTGCCTCTGGAACCGGGATCGCGCCCTTCCGCTCCATGCTGCACTGGCTGCTGGCGGAGAACGATCGTCATCAGGGACGCCAATTCTGGCTGCTCTTCGGCGCGCGCCGCGAGCAGGACATTTACTATCGCGATGAGTTTGAAAAACTGACCGCCAAGCACACCAACTTTCATTTTCTGCCCACGTTGAGCCGCGGCGAAGCAGAGTGGGAAGGCCTGCGCGGATATGTGCAGGAGCATCTACCCGAAATCGTCGGAACCCGCACTGACATGCACGCCTACATCTGCGGCCTCGACAAAATGGTCAAGGCGAACCGGGAGGTGCTGAAAAGTCTGGGTTGGGATCGAACTTCGATCCGTTACGAAAAATACGACTGACTTGTAGAATGATTGCCGAGGATGGGTGCCGATCTCGCATCTGATTTTGGGTGGCGCAGCGCTTCAGCGCTGCGGTTGCCGCATCACTTTGAACGTGCCTTTAGGAGCTGAGGGAGAGCCATCGTGTACGTCGCAAATGACAAGCGTTACGACTCCATGCAATATCGCCGCTCGGGACGCAGCGGCATCCAACTTCCCGCCGTCTCGCTCGGACTGTGGCACAACTTCGGCGGCGTGGATAATTTCGAAAACTCTCGCGCCATGCTGCGCCGCGCGTTCGATCTTGGCATCACCCATTTCGATCTCGCCAACAATTACGGTCCTCCGTATGGATCGGCGGAAGAAACTTTCGGGCAGATATTCAAGAAGGATTTTCTTCCCTACCGCGACGAACTGATTATTTCGACCAAGGCAGGCTGGGACATGTGGCCTGGGCCCTACGGAGATCTGGGCTCGCGCAAATATCTGCTGGCGAGCCTCGATCAAAGCCTGAAGCGCATGGGGCTTGCGTATGTCGACATCTTCTACCATCACCGGCCCGATCCCAACACGCCGATGGAAGAGTCGCTCGGAGCGCTCGACACGGCAGTGCGCTCGGGCCGGGCGCTCTATGTGGGCATTTCGTCTTACAACGCCAAGCAGACGGCTGAAGCGGTCAAGATTTTGCGCGACCTCGGAACTCCCTGCCTGATTCATCAGCCGAAGTACTCGATGTTCGCGCGCAATCCGGAGCAGGGATTGCTCGACGTGCTGGAGAAGGAAGGCGTGGGATCGATCGTCTTCAGCCCGCTGGCGCAGGGACTGCTGTCGGATCGCTATCTGCAGGGAATCCCCAGCGACTCGCGCGCCGCCCGCAATTTCTTTCTGAAGAAGAAGGACATCGGGGAAGCGACTCTCGCCAAGGTCCGCGCGCTCAATGAAATCGCTAGTCAACGAGGGCAGACGCTGGCGGAGATGGCCGTCGCGTGGGTGCTGCGCGATCCGCGCGTGACCAGCGCGCTCGTTGGCACCAGCAAAGTGTCGCAGGTGGACGACAACGTGGCCGCGCTCAAGAACCTGAAATTCTCAGCCGAGGAGTTGCGCAAGATCGACGGCGTTCTCGCCGGCAAGCCATCGGCGTGAAAAGTCGAGGACCGCTTCCAAGAATGAAGACACCGAAGAAAGATGTTGTTCGCTGTAGGTTGGCGGGCAATGATCCCTCGATTCTCTGCCAAGCCGCGGTCCCATTGCGAAAAGGGCTAAGGTCCGGCATAATAATGGCTTGTCTTCACTTCGCCGGACTCTTCCGGGCAAAGGATACTGAAGTCTGTGTTAATGATCCGATTGGCGCGCGTTGGTGCGCGCAAACAACCGTATTACCGAGTGGTGGTGATTGAGAAGGAGCACGCTCGCAATGGCCGCCCGGTGGAAGTGGTGGGGACGTATAATCCGCGCACCAATCCGGCCACTTTCGACCTGAAACGGGAGCGCATAGAGCACTGGGTTTCAAAGGGCGCCCAACTTTCGGACCGCGTCAGGAAACTGCTTGCTCTCCCCGCGCCGGCTGCGGCCGCTTCGGTCGCCTAGCCGTCCCTACACTCGCCAATTCAGGAGCCGAGTTCAGGAGCCGAGTCAATGATCGAGCCCAGCGTCAGCCCGTGCGCCATGATTGAGTACATCGCCAAGGCGATCGTCGATGCCAAGGGCGAGGTTTTTACTGAGGAGTACGAAGACGGAGACGAAACCGTCATCGAGCTCGAAGTGGCCGAGGCCGACCTGGGCAAAATCATTGGACGCTCCGGCCGGGTGGCCCGCGCGTTACGCAACGTGCTGAGCGCGGCGGGCTCGAAGCTGAACAAACGCTACGCGCTCGAGATCATCGAGTAGCAGATCGGCGAATAGATCGTCCCATAGAAGATCGGCGAATGGCGGCACCGGACCGAAGCGGCGAATGGATTACCCTGGCGGTCGTCATCAAGACGCAGGGACGCCGCGGAGAAGTAGCGGTCGAATTGCACACCGATGTTCCGGGGCGCTTCCGGCAAGACATGCGGCTGTGGGCGCTCGGGAAAGACGGGCAGCGCCGCGAAGTTACGGTCGAGGATCTGTGGCCGCATAAGAGTTTCCTGGTGCTGAAGTTTCAGGGCATCGAGACGATTTCCGATGCCGAGCCGCTGATCGGCGCCGAACTTCAGCTTCCGCGCAGTGAACGCGCCGAGTTGGAGCCGGGCTGGACGTACCTGAGCGACCTGATCGGTTGCACAGTGTTCGATGGCCAGCGCGAGATCGGCGAGATTGAAGATGTGGAGTTTGGCGCGGGAGAAGCGCCGCTGCTGGTGGTCCGGAGTAAGGAGCAGCGCGGTGAAGAGCAGCGCGGTGAGGAAAGGAAGCGTGGAGCGAAGCTGCCCTACGAAATCCCCTTCGCCGAGGCGTATCTGGAGAAGCTGGATCTGGAGCACAAGCAGGTCCGGATGAAGTTACCGGAAGGCTTGCTGGAAGTAAACGTGCCGCTGGCGAAGGAAGAGAAGAAAAGAAGTCGTTAGTCGTTCGCTGTTCGTCGTTCGCGAAGCACGGGTGTTTGATCTTTGAATGCTCTGCTCGGCGAACTCTGCGTCTCGGCGGTGAAAAAGGTCTAGTCCGCAAATGAAGATCGACATTCTCACGATCTTTCCCGACTTTTTTCGCGGACCACTGGATTACGGAATTGTGCGCCGGGCGCGGGAAACGGGCCTGGTGGAAATTAGCATTCACGATCTGCGGGCTTTTACGAAAGACAAGCACCGCACCGTGGACGACCGCCCGTTCGGCGGCGGCGAGGGCATGGTCCTGAAGCCGGAACCGATCTTTGAATGTTTGGAGTCGTTCGGCGACGTGGCGTTGCGTGAAATGCGCTTAGGCGCGGGCGCGAAGCAGTCGGTGATTCTGCTTTCCGCACAGGGACGCAGGCTCGATCAAACGCTGGCGGCGGAACTTTCCGCGCTTGACCGGATCGTTCTCATCTGCGGACGCTACGAAGGCGTCGACGAACGCATCAGCGAGCACCTGGCGGATCGCGAGGTTTCGATCGGCGATTATGTGCTGAGCGGCGGCGAACTGGGCGCGGCGGTAATTGTGGATGCGGTTACGCGGCTGATCCCGGGCGCGGTTGGCAACCAGGCTTCCACGCGCCAGGAATCGTTCACTGAGCACGCGGAACTGGCTGGCGACGGACCGAGTTCGACGTGTGTTTCCGGCGGGTTGCTCGACTATCCGCACTACACGCGGCCCGCGGATTTTCGCGGCATGACGGTGCCGGAAATACTGGTGAACGGCAACCACGACCAGATTCGCAGCTGGCGTCGCAAAGCGGCTTTGGCAAAGACGCTGCGCAACCGTCCCGATTTACTGGAGCGGGTCGCGCTGACGGCGGAAGACAAGGAATTGCTGAATCAGATTAAGTTAGATCAGATCAAGCTGGCCCAGAGCACGCTGACGGAGACGGGGCAAGCCCCGTCTCTACAAAAGAGCAACGGCAAGAGTTAGGAAGGAAACGTTATGCGCAATCCGATCATCGAAAAACTGTTGGCGAAATCGCGCCGCACCGACATCCCCAAGTTTGGGCCCGGCGATACCATCAAGGTCCAGGTCAAGATAAGAGAAGGCGAAAAAGAGCGCCTGCAGGCGTTTGAAGGCGTCGTCATTGCCCGGAAGCGAGGCGCGCAACCCAGCTTCACGGTCCGCAAAATCAGCTTCGGCCAGGGCGTGGAGCGTATCTTTCCCATCGACTCCAAGGTGATCGACAAGATTGAAGTGGTGCGCTCGGCGAAAGTCCGCCGCGCCAAGCTTTACTACCTGCGCGGGCTGAAGGGCAAGGCCGCGCGGCTGAAGGAAGTCGAACAACAGCAATAAACGGCGGTTTTTTCTGACCATTGTTCTTGTGTGGTGACGGGGCTTCGCCCCGTCCAAGCGGGGCGAAGCCCCGCTTCCACAATCTTTGAACTTCCGCTCTTGCGTCGCACCTCTTCTTCGGCGAAGATGCTGATTAGCTTCCGTGTCCAACTCCGTGCGCACATCGAAAACTTCCAACGCAGAAAATATTTCTGCTTCCGCCGCCAAATTGCGCTTGCTGAAAAAACTGCGCTGCACTCTTAATTTCGAAAGGCGAGCTTGGGCTGCGGGCGCCATCCAAGTTGCCGGAGTCGATGAAGTCGGCCGCGGATCGCTGTTCGGGCCGGTCGTAGCTGCCGCCGTGATCCTCGATCCCGCACACCGCATTCGCGGCCTGCGCGATTCCAAACTGCTTCCCGCCGAGCGCCGCGAAGAACTCGCGCTCCTGATTCGCCGGCACTGCATCGCCTGGGCGGTTGCCGCCGTCGATTCCGCCCGCATCGATCAAATCAATATCTATCAGGCTTCGCGCCTTGCCATGCTGCATGCGGTGCAGCAACTGGCGCCGGCGGCGAGTTACCTTCTGGTCGATGCAGTGAGACTCGATTGCGAACTTCCCCAACAAGCGATCATTCATGGCGATGCGCTCTCTGCCTCGATCGCCGCCGCCTCCATCCTCGCAAAGGTCGAACGTGACCGCATGATCTCCGCTTGGGACCCGGTCTTTCCCATGTACGGCCTGGCGTCGAACAAGGGATATTGCACGCCGCACCACCTCGCGGCCCTGCGCGAGCACGGCCCCTCGCCACTGCATCGGCAGTCGTTTTCGCCGGTGTGGAGCGCGCCAATTCCGCAGGAAGTTTTCGGCTTTATGCAGGACGAATCCGCTGCCGAAATAATTTCCGCCGACGAAGAGCCGGTCGTGGCAGCGATCTCGGCGGGCTAGCAGGTGCGCAAGAAATCTGCCGTAGAGACGCGGCTTGCCGCGTCTCCTCTTGCCGCCCCCCGGAGACGGGGCAAGCCCCGTCTCTACACGAACCCGCTTCCTATTTCGCCAGATAAATCTCCGTCAGCAGATCCGGCTTCGACTCGTCCCGCACCAGGTGTGGATACTTCTCTCCACCGTGATAATCCAGTTTCACTACCCGGAAATAATCTGTGTTCTCCACGATCAGCTCAATCGGCGACGGACTGGCCTTCGCAGCTCGAATGGCGTCGTGCCAGGCATCCGGCGAAAACCTGCGGCCGTTCACCGCGACAATCTTCATTCCCGGCCCGATCCCCGCCTTGGCGGCAATCATGCCCTCGACCGTATCCCGAATTTCGCCATCGCTCCCAAACAAAAGTCCCACCGAGTAATGCGCATTGATCGTCTTTCCGTCACGATCTCCGTCGCGACTTCCGATGCGATCCATTTCCGAAGGCTTCTCGTCGTACACCAGTTTCCATCCGCTGCCTTCGACTCCGCCGAGCGGGGCGCCCGGGCCATGGTTCGACAACCGCTCCGTCCAGAAGCCGCGCCAGTCGTAGGGAAGAACCTGGTTCAGCGCGTTCACCACGTCGTCGAAGGTGTAGGTCTTCACCATGGGTGGACCGCTGGGCGCGCCGTGAAACACTTTGCAGAAATCGTCCAAGGACTTCGCGCCCTTCGTTTGCTGACGGATGATCACATCCGCCCACAGCCAGTTGAGCACGTCTTCGTCGTAATAATCGACCGGCCGGCGATAATCTTCCCAGGCCTTGGGAGCGCTCTGCATGGTGGGAACTCCGTCGGCCGTATCCTGCAAATCGCGCCAGATCCGGCCCGAACGATGATCCAGATCGGCTGCCATCTGCGCCAGCCCATCGCGGACCAACGCAGGCGCAAGCTCACCGCTGCGCGCCGTGAGCATATCTCCCAAATAGGACGTGAGGCCCTCATAGACCCAGAGCAAGTCGGTCTGCATCGGCTGTTCGTAATCGGGCGTCGCCAGATCCGCCGGACGCCGGTACTTCCCGTTCCACGAATGCACATACTCGTGCGGCAGAAGTCCCGCGGTCCGTTTTCGTCCATCTTCTTCCACCAACCCGCGTTCGTCGGTCCGGCTGTCGTTCGATTCGTGATGCTCCAATCCGAAATGCGCGACGTGATCGCTCAGGGTCAGCAGAAAGTGGTAGTCGGAGTAGTGCCGCGCACCAAACAGAATGCCCGCCTGCTTCACCAGGTTCCGGTAATGCTCCCAGACTTCTTCCGGAGCCTCGAGCGCGGCAGGGCTGTCCGCCGCAAGATCCAGTTCCGCGGGAGGATTTTCGCCGGGTGCCGTCAGTGGCACGACCTTCAAATACTCGCCCGCGATGACCGGACCATCCACCAGCATGGTTAGCGAAACGGGCGCAAAGTGAATGTCGCTACCGACTTGATCGGAAACATGGAGCGATGTCCCAAACTTCCATCCGGCAGGCAGCCGCAAGCTCGCGCTATACGTAAGTTGATCGGAACCGTAGCCGGCGGGATAAAGCAACAGCGTGTTCCAGTTGACGACGTACAACTTTTCCGTCGCGGCCATGCCAGCGCTGTATCCAGGCTCATACGACGCGGGTGAAGCGTAGTCGAGATTCGCAACGACTTCGTTCTCGCCCGCCGGAACTTCCACATGAAACTCAAAACCTTCCTGCAGATCGCGCCGCCATTTCAGCGTCTTTCCGCTGGCCGTAAACTTCAGGCCCGTCAAATCCGTGATCGGGCCCGTTGGCCCGTGCTCGCCGGGGATCCATTTCGGATAGTAGAGCGTGAGCGTCCCGGGCTTCGCCGGAATGCGCAATTGCGCGTGGAAGATTTTGCGCGGCGCTTCCGACGCGTCCACAGAGAGCGCGACGGTCGGAGCGTTTGCCCCAAAAACTGAAAACGATGACAACAGAAGAATTGCTACACAAGAAACGTTTCTTACCCCAAAACGCGAGCCCGTTCCCATTCCGCCTCCAGATTTTCGATTCGCTCCACAGCAATGAAAATAGAACCGTACGTAATATATCAGTCTGCCGGACCGGTTCAACGACAACGCCCGCAACCGGCAGGCGGTGGGGGCCTGCTCCCAACTGCTGTCATCAACCGGCATCCCAGCCTGCTATCATCTTCGACGTGCCCGTGCGCGGAAAATTTATCACTTTCGAAGGCCTCGATGGCAGCGGCAAGAGCACCCAAGTCGAGAAGCTGGCGCGTTCCCTGCGCGCCCACGGCCTCTCTGTCACCGTCACACGCGAACCGGGCGGTACCGCCGCGGGCGAGAGGATTCGCGAAGTGCTGCTGCACTCCTCCACCTCGGGACTTTCTCCGCTCACGGAAATGGCGCTCATGTTCGCTTCCCGCGCGCAGCACATTCACGAGGTCATTCTGCCCGCGCTCGCCGAAGGACGCATCGTGCTCTCGGATCGCTTCACCGATTCGACCGAAGCTTACCAGGGTGGAGGCCGCAAGCTGGGCTCGAAGCCGGTGCTCGAGATGCACGAAATCCTCTGCGGCAACCTGCAGCCCGACCTGACGATCCTGCTGGATCACGAAGTGGCGTTCAGCGTCGAGCGCGCCCGGCGCCGTAACCGCAAACACAAAGGCGCCCGGTCGGAGAAAGGCTCGGAAAAAGACGAGAACCGCTTTGAACAGGAAAACCGGGCCTTTTTCGGACGCGTCCGCCACGCGTACCTGGCCATCGCGGCCCGCGAGCCCGAGCGAGTGCACGTCGTAAACGCCCGAGGCACGCCCAGCGAAACGCATGCGGTTATCATGGAGTTGGTGCGCAAGAAATTGAAAGTCTAGTGCAACCGCTGTTCGCTTTTCGCCGTTCGCCTTTAGAGAGGCGCTAAGAGCTAGAAGCCAACAGCGAAAAGCGAAAAGCCAACAGCGATTCCCATGCCCTTTTCCGAATTTGCCGGCAACCCGGAAACCATTCATCGCCTGCGCGAGATGCTGGCGCGCAATCGGTTTCCGCACGCGGTCATTCTTTCCGGCGCGCACGGATCGGGCAAGTACACACTCGCTCTCATGCTCGCCCGCGCCATGAACTGCCTGGAGCAGCCCATCACAGGAGGGACTGAGGGCGATGGCTTGCCCGATTTTTGCGGGCGCTGCTCGAACTGCATTCGCATCGCTCAATCCGAAGACCTCGACTCGCGCTTCGCCGAAGCCGTCGAGGCGCGCGAAAATCTGCGCGACACCGACAAGAAGGAAACCCGGCTCTTCGTCCAGACTCACCCCGACGTGCTCGTCATCCCGCCCGATCCGCCGCAATTGATGATCAAGGTCGATCAGGTTCGCCACGTGATTGAGACCATCTACTATCGGCCCGCGGAGGCCCGTGAACGCGTTTACATCTTCACCAGTTCGGCCTTCATGAAAGAGGCCGCCAACTCGCTCCTCAAAGTTCTGGAAGAGCCGCCCGAGTTCGCCAGCATTTTTCTGCTCACCGAAAACGCCGGCGAATTGCTGCCCACGATTCGCTCCCGCTCCATGACCTTCAACCTGGGCGCGCTGCCTTCCTCCGAGATCGAGGGCCGCCTCGCCCAGCTTCGTCCCGATTGGGATGCCCCGCAGCGCGCGCTGGTCGCCCGCCTCAGCGAAGGCGCCATCGGACGCGCCTTATCCTTCGATCTCGAGGGCTATGTCGCCGCTCGCAGCCACGCGCTCGTCATGCTGAAATCCGCGCTCGGCGGCAAAGACAAAGACAACGACCACACCGAGTTGTTCAAAGTGACCGAGAGTTACCGTTCCGGCGCTGAGGGACGCGAGAAAATCGAAAACCTTCTCCGCACCCTCTACTCATTGCTCGAAGACCTGATGTTCCTGCAATCGGGCGCGGCGCAACTGGTCCGCAATACGGACATTCTGGGCGAACTCAAGAAAATGTCCGAAGCCGCCGACTTCGCCTGGCTGCAGCGCGCCGCCGACGGTCTCGGCGAAGTGGAGCGCGGCCTGCGCCGCAACCTGCTGCGGTCGCTGTCGCTCGATGCCTTCGCGACCGCGCTGGAACGCCCCTCCTGAACTTCCCGGCTGCGTAAATTGTCCGGTAGAGGCGCGGCTTGCCGCGTCTCCCGCCGCGTACATCGCGTACATAGGGAGACGGGCAAGCCCCGTCCCTACTGGCGGAATGCGCTGCTGGACAGGCGGTCCTCAAAAGACACCGCACAAAACATTGTCATCCTCTGCCCGCTGTGATACCGTAAGCCTCAGTTCACACCTCTGGACCCACAATCACTGGCTCAAGTGTTGTGGCATATTCTGCCCGCCCAGCGCGCAGGTGGTGCAATTTGAAAGATGCACTCGAACCCATACCAGCCGAACAATCCGCTGATCAGGAAAGCTTCGCGAATCGCAAGCTGATCCGCCCGACCCTCAATCGTGCCGAACACGCGCACAATGACCACGGGCCCAACCACGTGCCCGCCGAACGCAGGGGAAGAGATCGCGACCGCGACCGTTCCGCTGCTCCGGCCAAGAAGATTGCGCCCAGCGAGCAGACCAACGCCGAAAATTTCTATTATCAGAAGCAGATGCAGTCCAGGACTCCCATGGTCGTCGTGCTGCGCGACGGCGAGGAAGTCCACGGCTATATCGAGTGGTACGACAAGAACTGCATCAAGCTGAACCGCGCCGGCGCCGCCAATCTGATGATCTACAAGCCCGCGATCAAGTACATGTTCAAGGAAGGCGAGAACGGAAAGAGGTAGGCTGTCAGCTGTCAGTTATCGGTTTTCGAATCTGAATCCCAGAGTCTCCACTATCAGCACGCAGCCACAGCCCGCGTTCTTGGGGAAACGCCCTTCTTTGCGGCGTTCTGTCGTTCGTTATCTTCTATACATTCTGATGTTCCTTTACGTCGCAGGCACCATCTTCGGTGGCATCGGCCTGGGTTGGATTGCCTTGCACCCGTACAGTCATCCCGTAACTCCCAACGAAGACCGCAACGCGAGAGCGGTCGCGCAGGAGGATGGGGTGGAGTTCCGCGATGTGGAACTTGCGACGCCGGATGGTGTTGTACTGCGGGCATGGTTCATGCGCCCGCCCGAGGCAAATGGAGACGCCGTCATCCTGCTGCATGGTGTCTCAGACAACCGGATGGGCACGTATGGTTACGGGAAATGGCTGGTGCAGAATCGCTACACGGTTCTGATTCCCGACGCACGCGCTCACGGCAATAGCAGCGGTGGCTTGGCGACTTATGGATTGAAAGAGGCCGACGACATTCACCGCTGGGTAGATTGGATTGAGACTGCTGAACATCCGCGCTGCATGTTCGGATTGGGAGAGTCGATGGGGGCAGCACAGTTGCTGCAGTCGCTGCCGAAGGAGCCTCGATTTTGCGCAGTCGTTGCGGAATCTCCATTTGCCACGTTTCGCGAGGTAGCATACGCGCGGTTTGGCCGCCCGTTTCATACCGGTCCATGGCTGGGTAGAACGTTCTTCCGTCCGACAGTGGACGTCGGATTTCTCTATATTCGCCTGCGATACGGCCTAAACATGGAGGCAGCGTCCCCCGAGCAGGCGGTCGTCGGAATGAAAACTCCGATACTGCTGATCCACGGCCTCGACGATCACAATATCCCGCCGTATAACTCGGACCTGATTGAGGCAAAGAATCCATCCTCGATTGTGGTGTGGAAAGTGCCCGGCGCCGCTCACACCGGAGCCCACAATGCGGCGCCTCAAGAATTCGAACGCAGAGTCCTGGGGTGGTTCACGTCGCATTCATCGCCAGCCCCGCCAACGAATGGGCCGGCGACCTAAATTCTTCGCTTCTGGCGCGGGTTGGCGTACCTCACTTTACTGTTTTCTCAACAGTTTCCAATCTGGCTTGCGTGTCCCCGAAGTTGGGCGCCAGCTTCAGAGCAGATCGATAGGCCTCGGCGGCGGCGGAGAGTTGTCCCTCTTCTTCCAGTACACGGCCTTCCCAGTAGAAGGCCAGCGGCGAGGGTGCGACCTGCGTAGCCCGCGCAAAATCCTGCAAAGCGGCGTCGAGTTTGCCCTCTCCGCGCTCGATCATGCCCCGGCCGATCAAACTATTCTGCTCATGCGGGTTCAGCGCAATGGCCTCGGTGAACTCCGCTACCGCCTCGTCCCGCCGTCCGAGTTGATTGAACAGCACGCCCAGATTGTTGTGCGTCTGCGCGGCTTCCCGCTCGTCCGATCCATACTTCAGCGCGAGTTGGTATTCGCGCTGCGCCCCGTCCAGTTCATTCTGCCGGTGCAACAGCGTGCCCAGATCATAGTGCGCGGTCGAGAATGTGGGCAACAACTGGATGGCGCGCTCCAGGTGCGATACGGCCAGATCCGGACGCTGCATTTCCGCCAACGCCTCTCCCAGATTCGCCTCGGCGATCGGATTCGCGTCCGTCACTTGAATCGCATGGGTAAACAGACTGTAACTGTCCCGCCAGTATCCAATCTGGACGTGCGCCGTTACGGAGTAGCCCAGCAACATGGCCGACGCAATGGCAACCTGCGCCGCCCGGCTTAGCGAAATCCGCGCGGCGGTTTCAGAAAGCAGCCAGACGCCAATCACGAACAATCCCCAAAGAGGAAGATACGCGTACCGGTCCGCCCATGCCTGGCGCCCGACCTGGACGATGCCGATCACCGGGGCCAGCGTTCCCAGAAACCAGAACCAGCCCACCAGCAGATAGCGGAGTTCATAGCGACTTCCGCGGAAATGCCAGACCACTGCCGTGACCGCAGCCAGCACCGCCGCCGCGCCCAGCACTTTCCAAAGCGCGAGCGAGCCCTCGGGATGGGGATAAAACACGGCCAGCCGCGACGGCCATACCGCCTTCTCGATATAAATGAGATAGGAATAAATGGCGTTCTTGACCCGCATTGCGAGCGGCAAGAGTTCGGTCGAGCCCAAGGCGCCACCGGCGCGCTGCGCGTAGAGCGTGATCGCCGCACTGGCCGCTGACAACGCCAGCAGAGGAATTTTTTCGAGCGCCAGCTTGGAGAGTGGCGTCTCCGGAAACCGCCGCAGCGGCCAGAAATCGACGAGCAGCAGCAAAAACGGGAGCGTGATCGCCATGGACTTCGCCATCAGCGCAAGCGCGAACAGCAGCGCGACCAGCAGATAACGGCTTGCCCGCGGCCTCTTCACGTACCAGCCATAGGCGCCCAGAGCCAGCAGCAAGAAGAAAGTGCAGAGGACGGTTTTGCGTTCCGCCACCCACGCCACCGACTCCACGTCCAGCGGATGCACGGCAAACAACCCCGCCACGAGCGCGCTGCGTCCCACGAATCCAGTCGCCTTCGCCAGCAGCAAGAACAACAACAACACGTTGACGGCGTGCCAAAGGACGCTCTGGGCGTGATGTCCCGCTGGCCTCAGCCCGAACAACTGCACATCGAGCATGTGCGAAATCCATGTCAGCGGGTGCCAGTTGGCCTCGGTAGTCGAAGTGAAAGCCCACGCCAAGCTGTGTGAGGTCAGCCCATGCTGAACCTGCCAATTCGAAGTCACATAGGCGGGATCGTCGTAGTTGACGAATCCGTTCGCGAGCGCAGGATAATAGAGAGCCAGAGTGCCGAGGAAGAGCAAGAACCCAACAAGAGGTACGGTTCTTCGATGCTCCGGCATGATTATTTTCTAGCAGGCCGGGGCGGGACGGGGATAGTCCTCAACCAGTGTCCGACTTGGTTTGTCAACTGAGTCGTCTTCCTCGGCGAACCCAAATCAAGCTGATGACTGAGAGCTAATAGCTAAGAACTGCTCCCTACAGCTTCGGCAGCGCGATCCCTTTCTGCGCCTGGTACTTTCCCTTGCGATCCTTGTAGCTCGTCTCGCAGACTTCGTCCGACTGGAAGAAGAGAATCTGGCACAGTCCTTCATTGGCGTAGATCTTGGCCGGCAGCGGCGTGGTGTTCGAGATCTCGAGCGTGACGAAGCCTTCCCACTCCGGCTCGAACGGCGTGACGTTGACGATGATGCCGCAGCGCGCGTAGGTCGACTTGCCCACGCAGATGGTGAGCACGTCGCGCGGAATCTTGAAGTACTCGACCGACCGCGCCAACGCAAACGAATTCGGCGGGATGATGGCCATGTCGGCGGTCACGGTCACGAACGAACGCTCGTCGAAATGCTTGGGGTCGACAATCGTGCTGTTGACGTTGGTGAAAATTTTGAACTCGTCGGCCACGCGCAAGTCGTATCCGTAGCTCGACACGCCATAGGAAATCACTCCCGCGCTCACTTGCTTTTCAGAGTACGGGTTAATCATGTCGTGCTCTTGCGCCATGCGCCGGATCCAGCGGTCACTCTTGATCATGAAACTCCTTGGGAATTGGTAATTGGGTAATTTTGTAATTTGGTAATTTGGTAATCTAAGAGCGGCGACGCGTTCGGAAGGCAATTCCGGCCGCGACGGTTTTCAAATTACAAAATTACCCGATTACAAAATTACAAAATCTCTCGCGGCTGGTGCTGTCATCTTACGAGACAACATGCCCGGTTGACAATCCGTCCTATCTCCCTTAGCATCAATAACTTGAGGAACGCCAATCCTCGGGAGACGGGGGGCAGCAGTGATTAAGCTCGACATCATCAACGAAGTGGTCAACCGGACCGGGATCACCAAGACCAAGGCGGAGCTTGCCGTCGAAACCGTCTTCGAGAGCATGAAGAAGGCGCTAGCCACCGGCGACCGCATTGAACTGCGTGGTTTCGGCGTATTCAACGTGCGTCCGCGCAAGACCGGAATCGGACGGAATCCGCGCACCGGCGCCGAAGTTTCCATTCCGCCGGGCAAGGCCGTCCGCTTCAAGCCCGGCAAGGAACTGCAGTCGATTGACTAGGCCGATTGCAGAAGTTAGAGGTCAGATTGCAGAAGTGAACCCACACCTCTGCAATCTGACCTCTAACCTCTGACCTCTCTTTATGTCCGAACCCACATCCCCTTTTCCGACCGCCCGCGAATGGGAACCGCGGCCCCAGCCCAGTGTCTGGGTCACCCGTCCGCCGCGTCAACGCTGGTGGCTCTACGTGTTGTTTTTCGTACTGACCATCTTCAGCACGCTCGTGGTCGGATCTCGCATGCAGCTCCATTATCTCAACCACCAACCGCTGTTTTCGGTGGATGAGGACTTCTTGTTACCGTTTGTAACCTGGATCGCACATCCCTCGGAGTTGGCGTTGGGCGTTCCTTTCTCGTTCACGCTGATGGTCATCCTTTTAGGGCATGAGATGGGGCATTACCTCTACGCCCGCCACTACCACGTATACGCGACGCCGCCGTTTTTTGTGCCCTTTCCCAGTCTGATCGGGACGCTCGGCGCTTTCATCCGCATCAAGAGTTCGATCCCTTCACGCGCCGCTCTCTTCGACATCGGAATCGCCGGGCCGATCGCCGGATTTATTCCCGCCTGCGTCGCTTTGGTGTACGGGCTCTCCCTTTCGCACCCCATCACCACTACGGCAGCGTCGGATATTCAATTGGGATTCCCGCTGGCCTTCCACCTCGCTGCGCGCCTGCTGCACATCGCTGTACCGCTCTCGGCGCTCTCACTCCATCCGATCGCCGCTGCCGCTTGGGTCGGAATGTTCGCCACCGCGCTCAATCTGTTGCCCGGCGGACAGCTCGACGGCGGCCACATCGCATTTTCCATCTCGCCGCGCCTGCATCGCTGGATCTCGCTGCTCACCGTCTTCGCACTCATCCCATTCGGAAAATACCTTTGGATGGGCTGGTTGATCTGGGCCGTGCTCCTGGCGCTGACCGGCAGACATCCGCGAGTGCCGCAATACCCAGATGTGTCGGGCGGCCGTCGCGTGCTGGCTCTGTTCGGACTGCTGATTCTGGTCCTCAGCTTCACCCCGGCGCCCTTCACTCATAGCTCCGGCCGAGAAGCGTGGCCAGAAATCCGCGACGGAAGCCGCGACACGTTGCACGATCTCCGCAACGGCGTTCACCACCTGCTTCACCGAAAATGAATTTCCCGTAGAGACCCGGCGTGCCACGTCTCTACAAGCGGAAGAACTGTCGACATCGCCAAACTTGTCCCCTGATGCGAATGTTTTCTACCCACAGGAGCTTGAGCTAAGTGCTAATGGCTAGGTGCTAACTGCTGCTCTCCTACATCAGCCACACCGCATCCACGTCCACAATCACTTGCGTGCGCGGAATCTTTCGCACCGCCGCTTCCGCCAGCATCGCGCGCAGAAGCGCATTCATTTTCTCGCGGCTGGGAGACTTCAGAATGAAGTGATAGCGGTAATCGCGCTTCAGGCGCGTGATTGGCGCCGCTGCCGGGCCGAGCACGCGAATGCCTTCATGCCGCGTCTTCTCGAACCAGCGTCCGAGTTCACCCGACCACGTCAGCGCGTCGTCCAGTTTCTCGCTGCGAATCAGCACATTCGCAATCGCGCTGTACGGCGGATAGTGCATCCAGGAGCGAAATTGCAGTTCTTTCTCGTAGAACCCGGCAAAGTCGTGCCGCGCCGCAAACTGCACCGCGTAGTGTTCCTGAAAATAAGTTTGCAACACAACTTTCCCCGGAGACTGTCCGCGTCCGGCGCGACCCGCCACTTGCGTCAATAGCTGAAAAGTTCTTTCGGCGGCGCGGAAATCCGGCAGCCCCAGCGCCATGTCCGCCCCGACCACGCCAACCAGCGTCACGCCGTGGATGTCGTGGCCTTTCGCGATCATCTGCGTGCCCACCAGCATGTCGAGCGCGCCTTCATTCAGCGCGTTCAGCGCATGTTCGAAATCTTCGCGCCCGCGCACCGTATCGCGGTCCAGCCGCCCGATCCGCGCCTGCGGAAACATGCCGTGCAGCAACTCTTCCAGCTTCTCCGATCCCGTCCCGACAAAGTACACGTACTCGCTGCCGCAATGCGCGCACTTGTCGGGGATGTGCTCGACATGCCCGCAATAATGGCATTCCATCTTGCGCGCGCGCTTGTGGTGGGTCATGGAGACGGCGCAATTTTTACACTGTAAAGTCTTTCCACAAGCGCGGCACAACACCACCGGAGAATATCCGCGCCGGTTGAGCAGCACCATGACCTGCTCTTTCTTCTCCAGCCGCTCGCGGATTTCCTCCGCCAGTTTGCGCGAGATCACCTGCTCCTGTCCCGTCTCCTGAAACTCCTGCCGCATGTCGACAATCTCGACTTCCGGCAGCGGACGCATCTCCACGCGGTCGGGCAACTCCACCAGCGCATACTTGTTTTTTTTCGCGTTGTAGTACGACTCGAGCGATGGCGTGGCCGAGCCCAGCACGACAACCGCTCCCGCCCCCGCCATTTTTGCCCGCATCACGGCCACATCGCGCGCGTGATAGCGCGGCGTTTCCTCTTGCTTGTAAGACGAATCCTGCTCTTCATCCACGATGATGAGCGCGAGATCGCTGACCGGCGCGAACACCGCCGACCGCGTTCCCGCCACCACCCGCGCCTCGCCACGCCGAATGCGATGCCACTGCTCCGCCCGCTCCGCATCCGACAGCCCCGAGTGCAGGATCGCAACTTCGTCGCCGAACACCTGGTGCAGATCCGCCGCCACCGCCGGAGTCAAGCCAATCTCAGGCACCAGTAAAATCGACGATCGCCCCGCGTCCAGCACTTGCCGCATACAAGCCAGATACACCGCCGTCTTTCCCGACCCGGTGATGCCGTGCAGCAACAGGCCGCCGAATTTGCGCGAGGCAACGCTCTCACTAATTTTGGCGAGCGCATCTTTCTGCGCCGCGCTGAACTCGCACTCAAACGGAGACTGCCGAGGCTTCAGCTTGGAGGCCGTGAACTCCTGCGGCTCATCCACCAACTCAATCAACCCGCGCCGGACGAGCGTGCCGAGCGTAGTGCGCGGGATATCCAACCCGCGCAGAGCCTCGACGGGCAAGCGCCCGCCCGAAGCAGCCAGCGTCTCAATTAGAGTCCGCTGGTTGTCGTTGAGTTTCTTAGCACTGTTCTTGGAAGATGAACTCGTGTGCAGAGACGGGGCTTGCCCCGTCTCCGGCTGCTGAGACGCGGCGAGCCGCGTCTCTACCGGATTCGGCTCTTCCGCCCCCAGCAGCGCCGCGACTTTCACCATCCGCGCCGCATCCCTCGCCGCCGACACATCCTCGCGAGCAATCCACTTCTTCCGCGCCATCCCTGCGAGCAGCGCCTTTCCCACCCGCGTCGCCCCGCGCAAACTTTCTTCGCGCACGCTCTCCCGCTCGGCCAGATAATCCAGCACGCGGAATTCGATCAGTTGCTGTTCCGGCGCCCGCTGCGACGGCGCCGGAGACCCCGACATCCCCGCCAGATGCAGCGCCATCCGCCCTTCATCGGTGATGTGGTACGCGACCGAGCGTTTAAACTCGGCGGAGAGCGGCAGCATGGTGCGAAAAACTTCGCCCAGCGGTGCGAGATAGTAATCGGCAATCCACTTTCCAAGTTTCAGCAGTTGTTCATCGAGAACCGGCGCGAGGTCGAGCGCTTCGATCACCTTTTTCGTTTTGGCCTGCGGCGGGCGGTCGTGCAACTCAACCACGAGGCCCGAGAAGCGATGCTGGCGAAACGGCACCAGCACCCGCCCGCCAACCACCGGCTCCATGCCCGGAGGGATGGCATAGGTGAACGCCATGTCAAGCGGTACGGCGAGAGCGACGTCGCAGAAGAGGGGCATGTGGGAGGGCCAATGAAATCCTATCGTATTTCCGAATACACTAAGAAGCGGAGTCAGTTCCTCCGTCCCGGTTGTAACCCTAACTACTCACTCATTGACCGAGTTGTTAGAGACGCTGGTTACAGCGGCTACCGGAAGACTGTCCCCTAAGTCAGGTAATGCGAGCGCCTGCTCAAAGCCGCGACGCCTTCGCGCGCTTGCCCTCAGCCAGCCGAAGTGGGGCTGTCAAGGCCAGTTCTACTCGGTTCCTTCCCTTGTTCTTGGCGCGGTAGAGAGCCTGGTCGGCCGCCTGGATCACCTGCTCGGGCTGGCGATAGCGAGTGCTCGGCTCGGCCACTCCGATGCTGACCGTTACCGATAAACGATCGAGCGGCTGGTTCGGACTTGCGGCGGCGGCTTTCTTTCTTGCGGACTTTCTGCGATCTGACTCACCCGCGCGGCGATCGCTTCTTCCCTCGGCAATTCTCTCCGCTCTTCTCTCCGAGCCACGCACCTGAAACGCGGATTTCTCGATGATCTGGCGCAGCGCGTCCAGGCGCTCGAACGCGTCTTTGGCGGACGTGTTGCGGAAGATTATGGAGAACTCTTCGCCTCCGCAGCGGAAAGCCTGGCCATCGCCGCCGACTTGCGATAGCCGCTTGGCCACCATGTACAGCACCTGGTCGCCGACGTCGTGTCCGTAGGTGTCGTTGAACTTCTTGAAATGGTCGATATCGACGATGGCGATGGCATATTGCTGGTCGAGCGAAAGCAGGGCCTCGTTGAAGGCGCGGCGTCCGCGAATGCCGGTGAGTTCGTCGTGATAGGCGAGCACGTAGGAAGTTTCGATCAACGAGGCGGCAAGGATCAGGGCGGCGGTGGCGACATAGGCGTCCGACATTTTGCCGACCGGGGCGAATTGAAGCCATACGAAAACCGCGGCCACGGACCACGCAAAGCCGGGCTCGATCGGCTTGCGAGTTTGAAAGAAACGCCGGACGAACACGGCGATGGCGATCACAAAGCTCAACAGAATCCAGAGTGGGATCGCGGCCGCGCCGGGTCGATATGGACTGGCGGGACTATTTTCCGGCCGGCACAGCACCGCGAAGACAACCGATTCCAGGAACAGCAATCCACAGCGGGGCGCGACTCCCGCAATGACCAAGCCGCGCTCGCGCATGGAGGCGAACACGATGAAGTTCAGCGGGACGAGCAGGGCGGCGAGGGCAACGGCCATGCGGCCGGGGCCGCTGTGAACGGATCCAGTGAGAACCTGGCCAGCAGAGAAGAAATCGACCGCGCGATGCGCGAGCAGCAGCACCAGCAAGGAAAACAGAACGCGGCTGGAATTGAAACGCCAGGCAAGAAGCAATCCAGCGGCGAACACGGCGACGTAATAGAAGGCCAGCGCGGGCGCGACCTGAACGGTCAAAGATTGGACGAACAGCGAGCTGTTGACAAGCGCCGCCGCCAGCGCCAATAACAAGCCGCCGGGAACCAGCCACGCCTTCCACGTCCTCCCGTTCACTGCTTCAGAATACGGCAGCCGGGGCCGAGAGGCGGTTATGTTTTGAGCACGGGCCGAGGCGTTACTGCAAAAGCCAGTTCTCAGTTCCCAGTATCTAGTCGAGAGGCTTTTACTGAGAACTGAGAACCGAGAAGTGAGAACTAACAACAGGCCGCAAGCAGTGGTAGTCTTCCATGTTCAGTCTTCCCTGTTCATGGCTCGCGCATCGCACTCCGCACTTCATTCCGAGCTTCGCATCGCAATCGACACCGGAGGCACGTTCACCGATTGCGTTTGGGTGGAGGGCGGCGCTCTCAAGACTCTGAAGGTGTTCTCGACGCCGGATGATCCATCGCGCGCAATTGCCGAGGCTCTGAGGAAGATCGGCAAAGCTGGAACAAAGACTGGCGGAGCGGCCCTCACTTTGCTGCACGGCACCACGGTCGGGACCAACGCTCTGTTGCAAAGAAAGGGCGCTCGAGTCGCGCTGATTACGACGTCGGGATTTGAAGATGTGATTGAGATTGGGCGGCAGGCGCGTCCTCGCCTGTACGACTTTTTCTTCGATCGGGTTGCGCCGCTCGTCCGCCGGGAAATGCGATTCGGCGTCAAGGAGCGGACGAATGCCGAGGGCCGAATCTTGGAGCGCCCACCGGAAGCGGAGTTGACGCGACTGCGGGAGACGGTGCGTCGTGCCGACCCAGATGCCATCGCCATTTCTTTCCTCTTCTCGTTTGCCAACCCGGAGAACGAAGCGGCCGTCGCCGCGGCCGTGGCGGAACTCGGCAAACCGCTCTCGGTGTCGCATCGGATTCTGCCGGAGTTCCGGGAATACGAGCGCACGAGCACGGTCGTGGTGAACGCCTATCTACAGCCGCTCATGCAGAGCTATATGGAAAGACTGGCGGAGCGCGTCCATCAGCGAGAAAAAGAGCACACCGATGAATCCGGAGATGGCTCCGGCGTAGCGCGGAAGCGGAGTGGGCCGCGAATCTTCGTCATGCAATCGAGCGGTGGGATCACGGCGCTGGAATCGGCGGCGCGGGAACCGGTGCGCACTTTGTTATCGGGTCCGGCTGGCGGGCTGGTGGGTGCGGCGGCAATGGCCGGCCGCAGCGGGTTCCGCAAGATTCTCTCCTTCGACATGGGAGGAACCTCGACCGATGTGGCGGCGGTGCAGGATGAGGTTCGAGCCGGCGGCCAGTCGGAAGTGGCCGGGTTTCCGGTGGGAGTTCCCATGCTGGAGATTCACACCGTCGGCGCTGGGGGCGGGTCGCTGGCTCGCTTCGATGCCGGCGGCGCGTTGCGCGTGGGGCCGGAATCGGCGGGCGCCGATCCGGGACCGATCTGCTATGGCCGCGGAACCGAGCCCACCGTGACTGACGCCAACTTGCTGATGGGGCGGCTTCGTCCCAACCGTTTTCTGGGCGGCGAGTTCACGCTCGACGTCGAACGAGCGCGGCGGATTACTTCGGAATGGCTGAAGAAACAGGGCTCGCGCTTGAGCGTTGAGCAATTTTCCGCCGGCGTCGTGCGCGTGGTGAATGCAAACATGGAGCGGGCTTTACGCGTCGTCTCCATCGAACGCGGGTACGATCCGCGCGAATTCGCGCTGGTAGCGTTCGGCGGAGCGGGAGGTCTCCATGCCTGCGAACTGGCCGAGGCGCTGGCGATTCCGACCGTGATGATTCCGGCGCGGCCGGGCGCGCTTTCGGCGTATGGAATCCTGGTCAGCGATGTGGTCAAAGATTACTCGCGTACGCTGCTCTGGCGGTTTGCCGATCATCTTCAGCAGGCCGTACCGCAGGCAAAGCTGCAGAAAGAATTCCGCAAGCTGGAGGCGGCGGCGCAGAAAGAATTCCGCGCGGAACGGTGGCGTGGCGCTCTTCAGTATGAAAGAAGTCTTGACCTGCGGTATCGCGGCCAGGGCTACGAACTCAACGTGCCTGCCACGGAGAACGTCAGCGCACGCTTCCATGACGAACATCAGCGCCGTTACGGTTATCACCACGCGGGACGCGAAATTGAACTGGTCACGCTGCGCTTGCGCGCCAGTTTGCGCACGCCGCCCCAATCCAAGTCCCTGTCCCAATCCAAAGTTGTCCAACAGCAGACGGCGCGAAAGCCGTCACCCCGCGTGGCGCCCGTCGAACGCGCGCCCGTGTTCTTCCACGGCAAAGCCGTGACCACACCCGTGTTTGAACGGGGAGACCTTGTCCCCGGCCGATCGATGAGGGGACCGGCTGTGATCGCGGAATACAGCGCGACCACGGTGATTCCGCCGGGAAAGCGGTTTTGGGTGGATGCGTCGGAGAATCTGGTGATCAAAATCGGATGACTAAGATCGCGTGATTAAGATCGGGTGATCGCGATCAGCCAGGCGCGTTCGAACCCGCCTCACTCTTCCTCTGGTTCTTTCTTTTCCTCGATCGCCATATCCTTCAATTCGGTGGACTCGAAGACGTCCCCACATTCCTGGCATTTCACATATTCGGATTCTTCGTCGCGGGAGACGATCTGCACCCGAGGATGCTTGCACTGCTCGGGGCTGACTTTTCTTTGTGATGATTGCGACGGCTGGCTCAGCTTCATAAACTTGCCGACTGTTTCATGTTTCGAGAGGGAATGCTCGTTTTGTCCTGAATTGGCGATATTTTGCGGCGGCGGGCTAAGAATGTCAAGTACCCATAGAGCGCGGGTGACGTCAAGCTGCTTGTGTAGCTGGCCCTGGTTTCCAGCGCGCGTTGGCGGCGCGTCACCTCCGGTTCCGGTCGCGGGAGTAAGCGCTGGTGGAGTCGGAACCCCATTCCGCGATACCATCTGTGGTGATGCTTCGCGAAGCTACGGTCGAACCTCGTCAGGAACATCGGCAGGAAATCCTGCGCACTGCCGCGCGCCTCTTTCAACAGCGGGGATACGATGCCACTTCGATGAACGATGTGGCCGCCGCGCTCAAGCTCTCCAAGGGCGGTCTCTATCACCACTTCCAGTCGAAGGACGAAATTCTCTACAACATCATGTCGCACGCCATGGACATCACCGAGGAGCGGGTCATCAATGTGGTGCGCCACATCGACGGAGCCAGCGATGCCGGAGCCGAAGAGCGGCTGCGGACGCTGATCCGGCTGCACATCCAGGTGGTGCTCAGTCCCGAAGACCGCGAGATAACGGTCATGCTGCACGAGAACCATCCGCTGCCGCCGGCGCTCCGGCGCAAGATCAACGGACGCAAGAAGGATTACCTGCAGTTCCTCGAGCACATCATCGCCGACGTTCAGCGCAAGCGCAATTCCCCGTCGCCTGTGACGCCGCGCGCTGCCGCTTTTGCCCTGGCCGGCATGATCAACTGGATCTATCAGTGGTACAAGCCCGAAGGCTCACTGACTGGAGACGCGATTGTGCAGCAGTACACGGATATTTTTTTCCACGGCGCGGTGGGATAGTTCTCAGCTTCCAGTTGCCAGTTCTCAGTTCTCGGTTCTCGGTTCTCGGTTCACCGATCATCACAACTACGGAGTTGGCAAAGATTGCCAAGGTATGGGTACCCCCCTCCCCCCCGGTCTTTTGGAATCATGGGGTTAGGAGTAAAATCCCGCAAAATCTTTGAGTTTAAAGGACTTATACGTAAAATATTCCGGAATAAGGACTTAACTCCTCAAACAGCGCTGAAAATGGGTTTGGGGCAGCTCCGAGGGCCATCTTGGGAGACTGGCACACTACTGACTGCCCCAATCAGGTCTCCATTGTCGCGCATTGCGGGTTGGATGTCTGTGATGCGGCTCACAGATCGTTTGTGATGAAAAAAGTTAACGGGCCCGCCCAAGCGAATTGGGGCGGGCAGGGTTTAGCCAGAACGCGCGATTCTTCGGCGAATCCAGAGTTGCTGTGACCACAAGCAGCTGCCGAGCTTGCGCTCGGCTTGGACGGGCGAGACGCCCGTCTCTCCACGAGCCAATATCGCCCACCTTATCGTTCACTTTGCGACGTTAAGGTGCGCAAGTTGGCGGGCATCCTACGGAGTCACTTCGAACACAACGCCCCATCCGCTCGACCCGCCCCGTGAGGCCGTGCCATAGAGGTTGCCTGCGCTGTCCAGAATCAGGCTGCCATACGGCTTAGCACCGCCCGTGCCGTTGAAGCCCAAGAGAACCTTCTCTTTGTAGCCGCCCTTGCCAACTGGGGCCACTAGTTCGAAAACAGTTCCCGACATGTTCTCGTACCCACACCAGGTCGTGGTGCCGTAAATGTTTCCGGCCGCACCGAACACAATCCCCGCGGTAGGCCCGCAGCCATCTTTGCCACCTTTAAAGGAGTAGAGAATCTTCTCTGTCCATTCTCCCTTCTTTTTTCCCTTCTTTACAGGACTCAGCTTGTAGACTGTTCCTAGGTTCTTGGCGCCGCCCAACAGTGTCGTACCGTAAAGGTTTCCGGCCTGGTCGAGCACGGGAGTGCCCTCTGCATCGCTGCCATCTTTGGGGGCGCCAGTAAAGGTGTGGATCTCAGTCAGATTCCCGATCGGCGACAGCTCGAATACGGTCGAATCTTCGTTGAGCCAGGCGCCGAAGATGTCTCCGGCGGGATCCATGGTCAACCCGGAGAAGCCGTCGGCGCCCGTGAGCACTTGCTCCGTCCAGCCGCCACCGGACGGGCTCAGCTTGAAGAGGGTTCCATATCCCGCGCCGCAGGAGCAAGTTGTGCCGTAGAGATTGCCCGCTGGGTCCATGATCACACCGTTTTGTGGAAAGCCACCATCGCCCTGCGAGCCAGTAAAGCTTAACAGGACGGTTTCCGTCCAGCTTGTTCCCACGGGGCTAAGTTCAAACACGATACCGCAGCCATCGCCATAGCCGCATCCATTCACGCCGCCCTCGTACGCTGTTCCGTAAAGGTTTCCCACGCTGTCGAATATCACGTCAGAATTTGGATACGCCCCGTCCGCTCCTCCGGTGAAGCTGTAGAGCACTGTCTCGTTCCAGCCTCCGTTGCCGTTCGGCGAAAGCTCAAATACGGTTCCACATCCGTATTGGGATTCCGCGCATGCCAGTCCTCCAAAGTAGGTCGTGCCATAGAGGTTGCCAGCAGCGTCAAAGGTGAGGCCGGACATGGGCCCGCCGCCATCGCTGCCGCCGGTGAAGTTGTAGAGCACAGTCTCTTGGGCGTGCGCTGGGCGAGCGGCAATCAGCAGCAGCGCAGAAAGCACAGCCAGTATCAGAGCGGCGCGGATGGCGCACACTCCCACACATTCGCAAAAAGCGCGAATGTGTGGGGCACCCGCTGCTCGTTTCGTCGAGCCCGCTGCCAGTTTCGTCGAGCCGAATCTCGGCCCGACGTCGGAAATGTTCAAACGGCCTTTCGGCCTACCGATCGTCGTTGCTGAATGCATAGTCTCCTCCTTCTAGCACTGTTCTTTGTTGCGGGCCCCCGATATCGCGCACCTTGCGGCGGTAAGGTGCGTAAGTTGACGAGCATCCTACGGAGTTACTTCGAACACAACTCCGTCTCCGCTCGACCCGCCCTGGCGTCGCGCCCGCCGTAAACGTTACAGGTTGCCCCAACTGCGCCGGATTCTGCGAGGAAGCCAGGGCGGTCACTTCTTGGCTTTCTTCACCACCTGTTTCACTGTGTTCGACGTGCTGCCGGCGAAATAGAGGTCACCACCGTACACCGCCGTGGCCTTCGTTGCGCCCACCGGCAGCGCCGAGGTCGTAAAGCTCGCCGAGCCGCCACTCAACGATCCCGTTCCCAGTACCGTCTTTGTCTTTCCCTTCATAAAGGAAACGGTTTCTCCATCCGGCGGCGCTGGAGTGACCGCTGCCGTAAAGGTCACCGCCTGTCCATAAGTGGACGGATTTGGCGAAGACGTGAGCGTGGTCGTGGTCACCGCAGGCGAGGGATTCACTTCGAACACTACGCCGGCTCCGCTCGATCCGCCGTCGGCGGTCGTGCCATAGAGGTTGCCCGCGCTGTCCAGAATCAGGCTGCCATACGGGTGAAGTCCGTCGTTGCCCTTGAAATTCCAGAGGGAAATATGGACGGAGCTTTGGCCAATTGGTACTAGAAGGAAAACATCCCCCGTTTCATAATTGCCACCCATGGCGGAGGTGCCGTAAGTGGCCGTGTAACCGTCCCAACCCCCTTCTTGCAGAACAACGCCCCCAATCGGACCGAATTCCTCTTCGCTGAGGGCGTAGTACTTCTCTTTCCATTCTCCCTTCTTCTTCTTTCCCGTCTCTATATAACTCAGCTTGTAGACTGTTCCCCAGCCGGGGGCGCCGCCGGCCTCTGTTGTTCCGTAAAGATTTCCAGCCTGGTCGAACACGGGAGTGCCGCATGCGTCGCAGCCGTCGTTTTTACTACAGAAGGTGTGGAGCACAGTCGGATTCCAACCACCATTGCCGTTCGCAGACAGCTCAAATACCGTCGTAAGGGTAGTGCCAAAGATGTCTCCGGCGGCATCCATAGTCAACCCGGCACAGCCGGCGAATTCTGGAGCGTAGATCGTCCGCTCCGTCCAGCCGCCACCGGACGGGGTCAGCTCGAAGACGGTTCCCCAATAGTAAGGTTGGGTCCCGCAAGTTGTGCCGTAGAGATTGCCCGCCAGGTCCATGATCACACCGGATCTCGGATCGGCACCATCCGTCCCGCCAGTAAAGGTGTACAGGACGGTTTCCGTCCAGCTTGTTCCCACGGGACTGAGTTCGAACACGACGCCCAATCCATTCGCGCCGCCCTCGTACGTTGTTCCGTAAAGATTTCCCACGCTATCGAATATCATGTTGGAATATGGGTTTGAGCCGTCCGCCCCACCGGTGAAGCTGTAGAGCACGGTCTCGCTCCAGCCTCCGCTGCCGTTCGGCGAAAGCTCAAATACGGTTCCAGCCCCGAAAACCCCGCCACCGTTGGTCGTCCCATAGAGGTTGCCAGCGGCGTCAAAGATGAGGCTGGAACGGGGATTGCCGCCATCGCTGCCGCCTGTGAAGTTGTAGAGCACAGTCTCAGTTTGGGCCTGCGCCGGGCGCGAGGCAATCAGCAGCAGCGCAGAAAGCACAGCTAGTATCAGAGCGCCGCGGATGGGGCACACACCCACACATTCGCAAAAGGCGCGAATGTATGGGGCACCCGCTGCCGGTTTCGTCGAGCCCGCTGCCAGTTTCGTCGAGCCGAATCTTGGCCCGGCAGCGGAAATGTTCAAACGGCCTTTCGTCCTACCGATCGTCGTTGCTGAATACATAGTCTTCTCCTTAATAGTTTTGTTCTCTGTTTTGGGCCCTCCGTGAAGTGAATTTCCCGGACGTTCTTCGAGGATCGCTCTTGAAGCGCGAGTCTGCTTTTGATTCTTCTTTGGGGGAATATCCTGCGAAATAAATAGATACCCTTTGCTGGGTTCTGTCAGTGCGATATATCACCAGAAGATGTGATTGCCGAACCGCACTTATCTGCGCTTTTTGTGAAGGAGTGAGGTGGTCACAATCCGACTGAGAGCGAGGCCACAGTCGCGCTCGAACTCCTGTGGTTGCTGTGGAGCGGTTTCAAGGAAAGTGTAGTTCGGTTTACCGGGAGAGGGTTGTGGTAAATGACAAAAGGACGAACCACAGGGGGCGCAGAGGAACACAGGGGAAATCCTAGATGCGAAGTGCTGGATTTGAATCGCCGGCCCGCCTCCCCAGGAGGGACACGGCCGTGGAATCCCACTGTGGACAGAGACCGTCGAGGGTGGGAACCGGTGTTCCAGGGGCCATCTCATAATGAACCGAAGGAGTAGACTGCGTATCCCTCAGGGGCTAAAGCCCTCGTCGTTCTTGGTTCTGGGCGGCACGACTGAAGAGGCTGCGGAAAAACTAGCTCCCGAGCAGAAAGCGCAACCTCAGCGGCTAAAGCCGCACTCAAAACAATGCAGTTACCGCAGCGCTGAAGCGCTGCGCCACCCAAAATCAAGTGCAACATCGAGTTTTTCCGCAGCCTGTGAAGTCGTGCCCTTCCCCAAACCCGCTCGCACCGGAGTTTTTCCGCAGCCTGTGAAGTCGTGCCCTTCCCAAAGCCTGCTCGAACCAGAGTTTCTCAGCAGTCTGAGACGGGGCAAGCCCCGTCTCTACACGAACCCTGGTTTTTCCGCAGCCAAACAAGCCTCCCACTCACGCGCAAAGAACGCGAATGAGTTGCGCCGGTGTTCGGGCTTTCCTGAGACCTTGGATCTGAGACCTGAGACCTGAAAAAAGAACAGCCCGCAAGCTTTTCAGCCTGCGGGCTGCCCGGTGGACTGTTTGGGATTGACTGAGGTGGTCACTCTCGTGGCCCCTCGCTCGACCACCCCGTCACGCGAAAATCGCGCGTGCCGGGGACCCCGGTCTCCGGTGCCGGACACAGCCTGTGGCCGGCGGATCAGACTTTATCAATCAGCCCATACTCACGGATGGTTTGCGAGAGATTGTTCCCGATTCCCCCGACCAAAGGTTCCTCGAGAACTCCGCTTAGAGCAACCGCCCTAAGACTCAGCCACCTCACCTGGTCTGGTACTACTGTGACTTTCAGAACTTGTCATCCGACCACCTCCTCTCCGGTGTAAGGGCAGAGTACAAAAAAGCCGGGCCGGCGTCAACGGTACGGATGGGGTGTGCCGGAAGAGACAACAGTTCTCAGTTCCCGGTTCTCAGTTCTCAGTAAAAGCCTTGGGACTCGAAACTGAAAGCTGAGAGCTGGGAGCTGAGAACCGACTTGCCATGAACACTATCAAAACCAGCATTGCAGGCTCGATGGGATGCCGATAGCGTGGAACAGGGAAGGTGATGTAGTAGACCGCGGGATAGGCCAGGAGCAGGAAAAGGAACAGTTCCGCTCCCGGCAGACGCTGCCGCAGCGCAATCAGCAATCCCCAGAAGGCGAGCACCGCAGCGCTGAGGGACAGGAACGTCTTCGCTTCAGCGATGCCGGGATATTTTTCCGCATGCGGCGGGCCAGCCCAATAGTAGAAGAAGTGGGCGAAAGTCAGATAGGCAAAGCGCGCCGGATTATTGCGGACGAACTGCAACGCCAGCTCCAGTTTGCTGTGGACATAGGCGGGCTCACCCATCTCCTTATATAAGCGCAACTCCAGGATGTTCTGCGAAGGATGCAGGAAGGATTGCCAAGCTCCAAGGGCTTCGGGCGAGTTGCCGAGGTGAAACTCGACGCCAAAATTGCCGCGGATCGGGATGAACTTGTGGAACACGCGATAATCGCGGACGATCCAGGGCGCGACTGCGGCAAAAAATAGAACCGCTCCGACCGCAGCATTCCAAAAAAAGGGCTTCCCCTGCCGGAACTGGCGGTAGCAAATCCAACTGCCGGCAAAAGGCAGGAATAGGAGTTCAGCAGTATTGGTCAACCCCGCAATCCCCCACAACAGTCCGTAGAATGCCCACTTGAGCGGTGTGCTCGACTTCGCCAGTTCGAGCGTCGTCATGAATAGCAGGGTCAACAGGAATGCCGAAAGAGGAGTGTCCCAGGTATGCCGCATTCCCCAATACATGGTGTACGGGAACAGTGCCCACACCCAAGCCGAGCGTTTGGCCAGGCGCTCGCCGAATGTGTAGAGAGCGATGAAGTAAACAGGAATGCAGGTCAGAGCCGAAACCAGGCAGTTGAACATCAACGCCCAAAAAACCGCGACTCGAGTGTAGGAGCCGAAAGCCACAAAGAATCGGCTGAGCACGAATGGATACACGGGGCCGAGCCAGGCCGTGGGTCCGGTCGGCGGTCCGAAGGGATTGCTGAAACCTTGCCCGGAGGCGATGGCCGCTGCGATGTGCGCCCCCTCGTCGAAATCGAGCTTCACGCGGTAGGTATGAAGCAGCAGCACTCCGGACACCCGGAGCAGCAGGCCAATCAAGACGATTGTGAGCAAATAGCGGCGCAGGCTAGCCGGGTTGGAAGCAGTGCTCACTCAAAAGAACTTGTGCGATTGCCGCATCGCAGAGAGTCAGGATCGGCGTTTTGAGGCGACAGCTATTTATATCGAATCAGGCTGAAGACGGCAAGGCGCAAGGAGACGGGAGCGCAGCAGATGGTGCAGCCCGGCACTCGCAGTACATGCCCGCCAGATACCTACCTTCGTTACTGCCCCTTCCCTAGACTGAGAGCGTCCCTGCAAAGGCGGGAAGGCTTTCCCCGAGTCGTCGATCTTTGAGGAAGTTCTCAGTTCTCGGTTCTCAGTAAAACCCCAGTTTCGCGGTTCTAAAGGTTTTTCTGAGAACTGAGAACTGGGAACTGAGAACTGGTTTCAGCCCTTCCACTGGTATGCATCTGGTTGGGGCAGGCCTATATGCGCCAGCACGCGGTTGGCGAATTCCTGTGCCATGGCGTCGGCGCTTGACGGATGGTTATAAAACGCCGGGATGAGCGGGAAGATGGTCGCCCCCGCGTCGGCGGCGAGCGACATGTTGCGGATGTGGATTTTGTTCAGCGGCGTCTCGCGAACACAGAGCACGAGCGGCCGGCGCTCCTTAAGAGTGACATCGGCGGCGCGCTCGATCAGGCGCGAGGCGGTGCCGTTGGCAATGCGGCCGAGCGTGCCGACGCTGCACGGGATCACGACCATCGCGTCGGAAGGATACGACCCGCTGGCCACGTTGGCGCCGATATCGCTGTTTGACTGCTGCTGAATCTTTGCCGAAGGCGCGCCGATGATTTGACGCAGGAGATCGGAACGGCCTTCGACGCCGAGTTCCTCGGCCAGGACGCGCAGGCCGCTGTCCGAAGCAATGAAGTTCACCGTCTTCACCCGCGGATCGCGTTCCACGGTGAGTAGAAAGTGCTTCAGAAATAACGACCCACTGGCGCCGGTAGTGGCAACAGTCAGGTTTTCCGGCGCAAGAAGGGGCAAAGTTGGCGCTCCGCGAGGCTGAATCGAATTCACGGCCTCGAAAAGCTGAGGATAGGCACGAGCGATAGGCAAGTCAAGGCGGCGAAGAAGCATTTGTGATTTGTGATTTGTGATTGGCAAACCGACCTCGGCCCGTAGATGGGTGCAATTGCAAATTGCAAATCAGAAATTACAAATTTCTACCTATGGCAACCACCGGCATCTTACGATCGCGGCGCAGTGCCGCCCAACTCCACGCCATCGCCAGCGTCGAGCGTGAGATTCGCGCCATCGATCCCGCCCCCGGACGCAAATATCTTCGCGACTTTCGCGAGGCCTACCACTCTTACCAGAAAGTACTCGCCCCGAGCGATGTGCGCGACGAAATCGCCAAAGCGGGAGTCGCTTTGGTCGGCGACTACCACGCCCTGCCCAACTCGCAGCGCTACTTAGCCTCGCTGCTCCGCGATCCCGGGTTCCACCATCGCCCCGCCGTGCTGGGAGTCGAGACCATATTCTCCCGCGACCAGCACATTCTCGACGAATGGTCGCGCGGCGAGATTGACGAAGCCGAACTGCGCCAGCGCATCCGTTTCGAACTCGACTGGGGATACGACTGGGCTCCATTTTACGAACTGCTCATCGCCGCCCGCGACAGCGGCGCGCCCATTTACGGGCTTGATTGCATGCCTCGCGAAGATCTGCGCAAAATCGGGGCGCGTGACCGCCACGCCGCCGACAAGATTGCCGAAATCCGCCGCCGCCATTCCGGCGCGCTCATCCTGATCCTTTTCGGCGAGTCGCACCTCGCGCCCCAACATCTGCCAGCCCTGCTCCAGCAGCGGCTTCCCGCGGAACGTGTGCTCACCGTTCTGCAAAACGTCGACGCCCTCTACTGGCGCGCCGCCGGAGAAGCCCGCGACCACGTCGAAGCCGTGGAAGTCGGCGAAAATGTTTTTTGCGTCTTCAATTCCACACCGCTGGAAAAATACGAGAACTACCGCCTCTGCCTCGACCGCTGGGGACGCAGCGATAATGACCACAGCGCGCCCGACCTCGGCCCCACGCTCTACAACCTGATCGAAGGCATGGTGCGTTTTCTCGGCATCAACCAGTACTCCCCGAACAACACTACGCAGCCCAAACTCCTGGTTGACCTCATGCCCGAAGTCTATTCGCGCAGCTCTGACGCGCTCCTGCGCCGCCTGTTGTCCCGGAAAGGATTCACCGCTGAAGACCGCCGGTCGCTGCTCCGCCAGGTGCGCCAGCGCGGCAGCGTTTACCTCACGCCGATCAATGCGGTGTACGTGCGCCAGTTCCGCATGACCTCCTCCGCCGAGGACGCCACCCGCTTCCTTCATCAAGCCTGTCGCGGACTGCCGAATCTTTCGAACGGCAAGGCGGCCACGCAAGACGCCCCGCTAGACAGGGACGATGTGTTTTACGCGGGCGTCTTCGAACACGCGCTCGCATTTTTCGGATCGCGCGTCTTACACCCCGCGCGTCCCGCTCTCCGCGATCCGGATATAGCGGAGTTGTTCGACGTGACTCGTGAAGACCTGGAGCACCAGACCTCGCTCTCATTCGCCGACGCCGTCGACGCTCTCGACTTTTTGATCGAACACCGCGCACACGATGGCCGCGACAACCGTCGCTCCCGCCGCGCTTCTGAATCCGTCGCGCAAGCTCCGGCCTTCACCGGCCGCAAGTACGAATACGTCGTCGAGCAACTCGGATATCTCACCGGCACCGATCTCTACGACGCCTACATCGAAGGCCGCCTGACCACCGCCGCCCTGCGCAAACTCTTCCTCACCCACATCGAACAGCCCGGCGTGGCCCGCGAGGCCTACGTCCAGTTAAGAACGCGCTTGCGCTCCGAGAAGCGAGCGCAAATTTCTTCGCGCCCTCGGGGTTGATGGTTCTGATTTCTTTTGGCAGCCTGTGGCGGTGAAACCCCGCTCTTCAACTCTCAATTCACCAGACTTTGTCATCCCGAGCGAAGCGCTGAGAACCGAGAACTGAGAACTGGGTACTACTCCCCCGCCAGCCAGTCCATCGCTTCCTCCCGCGTCTTGAACGTCGCAATCTCGCGCTGGGAAAAATTGTGGAAGTTTTCCATGAAGGCGTGCGGGATGCTCTCCGTGCCTATCCACGCCGTCTTCTTCACAAACGGCCGGTCGAGCGTCAGCACTTCTTTAATCCTGGTAGCAACCGCGTGATCCACCGTGGAGCCGGTGAAGTCGGCGAGCGTGAGCAGCGACTCATGCCCGTGCTGCGCCACCATGACCCTCACATACTCAAGCAGAAGCTGCATCTCGTGCGCATTGGCGCGCGAATAGTCCAGCAGCAGAATCTGCCTGCCCTTGTGCTCGACGAAATGGATGCGATCGTCCATTGGGGGCTCCGAGGATCACAGAGGGAATCTAGATTAACAGCGACTCCACGACCTTGTACACCGCTTCCAGCGCCGAGTCGAGCGCCGCCACATCCTTGCCGCCGGCTTCGGCCAGATCCGGACGCCCGCCGCCTTTGCCGCCAACTTTCTCGGCCACCGCACCCACCACTTTCCCTGCTTGAATACGGCTGGTCAAATCCCTGGTGACGCCCGCAATCAGCGAGACGTTGCCGTCTGCGGCCGAACCGACCACCACCACGCCCGAGCCGAGTTTTTCGCGCAGTTGATCGACCAGCGTCCGAAGCTGCGGGCGGTCGAGATTATCCACGCGATGGGCAAGCACTTTAACGCCGCGAATTTCCTTCACTTTGTCGCCGATCGAAGCCACCGCGGACGAAGCCGACTTCATCCGCGCCTGGTCAAGCTCGCGCGTGAGCCGCTTGATTTCCGAATCGCGCTTTTCCAGTTCCGCGCGCAGCGCCTCGGCGGGAGACTCGGCGGGTGCCCCATCCTTTCGTGTTCTTTGCGAAACGGTGGGCCCGGCAAAACTTGCAACTACGCCTTCGAGTTCGTGATCTTTGCGGAAGTGGCGCAGCGAGCCTTCGCCAGTTACGGCCTCGATGCGCCGCACGCCCGACGACACGCTGCCTTCTTTCAAAATCTTGATCAGGCCGATCTCGCCCGTCGCTCCGGTGTGCGTGCCGCCGCACAGTTCCGTCGAAAAATCGCCGATCTTGATCACGCGCACCCGGTCGCCGTATTTCTCGCCGAACAGCGCCATCGCGTGATACTCGTTGACGGCCACGTCAATCGGAACGTTCTCGACGATCTCGACTCGCTCGTTGCGCAGAACTTCTTTGTTGATGATGTCTTCGATGTCCTGCAACTCTTCGTCTTCGACGCCGGTGAAGTGCGAGAAATCGAAGCGCAGATGATTCGGCGCGACCAGCGATCCGGCCTGCTTCACGTGCTTGCCCAGAACTTCTCTAAGGCCCGCGTGGAGCAGGTGCGTGGCCGTGTGATTGCGCATGGTCGATTCGCGAATCGCGGCGTCGACAACGGCATCCACTTTGTGTCCAACCTTAAGGGTGCCCCACCCTTCCGCGCTTCTTGCGGAGGGTGGGGACTTCATGACAACCTGATGCGCTCGCACGCCTTGGACCGGGTAGTAGCATCCAGTAACTTCCGCAACGACGGTGTTGTGATCGTCGGAGTAGAGCCATCCGCGATCACCGACCTGTCCGCCGGATTCGGCGTAGAAGGGCGTGTGATCGAGAATGATCTCCCCGGATTCGCCGGGCTTGAGTTCCCGCGCGCCCTGGCCGGCTTTGATGATGGCGAGCACTTCGCAGTTGTCGGAGCGCGTCTGGCGATAGCCTTCGAAGTTGGATTTCGGGAGCTGCTGGTAGGCAGGATTGGCTGTCTGTTTGGCCGCGCCTTTCCAGGACGCGCGAGCACGCTCGCGCTGCTCCTGCATGGCGCGGTCGAAACCCTCCTGATCGAACTCCACTCCCCGATCTCGGCAGGTGTCGATGATAAAGTCGAGTGGCAGTCCGAAAGTGTCGTAAAGCTTGAAGGCTTCCGAGCCTGGGTACTGCATCCCCTCCGCCGCTAACTGCTCGAATACTTCCGGGTGGACATCCCCGATTGGGAAGTCCTCAGGCGCGTCAGCGATGGCTTTGTTGAGATCGTATTCCCGACGAACGCGGCTTAGTCCTCGTTCCAACTTGAGCAGACCTTCTGCCAGCTTCTCGAGTCCGCTTTCCATCGTGTGGTGGAACCTGCGCTCTTCCTCATGAACAATCCGAATCACTTGTCCGCTGGCTGTTAGCTCCGGATAAACATCGGACATACGTTTTTGGACTTCGCGGACCATTTCGTAGAGGACGATTGGCCTTCTCTGCCCCAAAAACCATGCGTGCCGCATCGCGCGGCGCATTATCTTGCGCAGCACGTATCCTCTACCCTCGTTGGATGGCAGCACGCCATCTGCAATCAAGAAAGCAGTTGCACGTGAGTGATCGGCAATGACTCGCAGCGAAGCGGCTGATTTTGCCCTAGCCTCTTTTTCGAGTTCGTTGGTGAGCGAGATTCCCGTCACTTCCGCTGCGCGCTTGATCAGCGGTGTGAATAGATCCGTCTCGTAATTCGAAATCACACCTTGCAGCACCGCCGCTAAGCGCTCCAGTCCCGCACCGGTGTCAATCGACGGCTTCGGCAATGGATTCAGTTTGCCGCTGGCGTCCCGGTCGAACTGCATGAACACCAAATTCCAGAGTTCGACGTAGCGTCCGCAATCGCAGCCAAACGCGCAGTCGGTATGACCCTGGTCAGAAGCTGCCGCGCCCATGTCATAGTGAATCTCGCTGCAAGGGCCGCAGGGGCCGGTGTCGCCCATCTGCCAGAAGTTGTCTTTCAGACCAGATTCGAAGATGCGATCTTTCGGCACGCCTTGCCCGAGCCACAGGTCGTAGGCTTCGGCATCGCGCGGGACTCCGCTTTCGCCCTTGAAGATCGTGACGTACAGCTTCTCTTTATCAATTCCGAACCACTCGGGCGAGGTGATCAGCTCCCATGCGTAGGCTATGGCGTCTTTTTTGAAGTAGTCGCCGAAGGAGAAATTGCCCAGCATCTCGAAAAACGTGTGGTGACGATTGGTGAAGCCTACGTTTTCGAGATCGTTGTGCTTGCCGCCCGCGCGCACGCATTTCTGCGAGGTCGTCGCCCGCGCGTAGTCGCGCTTTTCGAGGCCGAGGAAAACGTCCTTGAACTGGTTCATTCCGGCGTTGGTGAAGAGCAGCGTCGGGTCGTTCGACGGGACGAGCGACGAGGAGTGCACCTCGCGATGTCCCTTCTGAATGAAGAAGTCGAGGAACTTGCGGCGAATTTCGGAGCCTGTGGGCATGGAAGGTTAATTCTAAATGAAGGCAAACCTTCACCACAGGGGGCACGGGGGAACACAGGGAAAGGCGAAGAGACGACGGCGGCGAGGGTGCGCTGCACAAGCAGTTCGCATCAGCACTTCGACGCCGCCGTGAGAGAGCAGATTTACTTCACTACGTCTTCGGTTTTTTCGGTTCCCTTCTTCACGTCTTTCCCGACCACCTTGGCACCTTTTTTCACGTCCTTCCCGGTGTCCTTGGCAGCGGTCTTGGTGGCAGCGCCGGTCTTGTCGGCAGCCTTTTCCGTGGTCTTGCCGGTTACCTCGGCGCCTTTTTTCACGTCCTTGCCGGTATCCTTGGCAGCGGTTTTCGTAGCCGCGCCGGTTTTGTCGGCGACCTTTTCCGTTGTCTTACCGGTTGCCTCGGCGCCTTTTTTCACGTCCTTGCCGGTGTCCTTGGCAACGGTCTTGGTGGTGTCGCCGGTTTTGGCCGCAGCTTTTTCGGTGGTCTTGCCGGTATCCTTGGCAACGGTCTTAGTGGTGTCGCCGGTCTTAACGGCTGCCTTCTTGGTTGCTTTGCCGGTGTCGTCGGCTGCCTTTTTCACGTCGGTTCCGGCCTGTCCATACGAGAACGCGGTCAGAGCCAGCAGCGCGGCTGCGGTCAGCAATGAGAGCTTCGTTTTCATAGTTCCTCCATAGGAATTGCAAAGTTCTTCAGTCGGCAAAGTTCTATCAGAGTATGAGGGATGGCGCAACCTGGGCAGGAAGAGGCAGGGTTCAAAGTTCCAGGGTTTCAGGGTTTCAGGGTTTCAGGGGAACCAACAGAAGCTGTGCGATCCGAACCGTGGGGAATCTTTGAAACTCTGAAGCTTTGAAACCTTGCCTAGGCTTCGGGCGTCTCGTTCTCGAGTTCGGTGAGAGTTTCTTCGTCCACGTCCCATTTTTTCAGGATGGTGAAGATGGTTTTTGATCCGAACCCGGCGCGCATCAACTGGCGGAAGATGCGAGCTGCCTGTTTCCGATCCTTCGGTTTCTGCAGGCGTTTGCGGCGGAGATGGTCGCGGGCGAGATTCTCTTCTTTCACATCGTCATAGACGGAAGAAACTGCCTTCTCGATGACGTCGCCGTGCACTCCCTTCGCCTTCAGGTCGTTGACGACGCGCATGCGCCCGAATTTCTCGTTGTCGCGGCGATACGAGGAAAAGGCCGCCGCGTATTTGGCGTCGTTCAGATAGCCTTGGTCTTTCAGGCGAACGACAATCAGTTCGACCAGCGTCTTGCCAAATTCCGTATCGGCTTCCACCCGGTTCCGCAGCAGGCGCTTCAGTTCCGCGACCGAGCGCATGCGGCGCGCCAGCGTACCTACGGCGTATTCGTAAAGTTCGGCTTCGGTGAAAAGTTTTCTGGGACGGCCAAACGCCATGCCTACACGATAGCGCGAGACGAGGCTTGGGGGTTAGCGCTCGTTCTCACTGGCTTCGCTTGGCGGATGACGAGTTCTTAAGGCTCTTCAACCGGCCTATTTTGCCGGCGGCGCGGAACCCGGCACCGCAGTCGGAAAGACCGGCGCGCTCGTCGCAGGCGGCACGCTTGCCGCGGGCGCGCTCGCCCCGATTGGCCCGACCAGCACCGCTTTTGCCGAGTCCGGCAGCTTGCCGGCATTGGCCAGCAGGATCGCGATTTGCCACATCTGCGTTTCAGAAAGCGACTTGCCGAAGCCGGGCATGCCGGTCAAGCGAATGCCGTTGAAGATCTTCCAATAGGTTTCGCCCGGCTTATCGTCGGTCACGCCTTTTCCCTCGAACAGCAGCGGCGGCCGCGGATACATTCCCTTCGCAATCGCCGTCTGCGGCGCCAGGGGCAAGCCGTGGCAAACGGAGCAATGTTGCTTGTAAAGCTCGGCGCCGCCCAGGTAGTTGGCCTCGGTCGCCTGGATCGGGACATTCTTCGGCATGTCTTTTGCGATGCGCGCATTCAATGCCTTGTGCGCGAAGAAAGTTTCAAAGGGTATGTCGGAATCGGTGGTGGCAACGGGAGCACTGCCGCCGGTGAAATACAGATACGCCGCGAAGGGCACGAGGAGGAGGCCGAGTAGCAGTCCGACGATGAATTTCACTGGTTGGCCCTGCCTTTCTGAATTCTCATACTTTAGCACTGCGAACTGCATCGACGCTGTAATCGGCACGCAATTTCGGGTGCGCCGGCGGCGAGAAGCGCAGATTCTTTTCCTGGGCCGCATCCAGTTCGTGCCGATCCAGCAGATTGCGACACGTATATCGTGACCAAACGGTGTCGTTGGGCGACGCCTCGGGCGGAGTGGGCGCATCACCGGGGAAGGTCTTTGCCTCACGTTTCGGGAGGCCGCGCTCAGAATCCATATCTGTATCTGCTCACCCATGGTTACCTCCCTCCGATTACCGGAAGTTACTAACAATCGTTACTAGCGCCGGATGACTTCAACCAGCGACGGAACATCTGCAATGTTCTTCACTTTCCCGTTTCCCGCAAATCCGCAAGTGTTTGCAGCAGTAGGCACAAACTGGTCCGCCAATTGGCATCACGGTTGCACTTACTGATGTCGCGTCCTCCCCGTTAGAACGTCTGCCGAGAACCAAAGTATTCGAATTGTTTGTTGGGGAGGATCCATCGTGTTAAGTCGCCGCTTTCTCTTATCGCTGGTCGTAGCCCTGTCCCTATCCACGCTGGCCTTGGCCAATTCCGTCCCTATCAACATGACGTTCTTTCACTCTGGCATCAACAGCGTCTACAGCGGGGCCCGCACTTATCCCGGCAATTTCTCGATCCCCGTTGGAAGAGCCACGCCCCCGATCTTTGCTGCGTTCAACAACCAAGTTTCAACCGGTGCGGTCGGCAATCCTGGCAGCGGGTTCATCCTTGGACGAGAGACGTTAGGCGCGGGCATTGCAGGCTACAACTCCCGCGTCGCTTTTCAGGGCGGCAACCCTATGACAACTCGGAACGATTTCCGGTGGAAGTGCGCACCCTACAAGAAGCAAGGTCCGCCGACGACCGCCCCGGAACCGGGCAGCCTGCTGCTGCTCTCGACGGGCCTGCTCGGGATCGCAGGAATGGTACGGCGCAAGCTGCTGCGCGGCTAACTCGGGTTTGGTTGTTCGCGTTTTCGCAAATCAAGTTTGTCCTTGTGCTCCTTTGATCGCCGCCATCGGCGCAAGTCTGATGGCGGCTTTTTTCTTTTGTCTCATCGACTCCCAGATGCGGGAACCGTGTAACTTCCTTACGCTCGCGGCAGGGAATCCGCACATCGCCGCAAAATGCCACACGCGCGTGACATGAAACCCACCGAGTAGAAACGCCAGCCATGCCGACGCAGACCGCGTGTCACCCGCGACACGCCCGCGTTTCTGAAGACACGCGACCCGGCCTGAACGCACTATTAACTCCATTCGTTTCAATTGGCTAACTCTGGCTCCCCGCTTGCTTTTTCTTCTGGCGAGAGCAGTCGGAAGCGAACAGGAGCAGCGCGATGAAGCTGGGAAACGGCAAAGCGAATCGGCAGAAAAGAGCGACCTGGGTTCTGGCAGCAGGGCTGGCGGCAGTCCTGGCAACGATAACCGTCAGCGCGGCCCTGCAGACGTCTGTACCGGCTCCGCTCCCCGCCCCGCCGAGTCCCAAGGCTCCTGAGTTCGCCAAAGCCACGGTGCGCTGGGTCCTGGTCAGCATTCCCGACCGCAAGCTCGCGCTGTTTGAAAACGGAAAGGTCGTCCGCATCTATCGCGTCGCCGTCGGCAAGACTTCGACTCCGAGTCCGGTGGGCGAATTCAAGATCGTCAACCGGGTCACTAACCCGACGTACTACCACAAGGGCCAGGTCATTGGCGCCGGCAATGGCAACCCGGTGGGCACGCGCTGGATGGGGCTGAGCGCGAAGGGCTACGGGATCCACGGCACCAACCATCCGGACTCGATCGGCGAAGCGGCATCGACGGGATGCATTCGCATGGGCAAGCGGGATCTCGAGGAACTCTTCGCGATTGTTGACGTAGGCGACACGGTCCAGATTCGAGCGGAACGCGACGAGCAGATCGCGGCAGTCTTCGGATCTGGATCTGGAGTTGGAACTGAAACTGGAGCCGGAACCGAAAGCCAGACGATCGCGCAGGTCGAGACCGAATCGAGCTCGGGCGGCGGACAGTAGGCGCGGAATTTCTGTTGGAGACGAGGCTCGCCTCGTCTCAGAACAGTCAAGGGTGATGGAGGCAAGTCATGGAAACGATGCTGCAAGGTCTGGTCATCATCGGCGGTCTAACGTTCTCACTGGCCGCGTCGCTGCTGATCGAAGAACTCATCTTCGGACAAATCGTCCGCGTGGCGTTTGCCCGCCGCCAGGGAACTTCTAAAGAAGGGCAAAAGAATTGAAAGGAGCACGACCATGCTGTTACTGAAATATTTGCTATTGAGCGCGGGAATCGCGATGTTTGCGATCGCCGCTGGAATTCTCACCTACGACGCTTACCTGTTCATTGCCTTCCAGCGTAGACGTTTGAATTTCGATCCTGAGGCAGGCGCGCCCGGCCCCGCGCCGACCGTCCGCTGGCGCATCCCGGTTGCGCTGGTAATGCTGGCCTGGGCTCCGCTGCTGATCTCGGCTGGCATCGTGATCGTCCCCAGCGGAATGGCCGGCGTGCGCGTGAGCCAGACTAAAGGCACGCTGGCCGGAACTTTGTATCCGGGAGTGCACTTCGTTGTGCCGCTGGTCGAGCGCGTCGAACTGTTCAACACGCGCGACCAGTTGTTCACCACCGGCATCAGCGAAGATGGGCTGGCCAAAGGCGCGGCGAAAGGCGAGGCGCTGCACGTGCAAGCCAAAGAAGGACTCACCCTGGGCCTCGCCATCACCGTCCGTTATCAGATCGACCCCAAGCGCCTCGACTACATTGAAGCCAATCTGCCGCAGCCTCTGGAGAAAGAAATCGTGCCGCCCGTGGTTGCCACGGCGTGGCGTGAACTGGTGCCGGGCTATACGGTGCGCGAAGTTTTCTCGGCCAAGCGCGAAGAAGTTCGTCAGCGCTCCGCCGAAATCATTCGCAAACGGTTGGCCGCCGACGGCATCGTGGTGAAGGAGGTCATGCTGCGCGACATTGAACTTCCGCAGGAGTATGCCAAGGGCCTGGAGTCGCTGCTGCTGAAGGAACAAGAGAACGACCGCATGGGCGTCGAGACCGAGATCCATCAGAAGCAGGTGAAGATCGCCGAAGCCGACGCCGAAGCGACCAAGGTGCAAGAAGTGAAACAGGCTGAGGGACAGGCTGCCGTAAGAGTGCTGCAAGCCAAGGGCGAGTCCGATGCCATGCAGTACACGCTCCCGCTAAAACAGAAGCAGATTGAGCAATCGAAGCTCGAAGCCGAAGCGCGCAAGGAAGCTACCGTCAAGAATGCGGAGGCTGCCGGCGAGGCCAAGCTCATCGACAGCAAAGCCGAGGGGGAACGCCGCAAACTGCTGGCGCAAGCCGAGGCCGAACGCATCCGGTTGACCGCCTCCGCCGACGCCGAGCGCATGACGAGCGAGGCCGCAATCCTGAAGCAGAATCCGCTGCTGATCAACAAGATCGTCGCCGAGCGCCTCTCCGACAAATTGCAGATCATGATGGTCCCGGCGGACGGCAAGTTTTTCTTCACCAATGACGTGCTGCGCGGTATGGGCGCTCCAAACCACGTGAGCCAGGCGGAAGACGTGGAAACGTCCGATGGAAAGCCTCAACAGTAGTCGCGAGGCAGTTCTCAGTTCCCAGTTCTTAGAACCTATCTCATAAATCGTTTTGGGTAGGGCACGGCTTCAGCCGTGCCGCCCAGAACCAAGAACGACGCGGGCTTTAGCCCCTGAGGGATACGCGGTTTACTCCTTCGGTTCATTATGAGATGGCTTCTTAGTTCTCAGTGAACCGCGCGGTCGGAAGATTTTTCTGAGAACTAAGAACTGGGAACTGAGAACTTTCTTATGAACAATCCACTATCGATCACGCGCTATAATCAGCGCATTCCACAAATGCGAGCGCGAGAGTTCACTCCAACGTCCAGCGGTCTGCGGCTTGGTTGGCTGACATCGTTCTTACTCGCGACTGTTTTTCTACCATCTTCGTTGTGCGCTTCGGGACTGGGAGACACCGCCCGCCAACTGGCGCACAAGATCGCCGCGGCCGCCGGGCCCGGCGCCTTCGCACTCGAGGTCGCCAACCGTTCGTCGCTCGACGACAAATCAGTGCGCGAAGTGCGCAGCGCTCTCGAAGCCGAGTTGCACGTCGAAGGCGTGCACACGATCAAAGCCGAGCAGGCGATGGGAACCGTCGAGGTCGTTCTATCCGAGAGCCTGCGCGAATACGTTTGGACAGCGGAGATTGCGATCGGGTCCGACGAAAAGAAGGTCGCCATTGTCTCGTTGCCGCGATCGCCAACGGGGACGCCATTCGCCGCCGCGTTGCCGATCGTTCTGAAAACAACGCTTCTCTTCGCGCAAGAACAACCAATGCTCGACGCCGTCCTCGTCGAAATGCCCGGAGGATCTCGCCTGCTCGTGCTCGATGACGGCATGGTCGCGATTTATCGTCATCAGGGAGCGAATCCAGCCGCGCGATGGGAACTCGAAGCCTCGCTGCCCATCGCGCACTCGCGCACCTTTCCCCGCGACTTGCGCGGACGCCTGCTCTTGCGTCGCGATCACTTGTTCGATGTTTATCTGCCGGGAACATTCTGCCGGACGAACTCCATCGCAGTCGCGCCGCTCACGCTCGCCTGCAACGATACTGACGATCCGTGGCCGCTGACGACGGAAGACGGCGGCGTGCGCGCTTTCTTTGCGGTCGCGCGCAATTTCTTCACTGGAGCACTCTCTCCGGGTATCGGAAAAGTTTCCAACGTTCCTTCGTTCTATTCGGCGGCAGCGCTTCCGCGATCGAGTTACACGCTATGGGCGTTTGCTGCGGTGGATGGATCGCTGCATCTTGTGGATGGCATGACGGACCAAGCGATTCGTGGCGCGAAGTGGGGCAGCAATCTGGCCGCGGTTCACTCCAGTTGCGGCACAGGCACACAGTTGCTGGTCTCGGAGAGCGAAAACCTGGGGCACGGAGATTCCGAGCGCGACACGCTGCGCGCGTTCGAGATTCCCGATCGCGATCCAGTGGCTGCCAGTTCAGCGGTAGAGTTCGACGGGCGAGGCGCTATTGTTGCGCTGTGGCCGGAAACGAGCGGCAATGGCGCAACGGCAATCGTAAGGCGGAAAGACACGGGATGGTATGAGGCGTATCGCGTATCGATTTCTTGTGGCAATTAGTTCCGGTCGTGTGGGGACGGGCGCCCACGCCCGTCCAAGCCGAGCGAAGCTCGGCGGCTGCCTGCGATCACAGCAACTTTGGACTCGCCAAGGACTGCTGTGCGCGGCCCTGATCGCATCAATAATCGCGGCAACGAACGTAACAGCGGCGACGCGTCCGCACTACGGCGGAACCTTGCGCGTCATGCTGCAATCGGCTCCGGACGCGCTCGACCTTCCCGCGAACGCCACGCCCGCCGACTACTGGGACGCTGCGCGCACGCTCTCGTTGATCGGCGATACTCTCGTAAAACTCGATGCGCACGGCCGCCCGCAGCCCGGGCTGGCTGTGGCGTGGCAGAGTGATCCGGCCGCCCGGCATTGGCAATTCACGCTGCGGCGCGGAGTGAAGTTCCACGACGGCAGCGCGGCGTCGCCAGCAGCCATCGCGCAGATTCTGGGCGCAATCCATCCCGGCTGGAATGTGCGCGCATCGGCGGATTCGGTTTCTATCGAGAGCGAGACGCCCATGCCTTCGCTGCTCGCCGAACTCGCGCTGCCGCGCAATCTCTTACTCAAGCGAAATGCGGATCGTTTTCCCGTCGGCACCGGCCCGTTCCTCGTCGCCGAGTGGCAGCCGGGGAAACTGCTCAAGCTCGCAGCCAACGAAGAAAGCTGGGCGGGGCGTCCTTTTGTGGACGCGGTCGAAATCGAATTCGGCAAATCGCTGCGCGACCAGGCCATCGCGCTCGAATTGGACAAGACCGACGTGATCGAAGCAGCGCCGCAGGCGGCAAGCGGATCGCAGCGGCACAGCGTGTCGTCGTCGTTGCCCGTCGAATTGCTGGCGCTGGTCTTCTCCGCGAACTCAAAGGCGCAGGACCCCCGCCTTCGTGAAGCGCTGGCGCTCGCCATCGATCGCAAGCCCATCCAGTCCGTGCTGCTGAAAGGCGCGGGAGAACCCGCCGCGAGCATTCTTCCCAACTGGATGACTGGCTACAGCGCGGTCTTTTCAACGCAGGCGAATCCGCAACGCGCCCGGGCCGTGCTCGCCGACTCGCGGCAATCGGCGCTTAATCTGAGCTACGGTCTAAGCGTCGTTCTAAGCTATGACCCGCGAGATCCGCAAGCCCAACTGATCGCCGAACGCATTGCGCTCAACGCGCGCGAAGTTGGCATCACTGTGCAAGTATCGTTGTCGGGAGCGGAGGACATCCGCCTGATGCGCGTAGTGTTGCCGAGTCCCGATCCAGCTACGTCGCTCGACGAAGCTGCGCGCCAACTGGGATTGCAGCAGCCCGCATTGCCGGCGACTCGCGGCAACTCTCTGGATGAGCTGTATCAGGCTGAGCGCGGCTTGCTCGATGGATACTCTGTCATCCCGCTTTTCCATTTGCCGGTGGCGAGCGCGGCGAGCGCGCGCGTGCGCGACTGGGAACCGGATCGGTGGGAGTGGAGCGAGGCGGGGCTTCCGCTGGCTGATGTTTGGCTGGCAGATCGGCCCGCTGATTCGCGCCCCGAGGCGGGCTCGCGATGAGCTTCCGCAAGAAACTTCTTCTGTTGTTTGCGGCGACCGTGTTGCTCTGCGTCGCGGTCATTTCGATATCGGTGTACAGCACCATCCGGCGCTCGTTCGAGCAAGCGAATCAGGACCGCGCGAATGCGGTCGCCGCTCAGTTTCGATCGGAGTTCCAGCGGCGAGGGTCGGAGGTTGCGCGCAAGGTCGAGTCGGTTGCCGCCAGCGAAACCGTGCAGCGCATCGCTCTTGATATGAACCGCGGCGTCACGGACTTTGGCGACTACGTAAGCGAAGCGCGCACACTGGCGAGTCAGCAGCAGCTCGACTTCTTGGAACTCGTCGACGGTCGCGGCACCATCCTCTCCTCCGCGCAGTGGCAGGCGAAATTCGGATATCCCGAAGCGGCGATTCCTGAGGCAACGATTTCCGCAGCGGCGAACCCGTCCGGAGCGTTCCTGAAACGCGAAGAGCTGCCGGATGGCGCAACCCTCGGCCTGTTTGCCGTAAGGGTCGCGCACGTCGGAGAACAACCTCTGTACGTGATTGGCGGCGAACGGCTCGACCAGGGTTTCCTCTCGACGCTCGACATCCCAGCCGGGACACGCGTACTGCTTTATCAAAACCTGGACGCAAAATGGAATCCGAAATCGCTGCTCGATTTGAACGGGCCGGCCGCGGGCGCCGACAGAATCGCGCCGCTGGTCGCGAAGGTACGCGACACGCTGCAGGAATCTCAGAGCGTGATCCATTGGACGTCCGATTCCGCCGACGCCGAAGTCTTCCATGCCATCCCGCTGACCGGACCCAATCAGAGCGGCGCGAATCAGCAACTGATGGGAGTTCTGCTGGTCGGCAGTTCGCGGCGTCCGCTGATCGAATTGCAGAGGCAGATCGTCTCCACCGCCATGCTGGTCGGCGGCGCGGGAATTCTGATGGCGGTGCTGGCCAGCCTGTGGTTCGCAGCCCGCGTGACGCGCCCGGTCGTGTCGCTGGCCGAGGCTGCGCGCCGGGTCGCCGCGGGCGATCTCGGCGCCAAGGTCGAGGTGGAATCGAGCGATGAACTGGGCGAACTGGCGGCGTCGTTCAACCGCATGACGGAAGATCTCGCGCAGCAAAAAGACCGCACTCTGCAGGCCGAGCGCGTGGCCGCATGGCGCGAACTGGCGCGGCGATTGGCGCACGAATTGAAGAATCCGCTTTTCCCCTTGCAGGTCACGGTTGAGAATCTGATGCGCGCGAAACAGAAATCGCCCGAGATGTTCGAAGAAGTTTTTCAGGAGGGGACGGCGACCCTGCTGGCGGAAATCGACAATCTGAAAACCATCATCGGCCGCTTCAGCGAATTCTCCAAGATGCCGCAGCCACAGCGCCAGTCAACGCAGGTGAACGACGTGGTGCGTTCGGTGCTGCGCGTCTTTCATGCGCAGTTGAAGGAGAACAATCAGATTGTGGTACACACCCTGCTGGCCGATGCGTTGCCCGAAATTTCAGCCGATCCCGATCTGCTGCATCGTGCGTTGCAAAACCTGGTGCTCAACGCAATCGACGCCATGCCGCAAGGCGGAGAGTTGGCGATTCGCACCGGGACTCGGGGAGACTGGGTCGAAGTTTCGGTCTCCGATACCGGCTCCGGGCTGACCCCGGAAGAATGTGGGCGCTTGTTCACTCCTTATTACACGACCAAGCAGCATGGCACGGGGCTGGGGCTGGCGATTGTGCAGTCGGTGGTGAGCGATCACGGCGGCAAGATTTCCGTCGAGAGCACGAAAGAGAAGGGAACGACGTTTCGGATCGAGTTGCCGTGCGATTTCTCGGCGCCCTCGGCGTCTCTGCGGTAGATTTGGGTTTGCATTTCAGTTGAGGTCAATAACCGTGGCGCAAAAAGCGCACTTGCTGATCGTGGATGACGAGGCCAACACGCTGGCTTCGCTGTCGCGGGCGTTTCGTCTGGAAGGGCATGAAGCCGCCGTCTGCGACAACGCAAATAAGGCTCTGGAACTGGCCAAGTCGCAATCTTTCGACTTGATACTCTCCGACGTGGTGATGCCCGGCAAAGACGGGCTGACGCTGCTCGAAGAGCTCAAAGCGCAAGGCGTGCCGACTCCGGTCGTCATGATGTCGGGACAGGCGCATATCGAGATGGCCGTGCGTGCTACGCGGCTCGGCGCACTCGACTTTCTGGAAAAACCGATCTCGACAGAGAAACTGCTGCTTACGGTGGAGAACGCGCTGAAGCTCGGCCGCCTCGAGCGTGAGAATCGCGATCTGGAGCGCCGCCTCGGCAAACATGAGATCGTTTGGAAAGGCGAGACCATGCGCCGCGTGATGGCGCAAGTGGAGCGCGTGGCCTCGAGCGAAACGCGCATCTGCATTCTCGGGGAGACGGGCACGGGAAAAGAACTGGTGGCGCGCACGCTGCATGAGCGCAGTCCGCGGGCCGGCGGGCCGTTCGTCACGCTGAACTGCGCCGCGGTTCCAGCGGAGCTGATTGAATCCGAATTGTTTGGCCACGAAAAAGGATCGTTCACCGGCGCCGCCGGCCGCCATCTCGGCAAATTCGAGCAAGCGCAGCACGGCACCATTTTTCTCGACGAGATCGGCGACATGCCGCTCACCATGCAAGCCAAGCTGCTGCGCGTGCTGGAAGAAGGCGAAGTGGAGCGCATCGGCGGCGAGCGCGCCATCACCGTGGATGTGCGCGTGGTCGTCGCCACCCACCGCGATCTCGAAGCGCAGGTACGCGACGGCAAATTCCGGCAGGATTTGTTTCACCGCGTGTTCGTCTTCCCTCTGCGCCTGCCCCCGTTGCGCGAACGCCGAGAAGACATCCCGGCGCTGATCGAGCACTTTGCCCTGCAGGTGAGCGCCACCAACGGATGGAAGCCCATGCGCTTCACCGAAAGCGCGATGGCCGCGCTCGAAGAGCAGCCGTGGCCGGGCAACGTCCGCGAACTCCGAAACGCGGTCGAGCGGCTGATGCTGCTCGCCACTTCCGACGAAGTCACCGCCGAAACCGTGGCGCTGGCGCTGCCCGCTTCACTGTTGGCTATAACGTCCGCACCCGATTCCGCAACGGCCGGTACTGGCCCGCTCGCCGACCGCGTGCGCGCCTTCGAGAAGCAAACCATTCTGGCGGAGTTGAAACGCAATCACCACCAAATCTCGAACACGGCGCGTGCGCTGGGGCTGGAGCGATCGCATCTTTATAAGAAGGCCGAGCAGGTAGGGATTGATCTGAAAGCAGTCAAGAACGAGGGCGACCGCTGAGAGCTCATAGCCAGTTCCGCCCGCCGCCCGCCCACACTTCCGTTTGCAATTTCTATCCTCCACAGACGACAATCGCATCGTGCCCAGTACAAGCTTCTATGAGGAACCGAAAGCGGTCAGCCCCTTCCGTCCGGGCGTGCTCGTGATCGCGACATTGGGCAGCCCGCGCGAAAAATTCTGGGGCGCGATTCTCCATCTTTCGGGCGAAGGCGTCAGCCTGCGCGGCGTCGATCTCGCGTCTTTCGACGATCTGGCCTCGCAGATCAAGAGCGGCGAGCCCTTCACCTCAGGCGTCGTCTTCTTTCCCATGCACCGCGTGGAGCGAATGGAACTCGATCTTCCGGAAGGAAACCTCCTCTCGCTCGCCCAGCGCTTCGCGCAGAAGACCGGGCTGGATCCGGCCCCCCTTCTGGCGAGCGAGTTTCTCGGTAGCGCTGCCGGAAGAGCCGGAGGAGAAAAAGAGCGGTGAACCTCCGGCAGATTTTGACCGCGCCCAACCAACTCACGCTGCTGCGGATGATTTTCCTGCCGTTCATCGTCATCAATCTGGTCAAGCACGATTTCAAATGGGCGCTGGCGCTGTTCATTCTGGCCGGGCTGAGCGACGGACTCGACGGCCTGCTGGCCCGCACCCTGCATCAGCAAACGCTGCTCGGCCAGTATCTCGACCCCATCGCCGATAAGCTGCTGATGAGCACCATGTTTCTTGTGCTCTCGATCGAACGGATGATTCCCTGGAAATATACGGTCGTGGTGTTCAGCCGAGATGTCTCCATACTGCTGATCAGCGGCGTGCTGTTCATGATTGCCGGCCTGCGCGATTTTCGCCCCAGCATCTTCGGCAAAGCCAACACCTTTTCGCAAGTGGCCGCGATTTTCTTCGTGCTGCTGCTGCCGATCGAGCCCGTGCGCTGGATCTGGATTGCGCGCACCACTTTTCTGGACGCCACGTTCTTCTTCACCATCATCTCCGCCGTGCACTACGCGCTTCTGGTGCAGCACCGGCTGCATGTGCACGGCCCACCCGCCGCAATCGAGCCTTAGCCATAAAGGCCAAGGCATTGCAGCCCATTTGACCCCTTTTCCAGCGGCACCCTAGAATAAAAGATTCGCACTGCGCTCGCGAACTCGTCATCATCCATGGCACTGCGCCTCTATAACACTCTTTCCGGGAAGATCGAAGACTTCCATCCGCTCGACGGCAACCGCGTCCGCATGTATGCCTGTGGACCGACCGTCTATGACTACGGCCACATCGGCAATTTCCGTACATTTGTCGCCGTCGATCTTCTCTATCGCTTTCTGCGCCAGAGCGGATACGACGTCCGTTATGTCATGAACATCACCGACGTGGACGACAAGATCATTCGCAACTCCGCGCGCGACGGCGTCACCGTGCAGCAGTACACAGCGAAGTTTGTCCAGGCCTTTCTGGAAGATTCGGCGACGCTCAACATTGAGCAGCCCATTCTGGTGCGCGCGACCGAACACATCAACGAGATGGCCGACTTTATTGCCGAACTGGTGAAGAAAGGGTTCGCTTACCGCACCGACGACGGTTCTTACTATTTCCGCATCGCGAACTTCCCCGAGTACGGCAAGCTTTCGAAAAAAGATTTTGCCGGAATGACCGACGGCGCGCGCGTTGACGTGGACGAATATGAAAAAGACAGCGCTCGCGACTTCGCTCTGTGGAAGGCTCCGAAGCCGGGAGAAGCGTCGTGGGACACGGCGATCGGGCCGGGGCGTCCGGGCTGGCACATCGAATGCTCGGTGATGTCGATGGAGGAACTCGGGCCGAGTTTTGATTTGCACGCCGGCGGCGAAGATCTGATTTTTCCGCACCACGAAAACGAAATCGCGCAGTCGGAGGCGCTCACCGGAAAGCCATTTTCGCGCTTTTGGTTTCATGCGCGTTTTCTGCTGGTCGAAGGGCAGAAGATGTCAAAGAGTCTCGGGAATTTTTTCACCATCCGGGATCTTGTACTGCGCGGGCACAAGCCGTCGTCGATTCGCTGGCTGCTGACGCAGGTACCCTATCGCAACCAACTGAACTTCACTTTCGAGGGCTTGAAGTCCGCGGCCAGCTCGGTGGAGAAATTGCGCAACTTCCGCTTCCGCCTGACGAGCGCACAGTTTCCCGCCGGCGCGACGCGGGCGATGACGCAACTGGCGGACGAAACCATCGCCCGAATGAAGAGCGCCCTCGACGACGATTTGAACACTGCCGAAGCGCAAGCCGCCATGTTCGACATGCTGCGCAAAGCCAACACCGCGCTCGATGCCGCGGAAGTTCACCAAGAAGATGTGAAGCCGCTGCTCGGAGCGCTGGACAAATTCGACGAGATATTCGGCGTGCTGAAAGATGACGACCAGCCCAAGATGAAAGCGATCCTCGATTGGGCCCGCGCCGAAGGCCGCGAGAAAGAGATCAGCCCCGAATTGATGGAGATCGCCGGCTCGGCGCAACTCGCCGACGAACAGATCAATCAGAAGCTGGCCGAAATGGAAGCCGCCAGAAAAGCGCGAAACTTCAAAGCCTCCGACGCACTGCGCGCCGAACTGACCTCCGCCGGCATCATCGTCGAGAATACGAAAGATGGGGTGCGGTGGCGAAGAAAGTGAAAGGAATTTGTAATTGGTAATTTGTGATTTGCAATCTGGGTTTCCTCCGTGGTCCTCCGTGTACCCTGTGGTTATCGTTTTCTTGGACCTCGGGCAGAGTGCAAAGGGAGCAACAGGAGCTAACTGCGGCTCCGCTCGTAACCATGAGCGACTCGCAGCAGCGTCGCTTCATCGAAGTGGCGGGCGAATAGCTGGAGTCCTATTGGCAGCTTCTCGTGATTCTCTCCGCACGGAACTGAGATTCCGGGAATGCCTGCCAGGTTCGCGGTTACGGTGTAGATATCGGCGAGATACATGGCCAGCGGATCATTCACCTTCTCGCCCAGCTTGAACGCTGGGGTGGGGCAGGTCGGCGCGGCGATCACATCCACTTTCTTGAAGGCCTCGTCGAAGTCGCGGGTCAGGAGCGTGCGCACTTTCTGCGCCTTCAGATAATAGGCGTCGTAGTAACCAGCGCTCAGCGCGTAAGTGCCGAGCATGATGCGGCGCTTGACTTCCATGCCAAATCCGCCGTCGCGGCTCAGCCGGTACATTTCGGAAAGAGTGTTCGCCTTGGCGCGGAAGCCATAGCGTACACCGTCATAGCGCGCCAGATTCGCCGACGCTTCGGCCGTGGCCACAATGTAATACGCCGGAATCGCATACTCGGTGTGCGGCAAACTCACCGGCACAACCTCGCATCCTAGCTCAGCCAGCTTTTGAATTGCAGCTTCAACCGCCGCTTGAACTTCTGGATCGAGCCCCGCGCCGAAGTATTCTTTGGCCACGCCGACTTTCAAATCCTTCACCGGCTTCTCGAGTTCCGCCGCATAGTCGGGCACGGGCACCTCGGCGGAAGTTGAATCCATGGGATCGCGTCCCGCAATCGTGCGTAGCACCAGCGCGACTTCCTTGACCGTTTTCGCAAACGGGCCGATGTGGTCGAGCGACGAGGCAAAAGCAATCAGCCCGTAGCGTGAGACGCGTCCATAAGTCGGCTTCAATCCGACCACGCCACAGAACGACGCGGGCTGGCGAATCGATCCGCCGGTATCGGAGCCAAGCGTCGCGATCGCCATCTCTGCCGCGACCGCTGCCGCCGATCCGCCTGACGATCCACCGGGCACGCGGCTCTTGTCGCGCGGATTGTGAACCGGGTGATACGCCGAGTTCTCGGTGGACGAGCCCATGGCAAACTCATCGCAGTTAAGCTTGCCCAAGATCACCGCGCCCGCTGCTTCCAGGCGAGCCACCGCCGTGCAGTCATAGGGCGGAATAAAATTCTCGAGAATTTTCGAACCGGCGGTGGTGCGGACGCCGCGCGTCACCATGACGTCTTTGATCGCAACCGGAACTCCCGCGAGCGGCGGCAAGGGCTTGCCCTCGGCGGCCATCCGGTCGATAAGCCCGGCCTGCATCAGCGCGCGCTCTTCGCAAAGCGTCAGAAACGCGCCAATTTCGGAATCTTCTTTCCTGATGCGATCGCAGAAATCGCCTGCCAGCGCGGTCGCAGTCGTCCTGCCCCCGGCAACCGCGCCGCGGATCGCATCGATAGTGAGGCCGACGGCAGGGCCAGCATTTTCTTTTCGCGCGATTTCTTTTTCCGCCATCATTACGCGATCTCTACGCTATCTTTCGATCACCTTTGGAACCTCGAAAAATGTCCCGTCCGTGTCCGGAGCATTTTTCACGGCGGCGTCGTGCGGCAGCGATTCCCGAAGACCATCCTTCACATCCTCGCGGATGGCGTACGCGAAGCGCTCGCTGCCCTGACGCGACTCGTCCACGCCATACCGGTCCGAGACCTGGGCCATAGGCGCAACTTTGCCGGTCTCCAGCTCGCTGAGCCGTTCCATATATTCAAGAATGGAGTTCAAATCGCGCAGCATGTGAGCGCGCTCTTCCCCGGTCAACTCGAGATTCGCCAGATCGGCCACGTAGGCGACGTCCTTGTCAGTGACTTTCACGCCTTCACCACGAATTCAATTCGCTTCACCGAAGTCGCGGAGTACTTGTTGATCAGGGCCACATAACGCGGCGCCAGGTTGGCGAGTTCCCGCTGCCATCCACGGTCGGCAACTTCAACTCGCAGAATGCCGCCGGAAAAACTCAGCGCCCGAGTCCGATCGGCCACGGCGCTGCCACACGCGATGGGCCAGGCCAGCAACGCGCTCTCGCCGGCCGGCGCGCGATGAAGAGCCTTGGCGATGATGGTTTCGAGGCCGGCGGAAGCGCGATTCAAGGCATGACTCCAGAGTTCGGAACGCGATCAAAACAGCAATTCGGAACGGCGATGAGAGCGACAATGATTGTAGCATCGGAAATGTTACGACTCTTTGCGAGGACGCAGCTTACGCGGCCGCAGCCGCCGCAACCTTGGCACGCTTCTTGGCTCGCCTGCGCAGGTACTCCGCCGAGTACAGACTTCCGCGGCAGCGCTTGGACCCGCATAAACACGGCGCGTCCTGCTCGCCATCGTAGAGGTTGTAGTCGTAGGTCAATTCTTCTCCGGCCTCAATGTCGCGCCGCGCAATGACCCACATCTTGCCCCCGATCTGATCGGTGCCGCAATTCGGTTTGCAGGAATGATTGACGAAGGCGGCCACTCCGAAGCCGTCGATGACGTGCTTGCCGCCGTCCAGGCCAAATAAATACGTGTTCGGAAAGTCGTCGTAAAGGTCGTTGGCCAGTTCGCAGGTGAGGCGCTCGCCCACGTATTCCACAATCAGTGTGCCTTTGCGAATCGGCCGCGTGGTGTAGCAGCCATAGGAGTGAATGCGAGACTGGCGAATGATGAGCGTCATAGATTACAGAGTCGCAAAATACATGCTCGCGGAAACCTGGTAATTTTGCAATTTGGTAATTTGGTAATCTAAAATCTGGTAATTTGGTGATTGAACAAACCCACGTTTGAGCCAACAGCCAAATCTGGAGTGAGTGGCCTTCAAATTACGAAATAGCAAAATTACAACATTACAAAATCCCATGGCTCATCAGCATCCACCACGCTTTCTGAAGATTGTCGCAGACGCCAAGCAGCGCGCCCGCGAAACCAGCGTTGACGAGGTGAAAGCCCGGCTCGATCGCGGCGAGAAATTCGTTCTTGTCGACGTTCGCGAAGACCGCGAATTCGACGCCGACCACCTGCCCGGAGCCGTCCACCTGGGCAAGGGCGTAATCGAGCGTGACATTGAGGGCACGTATCCCGATCTCGAAACTCCGCTTGTACTCTATTGCGGCGGCGGGTTTCGGTCCGCGCTGGCCGCCGATAACCTGCAGAAGATGGGATACACGAATGTTATTTCCATGGACGGCGGAATCCGCGAATGGCGCGAAAAGGGCTACGCGCTGGAGAAGTGACGGCAACTAGCGTCCGCGGGCAATCGAACGCGCTTCTGAAGCATCCGGCGGATTGCATGCCATCCGCTTCTCTGAAAAAATACGATAACGATACTGTGGGGTTGCTGCGATGTCTCAAATCGGAAGCTTTGCGCTGCTACTGGCGCTCGGCCTGAGTGCGTACTCTTTCCTAGTAGGCTTTTTGGCATTGTTCAGCCGGGATGCCGCTTCGGCTCGTCTCGGTGAGACTGCCCGCCGCGCCGGAATCGCCACATTCGCCGCTGTGCTGCTAGCGGGCATCGTTCTCGTAGTTGCCGCGTTCAACAACGACTTCTCCATCGCCTACATCTTCCATCACAGCAATCGCGAGTTGCCGGCCGCCTATAAGTTCGCCGTGCTGTGGTCCGGCCAGGAAGGGTCGCTGCTATTCTGGTCGCTGCTGCTCGCCGGCTATGGATACGTTCTCCGCTTGCGCTACAAGACCGATCAGCGGCTGTTCGCGTATGCTTCGGTGATCATTGCCGCTGTGCAGGTTTTCTTTCTGCTGATTTTGAATTTTGCGGCGCACCCGTTCGCCATCATGCAGGGCGCGCTTCCCGCGGATGGCACCGGACTGAATCCTCTTCTGCAGTACCCCGAGATGGTCATCCATCCGCCCATGCTGTACTTGGGATACGTTGGCTTCACCGTTCCCTTCGCCTTCGCGCTGGGCGCGCTCATCATGAAGTATCCCGGCGAGAAATGGATTCACATCACCCGCCGCTGGACGATGGTGACGTGGTGTTTTCTCACCGTTGGAATTTTCCTGGGCGCGCACTGGGCTTACGCTGTCCTCGGATGGGGCGGCTACTGGGGATGGGACCCGGTGGAAAACGCCTCGCTCATGCCCTGGCTTACCGGCACGGCGTTTCTGCATTCCGTCATGATGCAGGAAAAACGCGGCATGTTGAAAGTCTGGAACATGTCGCTGATTTTCGCGACGTTCCTGCTTTGCATGCTCGGAACCTTCCTCACGCGTTCGGGTGTAATCAGTTCGGTGCACGCTTTCGCGCAGTCCTCGATCGGCGCCTGGTTCCTGGTGTTCATTGTGCTGACGCTGGCGGTCTGCACCTTTTTCCTTATAGCGAACCGGTCGCACCTCAAGAGCGAGCACAAGCTGGAGTCGCTGGTTTCGCGCGAATCGAGTTTCTTGTTCAACAACCTCCTCTTGCTGGTCGTCTGCTTCACCATACTATGGGGCACGTTTTTCCCGATCCTTTCGGAATTCGTGCAGGGACACAAAGTCACAGTCGGGCCGCCTTTTTTCAATCGCGTTGCCGTCCCGGTTGCGTTGCTGCTCCTGCTACTCACCGCGGTTGGACCGCTGCTGGCCTGGCGTAAGACTTCCATCGAAAGCCTGAAGCGGAATTTTCTGTTCCCCGCGCTGGGCTCGCTCGCCATCGGCGGCATGATGATCTTGTTCGGCGTGCGTCCGTGGCAGGATCCTTCTTTCTTCTATGCCACCATGGCCGCCGTTCTTTCGGCGCTGGTGATCTTTACTGTGATTTCCGAGTTCGTCCGCGGAGGCCGCGTCATCGCCGGCAAGAGCGGGCAAAATCTGCTCTCCGCCATGATTCACCTCTGCCACAGAAACACCCGCCGCTATGGCGGATACATCGTCCACTTCGGCGTGGCGCTGGTGGTAATCGGAATTCTCGGGACGCCTTTCAATAAAGAAGTTGAAAAAGAAATGGGCTTCGGCGACAAAGTTTCCATCGGCCCTTACACGCTGGTCTGCCAGTCCTACACGCAGGACGACAATCCCAACTACGCCAACGAGCAGGCGATCATCAACGTGTTCCGCGGCGGCAAGCAGATTACGACCATGTATCCCGAGCGCCGCTTCTATAAGGCCAGCGGACAGCCGCAGACGCTGCCTCGCATCTACCCCAGCTTCACCGAAGATTTTTTTCTGGTGAGCGACCTCTATCTGGTCTACGAAGGCAAGAACGAGGCCACCGGACAGCCCATCATTAAAGCGCACGTGAATCCGCTGGTGCCGTGGATTTGGATTGGCCTGGTCATCATGGTTTTCGGCACAATCGTTGCGCTGGTGCCGAATGCCGCCGCTGTGCAGGTTGCCGCCACGACGCCCGTTCGTACTCCGGCGCATGTGGGAGCGGGGGACTGAGATGAAATCGTCGATTTTGTTTTGCCGCTGGCTGCAGGCCGCTGTTCTCGCGCTCGCGGTGGTTGTTTTCATGGGCGCCGGGGACGATTCCCCGCGCTTCAAAGACCTTGGACACCGCTTGATGTGCACCTGCGGATGCGGCCAGGTGTTGCTGGAATGTAATCACGTCGGCTGCCAGGCGTCGGAGAAGATGCGCAACGAACTGCTGGCCGCGCTCGACAGAGGCGATAACGACGACCTCATCCTGCAAGGCTTCGTGCAGGAATACGGGCCAACCGTGATCGCCGCGCCCACCGCGACCGGCTTCAATCGCGTGGCCTGGATCATGCCCTTCGTCGCGCTGGCGCTGGGCATCGCCTTCGTCGTTTACGTGGTGCGCTCGTGGAAGAACCGTCCCGAACCGGCTCTCGCCGATGGCATCACCATTTCTCATGGCAGCGAGCTCGACGAGTTTCGTGAAAAGGCCCGCAAGGAGACCGACTTATGATCTTTTTCGTCTGTGGCGTTGTTACGCTAGCATCTCTGTACTACGTTTTCTTCTTCCCCGGCGAAGTCTACGCCGGAGAAGAGAAAACGAGGCTCGGCTATCTCCGCGAGCGCAAGGAAGCGGTCTACGAGAATCTGCGCGACCTGAATTTCGAATACAAGGCAGGCAAGGTACCTGACGTGGACTATCAATCCATGCGCGCCTCGCTCGAAGAAGAAGCGGCTGCGATCATGGCCGAGATTGCGCGGCTGGAACTGGCGGCGGGGCAGGTGGCGTAAACGCCTGGTTGCAGCAAGCACCGGTCCCCGTGTTAGTTTTATCGCGAGCCTCGCCATGCAGAAAACACGCGAAGAGATTTTAAAAGAACGTCGTCGACTGAAAGCGGAATACGGCCACTTGTTTGATTCTGTGGCAGCGCTCCTCTTTCGACGCGACCCGATTGGAATCGCGTTTGAGAACGAGAATACCGATGAATACGAACCTGAGGCTGGTACTATCTTGCCTCGACTCCGAGACTGCGAATCTGCCAGCGATGTGCTCCGCGTCGTGCATGAGGAGTTTGTTCGGTGGTTCGACGCAGGGAACGCAGGTCCAGAGGGACTGTACGCGGAGATTGCTTCGGAGATTTGGCAGTTGTGGCAACCGTATCGACATCGCGCGCCAGGTGCGGCGTCGCACAGTTGACGTAACCTCGCCGTCTCACTATCAAGCGGTCCGAGTCAGTTTTGACATCTGAGTTTTGTTTGCTGAACAAGAGGAGTTGCCTTGGCCAAACTCGCAAAGTCCGCCTTACTAGTTGCCATCCTCGCGCTCACCCTCGCCTCAGCTGCCGCCCAGACCCTCACCGGCACCGTGACCAACGGCACGACCGGCAAACCCGCCGCGGGCGATGAAGTCATTCTCATTAACATCGCGAACGGCATGGACGTGTCTGGCAGCACCAAGGCCGACAGCGACGGAAAATTCAGCTTCAAACTCACAGACAGTGCCGAGCCGCACCTCATCCGCGCCGTTCATCAGGGAGTTACTTATCATCAGATGGCGCCTCCCGGCACTAACTCGGTTGACGTCAAGGTGTATGACGTTACGACAAAAGTCAGCGGCCTGAGCGTGACTGCCGACGTCTTGCGCTTCCAGGCCGGCGGCGGAACGATGCAGGGCATACGCCTGTTCGTCGTCAACAACGAGTCTTCTCCCGCGAAGACGCAGATGAACGACCATAACTTCGAGTTCTATCTGCCCGCCGGCGCCAAGGTTGAACAACTGCAAGCGCGCGCCCCGAACGGCCAGCCGATCAGCGCCGAAGCCGTGCCCCAAGCCGAGAAGAACCGCTACGCCATCGCCTTCCCGCTCCGTCCCGGAGAAACGCAGTTTCAGTTGGAGTTCACTCTGCCCTACTCGGGCGAGATCAAGATCGATCCCAAGCCGCTCTATCCCGCCGCGCACCTCGTCGTCGTTCTTCCGAAGACCATGCAGTTCACGGCCGCGAATCCGTCCAGTTTCCAGTCCATGCAAGATCCCGGCCAAGGCGACAGTAACGTAGAAGTCGCGCAACAGACAAAGCCCGGCCAGGCGCTCGGCTTCACGCTGAAGGGCAACGGAGTCATCACGGAGTCGCCCGGAGAGACCGCATCGGGCGCGGCCCAACAGCAGGATCAGCAGCAACCGCAAGGACGCGAAAATCTTTCTAGCGACAATCGCCCCGGCGGCGGACTCGGCGCCCCAATCGACGCGCCCGATGCTCTTCAACAATACCGCTGGCCCATCCTCGTCGGATTCGCCGTGCTGCTCGCGATTGGCGGATGGGTGGTCACGAAACGGCAACCTGCAACGGCAGTCACCGCGACATCCGCTGCCAAGCCTGGCGGTGCATCAAGCGACTACAGCGCAGCGCTCCGTTCACCTCGGTTGCGGCCAGCGCTCCGGCCGCAAAATCATCGGCGCTGCTCGAAGCACTGAAAGAAGAACTGTTCCAACTCGAGGTAGAAAAAAAACAAGGCAAGATCACGCCTGCCGATTACGAAAAAGCCAAAGCAGCTCTCGACCAAACACTAGACCGGGCGCTGAAGCGGCAGGGTTGAACCAGAGTTGCTATGATCACCGGCAGACTGCCGAGCTGCGCTCGGCTTGGGCAGGTGAGGGCACCTGCCCCTACGTGAGCCTGGACGGGCGAGGACGCCCGTCCCTCCACGAGCCGGAGCCTGGAAGCGGGCGCCCGGCATCTAATCACTGAGATAAACTGAAGCAATCGTTATGAACAACATATTCAAGACTACTCTTTTGCTTACCGGCATGACGCTGCTGCTCATGCTGGCTGGCCGCGCTTTCGGCGGCCAGCGCGGGATGCTGATGGCGCTTGCCTTCGCCGCCGTCCTGAATTTCGTTTCTTACTTTTTCTCCGACAAGATCGCGCTCGCCACCTACCGCGCCCAGCCCGTCAGCCGCGAAGATCTGCCGCGCGTCTATAACATCGTCGAGCGCCTGGCGCAAAAGGAAAGCTTGCCGATGCCCAAGGTCTACGTCATCCCGTCCGACTCGCCCAACGCCTTCGCCACCGGGCGCAACCCGAACCACGCTTCCGTCGCCGTAACCCAGGGCATCCTGGGATTGCTCACCGACGACGAACTGGAAGGCGTGATCGCCCATGAACTCGGCCACGTGCGCAATCGCGACATCCTTATTAGTTCGATCGCGGCGACGTTAGCCGGCGCCATTACTTACCTAGCCTCGATGGCCAGGTGGGCCATGATTTTTGGCGGCATGCGCGGTAGCCGCAACGATCGCAACGGCGGCGGCATCGCAGCCATTGCCATGATGTTCCTCGCCCCATTTGCGGCCATGCTGATCCAGTTCGCCGTCTCGCGTTCTCGCGAATACGCAGCCGACGAAACCGGAGCCCACTGGACTGGCAATCCCTACGCCTTGGCCAGCGCGCTCGGGAAGATCGACGCCTATTCCCGCCAGCGCCCGCTCGTGGCCACTCCATCGACCGCGCATCTTTTCATCATTGCGCCGTTCCTGGGTGGGATGAGTTTCGGCAACCTGTTTTCGACGCATCCGCCAACGGCAAAGAGAATCGAGCGTTTGACGGGAAGGCCGGCGGAATTCATGCAGTAGAACGAGCACTCAGCACTCAGCATTCAGCACTCAGATTTTGTGGCTGAATGCTGACGGCGTGAGTGCTGAGCGCTGAGATGACCGCCGTAATCTCCAACCCCGCCGCCCGCATAGTAGAATCGCCCCTAATGGCTCCTGAAACTCTGGTGGCAAGCTCGCGCCGCGCGGCGGAACTGGAGAAGAGTCTGCGCTGCGTTATCCGCGGCAAAGACGACGTCCTCCGCCTCGCCTTGGTTTCTATTTTTGCCAAGGGACATCTGCTGATCGAAGGCGTCCCCGGAGTGGGCAAGACCACGCTCGGCCAGGCGCTCGCCCGCGCCATCGACTGCACCTTTCAGCGCATCCAGTTCACCAGCGACATGTTGCCCTCCGACGTGCTGGGCATTTCAATCTACTCCGCCATCGAGCAGAAATTCGAATTCAAGCGCGGGCCGGTCTTCGCCAACGTCTTGTTGGCCGACGAAATCAACCGCACCACTCCAAAGACGCAGTCCGCCCTGCTCGAAGCCATGAACGAGGGCCAGGTCACGATCGACGCGCATTCTTATCCGCTGCCGCAACCGTTCTTAGTTATTGCTACGCAGAATCCCATCGAGCACCACGGCACTTATCCCTTGCCCGAGTCGCAGCTCGATCGTTTCCTGATGCGGGTTCGCATGGGATATCCCGAAGGCAGCGCCGAGCGCGAGATCCTGCGCGCCGAAGCCGGCGCCGCTCAGCTTGAAAATCTGCGTCCCGCGCTCAATGCGGCCGACGTAGTCGAAATCCAGCAAGCCGTGGCCCAGGTGCATGTGGACGAATCGCTCATCACTTACATGCTGAACATAGTCGTCAAGACGCGCGAGTCCGAGTATCTCTCGCTCGGAGTATCTCCGCGAGGCTCGCAGATGTTATACCGCGCCGCCCAGGCCATGGCCTTCGTCAACGGCCGCGATTACTGCACGCCCGAAGATTTCAAGTCCCTGGTTGTTTCCGTTTTTGCCCACCGCGTGGTAGTAGGTTCCCTCTACACTTCCACCCTAAAAAAATCCGAGCAAGCCGAACAAGTGCTGCGCGAGATCGTGGAGAGCGTGCCGGTGCCGGTGTAGAGACGGGGCTTGCCCCGTCACACCTCTGCGCGTCCCATCATCTCAGTTCGAAACGTGTTGGCGTGATTGCGGATTTTATTGCGGTCGCTTGAGACTCGGCGGGATTTCTTTCAACTCGGGTTGCCGCTGCGTATCCCGCGTTTGGTCTGGTCTTTGCTGGCTGGATGTGGGAAGGGCCTTCGTTGGACTGGGAAGACGCGCCGGCTCCGGTGATCCCCAAAACTTGCCGTCGCCGTTGCTGCTGGGATTGAAGTGTAGAGCGAAGGAATACACCAGCAGATCGACGTTCACCCGATAGTCGACTGCAATGATCCAAACCGGATACTGCTCCGTGCCGCCGTGCCGTATCGCTATCTGCTTGGGATCGAGCGTGATCGCGTGTTTTTTCGCTTTATGGATGACGATGTCGCGAAGGCGCTCGTCTGAATCTGGGTCGGTAGAGCCGGTGCGCCAGCCCAGCTGCGCCGCCGTATCCCGAACTTCATCCTGAAAGATAGCGTTAGTGACTTCAGGCTCGACAATTCTCCAGCCGGCCATACAGAGCGCAACAACGACACCGATCCAGAAAACATACTTCATCGGAACTTCTCTCCGGCGCCGTAAGAAAGACGGGGGGCAAGCCCCGTTTCTACGAGCGCGGGGACTTCTTGAGCTTACTCGCCCGAAGCCACAGGCGGCGCCGGCTGCAAACTGGAGAGCCGCGAGATCGTCGCCACCATCATTCCTGAGAGGAACTGCATGGTGGCCACATCGTTGTTGTCAAATGCGTGCGGCGTCGATGACAGCACCTCGAAAACGCCCAACGTTCGCCGGAAGTGGCGCAGCGGAGCGACCAGGATCGAGCGCACGCCCAGCCGCCGGCAACTCGCCCAATCCACGCGCGGGTTCGACTCCGCGTCATGGCAAAGCAGCACTTCGCCGGTGCGCACGCATTCGGCCGAGAGTCCGCTATCGGTTTGCAGGCGCACCCCGATGTCGGGAGCGGTGCGGCCGGTGCGCGCCCGGCAAACAATTTCGTTGCCCCGGCGCAGTGCGATGGCAGCTCCCGTAGCGCCGGTTAAGGTTTGCGCTTTTTCCGCGATGATGCTGATGCCCGGCTCGAGATCGATCTCTCCGGCGTTGATCAGGACATGCGGCGCGGAGAGCGGTCCATGATGGCGAGGCCGCATGCGATGGCGACGAGAAAAAGTTGCCGCTGCGGGAAACTCGACCGAATATTCGTCGCTCTGCTCTTCGCCGGCTGCCGGAACCTGTGGAACCGTGTAGAGCAGCGACCGCACCAGCCGGTCCAGTTCCGCATCCGCGATGAGATGCGCGGTTTGCCCACGCAGCGATCCGCCGAGCACGCGCGAAAGACTCAGCACTGCGCCGCTGCCGCAAGCCAGACAGCGCGGCGTGTTGTTTTCGCTGAGCAATTCACACTGCACGCAAAACACTGCCGACTGCAATGAAACAAAATTCACGTCGGTGGCCGTCAGCGACCGCTGCATTTGGATGATTCCCTCCGGACGATGAGGAAGGATGAGGGTAAATAGTTGCGCGCGCAGGAGTAAGTGACAGCGCTGGTTCGGGCTGTGGATAACTTGACCGATTCAGGTTTCAAGGTTTCGAGGTTTCAAGGACCTAGATCGCGGAGACTCTTGCTCGTCCCTGAAACCTTGAAACTCCGCAACCTTGAAACCTGTCTTCGTGCATCTATAATTTCGCTCATGTCATTTCTCCGGTTCCTCATGCTGTTGTCGCTCGTGGTCTGGCTGGGCGGAGTGATCTTTCTAGCGTTCGTCGAAGCGCCCACCGCCTTTTCGCCCGGGCTTCTTCCGACCCGCCACATGGCGGGGGCGATCGTAGGCCGCTCGCTCGACTTACTGCACTATATGGCCATCGTTTCCGGAATTGTTTTTCTGATCGCTTCCATGCTCTACAGCCGAATGACCGTGGGAAATGCGCGGCCGCTGGCGGCGCGGCACCTTCTGATCGCGCTGATGCTGCTGCTGACCGTGATCTCGCAGTTCGCCATTTCTCCGAAGATGCACGCGATTCGCGCCGAGGTTGGCGTGATTGACAATGTGCCGCTGGACAATCCGCTGCGCAGGGAATTCGACCGCCTGCATGTGTGGTCGGAAAAGTTCGAGGAGGCGGTGCTCTTGCTGGGGTTGGTTGCGTTGTACGCGACCGCGCAAGCGTTCCGGCAGGCGGGCGATAGCTAGACAGCTTCTGTCATCCCGAGCGCAGCACGGCCGCTTCATGCCGTGCATTTCACGCGCGTACGTCTAACGAGTGCGATGATTTATTCTTCTACTTGAACAGACAACTGAAACTTGAGACTAAGAACTGAGACCTGACCATGAAAACGGGCATCATCGGTCTGCCGCAGGTCGGCAAGACATCTCTATTTCGCATTCTGACGAAGGCAAATCTTTCCGAGCACGCGCTTTCGAACCCGCGCGAGGCGCACATCGGCGTCGCCAAGGTGCCCGACGAGCGCCTCGACAAGCTGGCCGCGCTCTACCACCCGAAGAAGCTGACGCACGCCTCGGTCGAATATGTGGACGTGGGCGCCATCGGTCAGGATGCGCTGAAAGAGACCGCATACATCGGCCATCTCCGCCAGGTGGACGCGCTCATTCACGTGCTCCGGGCGTTTGAAAACGATGCCATTCCGCACGTCGGCGCCATCGATCCGCTGCGCGACATTAAGAACGTAGAGTTCGATCTCATGGTCAGCGATCTTGGCCAGATAGAAAAGCGGCTGGAGCGCCTGGAAAAAGATTTGAAAAAGATGAAGACGCCGGAACTGGAAAAAGAAAACGAGCTGCTGATCAGGGCCAAAGCGCAGATCGAAGCCGAAAAACCTCTGCGCGAGATGGAAATGTCGCCCGAGGACAAGAAGCGCATCCGCGGCTTCATGTTTCTGAGCGAGAAGCCGATGCTCTACGTGCTCAATATCGGAGAGAGCACGGAACTCGGCAAGGATCTCGAAGCGGCGGTTGCGAAATACAAGTTGACGGAAGTGGCCGCGCGTCCGAATGCTGGAGCCAGCGCGATCTGCGGCAAGGTGGAAGCGGAACTTGCCGAGATGAGCGACGAAGACGCCGCAGAATTTCTAGGCAGTTATGGACTGACCGAAAGCGGGCTCTCGCGGCTGATCCGCAAGAGCTATCACCTGCTCGGCCTGATTTCGTTTTTCACTGCCGGTGAAGATGAATGCCGCGCCTGGACGATCCCAGTGAATACGCGGGCGGTGAACGGCGCTGGCGCGATTCACTCCGATCTGGAAAAACACTTCATCCGCGCCGAAACGATTCGCTGGGACCAGTTGCTGGAAGCAGGTTCCGAAGCCAACGCGCGCGCCAAAGGCACGCTGCGCCTGGAAGGCAAGGAGTACATTGTGCAGGATGGAGATGTGATGCATATTCGGCACAGCGGATGAGGAGTTCTCAGTTCCCGGTTCTCAGTTTTCAGTTGGAACCGTCCAGACAAACCAAGAGCAACAAGGAGCTTCTCTTGCGGGAGCAGACTCATGTCATACGGGTATACACTGCTACGTTTCGATCCGTGAGGGTATCCTATGGCCGCCGATTACGAGCAAATGGCGAAGAACATCAGGCAGTTCTACAGTTTTTCCGGCAAGAAAGTTCTAGCAGTTGGAGCCGGTGGCGGGCCGCTTACCGGTTTAGTTCTCGAATCCAGGAAACTGATTGTCATTGACAAGGACCCCGCCGCGATTCGCCAGTGGGAGGCAAGGGTTGCCGTCGAGGGGTTACAAGATCGAGTGGACGTTATCCATGCGGACTTCTGTGAAACTTCGCCACGTGGGGATGTCGTGTACTTCGAGTTTTGTCTGCACGAAATGAACGATCCCGGGCAGGCCCTGCGACACGCACTCACGCTCGCTCCCGAAGTGTTGGTCTTCGATCATCTGCCGGATTCAGAATGGGCTTTCCATGCCGCCGAGGAAGACAAAATCCGGCGCAGCACAGACGCGCTGGCGGAGTTCGCCTGCGCACGCCATCAGACGTTCCGCACCGAGCAACGCTTCCCGGAGTATCGGCAGCTTCTTGAAAAAGTGTCTTGCCAAGGCGAAGTGGCGTTGCAGCGCGCCGAACGATATCGTGGCGTAACCGAGATTGCGATCCCGATGACCTATGGCTTGAGTTTGTTGAATAGCGAAACCTGCCGCGCAGTTGATGTCGTGTGACTACATCCGGCCAGCCAACGACACCCGGCTCTCCACCAGCACGATTGGATCAATGCACGTGGAAAAACCGATCCAGCAGAAACATGCACGCGGCTCCGACGAAGACCAGTAGGGCCATCCTCACTCCGGGTTCTTTATTCACTTCCGGGATCAAATCCGACGCGGCTACGTAGATCGTAACGCCCGCCGATAGCGGCAGGCCGAAGCTTACCTCGTGGCGAAAAACGGCCATGGTCATCACTCCGGCCACGGTTGCCACACCCAGCATCACGGACGCTCCCCAGGCGAAAGCGCGGCTTCGGCCGCTGGCCAGCATCACCGACGAGATGGTGAATCCTTCCGGAATCTTGTGGAGAAAAACTGCCACGAAGATAATCCAGCCGAGTGCCGGGGAAACGAGGAATCCCGAGGCGATCGCGATCCCATCGAAAAACGTGTGAATCAGCAAGCCGATCAGAACCGAATATCCCTTGTGAGAGTGGATGAACTGATCGGCGTGGGTTTCTTCTCCAAAGTGAAAATGCGGGGTGACGGTGTGCTCGAAAAAATGGACGAGCAGGTATCCGAGCAAGATGAGGAATCCGGCGTACGGGCCACGCAGCTTGATGCTCTCGGGCACCATCTCGACCAGCGCCGTCGCCAGCATGAAACCTGCGCCGAGCGCGACGAAGTAGCGAAGATAAGACCGCTCCCAATTCCTTTGGACGATGATGGCGCCGCCGAACACGTTCGCGCCCGCCGCGGTCAGCCCCAGCAGCACACTGGTCAGGATGGGAGACATTGAGAAGAAGAATAGCAGGTTGCGGGCTCGCGGCTACTTTCCCGTAGAGACGCGGCTTGCCGCGTCTCCCGCTGAAAAGGAGACGGGGCAAGCCCCGTCTCTACAGGACCGCGATGCTCTGCCGGGAAGCGCGCCAGCTATAATCCGACTTGACTGAAAGCTGATGGCTGCCTCTCATGCGCTTTGAACTTTTCGTGGCTACCCGCTACCTTCGCGCCAAACGCCGCCAGGCGTTCATCGGCATTATCACGGGTATCTCCATCCTGGGAGTGGCGGCGGGCGTGGCTTCGCTGATCGTTGCGCTGGCCGTCAATAACGGCTTTCGGCAGGACTTGCAAGCACGGCTGCTGGGTTCGACCGCGCACATCAGTCTGCTGCGGGTGGAGAGCGACGGCATACGCGATTGGCGTCCGCTGCTGGAGAAGTTATCGAAGCAGCCGCATGTGGTGGCGGCGGCTCCGGCGATTTACGAGCAGGTGCTGATTTCGCGCGGGCCGCGGGCGCGCGGGGCGGTGCTGAAGGGCATGCTGCCGCAGTATGAGCGGAAGGTCAGTGATTTGCTGAACACGGTGACGGCGGGATCGGCTGCGGCGTTGGAAGAGGAGCCTGCGGGCAGGGCGGGTGTATCTCCCGTCGGAGCAAATTCAAAAGCAAGTGCAAACGCAACGGCAGCGGACAAGAGTGTCCGCTCTACACGAGCAGAATCGCCCGATGACTTGAGTGGAGTGCAGCAGCGCGTGGCGGCTATGCCTCCGATTATTCTTGGGAAGGACATGGCGGACGAGATTGGTGCGATGGTGGGGTCGGTGGTGCTGGTGACTTCTCCGCAGGGCGAGCTGACTCCGTTTGGCATGGTGCCGAAGTACATTCGGTTTCGGGTTGCCGGAATCTTCAACTCCGGTTTTTTCGACTACGACTCTTCCTGGGCGTTCATCCGGCTTGCGGACGCGCAGGAGTTGTTTGGGTTGGGCGACGTGATCTCGGTCATCCAATTCAAGATTGACGACATTTACCTGGCAGGCGAGGTGGCGCGTGAGCTCGAAGAGGCCGCCGATCTTATCTCAGGAAGCCACGGCTTCATGGCCACCAGTTGGATGGAGCAGAACAAGCCTCTATTCCGCGCGCTGCGCCTGGAGCGCGTGGTGACGTTCATCACCATCGGGCTGATCGTGTTCGTGGCCGCGCTGAATATTTTGATCTCGCTGATCATGATGGTCATGGAAAAGACGAAAGACATTGCCGTGCTCATGTCGCTGGGGACGAAGAAGAAACAGATCCGCCGCGTGTTCATCGCGCAGGGCGTGCTGATTGGTGTGATTGGGACGGCGATCGGGCTGGCGCTCGGCTATGCGATCTCGTGGGCCGGCGGACATTACCACTTCATTTCGCTCTCGCCGGAGGTCTATTCGATCGACTACGTCCCGTTCGCGCCGCGGCTGTCGGATGGAATAATCGTGGCGCTGGTTTCCATCGGGATTTCGTTTGTGGCAACGATCTATCCGTCGTGGTCGGCGGCGCGGATTTTGCCGGCGGAGGCGTTGCGGTACGAATAGAGGTCCGCTCTGTCCCTCACGAGCATCTCGCCGTAAGATGCGCGGCCCGGACCAGGTCCGGCTCCCGGTTTGTATGACTTTTCCGGGCGGTTGGGTTAAGGTTTGCCCAAGGGAAAGGAACGCTTTTGGCCACTATCGACAGATCATCCCTCAGGAGATCATGGAGAGCGCCTGTGCCGCCCCGGCTGCGTCGGCTTCTGCAATCCCAACAGAGGCTCGTCTTTGTGGCCGTACTGATCTATGCAGTGCTCGCGGCAACGAAGGTGCACTCTTCCTTTGCCGCGATCCTGGGCATAACCCTTGGGATCGGCAACATCCTGACTCCCGCGATGGTTACCTTCCATCGTATTTATGAGGGCCGTCCGTTCCCCTGGAACTGGGTCCTTTTCCTGCCACTTCAGGCGGCTGCTAGCGTGGCTTGTGCTTTTGCTGCCCCTGCTGTGCTGCTCTGGCTGCGAGTGTACCGTTCGCCATACTGGGTTCAGTTTCACGAGATGGCGCCCATGGTTGTGGTTGCGGTCATGGCCACCGGCATTGTTACGTTCGCAGTCGGCCAGGTTCTGCAAGAAAAAACCGAGCAACTGGAAAAGCAAGTGGAGAAGGGCAACGTCCAACTCCAGGTCCAGGAGCAGGAACTGGAGCGCGCGCGCGAGATTCAGCGCGCTCTCCTGCCCAAAACGCTGCCGCAACTTCCCGGGATACAAGTGGCGGGCGCGTGGCAGCCGGCCAGGGTGGTCGGCGGAGATTACTTCGATGTCGTTCGACTCGACAGCAAGCGCCTGGGAATATGTATAGGGGATGTGGCTGGCAAGGGAATCACTGCGGCGCTGCTCATGGCCAATCTGCAAGCGTCGTTTCGTGCCTTGGCCACGGCGGACGCTCCACCTTCTGCCGTTTGCGCGAAGCTGAACGCATTTCTGTGCAGCAATCTCGCTTCCGGCAAATTCATCACACTGTTCTACGGAGTTCTGGACGCGGAGCGGCGCACGCTGACGTACGAGAGCGCAGGGCATTGTCCTGCCCTTCTGCTGAAAAAGCCTGGGCAGGTCGAAGCGCTGCGCGGAGAAGGCGCCGTGCTCGGCGTTCTGCCCGATTGGACCTACCGCGATTCGGTCGCGCCGCTAGCGGCCGGGGACCGGCTTCTGCTTTATACCGATGGTGTCACCGAGGCCGAGAACCTCGCCGGCGAGGAGTTCGGCGAGGCGCGGCTCGTACAAGCGGCCCGCCTTTCGGACGGGTCCGCGGAGAACACGCAGCGCAAAATCATGGAAGAAGTATCGCGCTTCTGCGGGGCGAACTTCGCCGATGATGCAACGCTGGTGGTCGTAACTCTGGAGTAAGAGCCACTCTCCGAAACAGGTCAGCGGTGCGAACCTTGCCGGCGGAGGCGCTGCGGTACGAGTAGGAATTGGCTGCCGATCTTAATCGTCAATTTCATTTTGGAGCTGTGTTTTACGCATCCCATCGGTAACCGTCCAGATCCTGAAGCGTTCCCGCTCAGGCGCCCGAATAGTGGAGAGTTCAAATGGATTATCCGGTAAACTAAGCAGAACAGGGACATGGCGACTCCAATTGTCACAATCGGATACGCAAACCGGTCGGTCGATGACCTAATCAGGCTGTTGCAACGCGAGTCCGTCCAGTTCCTCATTGACGTTCGGTCAAATCCTCTCTCACGTTCTAGACCCGAATTCTCGCGTGAACCTCTGGAAGCAGTCACACAACTGGCGGGCATCCGATACCTATTTATGGGTGACTCGCTCGGCGGACGCCCCCCAGACCCGAGTTGCTATCGGAATGGACACGTCATGTACAAACTCGTTCAGGAAAAGCCTTTCTTCAGGGCGGGGATTGACCGCCTACTCGCTGCGTCCGCGAAGGACATCCAAGTTTGCCTCCTTTGCAGCGAAAGCCGTCCGGAAGACTGTCATCGCAGCAAAATGATTGGGGTTTCGCTTGCGGCCCGCGGCGCGAACGTGATTCATATAGGCCACAATGGGGAACGCGAGTCCCAGGCTGGCGTCATGGCTCGCGTGGAAGCCCAGCCGGATTTGTTCGATGACGCGCTTCGCTCCCGAAAAGCTTATCGAACGGCATAGAATGCAAGTGCCATCCGGCGAATAAATCGAGAAGGTATGATCGAACGGCTATTCACGACTGGCGTTTTTGGAAAAACGGAGAATCAGTTTTTCCGGGAACTCCTCGAAGCCCGGATTCACACATTTTGTGACATCCGCAGACGCCGGGGTGTGCGCGGATCACAGTACTCTTTCGTCAATAGCACTCGCCTCCAACACCTGCTAGCGGAGCGGAGCATTGCCTACCGATACTTTCAGGAACTGGCTCCCACGAAGGAAATACGCGAGGCCCAACATGCGATTGACGCGCAGCAGGGTGTGCCCAAGCGAATGCGCCAAGAACTTGGGGAAGAGTTCAAGAACAGATACGTCGAGGGAATCCTGAGTCACTTCGATTCGAAGCGTTTTGCTCAAGGGTTCGACCCCAATGTATCGAGCATCGTATTATTCTGCGTTGAGGGTAACCCCAAGGCGTGTCACCGCTCCTTGCTGGCTGAGCGGCTGCGCCAGGACTGGGGCATCCCGCTGGAGCACCTGTAATGCCAGAAGCCAGAACCGTAATCATCGTTGCGCGCACTCGGATGTATGGCGGTTACGTCTGCGTTGGTGCGATCTCCGAAGACGGTGAAAGCCTTCGCCTGATGAATTCAAATTGCGATTTCTGCCGTGCGCAAGACTCTCCCTACCAGGTTGGGGAAAAGTGGGAGAACTGGTTTCATAAATAGGTTCCGCCTCAAGTTGTGGACTTATGTTGCGGAGCCGCGTTGTTGTTGGCTGTTGGCATATGCTGACCAGCCAACAATGGAAACGCATCGAACCATTTTTCCCGGCG
>Ga0326727_10000507_pt1 | contig 160644 bp, 145 predicted proteins | sample MB2enrmetagenome_FD_207643 | JGI IMG/M metagenome (GOLD analysis project Ga0326727, IMG submission 207643) | Lab enriched peat soil microbial communities from McLean, Ithaca, NY, United States - MB29MY | ecosystem: Environmental > Terrestrial > Soil > Wetlands > Peat | place: USA: New York...
GTAAAATGCCGTCTTAAAGGAAAATTTGATCATTATCAGCCAGTCATTTTAAAACGGTTGTCCTGATTTTCCAAAAATTGGGGCATGCAAATAATTACTGATCAAATTTGAAAAATTCAAAGGTCTCGTATCATGTTTAAGGTTAGATTGCTGCCATTTTGATTATTGGTGCAAAATGTTTCTCTAAAAGGTGGCAAGGAATGTCATTTGGCGAAAAACTTTGTACAAAAGACAATCATACCTGCATCCGTAGTCTTGGCAAAGACATGGTCAAAAAACAGAAAGAATGCATCTTTTTCTCATCTCCTTTTTCCATATCAGAAGAAACTGAATTCTGTATTAAGTTCGGGGGGGACCTATTTTTTTTCTGATATCTTCACGAAGGACCTTTTTTAGGATTTTCCCTACGGGATTGCGCGGGATTGCGTCGATGACTTCCAGACGTTCCGGGATCTTGTAAATCGCCAGTCCCTTCTCCTTCATAAAGGCCACAATTTCGTCTAGGGTGATCGTTTCGCCTGGCTTCGGTACTACGTAGATACAGGTCCGCTCTCCCAGTATTTCGTCCGGCATGGCGACAGCAGCAGCATCCACAACTTTGGGGAACCCCAACACCATATTCTCCACTTCTTGGGCACTGATGTTGAAGCCGCCCCGAATGATGATGTCCTTTGATCTTTCAAAGAAACCAACACAGTTATTGTCCTTCACTTGGAAGAGATCCCCAGTATTGAAGAACCCATCCTTATCAAAAGATTTCTGCGTGAGATCAGGTCGCTTAAAATAACAAGGTATTACGTTGGGTCCCCGATACCAGAGTTCGCCTACCTTGCCCTCCTCTGTCACTTCTTGGTTTGTTTCTGGATTAATCAGTTTCATTTCGATACAACGCAACAGGCCCTCATCCCAGGGGACACCTTTCTTACCGAGTTGGGGGAAATGATCGATTCGCATCTCCATGTCAGTGATATATTTTGGACCTGCGATGTTGCCCGTTCCTTCATTCTGCCCCCAGATGTTGCCGAATTCAATTCCCCAACGGCGTTTGAGCTCCCGCACGGACCATAGTGAGGGGGGTGCAGCCCCAATGGTAATGGCCCGGACCTTGGAAAAGTCGAAATGGTCTACATTCGGGTGCTTCAGCAGCCCGTTGACGATCGCGGGGACCAAGAGAGTATAATTGACTTCCTCCATGATCATTTGCAGGACGAAGGTCGGTCCGTCAAAGGGATGGTGCAGGACTAATTTGCCGCCCCCCTTAAGCCATTCCACAAAGACGGTTCCAATGGAGGCCATATTAACCAGTGGTCCCGCTGTAATGAGGTTGTCACCTGGAAATATTGGGGCCGATTCAAAACATAATGTGGCCAGGAACAGCCAGTTATTGTGACTCAATGGGCACCCCTTGGGTTGCGCCTCAGTCCCTGAAGACCAGCAAAGGGTAAAGACATCGTTAGGATCGATCTTAACTTTATCAAGCCGGCCCGTAATTTCATGTTTGGTCATCTCCCGGATCTGAGGCAGAGTCAGGATATGTTTGATGGCAGAATGTTTGGCTTGTATATTTTCGGCCAGCTCTCGGTGCTTGAAATTGCCAAACTCCTCTACGGTGATAATCACTGCAGCCTCGGTCAAATCCGCGATAAATTCATATTCCAATGCCCGCCACTGCATTGGCATGGGTGAAATCAGGGCGCCTGCCCGGGTAATTGCCAGATAGAGCATAGCCAGTTCCCATGTGTTGGGAAGCTGAACCATAATGATGTCATCCTTCTTGATTCCTAGGGCGAGCAAAGACTCAGCGGTCGCATCCACAGCATGATCGAGTTCCCTATAAGTCAGCCTCTCTGGTTTCAGGCCCACGAGTGTTTCCTTGTTCAGGGGGTCCACCAAACAGACATGGTCAGGTTGCTTCTGAATGTGATCCTTGAAGTAATCGATGATCGTCTTATGTCCCCACGCGCCCGCTTCTGTCCATTTCCTTATCATCTCCCGTGATGCTAAAATCATTATCGTTTCCTTCCTGTCTCACACGCTTAAAATTAATAAAGGACTAACCAGTATGCCTTTGGAACATGTATCATATGTGCGAGTATGTTTCTGCCATTTTTTTTGACTATTATAAAGCAGAAGATTATTAAAATGATTAAAAGGCAGCATTTCCTATGGAAATATTATATAATAGCCCTGAATGAGATAATGAGACCATTTAACAGTATGCTCTTAAGTTTCAGATGGAAATAATGCATTCTTCAGGTAATGCTGATTCATGTTACTTCAGGCAGTTAAAATCAACGACATGTATGATATAATGCAGGCACTCATACTATAAATATGGCCGAAGATATTGCGATAGAGCGCGTTGTGCTAATTGATTCGAGGGATGAGAAAGGCTGTAATGGCTGACTAGCTTAAAACAGGAGGGTGTCATGAAAAAATCAATAGGCGCCAAAACCATTATCTATCCCACTCCTGTGCTAATTGTGGGGACGTATGACACGGCAGGTAACCCGAATGTGATGACTGTTGCCTGGGGAGGCATTTGCTGTTCCAGTCCCCCCTGTGTGGCCATTGCCTTGAGAAGGGCTACGTATACCTATGGGAACATCCTTCATCAGGGAGGATTTACCCTCAGCATTCCCTCGGAAAAAATGGTCTATTATGCTGATTATTTTGGTATGGTATCTGGTAAAATTGTGGACAAATTTGCAACCTCCGGGCTAACGCCCGTCAAGAGCACCCTAGTCAATGCCCCTTATATTGAAGAGTTCCCTTTTGTCTTAGAGTGCAAACTGTTGCAGCACATTGAAATCGGATTGCATACGCAGTTTATCGGAGAAATCCTGGATATCAGGGCGGAGGAAGGTGTCCTTGATGGGAAGGGATTGCTGGATATTGAAAAAGTAAGACCTTTTTTCTACGCTCCCGAATCCAATGCATATTATGGCATGGGTCCCTTCCTGGGAAAAGCGTTTTCCATTGGTCAGGATGTCAAAAAGAAATTATAAAATTTAAATATTTTTTTTACAGTAGATGCTGACATTGAATAAAATTTATTCGAGTAATCCAAATCAACAAACTAGCAATGATGCCTCCTTGATAAATACATGGTCGCAATTTTTAATTATTTGCTTACTTTTGACACATTTCTTGTGGATTAACTGGAAAATGACAAACTGACTTTGCCTAATTGACATAATGATCTTCCAAAGAACTGCAATGTTTTCTGCTAAGGTTGCTGATCTCGAGCAGCACAAGCCGGAGTTGGAGTTATTGCCATAAAGACGCAAATGGGAGGTTATGAAACTAGCGCACTGGGTCCAGTTAGTCCTCATCAAGCAGCCCTTAAGTGGGTGCTTCAGAACACAAATGTTACTGCTGCAATTCTCGGTATGAGAGATATATCACATCTGAGAGAAGACATATCAGTTATGGGCATGCGTTTTGGGTATCTCGATGGACTCACCCTGGAACGTTACGGCAAGGCAGTGCAGCCTTATTACTGCAACCTATGCGCAAAATGCGAACCAACGTGTCCTAGGGGTGTGGCAATCAGTTCAATCAACCGTTGTCTCATGTACGCAGAAGCTTATAAGAGTCATATGCTCGCCAGATCAACATATCAGGAGATTCCTGAGTCTTTTTCTGCCAACGCATGTCTGGATTGCTCAAGCTGCGTGGCAAGGTGCATTAATAGACTTGACATTCAATTTTAAATGGGACGGGCTAGAAGATTATTGGCTTAAATGAATCATGCACATTGATGTGGTTCATAGTGTATAATAGCAATCCTGAATGAATACAGGATGTATTGCCTAAGCATTTCACACTATGCTATGGGTCCTGATGCAAGTTCAGACTATACGATTTGAAAATGAGTGGAGTGACCATCAAGGGCACCCCAGGACATGCAAAGTTTCTTGAAGCGACTATCAAGCCACCGTGGCCATCTCAAGGCCTGAACTATTTGTAAGTTCATGACGTTGCTTTTCTCTCCATGATGCTATAGGAGAGAATGTCACCAGCAAGGATCAACACAAGTTTCTTATAAAATATGGGTATATCAATGTACCGACCTAGTGTCATCGATTCAACCATGGCATATATTTTGATATTCGTGGTGTCCTTTTCAGTCAGAGCCCATGCTGGCCTGGCGATGACACGCTGAAACATATGCTGCCTGCCAATGGTTTTCACAAGGAATGGGTGATGAGGATCTCGGTGATTTTATATGATGAGGATACCATATTCGATCATATTGACGGTGAAGCTGAGCTTTATTTTCCCTGTAGCTTTGTTGTAATTGCCACAGCTACATACATGAACACAAAAAATCCAAATCTGTGGATAGTGGTTGACATCTAGTAAGATCGGTTCTTTGCTGGATGCCTTTGGAATTTATTCAAATTATCGGGGGACGAATATTAAGGAGATTTCAATCGGTGCCGAGGGATATTTATCATCCACTCAGCTGATATTTTATCAGGATAAATATTTTGTGAGGATTCAAGCAACGGGAACGACGGGTTTGGAAAATGATACACTCCTTGCATTTGGTCAGGCCCTGTCAAGGAACCTTCCACCCAACACGGCAAGACCCAAGGAGCTTGATGTTATGGAAATGCCTGATATAATTCCAAACAGTGAAAGGTATATTCCACAAAGCATCTTGGGATATGCCTTTTTCCGTCGGGGCTTGATTGCGGATGTACTGTAGCAAAGGGGAAAAGTACAGGTTTTTGTGATACATGAGAACTCCAAGAAAGCCGCACAGAATGTCATCGAACAATACTGGCATTGCCTAAAAGCAGAGGGACAGGAAATTCGCATGACCGAGACCGCAGGTTTGGTTGAACTGTCAGCTATTGATCCTTTATACGGACATGTGTTTGTTAAATAGTGGGACGGTTATATTATCGGTGCTGTTAGAATAAAGGAAGCTTCTGCAGCAAGACAGCTTCTTGAGCAGTTGCGAGGAAGGCTCGCCAGTGGCTGAGCAGCTGGTATGGGGATCCTAAGGGGATGTTGATGACAGCTGCTGGTAACCTCGCGAAAGATTCAGAACTCTGATGAAAGGTTGAGTAGCAATAGGTAAATTAGTTATGCGATACATGAAATTCGGGAGAAGTGGTTTGGAAATATCCGAGCTGGGATTCGGTGGTATTCCCATCATTCGCCTAAATATAGGCACAGCCGTGAAGGTTCTTCGTCGAGCATATGACCGAGGAGTCACGTTTTACGATACCGCTAATGCATATCGTGACAGCGAGGAGAAAATTGGTCGCGCCTTTGATGGGATGCGTGGGAAAATTGTGATAGCGACCAAGACGATTCAGCGGGATGCCAAAAACGCATCGCAGCAACTAGAGAACAGCTTGCGCATGCTCAGGACTGATTATATTGATTTGTATCAATTACATCAAATAGCACAGGAGAAAGACTGGAGTGCTGTGACAGCACCGAGCGGTGTTTTAGAAGCTGTCCTGAAGGCGAGGGATCAAGGCAAAGTCAGGTTTATCGGCGTTACGTCCCATAATCTGTCGATGGCTGTTAAATTGGTTAAAACCGGCTTATTCAGCTCGATCCAGTTCCCATTCAATTTCATTGAGGATGCGGCAGAGGATGAGCTTCATGTCGCAGCCAGAGAATTGGGAATGGGGATTCTGGCTATGAAGCCGTTCGCCGGTGGGATGATTGACAATGCGGCCGTTACCTTTAAATTTCTTCGTCAGTATCAGGATGTGGTACCTATCCCTGGCTTTGATTCGGAAAATGCAGTTGAAGAGGTAGTTTCTTTATATCAGCGCCCCAATATAGTTACTAAGCAGGATTTGAAGCGCATGGAAAATTATCGCATTGAACTAGGCAAACAGTTTTGCCGCCGTTGCGAGTATTGCCAGCCATGTCCGCAGGGGGTAATGATTACGCCGGCTATGGGTTATAAAGTGGTGGCATTCAGAATGTCACCATCTGTTTCGGTTGAATTTTGCCGGGTGCCCATGGAAAGCGTGAAACTATGTACCGAGTGTGGAATATGCATAGAGCGTTGCCCATATAATCTGCCGATTCAGGAAATGCTGAAAGCAAATTACGATCTTTATGAAAGGCACCGCGCCGAATTGAAATGAGTGATGAAAAAAATTCACATGCTGTTCATTGGTTGTGTGGCATTGGCGATAAAGCCGCATCCTGGTTCTGTGTTCAGTTGGCATTATGTCTCTAAGATCAATATTTAGATTTTTGCAATAGACAAACAACCTCCTATTCTGTCTCGGACAATGTTCATCACTCCGTTGTAAAACAAAAGATCAGTGCGCGTATCATTGCGTTGGAGATCCAATTGTTTAGACTGCTGTGCAAGATAGGGGATATTCAAGCTGTATATTAACATCAGTTTCATTTTGATAATTTAATAGTTGAAAGGATCACTTGATCTTATGGCCAGGTACGTCAATAAATGGCTGATAGCTTTCATTGTCATGCTTCCGACACTGATGGTGATCATAGATACGTCTGTCGTGAATGTGTCCCTCGATCAGATACGCGGCAGCCTTTCTGCGGGGATTGACGAAGCAACTTGGTCCATTACCTCCTATCTGGCTGCGAATGCTATCGTTATTCCCATGACCGGTTGGCTAAGCAGCTTGTTTGGCAGGAAACGTTATCTCCTCTTTTCTGTTTTCCTTTTCACGGTTAGTTCTCTGCTTTGCGGCCTGGCCTGGAATATCCAAAGCCTCGTCATTTTTAGAATCTTTCAGGGGTTGGCGGGTGGGTCCCTCCAACCCATTTCCCAGTCGGTTCTGCTCGAGACCTTTCCGCCGGTTCAGCATGGTATAGCTATGGCGATGTACGGGATGGGTACGATGCTGGGGCCGATACTCGGCCCTATCTTGGGGGGATGGATCACGGACAACTGGTCATGGCACTGGATCTTCTTTGTGAACGTGCCCATCGGTTTGGTATCGATTGTATTGACCATGGCGTTCATCAGCGATCCGCCCTATGTCAGAAAAAGAGGTATCAAGATCGACTATCTCGGCCTCATATTTCTTGGCCTGTGGGTGGGCTGCCTGCAGATGATCCTGGACAGGGGACAGAGGGAAGACTGGTTTGCATCCACCTTCATTCTTGTCTTGGGCCTGATCGTCGTGATCTCATTGATCATGTTTCTTTTGGTGGAACTGAACATGGAGCAACCCGTGGTGATGCTTCGCGCCTTCAGGGATAAATCATTCAGTTTCGGAAACTTTGTCATCTTTATAGTGACATTCAATCTCTTGGGAAGCATGATCCTTCTGCCCATTTATGTTCGGAGCCTGATGGGTTACACGGCAAGTCTTGCCGGCCTCGTCCTAGGCCCTGGTGGTATAGCCATATTCGTCACGATGCCTATTATCGGCAGGTTGATCGCTTATATCAATCCGAAGGCCATTGCCATACTGGGTGTGATCATTCTGGGTTATGCCGGACTCCTGATGTCCCGCTTCAATCTCGAAGCTGACTTCGTAACCATATTCTGGCCGAGGGTTGTCATGGGGATCGGGATGGGAATGATCTTCATTCCCCTGACGACACTTACCCTCTCCAACGTGAAAAAGGAGGAAATGGGGAATGCCACGTCCATCTTCAATCTCATGCGAAACCTAGGCGGCAGTATTGGTGTTGCCTATGTCACCAACATGTTGAGTTCCAGATCTCAACTTCATCAGACCCGGCTGGTGGATCACCTGACCCAATTTGACCTGACCCTCAAGTATTTCTCTGAAAAAGCTATCCCGCTGTTGAAGTATAATGGAATGGATCCCGCCACGGCTTCCAACGCAGGGAGTTTGGGTGTCGTCTATAACGGTCTTCTGAGACAATCTTACATGATGGCTTTTAATGATACTTTCTATTTCCTGTTCATTATGATCATTCTGACCATCCCCTTCGTGTTCATGATGCGATATAAAAAGCACAATGCCGAAACAGATACATCATAAATCCATAAAACGAATAATTAATGGATTGAGCATCAATTTTTGAGATCATGGTTCTTTCGTGGAATCTATATTTCTTAGAATGTTGTCCGCTGTCTCTACGATAAAAAGCTTAGCCATGGTTTTCAAAGAATGTTCATGCGCATCCTTATCCAGAGAAGAAACACAATCCGATACCACTATGGGATAAAAGCCCCTGTTGGAGGCATCGCGTGCGCTTGATTCAATGCCCATCTCGGTAGCAATGCCGGTAAATACAAGAGTGGTTATATTGCGATTTCGCATCATATACTCAAAATTCGTACCTATAAAGATACTTGCAGTAGATTTATCAAGGACATAATCAATATTCTTGGGCTGAATCATATCCGGTATTTCGCGTTCTTTTGAACCAAAGGCCATAAAGTTTGGCAACTTATCTATGTCGTTTACATTGAAACGCCTCATCATCGAGAAATAGCTCCACGAAGAGGTAAAACTTCTGTGCATCGGTGTGATCAATGTATAGATTATCGGCATCTTACCGCGCAGGTTTTCGATAAAGCTTTTCAGATTAGCCATGAATTCTTCCCTGTTAAAGATCCAATCCACCAAACCATTCTGCACATCCCACACAACGAGGCAGGAGTGTTCTGGTTGAACGATTTCTTTGAGACTTTCATACACCACGATTCCATTTCCTTTCTTCATATGACACCTCCCATCACAGTGTTGTAAGGATCCCTTAATAGCAATATTTTACTTCGCTTACACTCGGAATTTTAATTGCAAACTATTCTTGACAATAGTTCTTGTAAATACTATAAATTACTAATCTTTTCTATATTTCATTAAATTGCGGAAGGTGCGCATAAAAACATACGGCCCAGGGGAATGATAATGGATTCAGTTATGGGTTTCACAAGGAAGCTTGCACAATTTGTTGTGCAGAGTGAGCATGTTAAAATTCCTGCATGGGCATTCGAGCATGCCAAGGTTGCTTTTCTGGATTGGCTTGCCGTTACCTTTGGAGGGAAGAACGAGCCGCTTGTACTGAAACTAATCAACTATGCCGACCTGATGGGTGGCAATAGACAGGCAAGTGTCATAGGGCATCAGATGAAAACCAGTGTTAATCATGCAGCTATGATCAATGGTTCCGCATCCCATGCCCTCGATTATGATGACACACTGGTATCCTTCTTGGGGCATCCCTCAGTGACTCTCTTCCCGGGTTTGCTTGCACTGGCTGAATGGAAGGAAAAATCCGGCAGGGATTTTCTGGCCGCGTACCTCATAGGCCTTCAGGTTGGAGGGACAATCGGCGCATGCGCGGGTTTGGATCATTACATGTCTGGATGGCATGCCACATCGACTATTGGACATTTGGCGTCTGCTGCCGGATGTTCCTGTCTCCTGGGGCTCGATGAGATGCAAACCATTTACGCATTGGGAATCAGTGGGACACAATCATCCGGCTTGAAACGGGTATTTGGAACAATGTGCAAGCCCCTTCATGCAGGTATCGCCTCGCAATCTGGTATGACGTCTGCATTACTTGCCCAGTCCGGATTTACATGTGCGGAAGACATCATTGAGGGGCCTCAAGGTTTCTTCGAAGTGCTTAAAGGCAAAGTAAACAAAGATATTATAAGCATTCTTGGAACGGGTTGGGACATTCAAAATCTTTCCCAAAAATACCATGCTTCCTGCCATGCTACACATTCACCGATTGAAGCGGCAAAGAGGGTCGTAAAAGAACATGGAATTGGACTTACCACTATCAAACATATCAACGTGCATTCCTCGGACATCGCTCTCAATATAGCAGGCAAATCAGACCCGGAAACAGGCTTGGAAGGGAAGTTTAGTATCCGCTATTGCGTGGCAAACGCCATCCTGAGGGGCCAAACAGGCATGCAGGCATTTACCGATGAGAAAGTCGGAGATCCCTCAATTAGAGCTTTCATGGGAAAAGTTCATGTGATTCATGATCCCGAGATGAAAGCACTGGAAGCAATCGTTGAGGTACAAACGACGGATGGAAAAATTTTCAAGATCTTCTCTGATATACTCCAGCAAATCCCACCTCTATCCGAAAAACGAGATCGGGTGCGAAACAAGTTCATGGATTTATGCGGACCAGTGCTGGGGGAGGAGAAAGCGCGACGTCTAGATGAAGCAGTCTGCAGTCTATATGAGGCAGACAACGTGAGACTTATTGTCGAAGAATTTCTTTCCTGATTGGATATAAGACGAGGTTCATTGAAGGTTCGTAAAGAAAGCTATGAAAAAATAGCTTCATGCAACGAGTTGGAGCGCAATTTTGGTTTAAACCGCAAGTGTCGACTTGGAACAAGTGCTTATTGCTCAAAGTAATGCGCCGTAGGAACAAGCAATACATGAATGCTATAAGTAGTAAATAGGTATTATGTAACAAATCATGGTGCTTGCATTTCTAAATTAAAAGGAGTTATATTTTATTTAATAGCAAGGGTAAAGGCACATTAACGGGGTCGAATTTAAACAAGGAGTAAGATCATGAAAGACATTAAACAAATACTTGCTGTTAACAGGATGACGAAATATTGCCCAAAAGCAATTTACTACGGAATTGTATTATCTCAAAAGCACGGTTTTGAACTTTCTGTGGTTCATATTATTGATACGTCTTGGTTTAAGGGATGGAATTTTCCAATGATGTCTATTGAGGAAGAATATAAGAAAGATCTGGAGAAGAAAAAGAAAAAAATTGATAATATTATCAGTAGAGAGAAAAGAAAGGGCATGATAATTAAAGAATTCACTGTACAGGGAGATCCGACAACTGAAATATTCAAAGTGATCAAAGAAGAAAAAATCGATATGCTTATCTTAGTAGCCCATCAGGAAAGTCGCTTGGAACATTTCTTTTTCGGCTACAGTAATGAAGAAATCATCGAAAAGATGCCCTGTTCGATTTTATTGGTTAAAAAAGATTTCGAACCCATGTCATATTAATGAGCACGGTCTTCCATTTCACAGCAGATGACTTTTTGATTTTTTTAAAGATATTAGATTTCGCGCACTGAATTGAATTTCGGAAAATCTTTTTGCTGGAAAGACATTCGCGGTATGATTCTAGAAGTACCCTTGACTATTTTCCCTTAAATTCAGGTTTACGTTTTTCAAAAAATGCTATTGTTCCTTCTTTGAAGTCTTCGCTATTGAAGGATTCTGATATGATCTCCTGGATTTTCGTTTGATCTTCATTCTCCAACTCATATTGATGGTAAAGCCTTGAAAAAATGAACTTATGTCCTTTCAACGAAAGGGGTGCATTGCCCGCAATCTCTTCGGCTAGGCGGTACGTGAATGAAATTATTTCTGACTTGGAGACAACGTAGTTGACCATCCCCATGTCCTTCGCTGTCATGATGTCATAGTATCTGCCCGTATAGAATACTTCCTTCGCTCGGGATAAGCCGATCACATTAATGAACCGTTGAAGGCCGGCCGGATGGTATACGAGGCCGAGTCGTGAAGGGGGGATGCCCATTTTGGAGCCGTCTGAAGCAATTCGCATATCACAAGCCATGGCCATTTCACAGCCGGCACCAAGCGCATATCCGTTGATCATCGCAATCACAGGGTAGGGATATGCTTCAATCGCACCGAAACAAACCTCCAGGGGATTATTCTCCCTGATCTCCTCCATGAGCTCTTTGGTCAACTCCTTCGGTATTTCACCTATATCGTAACCTGCCGAAAAGGCTTTTTCGCCCTCTCCGCGGATAATGACTGTTCTTATCTTGTCTTCTTTGGCCAAATCTTTGAGATGTTGAGCGATTTTCAGCAGCATCTCCGGCGTTAATGAATTTCTCTTCTCTGGTCTATTAAGTGCCAAAGTACATACGAAACCCGTTTTTTCCACAAGGATGGTGTCACCTGACATAGAGATCAACCTTTCTTTATGTATTCGTCAATAAGTTTATACTTGAGAATTTTTCCAGTAAGGGTCATGGGAATGGACTTGTCTGTCACAATAACTTCTTTGGGAAGTTTATATTTGGCCATTTTTTTCTGCCCGAATTCTAACAACTCTTCTATCGTAATCGTTTCTCCAGGACTAGGATTAATAATAGCGAGGCCCACTTCTCCCCATTTTTTATCCGGCTTGGGTATGATGGCTATGTTGGCGATCTTGGGATGATCAATCAGGATGTTCTCCACCTCTCTGGGGTATACATTTTCCCCCCCGCTGATATACATGTCTGATTTTCTGTCGACGACATAGAAGTATCCATCTTCATCAATCTTAGCCATGTCCCCAAAATGAAACCAGCCATGCGCATCAATTGCCTCTCTCGTTTGATCCGGCATGTTCAAGTACCCCAGCATGTTCATGGGGCCGCGGTAGCAGATTTCACCAATTTCACCCGATCCCCATTCAACCTCCTTACCACTATCATTGATGACTTTGACTTCACCATGGAAAAGCGGGAGCCCAATGGAGCCGGTCTTTTTGGCATCCAGTGCCCTGTTCTGTGTTAAAGAGATGATTGTGGATGTTTCCGTACAGCCGAATGCCTGACCGACTGCTGGCACCTTGAATTTCTCCTTTATTTTCTCCAATAGGGAAACGGGAGTTATCTGTCCGCCGACGGCTACAGAAGTTACAGAACTCACATCATATTTATCGAAATCGAGATCCTCAATTATGAGATGCAACATGGTCGGGACGCCACCGATCAAATTAATTTTATATTTTTCGATATCCTCTAGCGCCAATTTCGGATTGAAGTGCTTGTGGATCAAAATCGTTCCGCCCCTGTGCGTTACCGGCATTGTGGCGATGAACATCCCACCGGAATGGAACATGGGAAGGTTTAACAGATATTTTATGTCCTGACCTATTGCATCAAAGGATAATTCGTTATTGATTGCGTTCCAGAGGGTCTTGCGATGGGGTAGAATCGCTCCCTTTTGTGTTCCAGTGGTTCCGGAGGTAAACATGATGATCTGCGGGTCTTCTAAGGTCGGCGGGTCACTGATTTCGAGTTCACGGGTTGGGAATTCATTGATAAACGACTCATAATCGATATCACCACCTATTTCCGGTGTGCCGATGCAGACATATGTCTGAATAATTGCCATGGACGGAAGTTCTTTCAATTCCTTTACGACCGCAGAATGATCGGATCCGTAAAAGAGACACTTCACTTCGCACGCTTTGAGAAAATACTCCAATTCTCTGCTCACGAGGCGGAAATTCAGAGGGACTAAAATGATTCCCGTCTTTGCACATGCCCAATACAATTCAAGATATTGATTGCAGTTGAATGCCAGGATTGCTAGGCGATCTCCTTTTTGTAAGCCCAGAGAAATCAGGCCACGAGCGAGCTGATTGATTCTTTCGGCGTACCGCTTGTATGTCCACTCTCTCCCATCGAAGATAAGGGCAACCTTGTCCGGTGCATATTGGCTTCTCTTATCTACCCAATTGCCTATGCCTGGCTCTTTCATGCCGTGCTCCTTTCACCGTACACCCTGGAGCCCACCTTCTTATTAATGAATTCAACGATTTCTTCGAAACTTGAACTTTGGGTAAAAACACCGGCCACACCCCTGTCAATAAGCTTTGGTATATCCTCGTCAGGGATCACACCGCCCATCATTAGCAATATATCGTCAATTCCCTCCTCCTTCATTCTATTAAGTATCTTTTCAGCAATAGATATATGTGCGCCGGAGAGTATGCTTACACCGATGACATCCACATCCTCCTGAACGGCCGTATTGATTATCTGACTTACTGATCTTCGCAATCCTGTATAAATCACTTCCATTCCAGCGTTTCTCAAACGTGTGGAGAGGAGAATAGCGCCCTTGTCATGACCATCTAGGCCGACTTTCGCGATCAGTATTCTGATCTTCCTTTTCTGATTCATCGTACCTTTGACCTCCTCGCTATAATGCTTCACCAAAGACGTCTCTCAAAACCCCGCAGATCTCGCCAATGGAGACATATTCTTTTACTGCATCAACAAAAAATGGGATCAGATTCTCATTTTCATCCTCAGCCGCGTTTTTGATTTTATCCAGGCAAGTTTGTACCTTGGCATTGTTTCGCGCTTTCTTCAGTGCATGAAGATTGGCGATTTGCCTTTTCTCTGCATCTTCTTTCCTCTCTGTTTTATAAGGTGAGGTTCTTGAAATCATAATCTCGAGTTCGTCCGGATCCGCATATTTATTTACACCAACACTGACAATATCACCCAATTCTATCTTTCGCTGAAATTCTCCGGCGCTTCTCATGACTTCACCTTTCATCCATCCACTCTCAATCGCGTTTACTGCACCTCCCATCTCATCCACCCTGGATAAAATATCAAATATTTCTTTCTCATACTGGTTCGTCAGAGATTCCACATAATAGGAACCAGCTAAAGGGTCAAGCACGTCGCATAGATTACATTCTTCGATAATGATCCTGGTGGCATCGGCGGATAGCTGTGTTGCTTCCTTGCTGTGACCAAGGCCTAGCGGTTCATCAAAGGGTGGATGAACAAGGGGCGGTTCGCCAATAAGTGCTGAAAATGCTGCACCAAGAACTGCACGCACAAGGTTGTTGATCGGTCGCTGTTTTGTACAGGATGAAGCTCCAATCAACCCTCCACCCAATTCCTTGATTGCCCAATTAGAAGGGTTTTTTGATCGAAATCTGTCACGCATAATCTTCGCCCACACCCTTCGTGCAGCTCGTCTACTCGCCGCTTCTTTGAGCACCTCCATACCACCGCCGAAATTCAGAAAGCTCATCTTTCCGGCAAACTGATCAACATCGAGACCGGCTTTGATAGCCGTCTCAAAGTATGCTATGGCATTGGAAAAAGTAAAAGCAATTGTTTGAACCCTTGTGGCTCCCGCCTCCCTCATATGGTAACCACTGATACTGATCGTGTTCATATTGGGTAGAAACTTGGTGCAATAGGTGAAGGTGTCTCGAACCATTCTCATGGAAGGCTTGATGGGGAATATCTGTGTGCCTCTGGCTACAAATTCCTTGAGTATATCGTTCTGGGGTGTAGCTCTGAGTTTCTCAAGCGGGATGTTGCGTTTCTGGGCCATGGCGACATACATGGCGATAATGACATTGGCCGGTGCGTTAATTGTCCAGCTCGAAGAAATTCTGTCCAAGTCCATATCACCCGTAAATGCCTCATAAATGGTTTCAAAATCCTTTAATGTGTCCACAGCAACACCTACTTTCCCCACTTCCCCCTCGGCAAGCTCATGGTCGGAGTCGTAACCAATCTGGGTGGGAAGATCGAAGGCGATGTTGGGGCCTCCTCCTCTTGCTGGTGTTTTCCCTCTTTCTATATAGTAATCTCTCATGTCTTCAGCTGCGCCGTAGCCAGCATAGGCATAACTGTGTTTTGCAGCCTTTCCCGCTCCCAACGCCTTTCCACGGCCCCACATCACATTCAGTATCGGTATGGCGAATCTCCCGGCTGTGAAAGGATATTCCCCTGGGAATCCTACATTTTCTATAAAATTATGATTTTCTAGGTCAGCCGGCGAATAAACTTCAACAGGGCTTGTTTTAAGCCTAAGCTGCTCCATGTTTTTTCTGAGGGTACTATCCTCCCACTTCTTTTTCGCCTCCTTTATTTTCTGAATTTCTTCACTTATTGACGACATTGAATCCACCTCCCCATGAATTTCATAAACATGATGACAAATGTGTACGGGTTTTTTTATTTGCATTGGCTTACTCTGACCTGCCGCCGGACCATGTACCACATTCAGAGTTAGAGTTCTGCCATTTTTTTTGTCTTTCAGTATAGCCATGCCTCCGGTGCTGGGGGGCGATATTTCAATGAGCTGTGAGGCCTGAACATGTTGTATTCCAACCGCCATTCTTCAATCAGCACCTGAGCCTCCTTCAAGGTATAGAAGATCTCGCCGACTCTATACGGAGCTTTGCTACTAAATACTTATAACAAAACCTCTTATGAAACGCATGAACTATTAAAAATATTTTCCTGAGAAGTGGTGGATGCATGGAGTGTTTGCAAAAGAGACGATTTCAAACGAGCGATTTACAATGTTACTCTATGTGTATATGATCCAGATACGATTTGATGATTCGATCACCTAATCTTGCCGCCTCCTTCCACTCCCTGATTGCTTGCTTCCTGTCTCCAGAATTGTAATAGGCATCGCCAAGCCAGCGATGGCATAAGCTGTCGCTTGGATTTATTGCGATTGCCTGAGAGTATAATTTTATGGCGCCAGCATAATCGCCGCTGTTCACTTTATCCCTGCTGATTTCCGCACATCCTTTGGCCATGATTGCCTGCTTCTTCTGGGTTTGCTGGCGGGGCTTCTTGCTCGACGAATTTGAATTTGTTTCATCAGCCTTGTTTTCTGCAGCGGCTTTAATCTTAGTAACTCTCTTCTCTTTTTCTAGTTTTCTGTTCGCTGTTGCTTGTCCTTCCGCTGCCTTCCGTTCTGCGGCAGCATTACTATTTGAGATTCGCTTAAGAGGTGTTAATACTTGAGTTTGCTGAGCAGGTTCTTGAATCTCGGGAACCTGGATTGCTGGCGATGATGAAGGCATTGCTGTTTTTAAACTTTTAATTTCATTTTCTAAGAATACAACCTTCATTTTGTATAGTTCAATCTCAGCACGATAGGGTTTCAGTCGAAATTCATATATCGCAAAGGTCGTCACAGACCATGTTACACATGTACTAATTATGAGGTAAGTAGCAAACGTGCGAAATCTAATCATGCATGCTTCCAGTTAAAACTTAATGTTCTTGAGAATAGCATTAGAATGAACCTTCAGGGTATCGTTAGTGGCAAGAAGTTGATTTGACAGTTTTTGAATTCGATTGAAATAAAAAGGCAGAGTCGCGGCGGAACTGCCTTCAATATTTTTGGTAAATGATTTGTAGTACCTGTCATACCATATGCCTCAGCCATGATTCTCCGGGTCATACCATTTTACACCATGTCCCTTGCCTTAATATTTTGACATATAAGCTGACTATACCATCTATTTTGTACAAAATATACAGGCAGGCCACAAGCATTATGTTTAGAAAATGCTTGCTACAGCCTTGCTCGTGATCGGAACGTACCTGAATGTGGAGGTCCAATACCAACATGACCATCCGGACTTTGAGGCACGATTGGCGTTACGTAAATGATTTTTAGCTTTGTTATCACCTGAAATCTCTGATCTTTTTAAAATTTCACATTTTTGGGAATGTTTTTTCAATGCAATGTGGGTATACATTAAAGTAGTTGGACATCAGTCATGAATATTATTGTCTGCATCAAGCAAATCCCTAACACAGCCGAGGTAAAGATAAACCCTGAGACCGGCACCCTTATGCGCGAGGGAATTCCGGGTATCGTGAATCCCTTTGACGAGTTTGCTATAGAGGAAGCACTAACCTTGAGATCGAAATTCAAGGGTAAGGTGACAGTGATCACCATGGGGCCTCCCCAGGCAGTCAGCGCCCTGAGGGAGGCATTGGCTATGGGGGCCGATGAGGCTGTTCTACTTTCTGACCGTGCCTTTGCCGGTGCTGATACCTGGTCAACATCCTATACGCTGGCCGCAGCCATCAGCAAGGCAGGATCATTCGATATTATTCTCTGCGGAAAACAGGCCATTGATGGAGATACAGGTCAGGTTGGTCCCGGTATTGCCGTTCAACTCGGAATTACCCCACTGACGTATGTGAGCAAGATTCATAGCTTAGAATTTGAGCCTTCACCGGGAACGATCGTGGTGGAGCGAACACTTGATGAAGGCCGTGAGATTACCGAGGCCAGACTTCCTGTATTGATGACAGTGGTGAAGGATATCAACGTGCCGCGTCTGGCAACGATCGCTGATATCCACCGTGCCGTCAGAATAAAAATTCTGACATGGACCGCTGCAGATCTTCCCGGCATAGATTCACAGAAGCTCGGTTTGAACGGAAGCCCTACTCGGGTTGTCAAAATCGCCAGCCCACCGTTACGGGCGGTGAAGGTGGATATGATCAATGCCGATAGTGTTGACCTGGCTGCTTCCATACTTGTGGGCAAACTTTTTGACTCGAAGGTTCTCTGAGAAACACATATGGCTATCGTGTCGGTTGATAAGGAAAAGTGCACTGGTTGCGGTGCCTGTATTGATATATGTCCTTTTGGTGCTCCGAGCCTGGAAGGAGATACTGTTGTCGTCAATGACCAATGCACGGCCTGTGGGGCTTGTCTGGATGTCTGCCCGGTGAATGCACTCAGCTTGCCGGAATTGGAGCTGGCCGACACCAAGCCGGATCTGACGGATTATGAAGGCGTGTGGGTATGAATTGAGCAATTCAAGGGACAGGCCTGCAGTGTTTCTTGGGAAATGATGGGTCAGGGCCGAAAACTGGCAAATGAGCGGAGGACTTCCCTGACTGCCTGCGTGTTGGGGCAGGATGTCGGACATATCACCCGGGAGGCTATTGCCTATGGTGCGGACCGTGTTTTTTGGGCAGATGACCCCGTACTGGGTGCCTATCGTACGGGTCCCTATGCTCGCATACTGGTAGACCTTGTGCGTCGGTTTAAGCCCGAGATATTCCTTTTGGGTGCAAGCCTGCGAGGTCGGGACTTGGCCAGTTCGGTGGCTGCAGAACTTTATACCGGGCTTACAGCAGATTGCACCGGGCTTGAGATTGACGGGGAAAACGGGCTTTTACGCCAAACCCGCCCGGCTTTTGGTGGTAATGTCCTGGCAACGATCCTATGCTCCCGCTTTCGTCCCCAGATGTGCACCGTGAGGCACCGCGTATTTGAAATGCCGGTAGCGGATTCGAGTCACCACGGCAAGGTCATTGCCATTCGAGGCGAATTACCCGAGGAGCAAATAGCGACAAGAGTGCTTGACTTCGTGGTGGTGCATGGGGAGGTTAACCTGGCAGAAGCAAAAATTGTTGTCTCAGGGGGGCGAGGAACTGGCGGCCCAAAAGGATTTGATCTTATCAGGGAGTTGGCTAATGTGTTGGGTGGTGCCGTGGGTGCGTCGAGAACTGCAGTGGATGAAGGATGGATCTCCTACGATCACCAGATCGGCCAAACTGGCCGAACGGTGCGCCCTGACCTCTATATTGCCTGCGGTATTTCCGGGTCCATCCAGCATCTGGCTGGTATGAGTACATCAAGAGTTATTGTAGCCGTCAACAAGGATCCCGAGGCGCCTATTTTTAGGATGGCTGACTATGGAATTGCCGGGGATCTGTTTCAGATTGTTCCGGCACTGACCGCCCAGTTTAAAAAAAAGCTGAAGTCTTAATGCTTTCGGCTACCCGAGAAAGAGTAATAAGTGTGTTTGCATCACTGTATGCATCGCTGCTCCGTCGGTGTTGAGCATCGGGCCTGTCATGTCAACGGGTCGGTATCTGAGCAGTGCAAACGATTGAAGGGAATGTTACAGAACAAAGTTGTCAGTGCGAAATTTAAAGCGCTAAGAAGCCCTATTCGCGCTGACCGCCAAAATAGTTAAACGGCTTCTTGCAATGGAGAAACCCCTTAAGGGTCTATTAATACATTGTATGCTTAGGTGATGTATCGCTTGGATGGGTAGTTTTTTGATTTTCTCTAAGTTTGCTGATGCTCGGCGGATTGTCTAGGCTGGCCTTCTTTCTGGAACGTAAACGTGAGGCGTCTTTTCGTCATTCCAGTCTTGTGTAACATAGAGCCCGCAATAACAGCTTCCATACTGGGCAATATCTTCATCCCGGTAGGCACATGGACAGATGATATCTCTGTCCTGTTCGCGGGTTCCTGACGCTAGCCGGCAAGGACAGCTCATATACCCGTAGCGTTCACGATTCGTAATGAGCCCCCCAAGGATGCCCAGTACCTGCTTCCGGTCCTTATTGAAAAAAAATCCTTTTGGCTCTTGAGTTTTTTTTAAGTTTTCGTAAAGCTGTTCAGCCGTCATTCCAGTTCCAAGACCCCTCTCAAAGCTGACTCGTTAAAACCGATGATCACCTTCTCACCAACAAGAATTGTTGGGAAAGTGCATTTGGGGTTATATTTCCTGACCTCATCCATAATGATGGTTCGAGCATCACCTGTTAGAAGATCGACATCCGTAAAATTATACTGGATCCGATGCTGATCCATGAATCGTTTTGCGTTTTTGCAATGGCTACATGTGCTGAGGGTGTACATTCTGACCGTATATGACATGAGGCTTCTCCTTTCGATTTGTTTTCATAAGATATGCAGTCCCGTTTTTTAAGTCAAGTCCCCATCGAACTGAGAGCAAAATTCGGAAGATCCCGGCTCGAACTTCCTGCACACAGCGGGTCGCGTATCATAGATCAGGCAAGTGCAGAAATCGTAGTACCGGACCAGGAAAGAGCATCCGTTTATCGTATGGCCATCAATATTCGAAATCAGACGATCCCCGGCCCAGAATGCATGTTCAGAATCAATAAACCGTAGAATGTCATCCCTTTTTTCGTTTTTCCAGCGCTGCAGATCTTCTTCATGAACGTAGGTAAGAAAACTGTTTAAGCAGCATTGGCCGCACCTTATGCATGGAATAGTCATTGGAGTACCTGCTGATGGCCAGTGCATCATTTTGAGGAAAATCTACACCTTTTTAAGAATCAGATATTCATACAGGAAAAGATCCGATACAAAATGACGGAGCACTTCCTGGCCATTCGATAGAGGCACTGGTCCAGACAGTATTGCTGAGAGACGTTCAGAAAAACAGGGTTGAAGAATATCAGCAAGCGGCCCTCTTACCACACAGTAACCCAAAGTGCGCGCGATGTTCTCCAGGTAAGAAAACTTTACGGTATACTCTTCATGGCCTTTCAGAGAGATTCGCATAGGGGTACCCGGCGAGTCGACTTGGACAAGACGCCCGAATTCTGGCGGTACCCGTGCTTCGCAGCTGTGCTCAGTGATAATGACAAAGGGGATTCGAGCAAGACAGATCTTCTCTATGGCCAGCAGCGCTCCTAGATTGAATGAAAAGGATATGCTATCTGGTAGTCGCAAGGCATATGTATTGTGCAGTCTAGCGACCATATCAAGTGGTCCACTGGTTTTACCAGGAACTTCAGGTATTTGTTTCAAAGTTAGATCGTAAATAGTTGGAAAATCACCGATATTTTCATTCATTATGATTAAATCGATACCGCTGAAGACGGTACCATCCATATCAAGGAAATCTGTCTCTAGGAACTTTAGCTCAAACCGTTTAAGGATTTCACGCTGCATATTGAGAAGTAAAGGCGAAATATCCACCATAATGGCACGGCGCGATGGATTTCTGGTAAGAAAATCCTTCATAAGAAATCCATAACCGCCACCGACTTCCATGATTGCAGAAATTCGCTCCATGGGAAGGGTTTGTTCCAGAAACGAGTAAAGAAGATTGCCATATGAATCCTGGCATTTGAGAATGCTCCGGCAGACGCTGTTTCTCTGCTGCAGCGAGTTGCAGACCGTTAGCTCCCAGCCTAGGCTGGTAATTTCCTGCTGGTAGTATTTTTTTGTGGAATGTAAGCTATACTGCATAACCGTTGCTCTTACCTGCTCCATTGGGCATATCATTCGTCTATAAAAAAGCCTTGACAAAAGCAAGTTTCACAACTAAAAGCGCCTCTTTCCGATAAATTGCAAGGAAAGGATACTATAGGTACAATAATGGGTTCAGGATTATCGAAGGTCCGCAATATTGGCATCAGCGCCCATATTGACTCAGGGAAAACGACCCTGACGGAGCGGATCCTTTTTTACACGAAACGTATCCACGCCATTCACGAAGTTAAAGGCAAGGATGGGATCGGTGCTACCATGGATTCCATGGAGCTTGAGCGGGAAAGGGGCATCACGATTGCCTCCGCCGCAACATTCTGCGAATGGCGCGGATATGAAATCAACATTATTGATACGCCAGGTCATGTTGATTTCACAATTGAAGTAGAGCGGTCCTTGCGTGTGCTCGACGGCGCTATTCTTGTCCTGTGTGCGGTGGGGGGGGTGCAATCGCAGTCCGTAACGGTAGATCAGCAAATGAAAAGGTATGCGGTTCCCTGCATAGCTTTCGTCAACAAGCTTGACCGCAGCGGAGCCAATCCCGATCGGGTAGTGGAACAACTCCGGTCAAAGCTGGCCCATAATGCCGTGGCCTTGCAGATTCCTATCGGCCTAGAAGGCAATTTTACCGGTGTTGTAGATATAGTTTCCATGAAGGCCTTCTATTTTGAAGGTCCGCATGGAGAGTCTGTACGTGAAGATGTCATCCCGGGAGCCTTGTTTTCCGATGTTGTGAAGGCAAGAGAAATCCTGATCGATAAAGCCTCCATGTTCTCCGACGAGTTGATGGAGGCGGTCCTTGAAGGAAGGGAAATTCCAGAGGCAATGATTCTATCTGCCCTGAGACGCGGGACCATGGCGCGGCAAATCACGCCCGTGTTCATGGGATCAGCTTATAAAAATAAAGGAATTCAGCTTCTATTAGACGGTGTTACAGCCCTGCTCCCCTCTCCAGACGAAGTGGTCGGTGAGGCATTGGATCTCGACCATGATGAAAGGGCCGTACCGCTGTTCTGTGATCCTCAAAAACCCGTCGTTGCCCTGGCTTTCAAGCTAGAGGAAGGCCCTTACGGGCAACTCACATATATTCGCGTCTATCAGGGGACTCTGGCCAAGGGCGTTACCATTGTCAACAGCAGGACAGGCAGAAAGGTTAAAGTCGGGCGAGTCATTCGCATGCATGCAGATCAGATGGAGGATATAGAAGCGATTCCCGCGGGATATATTGCCGCCCTTTTTGGGATTGAGTGCGCATCAGGAGATACTTTTGTTGCACCGGGGCTGAATTTTGCCATGACCTCCATCCATGTGCCCACGCCGGTTATCTCGCTGGCCATAAACCCTCAGGACAGCAAGTCCCAAGTAAACATGGGCAAGGCTTTGAATCGCTTCACCAAAGAGGATCCGACGTTTCGAGCCCATGTTGATGAGGAAACCAACGAGACGATCATTGAAGGAATGGGGGAGCTGCATCTTGAGGTATATATTGAGCGTATGCGGCGCGAATACGGGGCTGAGGTGTCGGTCGGCCAACCGCGGGTGGCATACCGGGAAACGATTACCAGGCGTGCGGATTTCAATTACATCCATAAAAAACAAACAGGAGGGGCCGGACAATACGGGCGTGTGGCGGGATACATGGAACCATATGAGGACGGGGACTTCCTTTTTATTGATGAGGTAAAGGGGGGGGCCATTCCGACGCAATATATTGCCGCATGTGAAAAGGGTTTCCGGAGTTGCCTTGCAAAGGGCCCCAAGCTGGAATTTCCGATTACCGGCATCCGGATAGTGATCAATGACGGTTCATCACATGCGATAGACTCCTCGGACATCGCCTTTCAAGCCGCGTCACGTGGTGCTTTTCTTGAAGGGTATGCCAAAGCACGGCCCGTTATCCAGGAACCGATCATGAAAGTGGCCGTTGAAACCCCGACAGAGTTTCAGGGGGGTGTGATGGGTCTCCTCAATCAGAGGAGGGGCATGATTATCGGCGCGCAGGATGAGGGCATCCAATCCGTGATTGAGGCGGAGGTTCCGCTTGCCGAAATGTTCGGTTTTTCTACCGTCTTAAGATCGGCAACTCAGGGAAAAGCCCAATTCACCATGGAGTTCAGTCATTATCGTCAAGTACCTGCTTCAATTGCAGAGAAGATAGCTGGAGAGGCAGCCAACCGAAAAAGGAGCGCCGCCTGATTCAATGCGGTGAGGATATTGTGAGCCGCACCGACCAGATCATATATCTCAAACAAATCATGGAGAACATGATGAAAGAAAAAATGCTTAGAAATCATCCCTTTAAGCAAATAAACCTCGATCAAGCACTTCCCGAGGGGGGCTGCGGGGGAATTTTGGCCAGGGCAGGTGTCGGTAAAACGGCGATGCTTGTTCAGTTGGCATTGTATTCCATGCTTCAGGGAAAGGACGTTCTCCATGTAAGCCTGCATGACCCCGTGCAAAAAGTTTCACTCTGGTATAGGGAAAGATTTCTGGCGCTAACCGCTATAGACCATGGAAATGTCCTGAAAGATCTTTGGGAAGAAATTCAGGGACATCGTTTCATTATGACATTTCAAGTGGGGCGCTTCAGTATTCCCGTTTTCAAAGAGCGACTGACAGACCTGACCGCACAGGGAATATTCCACCCGAAACTAATCCTGATAGATGGATATCGCTTTGAAGAAGGGGCCAGGGAGGCTCTATTGGCGCTTAAGTGTCTATCAAAGGCGCAGGGGGCTTCTCTGTGGTTTACCGTTCATATCCATAGAGATGTTCCCGTTAATCATCAGGGCATCCCAGAGAATCTAAGGGAAATTCTCGATTTATTCGATAAAATTCTGATGCTTGAAATGGCTGGTCCCGATTTACATGTCCGGATGCTTGGGTATGCTGCAAAACACGGCATTGTCCGTTCCATGACTCTCGATCCTTCTACGCTTTTGCTGACAGAGAACGGAAACGACCTGCCTACCGATAGGCGCACTAAATGTGATCGCGATAGCCAATGCATGGGGGACAGTCTGGATTAAGTTTTTCGAAAGAGATTTTCGAGTTTGTTCCTTGGATCGTCACCGCCGGAACCCTTGGAAGGCGTAGTCGGTGCCGCAGAAAAGTAGTCGCAAAAATTGCTGCGGTCTTTTTCAAGCACCCGTTCTGCCTGAGGTTCACGACACTGATTGTAAGCACCTAGTTCAAAGAAGCGGCAGTTGAAGCAGCATCGCATATCGGCGCCGCAAGCAGGACATGAATCCCTGCGACTCACCATATTTCCCTCACGAATCTCGCCTTGACAGCGATGGCAGCGCATTTTCCATATCTCTTTCCATATGTGGATTGGTCCGGACCCACTGCTTTTCTACCAGTTATTATGCTCCTGTCAAGCAACGATTAAAGGAATAGTTTTTAGGGGCGTTTTTGCATCCGAGTCGTTTTCCATTGATATTTTGGGGCCGGGTTGTATATTTTGCTTTTGGGTTGTATATGATTAAAGATATCTTGGTTTGGTGAAAATCGAAGCATGTCCGAACCGTCATATATGAGCCTAATGAAGCGAGGAGAGCTTCAGGAGAGGATTGAGAAAGCCCAGCGGATGCTGCGGAATTGCGAGCTTTGTCCGCGCAAATGCCGTGTAAACCGGCTATCAGGTGAAACTGGGTTCTGCAAAACCGGTGTCCGCGCACGGGTGGCGAGCTTTCATGCGCACTTCGGTGAAGAGCCGCCCCTGGTTGGCAAGCACGGATCAGGGACCATATTCTTCAGTTTCTGCAATCTGTTATGCTCTTTCTGCCAGAACTTTGAACTGAGCCATAGGAGCAATGGGGAAGAAGTTTATCCGGATGAACTCGCCGGGATCATGATCCGTCTTCAGGATCAGGGATGCCACAATATAAATTTTGTCACACCGACACATGTAGTCCCTCAAATTCTCTCGGCGATTATGCCTGCGATAGATGCGGGTTTAAATATACCCCTCGTGTACAATTGCGGGGGTTACGAATCTGTGCGGACGCTCCACATGCTGGAGGGGATAACCGATATTTACATGCCGGATTTCAAGTTTTGGGATGACCGCTGGGCATGGCATTGTTGTGGTGTGACAGATTATCAAACAACGGCAAGATCCGCTCTCATGGAGATGCACAGGCAAGTTGGTGACCTTGAGGTTGATGAGTCGGGAGTGGCGGTGAGAGGATTGCTGGTGAGGCATCTTGTGATGCCCAATGGATTGGCTGGAACGGAAGGGGTGGTTCGCTTCATTAGCGAGGACATATCGGCAAACACTTACGTCAATATCATGGATCAATACCGGCCTTGCGGTTATGCCGTACAGGACGCCATGATTAATCGTCGGATCACTGCGCGTGAATGGAAGGATGCCTTGACATGTGCAAGCAGGGCGGGCCTAAAGCGCGTAGAGGCTCTGCTATAAAAAACCCCCCGGGGATCCATGGATCAGCGAGGGGAAACGAGATCCGCCTGAGCCGTCTCGTCTACATGCTGGAGTCACGTTTACAAAAATTCGGTCTTCAAACGGGTGTCATGCACCAATAAGACCCTTTAGTTCTGTTTGTGTTCGATTCCAGCAACGCAACTCATTACGAGCAAGGCAGACCCCTCGTTTGTTGCACTATACGTCCGTTTCGGGAGCCTTGTCAAGGCAGAAATTGCGAGAGGAGACCATGGAGGGAAAGGGAAACAGCATTGAAGGTGACAGAGGTATGAAGGTCTTTATGGGCAACCGATTGGAGGTCCTTGTCGATAGGCTGTGCGCTCATCTTTCCCAACCACTTTCTTCTCCACTGCTGCCGGAAATTATTGTTGTTCAGAGCCGTGGTATGGATCGATGGCTGTCCATGGAAATCGCCGTAAGACAGGGTATTTGCACCAACATTCGGTTTCCTTTTCCCAAGAACTTTATTGCCGAGATATTCAAGCGCATCATTCCAGACTACCAGGAACCGGCCGTTTTTCAGACAGAGGTGATGCCATGGATGATTATGAAACTTTTGCCAGGATTTCTGGATGATCAGGATTTTGAGGAAATTAAACGGTATCTAGCCATGCCGGACGGAAGACATGGTTCTTCTCGGTCGGATGCAGACCATAACGTACATGCTTACAGTCTGAAGCTTTACCAATTATCATCTCGCATAGCCGGGGTATTTGATCGTTATATGATTCATAGGCCGCAAATGATTGATCTCTGGGACGAAGGTGGTATCGGCACGCCGGAGGAAATCTGGCAGGCCCGGCTTTGGAAAGCCATATCGGAGGCAGGCCATGGTAAACATCTGTCGAACTGCTATCGTGAGCTCTGTCAGAAGCTGCAGGAGGTATCAGCGCGGCCAGGCAGCCTTCCAGAGCGCTTATCGCTTTTTTGCACGTCATATATGCCAGCTTTTTATGTAAGAATTTTCCATGAGCTTGCGCGGTATATTCCCGTATATTTTTTTCTGTTGAACCCATCCCGCGAATACTGGGGAGACATACGATCGGAAAGGGAGACAGGAAAGGCGCTCAGAAAAATAAGAGGTGAGACGGGACAGATCTCTCTCACGGATAAGGATCTTTACTTTGAGGAAGGCAATCCCCTACTGGCATCTATGGGAGCTACGGGCAGGGCGTTTGTCCATTATGTGATCGGCATTCAAAACGAGGTAGAGGAATGCTTTGAAAATCCCGGCAGACAAACGCTACTAAATTCTATCCAGTCGAATATCCTCACACTTTCCGGTAAGCCTTCGAACGGTGGAGCACGTGCACCACTGGCCCCCATGGATCGCTCCATTGAAATCCACATCTGCCATAGCCCGATGCGTGAGGTAGAGGTGCTGCATCAGAAAATTCTATCCTTGCTTGAGGAGGATTTGACCCTCCTTCCCAGGGACATCCTTGTCATGACTCCCGACGTGGAAACCTATGCACCGTTCATTCAGTCCGTCTTCAATCCTTTTTCGAAGACCGATGGTGCAATGGATGGGACACATGCCATTCCATACAGTATTTCCGATCAAGGCATATCCCTGGAATATCCTTCGGTGCGCGCTCTCTTTTCAATCATGGATCTTAGAGGGAGCCGCTTAAGTGCGTCTGAAGTCCTTTCTGTCATAGAACTGGACCCGGTAAGAAGGAGGTTCGGACTTTCCGAAGAGGATCTGGATTTGGTGCGTCACTGGATCAGTGAGACGCGTATCTGTTGGGGTTTCGATGCAGGTCATCGAGAGGCGCTCTCGCTTCCGGCAATGGAAGAGAATACATGGACCAAGGGATTTGAAAGGCTGCTGATGGGATTCGCCCTGCCTGGGCATGGTGAAAGGATGTTTGAAGGTATCCTGCCCTACGATGACATCGAAAGCGGTGAAGCCCTGATCCTGGGAAGGTTCATGACTTTCATGGACCGCCTCTATGAGGCTGTTTCAAACCTGTCATATGCAGGGAACGTCGATGATTGGGTGGACAGGCTAATGGCACTTTGCAGGACCTTTATCTTTGATGAAGACTATGGAGATATGGAAACGGTCGAGCAGGATCATGTTATCATGGATGCACTCAAACAAATGCGTGACATAGCCATTTCTCTGCAGTTTGATGTACCATTAGATCTGGATGTTGTCAGATCGTTTTTGTCAAATAATTTCCGATCTAAGTTTGCAGACTCCGGCTTTATGACGGGAGGCGTTACCTTTTGCACGCTCCTGCCCATGCGAAGCGTTCCGTTCAGAGTTGTGTACCTTATGGGGATGAACGATTCGGCTTATCCCAGGCAAGATAGGCCGTGCAGTTTTGACCTTTTGGCTCAACATCCCCGCTCTGGTGATCCATCGCAGAGGGAAGAAGATAGGTACCTGTTCCTTGAAGCGCTCCTTTCAGCCCGGGACCGCTTCATTATTTCATATATTGGCCGTAGCATTGATGACAACCACATCATCCCGCCATCAGTTCTCGTTTCAGAGCTCCTGGATTATTTGGATAGCGCTTATACCTGCAATTTAAATCAAAAGGCCTCGGAACAGATAACAACCATCCATCATCTCCAGGCATTTCATCCTGATTACTTCCGGCCGGTGGGAAAATGGTTCAGCTATGATGCCGACAATTGTCTGGCGGCGCAGTGCTTGCAGGGGCCGTGTTGCGCCCCGCAATCTTTCCTTGCAGACATGCTGGAGGACCCACCTGAAGAATTTCGAACCGTCGACCTCGCAGAGCTGAGGATGTTTTTCCACAACCCTGTCCGGTATTTGCTAAAAAAACGCTTGCGCATCAATCTTGATGAGAAGCCAATCTTGCCTGATGATGAAGTGTTTGTTATGGAAGGACTGACACGGTACATGGCAAATCAGTCCCTAGTGCAGGAGATTTCCAGAAGTCGGGTACCCGGGCAAACCTTTGCCGTTTTGAAGGCATCGGGACGCCTCCCGCATGGTACAGTGGGTGAGACAGCCTACCGAGACCTTTACAGGGAGGCAAAGGAATTCGTTGATGTCTTGTCAACCCATCGAACAGGTAAACCCCTTGACCCATTCCATTTCAGGTTGCCCGTCGGGCCGTTCACGCTAACAGGTTTTTTGGATGGCTTATACACCACCAGTATGATCACGTACCGATATGCATTACTTAATGCCAGAGATCATCTCGACCTATGGCTCGCCCATCTGGCTGCAAGCGTGGTGCACCGTCAGGGCTATCCCGTGGAGAGCCTCTTGATCGGAAAGGATAAATCATGGCGGATACGGCCTGTGGATCAGCCTGATTCCATACTTGGAGAATTATTATCCATCTACTGGTCGGGTATGAAGAAAGACGTTCATTTCTTTTCTCAGAGTGCCTGGGTATATGTGGAGCTACTCAGAAAAAAAACTCCGGCACAGCAAGCTCTCAACAGGGCTGCCTGGAACTGGATTGGGTATAAAAATCTAAAAGGAGAATGTAATGACAGATATTATACCCTATGTTACAGCGGTGACAACCCCCTGGACAGCACCTTTGAAGATCTAGCACGCCGTATTCTGGAGCCGCTGTTAAACCATGAGGAAGCAGTCTGACATGGAAAATTTCGATATCCTCAACTGCCCGTTGGAGGGATCCCATCTCATTGAGGCATCGGCGGGAACCGGTAAAACCTTTGCGGTCACAGGCTTGTTTGTCAGACTTGTCGTCGAAAGATATCTTCCTGTCAGAAAGATCCTTGCAGTGACATACACGGTTGCGGCGACGGAGGAGTTGAGAGCTAGGATCCGGAGCAAGCTCCAGGAAGCACAGGCGATCATTAGGGGTAATATGACGGATGACAACTTTCTCTGCAGCTTGATTAGTCGTCTAAGCAGAGAGGGACGAAATCTTGCCGGAGAGTCAGTGCGTGCCGCTCTCCGTGACTTTGACGAGGCGTCAATCTTTACTATCCATGGATTTTGTAAGCGGATGCTTCAGGAGCACTCCTTTGAAAGCGGTAGTCTCTTTAATACGGAACTCGTGACAGATGAGCGCTCTCTTCGAGAGCAGGTCGCCTCAGACTTTTGGAGGAAAAGCTTTTATCATGCATATCCGGAGCTGGTAGAAGAAGTGCTCCGGCAGACCAGAGGCCCGGCCGATTTTTTGAAACTTTTAGGGAGATCTGCAAACCGCCCGGATATTCATGTACTGCCTGAAATACAAGGGGTAGATCCATCCGCCATCAGACGACTTGCAGACGAAGTCAGGATGGGAATTGCCACGATATGCGAGGCCTGGACAACGGCTAGGAATGAGGTAGTAGCGATACTTTCTGCGCCATACATGGACCAGAGGATTTACGGTAAGAAGTCAGCGGGCTACATAGATGCAATGGAGCAGTTTACCGCGCAACCGGGGAATACAAATGGTGTAACACAGGTGCTGGAGAAGTTTACGCAGCGCCGGATCAGCGCTTCTGTTAAAAGATCGGGAAAACCATCAGGAGCTACTTTGGAACATTCATTTTTTGCTCTCTGCGACATGGTCTATGAAAAGGCATCAGCGCTGGAGGGTCTGTTAAGACAAGCCGTTATATTTCTCAAGGCGGAGTTTATTTGCATATACCGCTCCGAAATGACATCGCTGAAGCTCAAAAAGAATATCCTTTTTTTTGATGACCTTCTCATCCGGCTGCGCGATGCTCTCCGAAGCCAGGGTGGCGAGCGCCTTGCGCGCAGGATTGGGCTCATGTACCCGGCAGCTCTTATCGATGAATTTCAGGATACTGACCCCATTCAATATGACATCTTCCGGCAAATCTTTGGCTCCGCCGCAGAAGGCTCCACATCGCTCATCTACATGATAGGAGATCCGAAACAGGCCATCTACAGCTTCCGTGGCGCTGATGTTTTTTCATATCTGGAAGCCGCAGGCAGGGCGGATCGGCGATTTTCAATGCAGGAGAACTGGCGGTGCAGTCCCGAACTTCTTGAAGCGATCAATACGATTTTTGGCACGCCGGACAATACATTCGCCTTCGAGGCGATACAATACAGGCCGATCCGATCCATGAGGCAGTCAAGGGAGGGCCTCTTCTTTGATGGCAATATTGATCCTCCGCTTCATTTATGGTTTGTACCGTCCGACAAAGATCCGGATGCCGGGGGAAAACCGGCCGCAAAAGGACGGGTGCGAGGACTCATCATCCGCAGTGTCGCAGCTGAAATAGGACGTCTGCTCCACCTGGGCAGATCGGGACAGGCACTGATCGGCGACAGGCCTATCGGGGAAGAGGATATTGCCGTACTTGTGCGAAAAAATGATGAAGCGATGAAATTCCGCGACGTACTCACAGAATTGGGCATTCCAGCCGTTCTTCAGGTTAGGGAAAATATTTTTGATACAAATGAGGCATTCCATATGGAAAGAATGCTGATGGCCTGTGCGTATCCACGCCATGAAGACCTCATTCGAACGGTTCTTGCCCAACCTTTCTTCAGCATGACAGGCCATTCCATTGATGCTCTTGGCAGCAATCAGGATGATTGGGAGCGATATCAAGATGCATTTCAGGCATATCATCAGGTTTGGATGAGCCGGGGATTCATGTGCATGTTTCGCTTTCTTCTCCAGAACCAGAATATCCGGTCCCACTTGCTGCGATTTATTGACGGGGAAAGGCGGCTGACTAATGTTCTTCATCTTGCGGAGCTTATCCACGAGGCGGAAACGAGCCGTAAATTCTCCATGACGGGGTTGATAAAGTGGTTGGCTGAACAACGCAACCCCAAAGCACCGCGCTTGGAAGAGCAGGAAATTCGCCTGGAAAGGGATGCGAAGGCCGTGCGGATTGTGACCATTCATAAAAGCAAAGGCCTTGAATATCCTATTGTTTTTTGCCCATTTGCCTGGGAGGACTCGATGTCAATGACCCGGGACCTCATCTACCATGATGAACAGGGGCGCATCACCTGGGATTTGGCCGGAGACGATTCAGCCCATGCAAAACTTGCAGGTAAAGAGCTACTATCCGAGAATGTCCGCCTGCTCTATGTTGCCCTCTCAAGGGCTAAGCACCGGTGTTATCTTGTGTGGGGGCGATTCAACCAAGCCGGTACTTCGGCACCGGCATACCTGTTCCATCGCATGCATGGAGAAATGGTAGACGACTTTCTTATGTCTGGCAAGGACAGGCTCGCCAGCAAGAGCAATGAGGAAATGTTAGCAGACTTGCAATCTTTTGCGAATGCATCGAAAGGCACCATAGCCCTTCAGGTGATGCCTGATGTAAGTCCGGAAAGGTATCGCTTCGTCAGGACTGAGACGGCAGGCTTGACATGTCGCCCATTCACTGCGCAGATTGATCGAGGCTGGAAAATTGCAAGCTTCACTTACCTCCTATCGCGAGAGGAGCGTCAAACTGAGACCCCGGACTGGGATGCCATCGGGGAAGAAGGCACTACATGGTCTTCACTTGAAGAGCGCGAAGTCGCTGTAAAAGATTCCGGTGGCATTGTTGAGTTTCCCAGAGGGGCGCGTGCGGGTTTGTTTTTTCATGATCTGCTTGAGCATATTGATTTCAGAGAGACGGACAGGAGCGCACTGGCTGCGACGGTTAATGAGAAACTTGGCATACATGGATATGCACAAACCTGGCGGGAGCCTATACTTGAGATGCTAGCAAACATTACGCAGGTTCAACTCGGCGAGGGCGATCTTAGGCTTTCAAAAATATCCACCGCAAAATCCTTACGCGAACTTTCTTTTTATTATCCCATCAGGGAAATCCATTCTGATGTTCTTCGTGAGATCCTCATGGATGCAGGAGGCAATGCAGGGATCCCTGAAGCTATCGAGAAGCTTCACTTCAGCCCTGTGCGTGGATTCATGAGGGGATTCCTGGATCTCGTCTTCCGGTGGAATGGGAAATACTACCTCGTCGACTGGAAATCAAATTATCTGGGCGAAAGGATATTCGACTACGATCAGAAGGCTATCGCAAAAGCTATGGCGAGGTCTTTCTATCACCTTCAGTACCATATATATATCGTTGCCCTGGATCGATATCTGACTTGTAGGTGTCCGGGCTATGACTATGAACATCATTTCGGTGGTGTATACTACCTGTTTCTCAGGGGGATCGATTCCAGGAAGGGGCTGACTTATGGGATATACTGGGACCGTCCATCCGTATCCCGTATGAAAGCCTTGAGAAAAGCACTGCTTCTTGAATAGGGTATTTCGAATCGATGAAGCTTCAGGTCGAAATCCAGGATATTGACAGGCAATTTGGCCAATTTATGGAACGTCTGTGCAGGGGGAAGTCATCCTGCATCGGACGGATCGCTTCACTGGTCAGTGCGTTTGCTAGGCATGGGCGTGTATGTCTGGCGCTCCCATCCGTCGCCAGCCAAACCATTTCATTCGATAATGGGGCCGGAGAGATAAGCATCCCGAGTTTGGAGGTTCTGACCAAGGATCTCCGGGAAGCGCCTGTCGTCGGCGGGAGTGGAGAATTCAAGCCGTTGATCCTTGATAAGGAGGATCGGCTGTACCTTTACCGGTACTGGGAATACGAACAGGACCTCATCAGCTTTTTTCGCCGCAGAATTGATCAGCATTCCCCTGATGGATTGATAAACAATGAACAGGCCACAGGAAGGATCGCATTGATGCTCAACCGCCTGTTCGGGGAAAATGGCAGCGAAATTAACTGGCAGAAATTTGCGGCTGCGCTCTGCTGTCACAGAACTTTATGCATTCTAACCGGAAGTCCCGGCACGGGCAAGACGACGGCAGTCGGCGCAATTCTAGCCGTGCTCGAAGCTACCGCCCGAGACCCACTTAGGATCGCCTTGACAGCACCGACCGGCAAAGCGGCCGCACGCCTTGGTGAAGCGATCGCCAGATCTAAAAAACAACTGGATTATCCGGATGATATCAAGGCCAGGATTCCAGAGTATGCTACAACAATCCACCGGCTTTTGGAAAGTAGGCCTTTTTCGCCTTATTTTCGACATGACAAAACACATCTGCTCCCGGTGGATGTTTTGGTGATAGATGAAGCGTCTATGGTAGATCTGCCACTCATGGCGAAGCTTTCTCATGCCCTACCCGAAACGGCGCGGCTGATCCTGGTTGGAGACCGCAACCAACTCGCATCTGTGGAAGCGGGGACCGTCTACGGAGACCTTTGCGGAGACTTTGCCTTTCCTCCATTCACGAGTGAATTTCTCAGTCGAATGTCCGATTATGTCGGCCGCGAAATTCTATCATTGCCGACCATATCAGAAAAAGCAGGAATCCATGATTGTATCGTGGAACTTCGCAGGAATTACCGGTTTCCTGCAGATGGATTGATTGGGCGGATGAGCACAGCGGTGCAAAAGGGTGACGCTGGATCATTGATGCATGTCCTTCAAGAGAGTTCGAATGGGCATATTCAATGGACGAACATACCGGAAACTCATAAGCTTAAAGAAGCTCTCAGGAAAACGGTGATTCCCGAATACGGGGCCTATCTCAAATTGGTACATGATCAGGCAGATTCCCAGAAGATATTTTCTCAGTTTGAAAACTTCAGAATCCTCTGTGCGGTCCGCATGGGTTATTTTGGAGTAGAAAACATCAACAGGCTTGTCGAACAGATACTCTATGAGGATGGATTGATATCAAGGATGGGAGGGATATATCCCGGCCTTCCCCTGATTGTGCTCCGCAATGACTATCAGCTCCGCCTTTATAACGGTGATGTAGGCATTATTCTGCGGGAAGGGGAGCGGCTCGTGGCATGTGTTGAAGATGAAAACGGTGATATCAGGCGTTTTTCGCCCTCTCGTCTACCTGAATATGAAAAAGTCTTTGCGATGACGGTTCACAAGAGCCAGGGATCCGAATTTCAAAAGGTTCTGTTTATGATGCCCAAGCAGGACAGTCCACTGCTGACGCGTGAGTTGATTTACACGGCTGTGACACGAGCGAAGAAAGGGTTGATGATATGGTCAGATGAACCTGTCCTCGGAGTGGCCGTAACGCGGGTCATCACGAGGTATTCCGGTCTGCGCGATGGCCTCAGGGCTTCAAGCTAAAATAGTCAGCCAAGATCATCTCGTGATCAAAAACAAGGGGTAGGGGAAGCGCAGCCTGCGTGAAAAGGCCGATTTCGTCCGCATCGTCCGCCGCGGTCGGTTGTCCTGAGGCTCGCGCGATAAAGACCGTAGAGATGCTATGTTGACGAGGATCCCTGTCCGGCCTTGAGTAGGTATGAATCTGCTGAACCAATTCTATGTCCAGACCCGTTTCTTCTTTTGCTTCACGGACGGCCGCTTCCTCCAGCGATTCCCCATAATCCACAAATCCGCCGGGGAGAGCCCAGCCGAGAGGCGGATTTTTCCTTTTGATCAAAACGATTCCACCATGCTCCATTTCAATGATGATGTCTACCGTAGGCACAGGGCTGCGATAATCTTCCATCTTGTATCCGCAGCGAGCGCATTTCTTGAATGTTTTCATCAGCCAGCAGTCCTTTCGGGCAGGATTGGGGAGATTTGAATAGAACGAAGGATTAGGCTTGTCAAGGAGCAAACCATTGCTGGATGGATATGACTTGACAATTGATAGGGCATACATTAGTTTTAGCGACCGATTTTCAGGCTCATGAAGAGAAAATAGGACGTTTTCGGCAGGAGGATGCGATCATGATTGGTGTGCTGGTCACAACCCATGGCAACTTGGGTGTTGAGATGATAAAAGCGGCAGAGCTGATAAAGGGGAAAATCAGTGGTGTGTTGCATGTTCCCATTGATCAGTCTCAAAGTGTAGATGAGCTGAACAAGGAAATCGGTTCGGCAATCAAAAAACTTGACAGCGGCCAAGGCGTGCTGATTCTCACGGACCTTTTTGGTGGGACACCCTCCAATATCTCCCTATCATTCATGAAGGAGGGCAAAGTGGAAGTGGTCACAGGTGTTAACCTCCCCATGCTTCTTAAGATTTCCGACGTACGCGAGAAGATGAATCTGAAGGAATTTGCTCAATTCATCGCACAATACGGGCAAAAAAATATTTCCCTTGCCAGCGAGATTCTCAATAGGAAAGTGACCTAATACGCATCAAACAGAATATGAATATTGTTCTCATTCGGGTAGATAACAGGCTTGTACACGGGCAGATCATCGAGGCATGGATCCCGTACATGGAAGCAACCCGAATCATCATAGCGGATGATGGCGTGGCAACGGATTTCTTTCGTGAATCGGTCATTCGAATGGCCGTTCCCCGGGATATTGATCTGGTTGTTGTCGGTCTGGAGGAACTGTCAAATAAATACAACTTGGAGCAGAGGCGGGGAAGAAAAACAATTGTCATTTTTCAAGATATTTTGTCCGCCTGGAAGGCATATCATTATGGATTTAAATTCAAACACATCAATCTTGGAAATGTCTATGCCGAGCGTTGCCAGCAGCGCTGCACGCCATCTGTGCTTCTAGGCGAAGATGATATAAAACATTTGGCAGATTTGCTCCGTGAGGGAGTTTTTGTGGATGTTCGCAGGGTCCCGGGAGAAAAGGCTATTAGCATACGTGATTTCATAACGCTGACATAGTTATAAATTATGCGCCCATAGAATCATAGAATCTGGTTCAATAAACAGGTTGCCATATGCTATATGACGTTTCCTTGGTTGCATTGATCGGCTCAATTCTCTGTTTGGATCGTTTTCTATTTCAGGTCATGATATCCCGTCCTATTGTTGTAGCGCCGATCATTGGCTTCCTGATGGGCGATTTTTATACTGGCCTGATTGTTGGAACGTTTCTAGAACTATTCTGGGCGGATTGCCTTCCTGTTGGTGCATATATACCTCCAAACGAATCCATTGCTGCTGTAATTATGACGGCCACTGCCGTTCTCACGGGTAGGACATTTCATGCAAACCAGCAAGAGTTGATCGCCGCATCAGCATTGCTCACGATGCCGGTCGGCATTCTGGGTCAGCGAGTGGACACGCTGCTCATGAGATCGAATGACAGATTATCTCAGAAAGCACTGGAAGTTGCAAAGACAGGAAGTGATTCTTGGATCCGCAAAGGCCATGTCTATAGTATTTTTAAAGCACTGTTCGCGTATTTCCTAATGATTATTCTAGGAACGCTTATAGGTATGACGGTACTTACGTGCTTGGTTCCATACTTTCAGGCGCCAGTGTGGAAAGCCCTGCAGATCATTTATTATATTCTTCCGGTGATTGGCATAGCGGTAGCTCTTCGTGCAATACATGTCAGGGGTGGAATTCCGGTATTCAGTGCGATATTTCTTGGAATCTTGATTATCGCTCAATGGCTTCGCGGATGAGGGGCTATGAAAGAAATATTACTCATCAGAAGGCCACAGGTAGACGATATTGATGGTATGCTGAAAATCGAGGGGTCAGTTTTTCATGAGCCATGGACAAAGAGTATGCTGCTTCACGAGATGTTCTCGCCACTATCGAAGGGTTGGGTGGCTGAATGCAGCAATGCTCTCAGTAGGTCTTCTTTGGTGGGATATGTTTTTTTTTGGATGGTCGCCGGAGAGGTTCATTTGACACGGTTGGCAGTGGATAGTTCATGGCACGGACTAGGTATAGGATCGCAACTGCTCCGGGCGATGCTCAACTCGGGGATTTTAGAAAATGCACAGCAGGCGATTCTGGAAGTTCGCTCTTCAAATGCCGTGGCGAGAAAGCTTTATGAAAAATGCGGTTTTATTCAAATAGGCGTCAGGCCGCGCTACTATGAAAACCGGGAGGATGCCATTATCATGCAGTGTGACTTTACGGAGAATTATCTTGGATGAAAAGCAGCCTTTGGTGAATGCACAGATATTATCAAATACGGAAGTGGCACCCGGTTATTTTGTCTTGTCCACCGAAATTAAAGAACCGATAAGTAAGCCATTACCGGGGCAGTTTGTCATGCTTCACCTATTTTGCAAGGGAGACATGGTCTTGGGCCGTCCTTTCAGCATTTATGGCTTTTCACGCAGAAGCGGCAGAAGTAAACTGAAAATTCTCTACCGCGTTGTCGGGCAGGGGACGTATTACATGTCTCTTTTAAAACGTGGTGCTTCTATCAAACTGATGGGGCCGCTTGGCCATGGTTTTGAACTGCCGAACCGTGACTATAGGATTGCACTGGTCTCGGGAGGGATAGGTGTGGCGGTGTTGCATTACCTGTCGAGATTTCTCAAGGCATCGAATGTTACGGCTTACCTGGGGGCTAAAAACAGCACCGTACTGGTGGGATTGGATCTCATGGAAAAGAATGCGGCATCAGTCAAAGTTGCAACCGATGACGGTAGCTATGGTTTTCATGGATTAGTAACGGAGCTTCTTCATCAGGACATCCAATCCAATGCCGTCATGCCTGATATAATTTACACATGCGGACCAGTTGGAATGCTCAGAGCGATAGCTGCATTCATCAACCGTACATCTGTCTATTGCGAGGCGTGCATTGAAGAACGCATGGCATGCGGTACTGGCCTGTGTCTTGGATGCGCCGTTGCTGTGAAAGAGGGGGGAAGGATTGTTTACCGTCGTGTGTGCAAGGATGGTCCTGTTTTTTTGCTGCGCGATCTTGCATGGGATCCATCTGCCGATGACCCTTTGAACGGGATCAGCATATGATAAAGAATGCGCCTCCTTCAACAAGTGTAAGGATAGCGGGATTACACCTCAAGAACCCAGTTATGACAGCATCAGGAACCTTTGGCTATGGTGAGGATCTTTCAACCTACATGGAACCTAACTGCATCGGAGCATTGGTTACAAAGGGCCTTTCAGTCGAGCCACGATTAGGAAATCCGCCGCCCCGAATTATGGAAACACCGTCGGGGCTGCTTAACTCTGTGGGACTGCAAAACATCGGTGTCCGTAATTTCATTCAAGAGCATCTACCCAAACTGAGAGCCTATAATGTGCCGGTTATAGCCAATATATATGGTGAAACTATTGACGACTATTGCAAGGTTGCGGAGATTCTTAGCTCAGAAAAAGGTGTTCATGCATTGGAGGTGAATATTTCTTGCCCAAATGTAAAATGTGGCGGTATAGCATTCGGCGCGACGGCAGACTCGGCGTCGGAGGTAGCGCAGCAAGTGAAGCAAGCATCTCGCCTGCCGGTAATTGTTAAGTTGACCCCCAACGTGTCGGATATCGCTGAGATTGCCTGCGCGGTTGAAAAAGCGGGTGCAGATGCCGTATCGCTTATTAATACGATCATGGGCATGTCGGTTGACATAGAAACCCGCAGACCCCACTTGAAGAGTATCACTGGAGGCCTGTCTGGCCCTGCCATCAGGCCAATTGCACTACGTATGGTCTACGAGGTGTTCCGGCGCGTTCATATACCAGTAATAGGGATTGGAGGAATCATGAACGCTTCAGATGCAATAGCATTTTTGATTGTTGGTGCCAGTGCCGTTCAGATCGGTACAGCCAATTTTATCGATCCTGCAGTTGCACCGAAGATAATCGTGGGCATAGAAAGTTACCTCGCCAATCATGGGATCGGAAATATTCAAGAGCTTATTGGTTCGCTTCGTATTGATTGATTTTTAGATGTAGAGGCTAGCATGACCGATATCGATATTATCGTTGAAGGCATCTATCTTATCGGTGGTCCGAATATATCTAGGGCAGAGGATGCCACGTCCTTTATCATTGATTTCCAAAGTAAACTAGTCATGGTGGATTGTGGTGCGGGACAGAGCGCACAGACGCTTGAGATGAACATACGATCTGTAGGACTTGATCCGGCAAAAATTAGTGCATTGATACTGACCCACTGCCATATTGACCATATAGGAGCGGCACCTTATTTTCGCAATCGTTTCGGATGCAAAATCCTGGTGCATGAGCTCGACGCGGAAGCCGTTGAACAAGGGAATCCTATTCGAACGGCGGCTAACTGGTATGGTATTCATTTTCCACCGACACCGGTTGACAACCGTTTAATCGGTGAGGAAGAGACTCTGCAATGCAAGGGAGGAATACTCCACTGGCTTCACACCCCGGGCCATACACCAGGATCAATTTCGATTTACATCGACCGTTTGGGGAAACGCGTTCTTTTTGGGCAGGATATCCACGGCCCCTTTAATAAAAGTTTCGGATCAGATATCAATCAATGGAAGCATTCTATGGCAAAGCTGATAGCCCTCGAAGCCGACATACTTTGTGAAGGCCATTTTGGAATATTCAACGGGAAAGATCGCGTCAGACGCTATATAGAACGATATCTTGAAGAATACGACTGATGGCATCGCTAAAAAAATCCCCAATGCAGTTTTATACCGAGCCTCCCACAAATCACTCCTCATGATGCATGCGTCTTTTTTTCCTTGCAATCCATCTTCGGATAAGAAAAATATTAACGATATCTGCATTTTCAACTAATCAGTCATAAATGAAAATCATCCCAGCCGTGCGATTTCGGCAATCTTTTCCTCAAGGCGCTTCTGTGAGACAGGGAAGGCTGTTTTTATCTCCTGCGCAAATAGGGAGACGGTATACTCGGCTATCATCCAGAAAAGGTCATCTATTGCTTTTTTCTTTTCCGGTGAAGCAGAAGCGTTAAGTGTGGATAGCAGATCGAAGTATCTTTTTTCGAAACGCGAAATTTCCTCGCCACGCTGTCTGGCTTTTTCAACATGTAGGGCTCCCCTTGTGGCACGGATGACAAGTGTCCGTAAATAACGAACAAGATGGGGATGCCGCTCTGGTTGATACTTAGTGAGAAAATCCTCCGGTATCAGCTTATTCAACTCATTTTCCATATCCTTGAGAAAAGATACCACCGGCGGGTCATTGTGGTGCTTCGCGGAGAGATTGGCAATAGCCTGCCATGTCTTGTGACGTGCAACGAGGATGGGTTCGGCCATTTTCAGCACCTCTTGCCCATGGGGAAGGATGAGCGCTGCAACCTCGAGAGCGTGTTTTGAAAAGGCATCAGCGGTGCGGATCCAACAAGCAAATAGGTCGGTTTTAACCTTATCCAGTAAGAGCTTTTCGACTGCTTTAGCGCCGCCTAATCCGGCTGCGGCTTCTTTCAGATAACCTTTCAGAGCAATGCTTCTTGCCAATTGTTTTATCTGCATTGAGAAATGCAGGGTGTAGAGAGCAGAAACACCGTAGCGGTGGGAAATTTCCGCCTCCGTGGGATTCTTGAAGAGACGAAGAGCAATTTTTCCGTTAATTGCAGTAAGCGAGGGATAGGCTAGTCCGATTGGATTGCCGGAGGGGCCAAGAATAATGTAATCCGGAAGATCAGCAAAATTCCAGTCTGTGATGTCATCACGCTCCCATTGCTTTCGAGCATGTTCAAATGCTGCTGATTCTTCATCTCGTCGTATTGCTTCCAGAAGATGGTGAAAGTCGCGGCCACTTATAAGTTCTTTTCCAGTATCGTCGGTGATCACAAAACGCATTCTGAGGTAATCAGGAAGGCGGTCCAAAGGCCAAGCAGAAAAGGGGATATCAAGGTTGAATCGGCGATGAATAAAATCTGCGAGCGCTGAAATTAGAGGCGTATCCTGGCCCGGCCTTTCCATAAGAAAGGCATCGCATGTAACCTGAATGGGCTGGATTTTCTTTCTGTAGGTTTTGGGCAATTCCCTCAAAAGGGTTGATACCTTTTCCTTCAATAGGCCTGGGACTGCCCAGTCAATAGCTGATAAAGATGCAGCTGGCAGCATGCCCCAGGAGATATTCATGGTAACACCATCAGTTTCGGATCCTGGCGCGAAGCGGTACGCGAGAGGGAACCGCAATCGTCCGGCAGACAATTCATCCGGAAAAAGTTTCTCAAAATCTTTGTTGGAACTGCACCGCAAAATATCTGCTTCCTTCAAGCGAAGAAAGGCATCGCTTCCCGCCTTTTGGATCTTTTTTTTGAGGGTTTTCAAATCGTAGACATTTTGCAGCCTTTTTTCATAAAAATGCATGATCTCATCATCATCCACAAGAAAATCCCGCCTCCTGACCTTGTTCTCCATTTCCTTGATACGTTCCGCTAGTTTTCTATTGTGGCATAAAAAGGGAAAGGGTTCGGCGACCTCACCTGATGCAAGGGCTCGGCAGAAAACCCGGGTAGCGTCTTCAGGATCAATCGACCCATAGGGTATTGGCCGGGCATCGACAATAACAAGTCCGTAAATACTCAACTGCTCAAGAACGATGACTTGTCCAAGCTTATTGTCCCAAGATGGTTTAAAGTATGTGTGGCGGCAAAGATGGGCACCTATTTCTTCTAGCCAGGCCGGATTGATTGTCGCCACTGTTCTGGCAAAACGGCGCGTCGTCTCAACTATTTCTGCCGCAACAATCCATGCCCCACCGCGATTCCACAATCCGGAAGCTGGAAAAATCATCATTTCCCGCCCATGCGCCCCAATATAGATATTCTTCCCCCGCTTCATTGCAATATTGGAGAGGAGGCCACTTAGAACAGCACGATGAATTCTATCATTCCAGCCCGCTTTTCTTTTAATTGCCGACCCGGTAATTGTATGGAGGCGAATACGCTTAGGCCTTTCCTCCATGTAGATAGATCTGATCTGCTCGTAAACATCATGCCATTCGCGCATTCTGCGATAGGCAAGAAAATGGTCCCTGCAAAATTTACGAAGCCTGTTCTGGCTTGGTTTGCCCTGGAGGTATTTGTGGTATTGTCGCCATAGGGTTAGCAGCGTGAGGAAATCGGAAGACGGTTCATGAAAAGACTTGTGGATTTTATCTGCCTCGGCTTCCATATCGGACGGCCATTCCCTAGGATCCTGGATACTCAGCGCCGAGGCGATGATAAATATTTCATCCAAACAACCCTCTTCCTCTCCAGATATGATCATTCTTGATATACGGGGATCCAAAGGAAGACGGGACATGTATCGTCCCTTATCCGTAAGGCGGTATGAGGGGATGCCGTTACTGCTTTGCTCCGTGACAGCGCCCAGCTCAAGTAATACCTCGATTCCGTCGCGGATATGGCGTGGCGTAGGCGAATCTACGAATGGGAACGAAGAGATATCCCCGAGATTTAGTGCAATCATCCGGAGAATTACCTCTGCAAGGTTGGCTCTTAGAATTTCCGGAGGCATATAAAGAGGGCGGCTGGCAAGATCCTCTCTAGAATATAAACGGATGCAGATACCGTGTTTGACTCGGCCGCAACGGCCCTTGCGCTGTTCAGCACTGCTTTGTGATATGGGGCGGATCGGAAGGCTGGTCGTTCTGGTGCGTGGGTTATATAGTGAAATGCGAGCAAGACCCGTATCAATCACGTAACTGATACCCGGTATGGTCAGGGATGTCTCAGCTATATTAGTTGCGACGATAATTTTCTGCTCTGGTGTAGGTAAGAAAACTCTGCGCTGTTCAAGCCAAGAAAGCCGTGCATACATGGGGAGTATTTTCGTTTGCTCATAAGATCGACCCATCAGGAGTTCACAAGTCTCCCGGATGTCCTGTTCGGTCGGCATAAAAATAAGGATGTCACCACGGCGGTCCTCCTGCTTCAGATTCTCAACAGCTTGAATAGCCGCTTCTACATGTGTGTATTCTTCCTGCTTATTTAGGCTATAGTCAAGGGGATGCCAACGTATATCGACTGGATACATGCGCCCTGAAACTGAAATGACCGGGGCAGATGGAAACGCAGACATGAATTTCTCCTTATCCAAGGTGGCGGATGTAATGACAACATGAAGATCATGCCGCTGGGGGAGGATGATTCGAAGCAGACCGAGGATAAAATCGATATTTAAACTGCGTTCATGGGCCTCATCCACGATAAGCGCCTGATACTTTTTAAGAAGGGGATCTAACTGGGCTTCAACTAGGAGGATCCCGTCTGTCATGATTTTGATTCTGCCGTTGTGACTGCTTCTTTCGTCGAATCGTATCTTGTATCCCACGGTTTGTCCTGGCTCTTCACCCAATTCTTCGGCAATTCTGTGGGCTGCTGAGACGGCGGCAACCCTTCGGGGCTGAGTACAGCCAATTAATCCACACTGATGTTGCAGCAATTCAAGGCACATTTTAGGCAATTGCGTTGTTTTGCCGGATCCCGTTTCCCCCGTGACAATTACGATGCGATGATCACGGATGGCCTTGATGATTTCTGACCGCCTTGGGGCAATGGGCAGGTTGTCTGGATAGGTTATCAGAGGCATATCCCAAGCCGTAGCAGAACGGCCCGTACTATTGTGGATTTTTTTGTCCAATTTCCCCATAATAATCATTGCTATATATATTTAATAGCTAGCCTGTTACAAGCCTTTTAGTCGATCCAATGCTCTGTATTACTAAGGTCTGGAAACCAAGTATGGCCTATCTTGAATGAAAAAGCTTTACGGGGGTTTTTATCTAAAGTATCTATACCCCCACAAATTCAACTGAGGGCGCTGGACTGTCTCTGTGGATTTCGGTAATTGAATAGATTGATGCTCGATTGATTCAGGCAAAATACAGAACGCTTGCAGCATTAATATGATGAGTATCAGCATATAAAAGTACTATTGGCCGTCAGTTCAATACAATTATTTTTAAACCTAGCAGGCAATATGTTAAGGGCCCTCGCAGGCAAACGTCAAACCAGCACGTTAACGACTCCATAAAAGGCTTATGTATGGGATTACTAGGGGTTGATAGATTTGACAGCCGACGCATGATTCGTCAAGGCCACATATGCTATTCACGGCGCATGATTGATTCGCAAACAGGATACTGCGGAGATAATCTATTGGATCGAGATATCCGTCACAGCGCCGTCAGCAGAAATTTATGATACCTTCATGTCACATTATGTAAGACAATATAGTTTAGGCCTGCAACATTTCCACATTAAAACCACCTAGAATTATTTGCCCATGGCACCAGAATTCAGGATTGTTTTGGCCTCATCCTCGCTCTTTCCAAGAATTTCCCTGAGCAGCCAAAGATTGTCCTGCCCAAGAGACGGTGCGGGACCGCGTATTTCATTGCGGCTGTTCTTTGCCTTGATAGCTGGACCGAATGTAGTAATGGTGCCGGCACCTGGCTGCTCGATATCCACGAGCATACCCCTTGCCTTGGTATGCGGGTGCTCGACAACCTGTTTTACATCGTTGACAGGAGCCACGGGTGTGTTGGTCGCCAACAGCTTTTCTAAAACCTCATCCGTTGTGTATAGGCTGGTCCAACCCTCGATGATTTTCTTAAGTTCAGGCTCGTTGCTGTTGCGGACGAACAAGTTATTGAAACGCGGGTCGGTTGTAAGCTCCGGCATACCCATGCCATCGCACAAATTCTTAAAGGGATTTTCACCTGCGCAAATGATGAGGACAAATGAATCTTTGGTCTTGAAGGTATCAAAAGGGGTAATCATCGGAAAACGATTGCCCGTGCGGGTCGGGATTTCTCCAGTCACAGTATATTGAACAAACTTTGATTCCAGCAGGTTAATTGCTACATCATACATTGAAATATCAAGATATTCACCTTCGCCTGTTCTTTCACGGGCAAAAAGGGCGGCGCAAATACCAAATGCAGCTACGGTAGCAGAGCAGATATCGACGATAAGAGTACCGGTGCGTAAAGGCGGCCGGTCCGGATAACCTGTTATACTCATTAGGCCTGACCTTGCTTGAAGCACAGCGTCATAACCACTGAGATGCGTTAGGGGTCCAGTTTGTCCATATCCAGAAATGGATGCCATGATTAGTTTTGGATTAATTTTTTTCAGAGCAGGGTAATCTACCCCGAGTTTGGCCATGGTGCCGCCTGTGAAATTTTCAACAAGAACATCGCTGACCGCAACCAGCTCCTTGAACAGCGCTTTTCCTTCAGGTGTTTTCATATCTATCGTGACGCCCCGCTTTCCATGATTTAGCGTCGTAAAGGAAGCAGAGACCCCATTCTTATAAGGAGGAAATATTCTTGCATCATCCCCTATTCCTGGCTTCTCTACCTTGATGACCTCGGCGCCCATATCACTGAGAAAATAAGTACAGCCGGGTCCCGCAACAGTTGTGGTAAAATCTACCACACGGATTCCATCCAACATGCCCCTCATCTCGCTTCCTCCGTTTTTGATTATTGTTAGATTTGTATCGCCTTACTTATGTTACGTATCATATTTCAGGGAGACTTTTCGATATGTATTTAAGAGTCATTAGGCCGGCTGTAACATTGACAGAAAAGCCTAAATATGCAATATAATATAAAAAAGCCCTTGAGAACGAATGATTGATGAAAGGAGACCCAGTTCGTGCCCCTTGTCGTTTTTTATTTTCAGCTTCATCAACCTTGCCGTCTACACCCTGACCGGGACAAGTTTCTCTGGGATGATCTGAATCGCTCCATCTTTGGCAAGGTAGCTGAGAAGTGTTACATACCGGCCACGGAAATGCTGGCCGGGCTCATTGCCAAATATAACGACTTTAAAGTAACGCTTAGTATGTCAGGTACATTTCTTGAACAGGCGGAGCAATATAACCCTGAAGTTATCCTTAAGCTACAGAAGCTTTTTGACGCGGGGCATGCCAACAGCCAGGTCGAGTATCTAGATGAAACATATTACCATTCCTTGACTAGTCTTTTCGAAGATCCCCAAAAGCAGGAATTTCGAGACCAGGTGGCCTTACATCGAGAGAAGATGAGGAAGCTTTTCGGTGTATCCCCCACATCGTTTCGTAATACAGAGCTTATGTACAACAACCGCATCGCAGAAGTTGTTGCGGATATGGGCTATGAGTCGATTTTGTGCGAGAAGCGGGATGACATGTTCATGCATGGAGACCAACCCATTTCACCGAATGCAGTCTTTCGTGCCAAAGGATTGAATTTGATAGTTATTCCACGAAACAGGGAGCTCAGCGATGATGTGGCATTCCGCTTTCCCCACCATCCCATTACCGCCGGGCAGTATGCAGAGTACCTAGCTAGAATTGACGGGGAAGCTGTCTTGCTCGGGTATGATTATGAACATATCGGGGAGCATATCTGGCGGGATAAGGGTATCTTTGAATTCTGGCAGGTATTGCCCGAGGTTTTGGGACATTATGAAAATCTGGTGATGGCAACTCCTACGGAGGTTGCGCATCGTTTTCAAAGTGCCGACTGCCCCGAGGTTGACATTCATGATCTGGCCACATCATCTTGGGCAGATGCAACACGGGATACATTCGGCTGGTTGGGAAACCCGACCCAACATACCCTGTTCAGGGATATTCAAAATTTGGAAAAGACTGCCCGCCGTGCAGGAGGGGATCTCCTTACGAAATGGCGTCAACTGACAACTTCAGACCACATTTATTTTATTCATGAGCATATCGGCGAGGACCATGCGGTTCATTCCTATTTCAATCCCTACGGCGGCTCCGTTGCTCAGCCCACCCATGTTCTGACTCGTAAAATCGGCGATCTTGAAGCTGCCATGTGGCGCTTTGAAATCCTGAAGCGGCATAGGAAAACGGCCGTTTTAATCATTACTCCGGAAACGGGTCGTCTCCCTGAGGATATGGGTGGACTCGCGAAATATATTAGCGGTAAGAGCGGTGGTCAGGGGGAAGTTGTATCAGCTCTTTGCGAAGGGCTTTCGGATAGGGGAGTGGATGTTCACTTGGCTCTGTTGAACCTCAAGCGTCGTTTTCAGCGCGAATTAAAAATGAGCGATTTTGAATGGAAGGAAGTTCGCTACAAGATCGGATCGGATAACATTCATCTTGTAAGCTCGTCTGTTTTCGCCGACAATCTCAGCGCATATAGCGGAGATCCTTTGCAGACAGCAGCGGAATTTCATCGCGATATCGTCAATAACATAATTAAAACCGTACGGGCACATCACGAAGGGCTTTTGATTCTTCACAGTCATGACTGGATGGCTGGGGGAGCCATTACCGCCTATGGAAACATGACGGGACTGCCGATTCTACATACGGTTCATAATGTCTTTACGGCGCATGTTCCTCTTGCCTTGATGAACGGGATAAATCTGGGTGCATTGATGAATAATCTATATCTGTCTTACGACCATGGGAAAGTATGTATTGATTGCCAGGCAACAGCAATTAAAAATGCCACCATGATTAACTTTGTGGGCGAGCGATTTCTTTGGGAAGTCGTCAATGATCATTTTCTTGATCGTACCATCGTGCCGTCGGCGGTACGAAAAGAGGTCAAGGAAAAATACTACCATGGCATGGCACGTGCCATTATCAACGCACCATCAACATTGATGTATCCTGAACGGTGCGAACACCTTGTCTGCCGCTATGGCCCAGATGATCCAATTATTGAAGCAAAAAAACAGAACCTCTTGGCTTTCCAGAAGAGAATGGGGCTTCAGGAGAATGAGAGTGCAATCCTTTTCTTCTGGCCATCCCGCCTTGATCCCGCACAAAAAGGAGTAGAGCTCCTCGAACATATTCTACAGCACTTTGTCACAATCCATGGGGATGTCCAGATCGCGATCGTTGCTGACGGCGTTGGCAATGACCGGACACATGCCGATATTTTGGGACGGATCGCATATGCATCGGCTAGAAAAATTTCCTATCAGCCTTTTAGTGATGAGCTTTCGATGTTGGGATTTGCGGCTGCAGCGGATGTATTCGGGGCATCCCTTTACGAGCCATGCGGCCAGATTGACCAGGTAGGTAACCTTTTCGGAGCAACAGCGACTAACCGTGATACTGGCGGTTACCACGACAAGATTCATGAGCTTAGACTTAAAATTGACGGATACCCATTGGATGCCGGAAACGGCTTTCTCTTTCGGGATTACGATTCAGGTGGGCTTTGGTATGGCTTAGAAAAAAGTCTTGATTTCCATCGCCGATCCGTAGAAACCAAGGAGCCTCAGATTCGGCGGATCATGAAGGAAGCTAGAGAACGATATGACTTGTCAAACATGATCGCCGAGTACATGCGGATTTATGAACGGCTGAACGGCAACCGTCCCTTGATATGATTCGAAGAATAGAGATCTCTTGCTAATCAACGAACTATGGTTCATTTTCAACATCGAGTAGTTTTTGATCAATAATAATGCTGCCATCAACCGAAATTATTGGCCTCATGTTCGTTTTAACTGCAAATCATTGCCGTACCTGACTATTGACAAGTCAACGTTTCTGGTCGAAATCAGAACCAGAATGTTGATCGTGTCCAAACCTAAATCCCTAATTGAAATTTTGTCAGAGGTAAAGGAGGAGAATCTCGTCAATTAACATCAACAAACAAGTCTGGCCGGGTGCCTTTGTTGCGCTTTCATTTTATATAGTAACCAGACACTCTCCATATCCCCTCTTTGTCCATCACCGGAGTGACTGTCTCAATTCCTGATTTTTTATTCTCAAATGACGTCATAAATTGGATTACAACATACTGCCCGTCGGGTGCGCCTGGCAGAGATGTTGTATATTTGGCACTCCTGACTTTCCTCGAAAACAATTTTCCTAGAGGCTTTCTCGCTGCCTCAAGCGATTGCTCCCACTGATCACGATTGATTGACAGCTTAAAATATTCAGATGCTTCATTCCAACTTTCGATATATTGTCCCTCATCAACCATTCCAAGCCACCTTTCAGCCGCAGCTATTGCAGTCTTTTTCTTATTGGATTCATCTGCCATCACATTGGTAGTGATAAGAACAAGCCCAATGATTACAAGACACAAGACTTTTCTGAACATTTTTTTATCTCCTTTCTTTGATCCGTCAAATGAATAATGAGACTGCTAGAGTCCGTTCTTTCTAATCAATGAAGCGATGTTTCTAACTTCTTGCTGAACAGACTGCTGATCCAATGTCAGCAGCTTGCGATTCTTCATGACAATTTTACCTCTGATGATACTGTGTTCTACATCAGCTCCGCAGGCAGCATAGACCAGGTGTGAGAATGGGTTATAAAGAGGTGTCAAATGGGGGCTATTCATGTTGACTACAATCAAATCTGCCTGCTTTCCAATTTCAATGGATCCGATGTCTTTCTCCAAACCCAGAATTCGAGCTCCATCCAGAGTAACCATTTTTAAGACGATAGAGGCGCTCATCACAGTCGGATCAAGCTCCATGAGTTTGTGAATTTTGGCAGCCGTATCCATCTCGCAGAATAAATCCAGGTTATTGTTGCTGGCACAACCGTCCGTACCCAAACCGATATTAATGCCTTTTTCCAGCATCTTGGGTACTCGGGCCATTCCTGCGGCAAGCTTCATGTTACTCTCAGGGCAGTGGGATATTTTTACCTGACGGTCGGCCAGTATGTTGATTTCCTCGTCTGAGAGCCAGTTACAGTGGACTGCAACAGTCCGCTCATCAAGGACATCCAAATTCAGAAGGTGTTGGACAGGAAGAACACCGAAACGCTCCTTGATTATTCTAACTTCATCCTGCGTTTCTGACACATGCATGAAGAAGGGGACATCTACCTGACGTGCAAATTTTTTGACTTGCATGATGGTTTCAGGCCCACAAGTATAAGGAGCATGGCAGAACAGGGCAGGGGTGATCAACGGAGAACGGCCCAACCAGCGTTCGAGAAATTTCTCGGCAGCATCACTATGACATGAAGGATCGGGACTGCCGGGTGCAGGAGAGTCAATAAAACCCAAGGCGGCAACGCACCGCATGCCCGTATCGAGAACGGCTTGGATAACAGAGTTTTCATAAAAGTATCCATCTCCAAACGTTGTTGTGCCCGACAAGATCATTTCTGCTATGCCAAGCATGGATGATGCATAAACCATTTCATCATTTACGTATCGCTTCTCAGCGGGGAACATATGTTCATTGAGCCAGGTCATGAGGGGGAGATCATCAGCGAGACCCCTGAAAGCTGTCATGGGCAGGTGCGTATGGGTATTCACGAGGCCCGGTAAAACCAGGCAGCCAATCGCATCGACATGTTCTCGAGATGTTATTGGTTGACCAGGCAAATCGCTTTTAGATGATATCAGGGCAATAATTCCGTCGCGGATGCCAATCACAGCCTCTTCTATTGTCTCCATGAATGGAGACATGGTCAGGAGTGTCCCGCCAGAAACAATAATGTCGAAAGGCCGTATTTCCATCGCTGGTTTTCAATATCCCATTGGTTCAACAATGTATTATCAGCAATCTAGAATTTGTTTTAGTATCTGTTTCAGCAGCGCAAGAGTAATCGTTGCGGACCATGGAAAAAGTTCACTGTGGATTCCGACGCTGGAGTCATTGCTAACGGAGCAACCACACACAAATTTGTGAGATTACTGCGTCGGTCTTCATCATCCGCATAGTGAATCGTCAAATCTGTTATTTGAGACACATATTAGGGAATTACTATATCTTTTTTTATCCCGATTATAGCTCTCAGTCTGCGCTTCTTAAAGGCGCATGTTCTCCCTAATGCGGACCGCAATCCGGTTAACGCGGTCCATCGCCTCCTCTTCATCAATGGTCTGGAGCTTTTTCCCAAGCATTACAACCCTGCCTTGGATGATCACAGTGTCCACATCCTGACTGCATACGGTGTAGACCAAATGAGAATAAGTATTGTACATGGGTGTCAGGTGAGGTTTACGCATATCGATCAGGATAATGTCAGCCTTCTTGCCGATCTCGATCGATCCCACCTGATCATCCATGCCCAAGACCTTTGCTCCATCACAAGTAGCCATACGCACAACAATGCGCGCAGACATGGCCGTAGGATCGAGACGAACGACCTTTTCAAGCTTGGCGGCTGTGTCCATTTCCTCGAACATATTAAGGTTGTTGTTGCTGGCGCAACCATCCGTGCCAAGGCCCACAACAACGCCCCGCTTCAGCATTGAAGATACGGGTGCGGCACCGGAAGCCAGCTTCATATTGCTTTCGGGGTTATGGACAACCTTGCAACCATGGTCTGCGAACAGCGCAATATCTTGCTCGTCCATGCAAACACAGTGAAAGGCAAAAAATCTTTCTGTCAAATATCCAATCTTCTTTAAGAATGCTGTTGCCGATATACCGCCAAGCTTTTCATTAAGTTGAAGAACCTCGGCCTTGTTCTCAAGCAGATGCATGGCATAGGGGACCTGAAACTCATCCGCCAATAACTTTGCATCTTCCAAGAGATCCTGCGAACAGGTATACAATGCATGTGGTTCGATGATAATATTTACCAAAGGATCACTATCCCATTTACTGAGGAGCTGGCGGGAATAGGCTAGGCCTTCCGTTGGAGATTTTGCATTGGGGGATGGGAAATCGAACAACACCTCACCGATAAGACAGCGCATGCCGGACTCCTTGGCAGCCTGAGCTGTTTCTTCTTCAAAAAGATACATGTCACTGAATGTGGTCGTGCCCGACCTGACCATTTCTGCGCAGGCGAGTAAGCTACCCCAATATACCAGTTCAGGATCAACGTTTTTCGCTTCCGCGGGGAAAATATAGTTGTTCAGCCAATCCATCAGCTCCATGTCATCAGCTATACCGCGGAAACAGGTCATGGCAGCATGGGTATGGCAGTTGATCAGGCCGGGCATAATCAAGCCATAAGGTTTATGGATTTCCTGGCGACACGAATACTGGCTAAGGATTTCCTCCCTGGGACCAATGTCAGCAATGGTATCACCTTTTATTACCACGGTTCCCCGATCAATCTGCCTATCCTGACCATCTACCGTAAGAAGAACCGAACCGCTGATCATCAAATCCGCTTCGCGCATACTCTCGGCAAAACCTCCAATTCCATCAGAAACATTAAAGTAAAACATTAAGATAAACTGCGTAAAGTATTTCTCGCATAATGGTGAAAAAATATCCAGAATTTATTATACTCTAAAGCAAAATATGATACACATATCATACAGCGGAAATGAATCTCGAAATGAGGGAGTCCGATATGGGGAAACTGATGAATGCCATTGAATACGAGAGAAGCGTCCGGAAGCTTAATTTAAAGGTTTATATGTTTGGGAAACGCATTGAAAACGTTGTCGACGATCCCATAATTAGGCCATCAATGAATGCGGTTGCCCTGACTTACGAAGTGGCACACCGGTCAGAACATCAGGATATCGTGACTGCCACTTCTCATTTAACGGGTAATAAAATCAATAGGTTTTGCCATATTCATCAAAGCGTGGACGATTTGGTAAAAAAGAGCAAGATGGGGCGTTTAATGGGTTCTATGACAGGCTGCTGTTTTCAGCGTTGCGTGGGAATGGATGCCTTGAATGCACTATCCATTACAACATATGAGATCGACCGCAAGTTTAAAACAGAATATTATAAACGATTTCTGAATTATCTCAGGTATGTGCAGGAGAACGACTTGACCTGTGATGGGGCAATGACGGATCCTAAGGGTGACCGCTCCCTTCCGCCTCATCTGCAAAAGGATCCAGACCTGTTTGTACATGTCGTGGAAGAGCTACCGGATGGGATTATCGTTTCTGGGGCAAAGGCGCACCAGACAGGAGCGGTCAATTCCCATGAGGTCATCGTAATGCCCACCATAACCATGCGAAGTGAGGATAGGGATTATGCAATATCGTTCGCCCTGCCAAGCGATGCAGATGGTATCACATACATCATAGGCAGACAATCCAGCGATACCCGAAAACTTGAGGGCATGACCATCGACCGTGGCAATATGTTTTATGGCGGTCACGAGGCACTGATTACCTTCGACCGGGTTTTTGTGCCTTGGGAAAGAGTTTTTATGTATAAGGAGTTTGATTTTACAACCCAGCTAGTCGAAAACTTTGCCGCCTATCACAGACAGAGTTATGCCTGCAAAGTCGGCGTCGGTGATGTGTTGATTGGGGCGGCACAGACCATTGCAGAATACAATGGGGCCGAGCGTGCTTCACATATCAGGGAAAAGATTATCGAGATGAACCAATTGAATGAAACACTATACTGTGGCTGTATCGCTTGTGCAGCCGAGGGCTATTGTGAAGCCAGCGGCACATATCTTGTTGATCTTCTGCTTGCTAATGTCCACAAGCATAATATTACGAGGCTACCGTTTGAGATTGCCAGGTTGGCACAGGACATCGCAGGAGGAATCATGGTAACACTGCCATCGGCGGCTGATCTAGATTCTCCGGAAGTTGGACAGTTAGTAAAAAAATATTTCATGGCAAAACCTGAGATACCCACTGAACATCGGATGCGTATTCTCAGGCTGATCGAGAATCTTACCCTCGGTTCAGCAGCGGTTGGTTACCTCACGGAATCCATGCATGGTGCGGGATCACCTCAGGCGCAAAGGATCATGATTGGAAGGCTCGTAAACATCAAAGAAAAGCAAAAGAGAGCGAAGGAACTGTGCGGTATAGAGAGAGGGGATCATATTCGCTGAATTTCGAAATGGGCTACCAATCGGTACTTGAGAAATCAGATTAGCTTTCATGAAAGCCTTCTTGCATCAATTGCTTCCAGCAGCGCTTCAATGCGAGTGAAAGCAGTCTCTTCGTTATATTTTCTCAAATCTGCATGATCTACATCAATCATAACAGCGGGTATGTCGAGATGTTCCTGGACCCGTTTCATCAGATCCATCTGCATAAGCGAATATACCTTGCAGCTTCTGTTGCTGGCAAAAACAACCCCGTCAATTCCGATATATTCGACCGCTTTTTTCATTGCTTTATAGCGAAGTTCCAATCCGTGAGGGCAGACAGAAAAATTCTGCGTTCGTGCGAGATAGTGTAACGGATCACCACCATCATACCGGTAAAGATCAAATTCACCTTCAAGACTCCCCATACAGTAAGTATATGAAGCAGCAATTAGGTTAGCACTCAATTCTGCAAGGCGTGCCGACATCTTGCTAAGTTGGTGCCAAGGTGCGATATTGTCCCATAGCAGCCTGTATTTTTCATCTGGTACGGGGTATATCCCTTCTGTGATGTTTCTTTCTACTTCATCAGCAAGAAAACGGTAGTGTTCGGCCAACTCTCTGGTCCCCCTCGATGTAAGGAAGGGAGCCATCTGAACAAATGAATCGAATACGGTAAGACCCGCAGGCTTATGCGTTGCTGCTTTCAGAAAACGTTTCCATTGTGAAAACGCTTCATCAGTATAATGCAACGCTTCCTTCACACGATCGGCATGGAATTTCTGTCCGCTCATTTGCTCTATGGTCCTGATCAAATCACGATGCTGAGATGTAATGTAGCTCAAATCGTACACTTTTTGGGTTTCATAACAGAAAGGAACGTCAAGAATGAAATGGGGAATGCCCCATTCACGGTGATAAATATCAAACCATTTCACAAGCAGAGAGCAGTTATTGTTATCTGAGATTATCAGATGTGGTTTCGGTAAGCCCATGGTAGGAGAGTCCCTTCCCTCATCGAATGCTGCACCAATGTCAATGCGTGCATAGGAGCATAACTCCAAAGTGTATCCCATTGCCTCGGCCTTCTGGCATTGAAGTGGACCAACCCCTTTCCCAGCGCACATGGCCGCATGGCTTTCAGGCACTCCATAGACCACATTATCAAACCCGCTGAAAATTTCGGCAGGGACGACAATTGCAATCCAAACCACGAAGGCACCGTCGGCTGCTTTTTGGTGAAGGCGCATGTAGTCATTCATCATGATTTTACTCAAGCGCCGGCCAGACTCGCTCTTCCGAAGCTTTGCTTGATCTTTTGATGCATCTGACATAGTTACCTCCAAAAATCTACGATCGGCTATTTATCATTTCGGAAAATGCTTCAATCCTAGTGAAAATGGTGGCTGGTTCCTCATCTTCAATTGAAATTTCAAGAAACAATGTCGGCACACCCATATTCTGCAAAACCTTTTCCAAATATGGCATCTCGAAATATTCATATTCACAAAACTTTTCGCCAACAAATATAAACCCGTTGGCTTCTGTGCTCATGATCAGATCTTTTAGCTTATTTACGCGGTCGTCAGCAGAATACAGCAGTGTCGGGCAGGGGAAATGATTGTTATAGAAATCAGTGTAATAGCTGACTGGATCATAAACGGCTGCCGGCGTATAAAAGTATGAACGTCTCTGCGAAGCGATATCGTTACCGACAACGAGAAGTCCATTGCCTTCTATGATCTTAATAACGGCATCCGGCGGAGGTAGTATTCCGCTGATAATCACCCGGCCTTTTGAAGATAAGCCTTTGAGTTCCGTGCTGGATGATAAACAATCATTTAATAGCGTTTGGAGATTGTAAATTTGGTCCTCGACCGGGATAAAATAATTTTCCTGGATAGTACTTGAGAATTTTTCATAGCTGATTAAGCCATTCTTAACTTTTTCTTCCAAAGTTGCGCATAGATCTCTCATACATCCGTATTTTGAAACGCTTTCACGAAAACTTTCTAGTGAAAAAGATGTTGCGAAAACGCATTCCAGATCATGAATTAAATTGTTGATCCTGCTGGCAAGGTAGGATGACACTTCTGATTGCGAACGAGGCATCATGGGAATGTGCAATTTTAGGATGGGAATTGTACGTTCTGATTCACTGAATCCGCATTGCATGATTTCGGGAAGATTACGGAGTGTATCACAAGCATTATACATGAGCAGTCCGTCTAATGTTGTGTTATTTTGGGAGAGGATAAATTCCACAAGGTGCCTGGAAACTGAACAGGCATATGCCTGAAGGTGTTGATCGCTATGGTCAACTCTCGGGATAGATTCTTTTAGCCCCCATAGGACTATTGGAACGAGTCCCATACTGTGAATCAGTTCAATTGGTGGATAAAGGGGAAAACAACCAACGATCCTTGCATGATTCTTTTTTAGGTTATTTAAAATGGTATGTATGTTTTTCATATGTTATACCTGTCAGAAGGATATGAGTCTATAAAACTTGCGGATCATCTAACATATCCACAATACCAGAACAACGCTGCTTTATCAAAAAATGTTTGAATACATTTAAGTTTATGATAGGAAGAAATGCACAGAATTTCCATTGCCTGGGTGGCGGAATTGGTAGACGCAAGGGACTTAAAATCCCTCGGTACTTAGTGCTGTGTGGGTTCGATTCCCACCCCAGGCACCAATTATTTCAAGGGATTAGAAGAAAGTTTTTGATTTGCTTCGATAGAAAAATAGGCAACTGTGCTTGAAACTGTGTCTGTTTGTGCTTGAAGATATGCTTCTTGTTTCTGTGAGGCAATCTTCAAATCGGTTTCACTTACTATATTGTATCTCTCAAAGACTGACCTAGTTTTATGACCCGAAATCTGCATTGCAACTCTTTCAGGAATGCCCGCCCTTACCATGTTTCTGACAGCAGTTCGCCTGAAGTCGTGAAAGAGTCTCTTTCCGATTTTAGCATCGGTGCAAGCTTTTTTCCATGAACCCCTAAAATCTTTTATCTTGTCGGTTCCTTCTGCATTTGTAAAAATGTAATGTGATATTTTAGTAAGTTCCTTCTGTCTCGATTTCTGACTTAAGAAAACATCCTTCAGTTCATTATCAAGATAGACTGTCCGGGCTTCATTGTTCTTTGTCTCTCCTGATTCAATCCTGACAATGTTATTATCAAGGTCAACTTGTGACCATTTTAAATCTCTAATCTCAGAAACACGCCATCCTGATTTATAAGCAAAGGTAACAAAACCCTTAAGATGAGACGGCAAAGCCTCTCTCAATACGATAAAATCCGAATGCTCAAAAAATCCCTTGCGAACATTATTTTCCTTCAGCATAGGAATATGAGGCACCCGGTCAACCTTGGGTGGGGTTTGCTGTAATCCAAGATTCAGTATTCTCTTTAATGCCGATAGTTCTCTATTGATTGTAGCATTGAGTTTACCTTGCTCTAAGCGTTTCTCAATATACTTCTGAATTTTCGGAGTTGTTATCTCTGGCACTTTGTAACCGTCAAAGAAAGTCTTTAATTGTTTAACACTCCTTTCAGCACGGTTAAGAGACTTCTTTTCATTAATTCGGTAGTCAGAAATAAAATCATCTGCAAGGTCATTAAATCTAACCTTGTCGAAATGAATGCCGGGAATCTTACCCTCCGCAATTTCTCCCTCTCTTAGTTTCAAGAACCTCTTTGCCTCGCTCTCTTTCTGTGTCCGTGCCGTCTCTCTGTATGGCTTACCGTTGCGGTAATACTGAATCCAGAAAACGGCACCACGTTTGTAAATGCTTCCCATAATTCTTTCTCCTTTCCATTTACTTTCTCGTTTTCAGGTTTAATTTTGGTTCAAGTTTGTCTCCCTTCAACTCCAGATAGCTTAAAGCCAGCTTAAGGAATGAAGGAATCTCCCTTGCGCCATTTTCCCAACGGCTTACAGTTATCACATGGCATGATAAAGCCTTTGCTAGCCTCGCTTGACTATATCCGTTAGCCTCTCTCCATCGTTTTAATTGATTGGGTTCCATAGCTAGCATATTAACCAATGGTTAATGTAAAGTCAAGGAGTATTATTTAATAAATCGATTTAGTCTTGTTTCGGTCAATCCATTCATCCATGTCTTTTATGTCAATCAATATCCGCTTGCCATCTTTAACGAAAGGAATCTTTCCCGCCCAGAGCATCTCCCGAACAGCTCCAACTGTCCGACCAAGATAAATTGCGCCCTCTTGAAGATTGTAAAGCCTCTTAGGTATATGGCACGATGGATTGTGAATCCCTTGCGCCTTTATATCTTGCTGATTTATCATACTGTTTTATTACCCTGTGCTTGCACTGTGTCTGTGTTTAATACCGTCATTGCCTGTTTTCTCTAGTTATTCTTACGTCGTTAAGTCCTTGTCACTCAAAGACGATGCTTCTGACCTTCATATTTGCCCCTGGTTAAACAATCTCACATCCAGCTAGGTAACCCCCCCCCCTAGGGAAGGGGGAAAACATCCCTTGAACTTTCATCTCATATATCCTTCACTCGGCATGAAACATTTTAAAACGGTTAAGTGCCATCCTCCTCCTCACCTGCACTGGCTTGCAGCCTCGTCAGTTCCGCTTCCTGCTTTCTGATCTCTATATCAAGTTGTTTAACTTCCATAATCAGGGCTTTGTAATCTACTTCTAGAATGTGTTTTTCAGCCGCATAAGCACCATCTAGCTTCCATGACATATCGAGACCGCGGCTCACTGCTGATAGGTCTTTGCTTTCGATCAGGTCCCTCAATCTCCGAATCCTCCGCCGCCTTGGAATGGCTTCCTGTGCCATAAGGTCAGACAGGGCCAACTCAACATCGGGATCTTTAGCCATACGGCAGCCCAGGGTCTTTGCAACATCACGGGACCCACAATCATAAGCGGCTAAAGCTGAATCTGTTGCGGTCTTACCCTCTGCAAGATTCAAGACAAAAACTCTTTCCTTCTCAGTCAGCTTTTCCATGCTTGCAGGGATTTCCAAAGCCTTCATGCGCTTGACAGCTTTGCAAATCGCCGGTTCTGAGACTTGGAAATGCCTTGCACAATCCGCCTGTGACTGCCCATCTTTCAGCATTTCTTGCAGTTCATTGTAATTGATTTTTTTCATATACTTTTTTCTCCATTGGTTTACTCAATCCCTGGTTAAGGTGATTAAGAGGTTAAGTCTGGTAAGTGCCGTAGCTTTTCTAGTCCCCGTATAACTATCTGTTCCCAAACTTCGACGACTTGGCAGAAATCGGCCAGTTTTGCCTTCCCTGATAAGATAAGCGTTTGGACTCTTTCAATCTCAATTTCTGCGTTGCAAATCTCTTGTGTTGATAAAAACCCCCTGGGCCAGACAACCTTGACACGATCAAAGGCGGATTCCCATATTGCCATCATTACCTGATGCAAAGATTCTTTCCTTGCTTCCGGTGTTCCTTGCTTGTAAGGATTCACCCATATAGTGCCCACAGTTGCTCTAGGTTCAGCGATCGCAGGATGGGTAATGGTGTTATCCGTCTTGAGGACATTCACAGCTTCGGCCTTATGTTTCCTCAACTCGTCAATGAGCTGTCTTGCCGATTCTGGGGGGGTGTCCTGTTTTTGGTATCGTAGTCGGATGGTTCCCCCTTCCAGACAAATTGCGTAACCGATAACTGACAAATCGGAAAGTAAACCAGTCCTCATATTTCTACCTCCCGTAGATCATTTGCCGTCTTAGAGCCTATTCCCCTATTTTCAACCGTCACATCGTCACATCCCTTTACAGGTATAGGTTTCCGCAGATTTGCAACCGTAACATCGTCCTCTTGTGTTACGCTTTGAGAAGCTCGCAAATTATCTACTGGCGTGGGTTGTGACGTTGTTACGCTTTGAATAGGGTGGTCAGGGGTTAAATACCGATTAAAAACATCAACGAACTGTTCTAGGCTATAACCTTTGAGTGTGCTTTCGCCTATTCGTATGGTTTTTGAAAGTATCCCAAATGGCATTAAGACGCGTGCGAGTCCATTTTGTGTAATCGGTCTACCTCGTTGCCAGTCGTTCCAGGGATGATCCTCGATCGCAATTAATGCGTCAACAAGCCCTTTCGAACTAATTCTATCTTTAGCGAGTGCATAAAAAATTGTTCCTATGTCGCTTAAGAGAATTTGTTTTTTTGTATCTCCATCCGATACTTTTTCGATGGCAAGCATAGCCTCACGGGCTATTTTCGGCCATTCTCCGCCAGCAATATCGGAAATTTTGAGCAGTGGTTCCCAATTGTCCTTAGCCCTGTCGTTTCCGACATTTGGTATAGAAGAAACAGCATCCTTCAATTGCTCAGTGTTGTCACTTCCCCACCGCTTACACATACGGCACAACGGCAAATGATCCGCATCAAAGCCAAGTGGTATCTTCTCCACCTTCTCAGAAGTTGTCTTTCGCTCTATTTTAATTGCAATCGATCGGTCACTGAGAGTGTCAGGTAGAGAACCTATTAGTGAAATTGCTTTTGGTCCCCAGGTGGAAAACCGTTCCGGCTCGAGTGTTTCTGGGTTTGTGCGGATAACAAAGGCAGATTTTGCGGTATGTCCACTATTTATAATACCCCGTAACTCATCGTTGTCCTTCATAAAGGTATCGGCCTCATCAATAAGGAGACACGGCCTATATTTCTCGATCGTCCTAAAAATGGCAGAAGGAGTGATGTTAGAAGCTAAAAGCGGTTTATTTGTAAGCCCACCAAGGGTTTCTAATAATGTCGTTTTACCACAACGTTTCTCCGGAGAAGTTATCGCAAGCAGAGGTAAAATTCTGAAGGAGTCGTAGCAATAAGTTAAAACCGTCCATAAGGTACACGCCACAAGGGCAGGATGGTCTAATACAACGTGTGTTCCAATAACACCGTAGAGTTCATTTAAAAGCTCACATCCCTGTATAGGGGTTCCCCAGGGTTCAATATCTTCTACGATTGGCTGTTTTTCCAGTTGCTGCTCTGGCCGTCTTCCTATCTTCTCTTCCCTTTTTTTTACTTCTGTGAATAATTTATGTTTGAGAGACACCCTTTTCAGTTTTTGAAATTCATCGATAGTGTGCTGGCACAAGTAGTCATCAAGTTTGCCCACGCTTATAGATATGGGTAAGCAGACAACGGAAACATTTGCCCCTCTTTGTTCAAGCATTGTCCCCAGACGATAAACGGCATGTTTCACATCTGGTTTTTTCTGAAAGTCTGAATCCGGCACAAACTCTACGTTACGGTCAACCCACTCGATAGAATCAAAGTCATCGATTAGCTGAGGCTTGCCGTTTTCGTCCTTAACAGCGAAGTTCCAAATGCCACCTAAGGCAATGCAGTTCATGCCCTCCTGCATAGCTTTCAAGGCTTTCTTTTCTCCCTCTGTTAAGAAGATGGTATCGGCGGTGCGGTCAAAGTTAGGCGGGAAATATAGGTGTGGGATACTGTCTGGCTCTTGATAGTATTTCTGTAATCGAGTCTCGCCTTTTTTTTTGTATGGCGGGAAGAGCTTGTATCGAACAAAACCATTAACCTCGTAAGGGAAGGCCAAGAGCGAATCGATCGGGATATCCCATTTAAAGATTTTGTTGATTTGTCCTGGTGGGACTGTGTAGATACCTGAACATTTAATTGTTCTGTCAGATAATCCGGATTTTTGAAGGTCAGACAGGTGGTCAGGGTGAAAGCTCATCATGGCTGCACCATTTGCTATCATCCCCGCGCCTCGTTCTGCTTCTCGATCCACGCCATCACGTCAGACAAACGATATCTTATAAATTTTTTACCGACCTTGAAGCAGGGGATAGCGTCAGGCCCCTTACGGTGGTAAGGGTGATAAAAGAAACTCTTTTTCAGTTTCAACTTCTCTGCTATCTCATCTATAGTTAGCAATTCTTGATTCTCCATTTTTCAATACCTCAATAAGGTTTAGTGAATTACCCTGCCCACAGGATGGGGTATTCTGTGGGAGGATTTCATAATGATTAAAATCTATATAATACTAGATCAAGAAAGTCAATAGAAATCTAATAATATCAAATACTTATGCAATTTTTCTATCCCCAAAAAACGGGGTGAGAAAAGTTGCACTTTTAAAAAGGATTGTTAAAGTTGATAAATCAGGCGACTAAAATGGGTAATTTTGTAACCCAAACTGAGCGGGAATTTTTGTCTTTTTGTTAAGTATTCCATAGACGTTCTGCCGGGTGTATTTCTTACCCGTCAGAATTGTTAATAGGGATGCGAGGCGGTTACATATTGCGTTGTCCTTCATTGTCGATCCGAAACGTCTAACGGTGTGGTGAACGCTATAAATAAATAAATTGATGCTAATAAGGCCCTTTGGATTCTTTTTTTTAGGAATAGAAATTCCTAACGTGCGTTCATTGGCTTCTATAAGATCCCTGACAAGTATATCAAATTTGGTATTAAAAATCCTCCTTGCAGTGTTTCTTTTCGCAAGGTTCAACATATAACCCTTATCAAACTTGGATGGATCGGGTCCCTCTTCCGCCAGAAGTTCTATCGCTTTATTTAGTTTCTCCAAGTGACTATCTTGCGCTTTTGCAATGCTACGATACATTTTATCGTGGAGGGATTTGAAACGTTTCTCCACGCGAATATGAACACACACCGTAAATATCCAGAGCAATATGAACCAAATGACATCCTGCGATAGGCCATTTGTAATCATTCTGGTATGTTTGAGACATTGATTAAGTTTACTTTGATCTCCAATGTTGATTGCGAAACCCTTTACGAGCTGTAACGATTCCTGGTCAAGATTGCCGCACAACCTTTGAACGTCGTTAATGAATATTTCCGGATCAAATTTTTGTGAATCCATTGCCATCCCCGCAATCTTCCCAGGGGTTAATGAGGCCCAGACCGGAGGGAATGACCGGCTTTTCGGGTGCGCTGCCCTATGGCCTCAATGATTGTCTACATAATCGGAAGTTAGTTAGCCATTGCCGCAGTCTCCGCAGCACAATCACGCACAGGTTTAAGTCCTTTGGCGCGAACGGCTGCGAGTTCAGCCTTGGCAGCCTCCACATCGGAACGGAATATGGCATTGGCGTGGAGGCGAGCCACGGTAATGGCTCCCATGAAACTCCCACCAATTACGTCGCTCTGCCAATGCACGTTGCATATCATACGACTCTGTCCAAAGGCCTTACCCCTTGCAATGATCGCATCGGTATGCTCAGGATCAATCTCACTCAAGATGAGTGCCCAGGCCCAGCCAACGGCAGAATGCCCGGAAGGATATGAGCCGTTCTTGATCAAAACATTTTCCGCATTGGGTGTACATGTAGGCTCCCTATTCACCATGAAAGGACGTGGGCGACTGTAATACTTCTTGGCCATGGAAGTCGAATTGCCCGCGTCGATACAAGTTCGACGAAGCAGGTTGTAGAGATGCGGCGTATCCTGTTCTGTAATCGGAGCGTTCAATGCGCATGAAAATATGCCAGCCGCCTGCGGAAACTCCAGATTGGCATCCTCGGTTGCAAGCGTCCATCGGGGTGTACCGCGGAGAGCGAGATTTTTCTGGCTGATCTCCTCGTCAAGTGCAAAAGCTACCGAGCCTGCGGAAGGGGGTGGTGGAATCAGGGAAATGTCGTTGGTGAGATCTTGGGACGTTAGATAATCTTCCAGATTAACCGGGTTAGTCTGAGGTACAGCGGCAGGCTTATTTATACCTATACCTGCACAATCGGTTACAACAATTATACACGCCAGAATAAACAAGAGCATGAACTGCTTGGTACTTCTCGTAAAATTCATCATAATCTCCCGCAAATAATCAATCGTAATTCCCCATTCTTTTTGGGTGATCCATAATATTATTGAAAAAAGTTGGATTAAAGGCAAGGCTGATTTTTTTTGGTGTAACGGAATCTTTCCTTGACAATAACCCCTGTAACTACTATTGATTACGCACATTTTCAAAATACATTAGATACAGTGGTGATTCTCCAGAACCTTAACCAGTTTTGAGGTTGCCATAGATGATTACTGAAACCCCGTTATTCGGAAGAGAGCGGGGTTTTGTGTTTCCCGATAATTATAAGAGCATGAGGAAGCCATGCGACCTGTCCCATAAAACCATTTCATAATTATTCAGGAGGGAATAATGAAGCGCATATTATGGGTCGGTTCGGTAATGGTTTTGGTACTTATCTCGACCCTTTTCGCTTGCGGTGGTGGTGGGGGCGATGGAAGCAGCACACCCAACTACACCGTGACCTATAACGATAATGGAGCGACCGGCGGCACCGTCCAGATTGACACAACCAACTACCACCAGGGGCAGACCGTCACGGTTCAAGGTAATACTGGCAACCTTGTACGAACCGGATATGACTTCACAGGCTGGAACACGCTGGTTAATGGTTCCGGAACGACCTATACATCGGGGCAGACCTTCACAATGGGTACGGCAAATGTTACCCTGTACGCAATGTGGACGGCCATAGCCACCAACGCTCCAACTGGTATTTCAACAGCGGCAATTACAAACTATATGGCTTCAGCGTATCAAACCGAATTAATTTCTTTAGAATCTGAAACACAGGCAATAGAAAATCAACAATGCGCAGAAGGTAATATTGGAAGTTGTTTACAGAGTATTGTGAACGCGAAAAGTTCACTCGTCCAAACTTTCATTAACGATGCTCTGAACTTCGTCCAAACAACAATCAACAACGGCTATCCTATTGACAAACAGACGATAATCAGCCTTTTCAATAGTTATAGGACACAAGATATATCCTTTTTTTATAATTTGTTCAGCGGCTCTTCCTTGATTAGCATGGTGCCAGGTTGTACACTCACAGTGAACAATGCGTACGATGCCGCAATTACAGAAATTAACGCTATGTGAGTTCTATCGATTGATAGCGAACTAGACAAAACAGTGCATGATATCGCCAAAGGCATACCTGCGTTGAGAAATAGAATATGGCAGAATTCTAAATTAACATGTGGTAAAAGCATTGGGACAGATCAACACTTGTAGCATTAGATCCGCTAAACTGGAAATAAATGAAAGGAGCGTATTGTGGGACTAAGAAATGCTGTTCGATTCGTTGAAGAATATGTAGCTATCATACTTAAATGGGTTACCTACATCACCAGCTTAACGGTATTATTTGGTTATATTGCTACATTTTTCGAATGGGGCAATAAGGGGCCATTTCTTTACATCAAGAACAATCTTCAATCCATTTGGTTAGGCGCTATTACAGCAGTCACTCTATTGCTTATAATTTGGACATCCCTGTTAAGAAGGCGGTTTATCAGTAGCTTCCGAGACAACTTTAAGAATAATCTACAAACAAATTGGGATTTTCAAGGTAAATGGCGTATTCCTGAGAAAGGCACTTTGCTCGTAACAGGGCCGGACGACTGCGGCGGTATAACCAAGATTGGCGCTCAATGGGAGAACTATACTTTTACTTTTAAGGCTCGAATCACCAGAGACTGTATCGGCGTGATAGTAAGGGCGCAAGACCTCGATAACTATTATATGTTCCAAATAAGAGCTGACAAAATAGTATCCCATCGGCGAGTGGCAGTGCCGGTGGTTCCGGTTCCAGTTCCGCAACCACCACAACAAGCGCCCCAGACAGGAGCACCACAAATGCAGCCAATAACATTCAATATTGGATGGGTGATTTACACTCCACCTATGCAATTGAACCGACCATTGAACGATTGGTTCGACTGTAAAATTACAGTTCGCGGGGAATCCGTATGTGTTCGTATTGACGACAACATAGTTCTGCAATCTGAATCCTTATTGAAAATCCCTACTGGGAAGGTAGGTTTTAGGAATGCCGGGATCGAGGAAGCCTTGATTAAGAATGTCAAGGTTGTACTTCAGCCATAACGGACCAACTACAAACAAGTGTATAAGCACTCAGGCTTTTCAATGCAGTTACATTTGCTACGCGATTCTTTCTCCAGAGGCAAGCCTTTGGCCATTGGAAATCAGTTGTTTACGTACGTCACGTTATGCTTACTATTCTATAGTAATTGTATAGTGAACAAAAAAACTGTGTTTAAATTGTGCTTGTCATATCTGATAATATACCGACTCTATCCGACTCTATCCGACTTTGAATGTTTATAATTTGTTTAAGAGTAACAAATATTTAAAAAGAAAAACGGATGGTTATGATGCCACCCGCCTTTCTTATGTTTCTGACTTAAAATCCCTCGGTACTTAGTGCTGTGTGGGTTCGATTCCCACCCCAGGCACCAAGATTAATAAGGGTTTTAAGGCTATCATGGCCTTAAAACCCTTTTATGTTGTCTTGTAAAAAACAGTTTTGTCCCCACTTTGTCCCCACTTATTTTCTCATGTATCAATATCCATTAAATATAAGAAAACCTAGGATCAAACATCTCCGAGGTTCATCTGTGATGCCCGCAATAGGCTCTATTTTAAGCGTTCGCTGTTTGCCTTGAGAAGAATTGCCAAGAAATTCAATGAAGGTCATAATATAAGCTCTATCAAATCAACTTGGTAAATTAATGGTTACCATAGCAATCGCTGTATTAGTTTTTATGGTGATATTGGGTATCTGTTTAGGGGGTTTTCTTGCATGGAAACTAGGAATCATTAAAGCAGGCGAAATTGTTTTACTTACTACAATCGGTCTGTTACTATTAGCCGCCTTGATTAAAATCATCTTTTAAATAATTAAAGGGAGGGCACATAAATGAAGTCAATACCAGTGAAGATTTTCTACTTTTCTTTGCTGCTTTCTCTTATTACCACTCTTTCTTTTGCTGCTGGCCAGAAGCTTGATAGCAAAAAGATTCTTGCGTTACGAAAAGCGTGTGGAAAAAGTACGAATGAATATGTCAAAAAGCAGAAATTATGCGAAGGTGAAAAAAGTTCAAGAAAAAACATATATAACTATAGCGTGAAACTAAACTCTTGTTTTGTACTCAGGAAAGCATCTTGTAAAGGAAATGAGGATGATGATAAATTTTGGACGGAAGCATTGATTAATCTTAGTGATGAAAATACCGAAGTTGCATCTTATATCGGTAGTGGCAAGATTAATGATAAACCATCAATATGCAATGTAGACGAAACCGTATGTCATAGTCTAGCGGAGTTTTACAAACTTATTAGACCATACATGGCAAAATGCCCGTAATAGGCTCTATTTTAAGAGATCGCTATCTGCCTTGAGGTTGTTTTGGTTTTGTTTGCCCTTGCTTCACTTCTCAATATGCCTTATTAGTTTTTTGACTTGCTCATAATTCTTCAACAAGATTTTCCCCATTTGTTCATTCGCTTTCATCACGTTTTCCAACATTGCTTCTGTGACAGAATCAATAATCGTGTCCAAAGCCTTGTTAAATTCCTCATCAGTCATTTTTGCCATTGTTATGACACTCTCTTTCTTAGTATAAACACAATGACCAGGCACACAATGATTATTCCTATTAATTTCATAGATTCGTCGCTCTCCACTTGCTTTGATGGTTAATAATATATCATTCAGTCCTCTTTTTAAGATTTTTGATTTGTTGCTTCATGGATGTCCTGAGATCTTTCCGTTGTGATTCATACTCTTTCAGTTTTGTTTCTAATTCTTTTAACGTTTCTTTTGACATATCACCTGATATTAGTTTTTGTATTCGTTTATTTGATTCATAAAACATTTGCTTCGCTGCTTCCATAAAAGAATCCACGATCTCATCTATTGCCTTGTCAAATTCCTCATCGGTCATTTTTGCCATTCTCCCATGCTCCAAACTACGCCCATAATGGGGTCTATTTAAAGCTTTTGCCTCTCGCGTTGATGAGTTGTTCCCCTTGGCTAAGCCATTCAGCCCCCTGGTTTAGTTTTTTGATTTGTTCCATCATTGATCGCGTAAGTTCTTTCCTCCGTGAATCCCATTTTTTCTGATAAGTATTCATGTCTTCCAAGTCTTTTGTTGTCAAATTCCCTGATCCGTTTATTACTGCCATGAGTTTTTCCATTCGTTCATTTGATTCCTCAAACATTTCCATCATTGATTTTGTAAACCGATCAACAATCTCTTCCAAAACCTTGTTAAATTCCTCATCAGTCATTTTTGCCATCTTTTATCCCTTCCTTTCTCCCATGCCTCATTTAACCGTCATAAATAGGGTTATTTCTGACGATCTCCCCTCACTTGCACGGAAATGTCTTTATTAAACCTTCTAGCAGAATTAACTCAACAGGCGTATCAATACTGTACTTGCGGGCATTTTCATCTATTTCTCTTTTAAGAATATCTAAATAGTTTTCGGGACCTATGCTAAATCCGGCTGGTTGGCAATAAATCTTATCACTCCCACGATTAACGAGCGCTGTGTTTGCCTATGATATACCTACTCCAACCCCGTTTATATAGAGTTTGAAATCTTCTGTGCCCTTCAAGGATTCATAATCTTTGAGCCTCACTTTAGAACTTGCCATCACTCGTACCTCCTGACATTGATTTCTAGTGACCCCAATAAGGCCTATTTTGAGAGATATCAATGAGGTCTAATAATCTCTCTCTCCGTTTAATAGCAATAATGCTGCTGATTGAAACATTAAAAGATTTACGAATGTAAAATATATAATATTCATGCCGTTATTGCTGGTTATTGTTGGCATTCAGTTTCTCTACATCTGCCCTTGTTCTCTTCATAAAGCGAAATGCAATGTAGAATAGGATAATAAGAAGAACTATATGTAAAGCCAGCGCTAAATCATCATTTATAGTGTTAAAATAATTTCCCAATGGTGTGGCAATTAGCGCAAATACAATGAAGACAAGAAAAATGATTGATGTATATTTTAGTCCCCAAATTTTTTTCATTCCCTTGCATTTTATGAGCGTATATATAAGCGGTCTTAATATGACAAAAATAATTAATGCCATCAGAATGGGTATAATAATAGCAGGGGAAATGTCACAATCCATCATATTCGCATCCTATATACTATTTGATTCATTACTCATCCAGCATCTATATCCATCAGGATACCTCATGCCGCAGAACCCATAATATTATCAAACACAGTACAAATAAATTCACGATGCCATTTTAAACCTTATAAATGTAGTTGCAATGAGAAAAAATGCCGCAAATGACGGTAATATAATGGGTCCCGCCTCTTTTAGTCTTATAGTAGATAAAATTTCATTTCCTATGTAGATTTTATATGCAAATCGTGATCTAACATAATGTAAACAAAAGGCAATCTAAATAAAGTTCCAGATCCTCCAATTTTTTTGTGAGGGTATTATGGACTGAATGCTGAACCCCGTTATTCGAAAGATGGCGGGGTTTTGTGTTTTCCGGTGATGAGAGTATGAAGAAGCCATGTAATCTATCCCCAAAAACCCTTAGACATAATTTATTCAGGAGGGAATTGTGAAACGCATATGGGTCGCATTGGCTATAGCATTAATGTTGACCATGGTTCTTTCCGCCTGTGGCGGCGGTGGCAGCAATGTTACTATAAATAGTAATACTACATACAGCATCTCAGGAGCAGTATCTACGAGATGCCTGTACTTCAGCTGTACCAGCAGAATAGCCAGCTCGGATAGCAGCTCGCTTTCCATTGTAATCTTTAACGTATTCGCGTACGAAGCTCCGCTGCTTTGGGGTGAGCCCGGACTCATCTTTTTTTTGCAAGCTTTCCCTTGCCTGTTTTATGTCGGTGTGAATCATGTTTACCTCTCCATTATCTCCCTCCAAATATAATCAAATTGTATTGTTCGAGGGGGCACTACTAACCGGTACCCCCTCCATCAACTGTGCCTAAAAATGTGCCCGTCACGTTCCAAATGTATCCAACTCTAGCCAACTTTTACAAATCGTTTTTTTGTTGACAAAACACTGGTTTACCAATATTTACAAGCATTAGCAGGGTAGGGCGAAAAACCCGTTTTTCGGACTTAAAATCCCTCGGTGCTTAGCACTGTGCGGGTTCGATTCCCGCCCCAGGCACCAAAAATATCAATAACTTTTGCAAATAAAATAACAGGTTTTCCCCTTTTACCACAATGCAGTGACAAGAACTTATCGCCTCTATTTTATGATTGCATCATGGACAGAACTCGCATAATTCGAAGAATCTCCTCATGATGGTTATTTATATGGTTCTAATCTACCAAATCAATTTATGAAAAGCTCAGAGGTTTCTTGGATCATCAGCACTAACCAAAATTGAGGCTTCTATGAAAGATTAATGAGACCCCGCCACTCAGAACAAACAGGGGTTCGCACTGTTTTGGAGTTGAATGTGAAGAGAATAATTCTTTTAGTTACTTTTATGCTTGTATTCATGACCTGTGGATCAGTACTTGCCGAAGTAAAAATTTTCATTAAGGAATATGTTTACCATGCAACTGATGATGATAACAAGGAGTCCAGTCGGACACTTGCGCTTACAGAGGTGAAAAGACTTCTTTTAGAGGAGTTGGGATACTATTTGGAAAGCAGAACGGAGGCAATAAATTTGCCGCTCATCCGGGATCAAATTACTACCATTGCGGCAGGAATTGTGAAAACGGAGATAATTGCAGACAAATGGGATACAAGTAATTTAAAATATTGGCTTAAGGCAAAGATTGTCGCAAATCCTGATGAGGTTATAAAATCTATTAATTCACTTCGTAAAGATCAGATAAAGATGGAGGAGTTGCAGGAAGTAAAAAAACGATCGGACGGTTTGTTAAGGGAAAATATAAGGTTGCGAAGAGAACTGACTTTATCCAAAGGCAAAGATAGGCAGAAGATGAAATTAGCTTACAATCAAACGATTAAAGAACTTATAGCATATGAATGGTTTGTAAGAGGACAATCATCGTTGATGTCGGGTAACTACAAACAGGCAATAAATGATTATGACAAGGTCATTGAGTTAAACCCAACAAATGCATGGGCATATGCTAACCGGGGAGTTGTCTATGCCAATCTTGGCAACGTTAACCGGGCGATAAAAGATTTCGACATGGCCATAAAACTTAAACCGAATGATGCCGTTGCCGCATATGTTAACCGTGGACAGGCTTATAAAAACCTCGAAAACTATAATCAGGCAATACAGGATTGCAATAAAGCGATTGAAATAAAACCGGATGCGGTTCTGTTATACGATGAGCGTGGTGACGTATATCGTCATTTTAAGAAATACAAGCAGGCCATAGGGGATTATAACATGGCGGTCGCACTAAACCCAGAGTATTCAGATTTGTATAATAAACGTGGTATCACTTATGAGAAACTCGGAAACTATGATCAGGCGATTCAGGATTATAACAGGGCGATTGAAATAAGTCCTCAAGATGTAGATGCGTATCTGAACCGCGGGCTTGCTTACAATGACCTTGATGAATACGATCGGGCAATACAAGATTTTGACACAGCCATTCAACTGAATCCTAAAGGTGAAGATGCTTATCACAGCCGCGGGCTTGCCTATGAAAGCCTTGGCAACCACGAGCAAGCGATACAGGATTATAACAAAGCCATTGAACTGAACCCGAAACGTACGGAAGCGTACGTTGACCGAGGAATTTCATATAATGTCATCGGCAATTACAATCAGGCGATACAAGATTATAACAAGGCTATTGAACTAAATCCGGAAAACGCATCAGCGTATTTTAACCGGGCAGCTTCTTTTGAAAACCTTGGCAACTTCAATCAGGCAATACGGGATTATGCAAAGGCCATTGATCTTAAACCGAAGGATGAGTCAGCATATTTTTACCGGGGGCTTGCCTATGGGGAGCTTGGCGACGATGATCAGGCGATACACGATATAAAAGTAGCGGCAAGATTAGGCTTTAAAACAGCACAAGAATATCTAAAGAATCGGGGGATTGTGTGGTAAGCTATCCTTCAATCTCTTACTTTTAAAAAATGGAGCGTTGTGATTTTCTAGTCATGAAATACTTGAAACAATCGGTAGCTTGGGCAAATCAGATATGAAGACCATTGGCATTGCCTTGGGTAGCGGGGGTGCAAAAGGGTTGGCACACGTTCTCATGCTTGAAGCCTTAGATGAGCTTGCACTAAAGCCATCCTATGTTGTCGGAACAAGCATTGGTGCTGTTATCGGTGTAATGTATTGTTCTGGATTAACTGCAAATGAAATACGTGAGTTCATTAATGAAATGACATCAGTAAATGACAATTTACTGAAAGATATAGTGATTAAAAAACGTGTTTTCCAATTGCTGAATATTGTGTCTCCTCAATTTGGTGGCCATGGTCTACTGAAGGCGGAAAATTTCATTAACTTCTTATTCGATTCAATAAGAGTAAGGACTTTCGAAGATCTCGTTATTCCTCTTCGCGTGGTAGCTGCCGACTTCTGGACTCGTGAGCAGGTGATTTTAGATCATGGTGTATTGGCACCTGCAATACAAGCAAGCATGTCCTTGCCTGGCGTATTTACGCCGGTTACCATTGGAAAGAACGTTCTAATTGATGGAGGGGCAGTAAATCCCGTGCCATTCGATTTGCTGTCGGAATCGTGTGATCTTACCGTTGCAATCGATGTCATTGGTCGTCGTACAGTAAGTAAAGATCGTTTACCATCGATGCAAGAGGCAATTTTTAACACATTTCAAATAATGGAGCGAAGTATTGTAAGGGAGAAAATGCGCATCACGTCACCAGATATTTATATAGAAATAGATATTCATGACATTCGCTCACTTGAGTTCTATAAGGCGCAGGAAGTATTCAGGCAAGCACAAAAAGCAAAAGATCAGCTAATAAAAGAATTGGAAAAACGGATTATTAGGGTTTATAAAAAAAAGGTGGGCAGAAAAACAACATAGCTTTTATGTGAGAATAAACTGAAAGCATTGCAGGCTAATTTTTTTTGTGTTTGATTAAGAGCAGTTTTCCTGTTTACGGTGACTCGTTCTCATTATAAAACTTAATCGCAAACGATGGCAGTTTTTAGGTGATGCATACAAATTCAAAATTTAAGGCAGGGCAGACAAATGGCCAAGAGAGTTCTGAGAACAAAGCTATGTGATATGCTCGACATCGAATATCCTATTCTTTGCGCCGGTATGGGACCGACAATAATAGGTGAAAAAACCGGTTCACCCGTGGAACTTGTTGTTGCAGTATCTGAGGCCGGCGCGCTTGGAGTTTTAGGGGGAAGTGGCTTTACCGTTGATGAACTTCGGGATACCATTCGCGATATCAAATCAAGAACAGATAGGCCTTATGGCGTGGATATACTGTTACCGAGCAGTTTAGGGGTTTCGGAAGGCATCAAAGAGGGGCCACAGGAGTTACCGCTCAGTTCAATATTGAAAACACTTCCAAAAGCCCATCAGAATTGGGTTAGCAAGATCAGGGAAGAACTTGAAATTCCCGAGGTTGAGATCATGGTGAAGCTCAATACAACAACACTGCGACCTCACGACGCAATAAAGGTTTGCCTGGAAGAAAAAGTCCCATTATTTTGTGCCGGGCTTGGCAATCCAGGTTTCATGGTTGAAGAAGCGCATGCCAAAAGTGTCAAGGTGCTTGCTATCACAGGCAATGCAAAAAATGCGCGACGGATGGCTCAATCGGGCATTGATCTTCTGGTTGCGCAGGGATATGATGGCGGCGGTCATACGGGAAGGATAGGAACCATGACCTTACTCCCCGTCGCTATTGATGCGGCTGCACCGGTTCCGGTTCTGGCAGCTGGGGGCATAGGGGATGGACGAGGGCTTGCTGCCGCATTAGCGATGGGATGCGTGGGGGTATGGGTTGGAACTCGCTTTCTCGCTACCCAAGAGGGGGGTGCTCTGGAGATCAATAAGCAACAAATTCTCAGGGCAACCGATGAGGATACTCGAGTAAGTCGGGCTTATACAGGAAAAACGCTGCGCGCAACCTACAGCAAATTTCATGACATTTGGGATGCATCAGGGCTCGATCCGTTGCCATTTCCCATCCAAGTCATGATTTCCTCGGCACTCATGGCAGGATTTATAAAGGCGGAGAAAAATGAATACGTCGGCGGGCTTGCAGGTCAGGTTTCGGGCCTCATAAAGGAAATCAAGCCAGCGAGACAGGTTGTAGAAGATATGGTTGAAGTAGCCGTCGATATTTTCACACGGAAAATTCCCGAAAACATCACTGCAAAATAATTTATGAAACCTAACTAATTCCGGTTATATCGATAAAGTTTTTGCTGAGCAGCCTCTGCTGAACCACGGTATCTGGGAATAAGCGCTGAATTCTGCGTTTTATAAAACCATAATCATATTTGTGGTCGGCACCGTGGAATCCATAGGGACCATCGGTTCCGAACAGGAGTCTATCAACCCCAAGGAAAGCAACAGCTTCGCGTGTAGCTTTTTCACTGGTGTAACTTGTTTGGGAAAGATCGAGATACACATTCTTCCGTGTTTTGATCTTTTTCCAGGTGTCTGCATATTCAGGAAAGCCCGCGTGCGCCAAAATAAGCTTGAGCTCTGGTACTTTTGCCAATAAAGCCTCAAAGTTACCTTCTTCACCAAAACCGGCATGGATAAGTAAAGGTTTGCCTATCTTTGCAAGTATTTCTGCTACGGGGGCAAGTTCGACAGGTTTAAAGTGATGCCAGAAGGGATGTGCCTTCACACCCACAAAGCCTTCTCGGTCTTTGTATTTTAGAAATTCTGCAACCTGCTCTCTTTTCCCTCGCGGATTAACGAATATCCAGCCAAGGAATCGTTCCGGATTCTTTTTTACTATATCAAATACTTTTTCATTGTCGGGATCAGTCTCGATATAGTATGCGGTACCCAAAATTTTGACTTCTCCATTGTCTGTGAAATTTGAGACCAGTGCTTTACCTATGCCCCGAAGTGCAGCGTTTTCAAGGAACATCTGTAAAATACCAATTAAAAACTTGGGTGGCTCCTTAAAAGGCTCGATCATGCTTCCCATGAGGGCGGCCTTTTGGATGCCACACTTGTCCATTTCCTCTAAAAGTTTGTTTAACGACAGCGCCCTCTCCTCGATATGGTAATGACAATCAATGACCATATGCCCCCCTTTTTCGCCATTGGCAATGAAACTTCTCTGTCATAAACCCAGTATACACTAAGTACTAGAGAACTTTTGTCTATATTTAAATATAGTTGCAATGATACAGAAAAAAGCAAACGGCGTCAATGTTCAAGTGTCATGATCGTCACTATGCACATGGCTGCACATCAATCGTAATCAAGAAGTGTTCTATCTTCTGAAGGTATTCTGAATAAACTATATCGGATTAAACGAAACTGTGTTAAACTATTTCCAGTATTTGATGTAAAAATTTTCTAAAATGAGGTGTACGGCGATGAAACTGAGTGCCAGGAACATGTTAAAAGGCAAGGTGAAAAGTATCTCTAAGGGGATAGTTAACACTGAGGTAATTGTTGCCTTACCCGATGGATCAGAACTTGTATCTATTATCACCAATACTTCTGCCACGACGCTCGGGCTGAAAAAGGGCAAGAAGGTTTATGCAATTATAAAGGCTTCAAATATTATTTTAGGCATAGACTGATTTTGTCATCCGTTTTTCTGGATCGGGCAAGATTTCCCCAGATGATGTATCTCGATCTTTAAGTGCGAGGATCGATTCCCACTCCCGTGCACCAATAATGCTCTAATCTTAGTGGGGAAAAACATTAAATGTTTATACCTGTGGGCATTCCAGCGGTCATACAGCAGCGGCAAGACAAATAAAAAGAGATAAAATACACCGGAGACATTGCTAGTGAAACACCCTCGGCAGCAGTTGCTATCAGCAGTACTGATGGATATTGTATGGAAGATAAATATGTATTATAGAAATGGATATGACGATGACTTATATTGGAAAAGACACAAAAGAGGCAATCGTCGCACGTTTTGCGGAACATGTATCCTCCGGTAAGGCGGAAACGTTCAAAGCCTATGATATGACCTTTGTCTTTGGCAGGCGCGAGGGGCCTTATGTCTGGGATGCATGCAGCAATAAAAGGCTCATTAATTGCCATTGCAATGGTGGAGTTTTTAATCTCGGTCACAGAAATCCCCGCATTATCAGAGTACTAATGGAGAGCCTCAAGGAACTGGATATTGGCAACCATCATATGGTCAGCGAACAGCGCGCCCTGCTTGCGGAGAAGCTGGCGGAACTGATGCCCGGTGATATCTCCTATACCGTTTTTGGTGTAGGGGGAGGTGAGGCGATAGATCTCGCCATAAAGCTGGCGCGCGGCTATACCGGAAGGCACAAGATCATATCTGCCTTAGGTGGCTACCATGGCCATACCGGTCTTGCCCTTGCTACAGGTGATGAACAGTACAGGGCTCCTTTCGGAGCTAACCTCCCTGGCTTTCTTCAGGTGCCTTTCAATAGCATCGATACGCTTAAGCGCGTGATAGACAGGAATACAGCTGCCGTGATCTTTGAAACAATACCGGCCACGCTAGGTATGCCGGTTCCCCATCCGGACTATTTCCAGAAGGTTCGCAGTATTTGCAGTGAAAATGGCGTGCTGCTGATAATCGATGAGGTGCAGACCGGACTGGGGCGCACAGGGTTGCTATGGGGAATAGAGCATTTCGGCATTGTCCCGGATATGATCGTTCTCGGCAAAGGACTGTCCGGTGGCATTTATCCCATCAGCGCTACATGCTACAGGAAGGAGTATGCAAGCTTCTTCCACAAGAACCCTTTCATACATGTCTCCACTTTTGGAGGAGCGGAGGTGGGTTGCCCGGTAGCCATGACTGTACTGGAAGAATCGTCCCGGCCGGAATTCTTAGAAAATGTTCAAAGGGTTGCTGACATATTCAAAGATGGATTTGCCGGGCTGCAAAAGAAACACACCAATATTTTGATCGGCCTGAGACAGCTCGGTCTGATGATGGGTATCGAAATGGTCAATGAAGCATGTGGGCCGGTGTTAACAAAGGCCTGTTATGACCATGGTGTTCTCGCCATTTATGCAAATAATGACAAGCGTATATGCCAGCTTCTTCCGCCTCTGATCATCGATAGGGAAATGGCAAATGAAATACTGGGTCGAATAGATGATGCTCTGGGTGATGCTGCATCTTTTTTGGGCCTGTAGAAACTCTCTGAAAAGGAGGCAGCAGTGCAGGCAGACATAGAGTTACTGAAGGCGTTCGAAAAGGGTCTTGATCCGGAAAAACCTCAGGAAAGCGCCATTCCGGCCAGGGTATTGGGTTATGGAGAAATCAGTACAATCTTTGAAATTCAAGTCGAGTCTGCCAAGGGAATGGCGTTCAAGCGAATGCCCATCTTCAAAACCCAAAATGAAGTTAGGGACTATGAGAAGCTTTACCATGATTATAATGCAGTCCTTGAGAAGACTATCGGCATTAAAGTTCCACCTTATGGATTCGTCTGGTTTATCTCTGACCGGGGGAACATCGTAGCCTTTGACATCCAACAGAAGCTAAAATCTGAATCAATCGGAAATCGTGCCATTCATTTCATGGATATTGACAATGTTCGCAAGCTATTTCTGGCAGTTTTGCGTGACCTGAATAAACTTTGGGATTTCAACGGGGAGAATCCACAATTTGCGGTAGGTATAGACGGCCAGATTTCCAACTGGTCTATCGCTGACTTTGCCCCATCCTCCCCTCAGATTACCCCGGATACAAGACTTGTGTATATCGATACAAGTACCCCTCTCATGAAAGAAAACGGCATCGAGCGTCTTGATCCCGAGCTCTTTTTGCGCAGCGCCCCTTCTTTTTTGCTGTGGCTTATTCGTTGGCTATTTCTGGACAGTGTGATGACACGCTATTACGATGCACGGCTCGTCACTATAGACCTGATTGCCAACCTATACAAAGAACAGCGTTCGGATCTCGTACCTCCGCTGGTTCAAGCTGCCAATGATTTTTTCGGCGGTGAGGGAAGCACAGTCGGAATTAAACCGTTGACCACAAAGGAAGTTAACTCCTATTATAGAGAAGATGCCTTTATTTGGACATTATTTCTAGCAATGCGGCGTTTTGATCGCTGGCTTCACAAGCATATCCTTCATCGGCCATACATTTACATCCTGCCTGGTCATATCAAGAGGTAGGATCTCATAAAGCTTCACCTGTTTAACGGCAGCGCATTTAAACCTTTGGCTGTCGGCGGTATCTAAACAAAAAGTAATTTTGGTCGGACACTTATGCATGTAGGGGTATTTGCAGATATCGAGGGCAGTTTCGGGATATGGCGCATGCGACAGTGCCGTATGGGTACCCGAGAATGGCAATACGGGAGGGCATGTCTCACCGAAGACATCAATCACGTTGTTCAGGGTGCTTTCGAAGGCGGCGCTGACCGGGTGACTGTAAAGGATACCCATGAATCTGGTTTTAACTGCTTGATTAACAAACTGGATCCCAGGGTGCAATATAGAGGCGGCCATTTCACTAAACCTTCCTTTTACGGGGATATCTCGGACCTTAACCTGGTCCTGTATGTTGCCATCCATGCGGCAGCCGGTACAGATGGCGCTTTTTTCCCCCACACGCATTACGGTATCTTCTCTGAAGTTCTCCTGAACGATAAACCCGCTTGCGAGATGTATATATACGGCGCTTATCTGGGTGAATATGGCATTCCCGTTGGCTTTGTTTCGGGAGAAGACATTGCAATTCAGCAGGCCATGCAGGTACTTCCTTGGGCAAAATCCGTCATGGTTGACAAGAAAAAGGAGGCTTATACATCGGGCAATAGGAGCCTTCGCTACCTGAAAGAAGGAAGAGAGGCCTTGAGGCGTATTGCATCGGAATCCGTGCGCAATGTTTCACTGATGAAACCGCTCAAGCTTTCCGGGCCAATTTACTTCGAAGCCGTGTTCAGAGATGAACAGCTTGCGGACAGATATAACACTTGGCACTTCACGCAAAACGGCAGTAAAGTGCAATGGGACGCGAACAACGTAATGGATGGTTTCGATATGCTCAACAAGCTAACCTTCTTTCCTAAAAGGATTTACCCATTCCGTAGGACATTGGCATTTTTCATGCGGCGCTATTTTTACATAAAAAATACCTATTTTGCACCGAAGCCGAATCCGGAAGATGCAGTGATTCCTTTATAAAATCGGGATAATTATCCCCAAAATATATGTCATTGTAGAATTTTATGGGAACAATCTAGTGTTCTGTCTCGGAAATTATATGAATAATTCAGGCGACAAATGCTGCAGGCTTGTAACTAAACAACCTCATATTTTCAAGTACAAAGAAAATCATAGCTTCTTTGTGCCGGATCGGATTTATTCATATTATTGGTGAGACAATACACCAGGAAAACATATAAAAAGCAGACTGCAGGATTATTGAAAGGGGGACACATGTACGCAATGAATGTAGGTGAATGGCCAAAGCGATGGGCGGATCGTTATCCTGATGAACCTTATGTCAAGTACGGCGATCAGACATTTACAAGACGGGACTTTAACAACCGTGTTAACTGTCTCGCCAATGCCTTTCTGGAATCTGGGATTAAAAAGGGCGATCGTGTGGCGGCCCTGATGGGAAACAGCAATGTGTTCCTGGAAATCCTTTTTTCGCTTTCAAAAATAGGCGGTATTATGGTGCCGCTAAATTTCCGCCTGGCAGCTCCGGAACTCGAATTTATCCTGAATGATTCCGAGCCGCTAATGATGATCTATTCACCCGAGTTTGTGCAATTGATAGATGAACTGCGAGGGAAAATCCCCACTATTAAGCAGTATATGTGTGAGATGGAAGGAGGCGCTCCGGGAGACATGATCATAGACCGGTGGATGTCTGATAAGTCAGATGAGGAACCGATTATAAAAGTTGATGTAACATTGGATGACCCGCATTTTATCATGTATACCTCCGGCACAACCGGCAGACCTAAAGGTGCAGTGGTCATACAGCAGAATACCCAATGGAATGCCATCAATGCCATCCATATTTACGGCCTAACCAGTTTGATCGTTTCGCTATGTTCAGCACCGCTCTTTCATATCGGTGCTCTTCATGCCTCGGCGACTCCCGGCCTGTATGCCGGTTCCAAAACGATTATCCAGAGATTTTTCAATCCTAATGAAGCACTGAAAATCATTGAAAGAGATAAAGTCAATTACATGTTTGGTATTCCTGTGATGTTCCTTTTCATGATGATGGACAAGGATTTCGATAATACCGATTTCTCCAGCGTCAATTTCTTTATAGCCGGCGGGTCCCCCTGTCCCACTTCGCTGATCGAAACTTTCCTGAAAAAAGGGGTAACGTTCAATCAGGGCTACGGCATGACCGAGACGGCTACGGCCATTACCGCACTGAAATCAATTGACGCGATGAGAAAAGTGGGTTCCTGCGGGAAACCGGTCTTTCATACGGACGTTAGCGTCGTTGATATTGATGGCAAAGAATGTCCGCGGGGTGAGATTGGAGAGGTTCTTGTAAAAGGTCCGAATGTTATACGAGAATACTGGAGAAGACCTAAAGACTCGGCCGAGACAATCGTCGGCGGCTGGTTGAAATCCGGAGATATGGGATATTTTGACAATGAGGGTTATTTGTTTCTCGTTGACCGCAAGAAAGACATGTATATCAGCGGCGGTGAAAATGTCTATCCTGCGGAAGTGGAGGATGTATTAATGAAGCACGATAAGGTTGTTGATGCTGGTGTGATAGGGATACCTGATGAGAAATGGGGAGAAGTCGGGATGGCAGTTGTTGTCAAGAAGCCAAATACAGAGGTTACAGAGCGGGAAATCATAGATTTTTGCAAGGACAAACTTGCCAAGTATAAAATCCCCCAAAAGGTGGTATTTACTGAGGCACTGCCGAGGACTGCGACCGGCAAGATTCTTAAGAAAGTGCTCAGGGAAAAATTTCTTTAATTTAAGTAACATATCCCATAACAGCCTATAAAAGGAGGATAGCCTATGGGATTATTCAGAGACATTATTCGGGAACACGAAAAAAGGGAAGTGGAAAAGGTTGAAAAATTAAAAACGTCCAAGGAGAGATGGCGTACAGAAGAGGAGAAAAACATTCAAAAATGGGAAGAATACATCAGGGATATACTGATTCCCATGTTAAGGGAAGCGAAGGCAGACCTTCATGGATTTTCTTATTATTCGGCTATCAGTGAATACCCTCCGATACTGAGCAGCTATGGAAAATCGCATCCAGGCAGTATAGAGTTTATCGTAGATATGTCAAAAAGATCTGAGGTCACTTTTCCATTTAAAGCTTACCTTATATTTACGCGCTCATCAAAAAATACCATCACCGTTTCAAAAATCATAAAGAATGTTGTTGTACCGGGAACGCATGATATTCATTACGAAGATGGGGCACGGAGCGTTGAGCATGAAATTAAGGAGTTCATTAAAAAAGTTTATCCCTAGCCTCTATTTGAAGGCATGACTATATTCGGTGATCGATTGTTGTACGGCCTTCGAGGTGTGAAGCGTCAACGTGATCTGAGGAGGAATTGCAAATGAACGGGAAAGAAAGAATACTCATCGCGCTTGAACTTGGACAACCCGATACGGTTCCCATATGGGAGATGGCCTATAATGAGTCGTCGATTGTTGGCATCGCGAAGTTTTTTTTGCCAGATGATAAGCTTCCACCTGCCAAACTTAATCTGGACATGAATGATACAGAGCGATTTCAGCTATTGAACGCCTTATTGACCTTTGTCCGTGAACTGGATCTGGACGGTGTAACAGCCATTTCCTTGGCGCCACGACAGCGTATTGATAAGGAACATATGCGCGATGCTATTGGAGTTGTTTACCACATGAGCGATTTCGGAGAACCTTATCCGGTTGACGGTCCGATCAAGCGGCCGGAAGATTTGAAGGGTTTCACGATGCGCGACCCGGAGGACGCGGACTTTCTCATGTTGGATCTCCTGAGGGGTACATTCCCTGACAAGGCTATAGCCTATCATATGCCTGCAACATTCAAACTGTCGTGGACCCTTAGGGGATCTATGGAACATTTGCTGATGGATTATATTTACAACCCCAATCTGGTGCATGATCTGGCACGCATCGTTACCGACAACTGCTTTAAGGTCATCGAGAAGGCTTTTGCCCGGGGTGCGGATTTCATAGCATGCGAAGGAGATCTGGCACATAATCCCGGACCGCTGATGAGCCCGGCCCATTATGACGAATTTATCGGGCCATATCATAAGGAGATATGTGACTATGTTCATCAATGCAAAGGCAAGATCGTCAAGCATTCTGACGGCAATCTGACTATGATCGTTCCCCATCTCTTGGCTGCAGGATTCGACGGAATCCATCCCATCCAGCCCCAATGCATGGATATTGGGCGGACGAAGAGGGAATTTGGCAAGAGGACCTGTATACTTGGCAATATTGATTGTAGCTATTTGCTTGTTTTCGGAAGCCCCGAAGATGTTCGCCAGAATGTTAAAGAGACAATTGCCGTCGCCTCGCCCGGTGGGGCATATATCATCTCTTCTTCCAATTCAATTCATCCGGGATGTAAACCAGAAAACTATCTGGCCATGGTTGAGTCCGCCCGAACATATGGCCAGTACCTGGAGCTTGTGGGGTGACAACTCGATCCTATACCAGTGAACGGGCGTAATCTTTCGCAGTAATTGAATCGCGCCCATAGAAATCGGCGCCAATCCTGTCCGCAAATTTCTGCTGAATCGGCGCTCCACCAATCATTACCTTTACTGTTTCGCGTAAACCTGCACATTTAAGGGATTCAATCACATCTCCCATTGCTTGCATTGTGGTCGTCAGCATAGCCGATATTCCAATGACGACCGGTTTATACTGCTTTACTGCATCAACAAATTTCTCCGGTATAACATCAACCCCTAGATCAATTACTTCAAAACCGGCGCCTTCCAATGCAATGCCCACAAGATTCTTCCCGATATCGTGAAGATCACCTTTTGTCGTGCCAATAACGGCTCTGCCCAAAAGAGCGGAATGATGAATGGCAAGAAAAGGCTTTAGTAGTTTGAGGCAATCTTTCATAGCTTGCGCGGCCACAAGCATTTCGGGAAGAAAATATTCCCCGTCCTGAAATTTTTTGCCAACTATATCCATCGCCGGTATAAGAGCCTCGTTCATGATTCGATCCGCCTGTATACCGGAATTAATTAATGCTTTTGCTTTTTCTTGTGCATCATTGCTCTTGCCGGCCATGACGAAGTTTATCAGTTCATCCATAATTATGATTTCTCCCAAGATGATTTTGGTAATTTTGTACGACTATTTGTCGATTGTCAAATACTACTTATAGTTGTCATATCTTTTATGAAAAGTTTGTGATATCTTTTAAATAAACGCAAACTTTTGAAAGAATTCTTAACATATGCCAGCCCAAGCAAGAGTGTTTTGTTTGTCTGGATAAAATTCAGGAGGGAAGAAGATATGAAAGAAATTTTATTGCTTCTGGCCTTGACGATCATTTTGGGATGTTCCGCACAGCGCCCAAATAGTCTTGGACTTGCCAACAGCAAGCTATCGCCTTGTCCAAGTTCACCAAACTGTGTTTCCACGCAAAGCCCAAAGGGGAATCATTACATAGATCCTATCCACTACACCGGGAAAAAGCAACAGGCAAAAGATGCGATCATTTCAGTCATTCGAGGGATGAAACGCGCGCAAGTTGTGACTATCTTGGATGATTACATCCACGCGGAATTTACCTCGGCCATTTTCCGTTTTGTAGATGACGTTGAGTTCTATTTTGACGATGCTGGAAAAATCATTCATATGCGTTCTGCATCAAGAGTCGGATACTCGGATTTCGGTGTCAATAGAAAAAGGATAGAAGAAATAAGATCCAGATATAATAACATTGTCATAAATGGGAGCACATCAACTGCAAACTGAAAGTCCGGCTTTTTCTATGATTATTCCTGTGTACAGGGAAACTGCCGTGATCAATGAAGTCATAGGGCACATCTGGAGTCTAGACGTGCCTGGCAATGCTGAAATTGTCGTCGTGGATGGAGATCCGGAAGGCTCCACTCTTCAGGTAATCCGAGGTGATAAAGTCAAAAAAATTATCTCGCCCAAAGGTAGGGGGATCCAGCTCCATGCCGGCGCCATGGCAGCTAGTGGTGGGATTTTAATTTTTCTGCATGCTGATACATTACTGCCACATAATGCGTGTGTACTGATTGCCACCTTGATGGTTGCAGATCATCACTGTATTGGCGGTGCATTTGAACTGCAGATCGATTCAAGCCGCCGCGTGTTTAGAATAATCGAGAAGATGGTCTCGTGGCGGTCCCGCGTAGCAAAAATACCTTACGGCGATCAGGCGATTTTCATGCGTTCAGACTACTATCATCATCTGGGAGGGTTTAAAAACATCCCGATCATGGAGGATGTCGAACTAATGATGCGAATCAGGGATGGCAGGGGTAAGATTGCAATCCTCTCAGAGCCAGTTATTACCTCTGCGCGAAGATGGGAATCAGAGGGAATACTAAGATGCACGATAAGAAACTGGGTCCTGATCATCCTTTATGCGCTAGGTGTCGCTCCAGAGAAATTATCCCGTTATTATGGTAAGTGAAACTGGGTGCAAACATGTCGGACCGGTGCCTGATCCTATTTGTAAAATACCCAGAAAAGGGGAGAGTGAAATCAAGGTTGATATGCAATGATAATGCTCAGTTTACCGCGAATTTGTACGGGCATTTCGTGGATGATCTCCTGTCGGCCTTGAGTCTGGGAATATTTCAAATGAAAATCGCCTTTGATCCGCCTGGAAGGTACGATGACATGAAGAAACGTTTTGGGGAACAATACGAATATATCCCCCAACGGGGCAATGATCTGGGCGAGAGAATGTCTGATGCCTTTGGCACATGTTTTTCCGAGGGGTTTCGCTCGGCGATTCTTATCGGCAGTGACTGTCCGGATTTACCACTTGACCTGATTCAAGAGGCATTCGACGCTCTAGAAAGTGGCCACGAGGTTGTTATCGGTCCATCAATAGATGGTGGGTATTACCTCATCGGTTTCCGAAAAGATACATTTAATACAGGGATATTTAAAAATATCAATTGGGGTGAAAAATCTGTTTACGAGAGTACAGTAAAAAGGCTTGGCGATGAGAGATGTCTGGTTTACATAGCCCCGGCTTGGCGTGATATTGATAGCATAGCCGATCTGGAAGCGCTGATAGAGAAACACAATGCATCTCCATTTCAATACTCAGCGACCATGAGCTTTCTCAAAGATTCTGCAATAAAGAAGAGTTAGATTTTGACCAAAGCTAATTTATCGGTGTAACTGGTAAGATTTCAGGTCCCGTAGCACAATATAGGCCATTCCCTCTCGAGCGCAAGCTTTCTGAGTTGCACTGTCGGTTCGACAGCATAAGGGTGAGCTACAAGTTCAAGCAGCGGGATATCTGCATGATGATCACCATAAGCAAATGACGATTGTAGGTCGATATTAAATTCATCGGCCATCTGCTTGGCATAGTCTCTTTTATGCCGGTCTGTGCAGATATGCCCTTTTGATCTGCCGGTAAGCAGACCGTCCGGACCGACTTCCAGTTCTGTACAAATGAGATGATGAAATCCCAAATCCTGAACAACCGGCTCGAGAAGGTACCTAAGGCTTGCGGATATGAGGACAAGAATGTGGCCGCTGTCCTTGTGCATTTTCACGCGAGATACAATATTGGGCGCGAGATGGGGCTTGATCACTTCTTCATAGTAATGCGGCGAACCATCCTTAAATGGTGACAGCGGTTTGTTTCGATAAAAACTGATTAGCACTCTGGCCATAATTTCATCTGAAATGACATTGTGCTGATATAGAATGTTTGCTGCCATAATTTTTATGAGGTAGGGTATTCTGATGTAGCCATGGTCCCAGAGATAGCGGATTCCAAGTCTGGGACTTTCCACACTGATAATCGTTCTGTCAAAGTCAAAGAAGGCGCCGGTCATTTTCAAGGCAGTCTTCCCTCCTGCCTGAGCTTGGCGAGTATGGCATTAATGGCCGGTATCGCAGCCGTCGCGGCTTTCTCTCCTTCAAGAATGGCTTCGTTCCTTTTTGTGAAATCGGCAGGACCAATCTGTCCAACCATTGGCTTGATCAAAATGTCTGCCCTTGGTATTTGCAGTTGGGATATCTTTGCATACATGATATCTATAGATTGAAAAATGGTGTCAATGGTGCTCTGCGGAAGAGACGTATTCAGTCCAGTCGATATGTCCACGGCAATAACTACGTCAGCGCCATATTGCCTCGCAACATCGACGGCGACAGGACTAACAAGACCGCCATCCACGTATGTTTTTCCACCGATTCTTTCCGGCTGGAATACACCGGGAACTGAACAGCTCGCACGGACCGCCATACCGGCATTACCCGTTCCGAAAACCACTTCCTGTCCTGTTTGTATATCAGTAACTACGGCATGAAATGGAATCCGAAAACCCTCAATGGGTGTTTTATTGACCATTCGGTTAATGTAATTTTCAAGTCTTTCACCCTTAACAAATCCATTGTTAGGGAAGCCCAAATCGACAAGATCGTCTCTCTGTATGCCCAAGGCTATGGACTGGAGTTTAAATGGATCGTATCCGTAAGCATAGAGGCTTCCGATCAAGCTGCCAACGCTGGTACCCACAACCATGTGGATTGGTATCTTTTGTGCCTCCAGGACTTTAAGCACGCCAATGTGGGCAAATCCTTTTGCAGCGCCGGCCCCAAGAACAATAGCCACCTTTGCCGGTTTAGGGGGAGGGGGGATGTTTTTGGGTACGCAGGCGATGAAAAGCACCACAGGGATGATGGCCGAAAAGACAAAATGCGTTATAACCTGTTTAGTTTTCATTTCGGTGCACCTCGTGAGAATCCTCACTTTTGCTGGAATTGATCCTGAACTTTATTGGGTTGACTTAATGGTGTTTTAAAGTTTTATATAAATTAAATGCCTTGGCTACCCGATGCCGTTAAGAATGTAAATGGCTACTGTCTGTGTTACTAATTCTATGCCGGGGCCATAGTTTCTGTAAAAGGTATAGAGAGCTCGTATACGCCTCCAGAAATTTGCGCCTTCATAGTGTAGGGTGCCTTTTCATATACCTTGAGCATGGCTTTATTGTCCACTAGCACATCGGCCGTGAATCCCTCAATGCCATTTTCCTTGGCAACTCGAATCAGCATGTCAAACAAAAAAGATGCAATACCCTTGCCTTGGAGATCTTCATCAACAATAAAAGCAGTATCCGCGAAAGGATTATCCCTTCGACGGACATATCTCGCTTCCGCAATGATTTTTTCGGCTCCTGGAGCATCTATCACCCCAACGATGGACATGATTCTGCTGTAGTCCACATTGACATATTCCTGCATCTTGGTGTGGGGCATTGTTTTGATGGGGCTGAAATAACGGTAATATACCGCTTGATCGGAAAAGCGGTAGAAGAGGCGCCTCATTTCATCTTCATCGGATGGCTTAATAGCCCGAAAACGGACGGTCAGGTTACCCTTGAATGTATGAATACAGCTCAAATGATCGGGATAAAGATGTTCCGAATCCACGTAATAGATCTGGTCTGAATATATCAGCTTGGCCTTCTTTGCCTGGTCGAAGATTTTTTCCCTATCACCAGGGTGCGCGATATCTATAAGGGCCAGTGCTCGTTCACGGACGGTGCGGCCTGTGAGATAAGCAATGCCATACTCAGTGACGATTAAGTCAATGGATTCCCTATTCGAAAATTGGTGTGGGAAGGATCCTGCGGACAGAACGATATTGGATTGTCCATTCAAGTTTCTGCTGGGTAGTGCAAAAAGTACGCGTCCGTCAGCGGACATTGCTGCGCCCGCCGCAAACTCCTGAGCAGCTCCGGGAGTAGCGGTCACATTTCCCTTTCCGACATGAAGGGACACATCCCCTGTCAGGTCAGCCTTGCGGGCTGGCAGGATAGTGATAACGCGGTCGTTGAGGCCGATATTTTTAGGATCGAGCACCACATCCAGTGGCTGAAATTCCATCATGGGATTGCGGTCCAGCCAGAGCATAAGCTCCTGGGTACCAAAAGTATATGTAGCAAGACATTTCCCTCTGAAAAAACGTTTCATTCGGTTTGTAACGGCGCCACTTTTGACCAAATCCATGAGCGGATCGGTGAAAAATGGCGTGTGGATACCAAGATGGTGCTTTCTTGTGAGCTCAGGGGCCAATGCTTCATAAACTGGACCGATGCCGAAAGAGATGCAGCTCCCATCTTGGATGACGGAGGCAATATTAGAGGCCAACTTGCGATGAACTTCCTGCACGGGCCAACGCGGGAAATAGATCGGAGGCTCTGTCGTTTCGACAAGATAATGGAAATCGTTCACATGGATGATCGTGTCCCCGAGGGTCCTTGGCGTCAGATGGCTGATTTCTCCCACCACCAGTTTCGCGCTTTCCATGGCGCGTCTAGAGACATCCACGCCGACCCCAAGCGTCGCATAACCGAACTCATCAGGTGGTGTGATCTGAATGAAGGCTACATCAACGCGGTAGGCGCCTGACTTGAAAAACCATGGTATCCTGGAAAATCGGCTGGGTATAATATCTATGCGCCCCTCGGTGACTGCGTCGCTTGCTGTCCAACCAGAAAAGAATGTTTTTAGGCGGAATTTCTTGGCATAGCGCTCATCTAGTGGGATGGTGTCGCCCAAGCTGACTAGTTGGATAACTTCAAGGTCTTGAAGATTCCCCAAGTTAGAATTCATCAGCCATTGGGCAAGGGTCCGTGGCTCAGCGGTGCCTGTACCAATAAAAATGCTCATGCCTGGCTCAATCTTGGACATGATAAAATCAGGCGTGACGATTTTAGCTTCCCAAGGATAGCCCATTTTCTCAGGCATAAATTACACCCTCTTGAATTGCAGCATTGCCTCGCGTAGTGCGCCTTCGACCAGGTTTCTAATGTCTCTCAGGCGGTCCTGTGTTTTTGCCTCGAATCGAAGTACGACCACGGGCTGTGTATTGGAGGGCCTAAGCAGACCCCATCCATCTGCAAAAGGAATTCGGACTCCATCGATATCAACGATTGGGTAATCCTTTCTGAAGTGCTCCTTAACGGCATCAACGACTTGAAACTTAATGTGGTCTGCACAATCGAGACGGATTTCCGGCGTACTGAAAGTCTTTGGTACGTCACTCAGCAGGCTGCTTAAACTTCGGCCGGATTGGGAGAGGATCTCGAGCAGACGCACGGATGCATAGATCGCATCGTCATAACCAAAATAACGGTCAGCGAAAAACAGGTGACCACTCATTTCCCCAGCAAGCAGCGCATGCTCTTCCTTCATTTTTCCCTTGATTAGAGAATGGCCGGCTTTCCACATGATGGGGCGTCCGCCATGCGCAGCAATATCATCATAAAGCTTTTGAGAACACTTAACCTCCCCGATGATCGTTGCTCCCGGATGCTCTCTAAGAATGAAACGCGAGAAGAGAAGAAGCAGCTCATCCCCCCAAAGGATGTCGCCTTGGTCTGTTACTACACCGAGGCGGTCTGCATCTCCATCATATGCAATGCCCGCTGCGGCTTTTTTATGTGCGACCATCTCGATAAGATCATGTAGGTTTTCCGGAATGGTCGGATCAGGAAAATGGTTTGGAAAATGCCCATCGGGCTCGCAATAAATGCACGTCACATCACATCCGAATCTTTGGAAGATGGGCAGTGCATAATGGCCACCTACACCATTGCCTCCATCCATCACTATGCGCAGTCCTTTTTTAACAGAGACCCCATTGTACAGGTGGTCTTGGTACGAGGCTGTAAGATCTTGTCGTCTAAAGGTTCCTTCCCCGGCGACATATATATGCTTCTCCATGATTGTCCGCAGTTTCTGGATTTCTTCACCGTAAATGGTATCCGGTCCAATACATATCTTGAATCCGTTGAATTCTGGGGGGTTGTGGCTTCCCGTCACCATAATGCCACCGTCAGTTTTCAGTTCGCGGATAGAGAAGTAAAGTATTGGTGTCGCACATAAACCCACATCGATCACATTTACACCCGAAACATTTAGCCCTTGAATCATTGCTCCATGGTATTGCTCAGAGGTCAAACGGCCATCCCTGCCAAGGGTCATGGTCCTTACAGAATGTTCACGTGCATAGGTTCCAACAGATCTGCCGAGTTCAAAGGCAAAGGCTTCTGTTATGTCTTTTTCTACGACACCACGAACGTCATATTCTCTGAAAACATCAGGGTTGAAATTCATGCGGGAATAATCCTTTCAAATCGATATGCTCAGCAATTAGCTCGGTGATGAGAGATATCTTTTCCTGGTCGTTTCTGGTGGGAAGGGCCTCCATAGAATCGATCTGACGGGCAATATCATATATATCCGCTGGGAGGAGCAGTATCGGAATTCCAAGCTTCTCGGCCTGGGCAATAAGATTCGGGGCAGGTGATATGTTGTTTGTTAACAAAATTGCCGCTGCGTTACTTTGGATGGCGGCAAGAATCATATCGCTTCGGTCGCCGCTAGTGATGAGCAGTTTGCTCTGCTCGGCGAAAAGCGGGTTTTGCGTGGCTGCATTGACCGACATAGCACCGATGAAAACATGCTTTATCATCCTGTCCAGCTCATGCTCCCCTGTTATGATTTTCGCAAAGAGGCGTTCTGCCAGGTATCGCACCGAAAAATACATCAGCTCTCGCCGATAAGGCATGACGCCGAGAATCGGTATGCCAAGCTTCCGGATCTTTGGCAGCTGGACTTCAGCGAAATCTTCCGGATTTGGGATCCGGTTGATGACAACGCCTTTAAAATCAATTCTGTCTATGGGTATATATTTCTTTAACAAGCAAAGGTCGTCCATAACCGTATCCTCATCGCCGCCGGCCACGATGACGATTGGGGCCTCAAGGAATGCAGCGATGGAAATCGGGTCTAAGTGGACTGATACACCATACGCAAGATCCCTTCCACCTTCCACAAAGAGAAGATCTTTATCCTTCCCGAACATTTCAGCAAGCTCGTTGATTCTAATTCTTGTTGAGGCCTCATCCAACATGTATAATAGCTTTGAATGATGAAAACCTATGCTCATATCCTCGGGGTTTTCAGAAATCTCAAATAAATTTGTCATTAAAGCTGCATCGTAGTCCCAGAGGCGCTTCTTCCTGTATAGAAGGCGCTCCCCGAATGGCTTCATATAACCGATGCGCTTCTTCAGCACCCGCGACAATCCAATGATCAGGCTTGTTTTCCCGGCATCTTGGCGCATGGAAGCAACAATGAGCTTTTCCATAACTCACCTCTCTTTGGATAAAATGATTCTCACATCCACGGCTTTCGAGCCATCACCCTGGCCGTAGACAACCAAGGGATTGATTTCAATATCGGAAATTCCGGCGCAATTCAATATAACAAATCCAACCTTGACAATGGTATCGATGACTGCATCAATATCATGTATCTTTTCACCACGGACTCCGAGCAAAAGAGGATAAGAGTGTATTTCTTTGATCATTTTCATAATCTCGCGCCTGCCCAACGGATATGAGCGGAATGTGATATCCTTCATGACCTCCACGTATATCCCGCCAAGACCGACCATAACGATCGGTCCAAAAATATTGTCGCGACGAGCGCCAACAATCATCTCTATCCCAGTTGCTACCATTTCGGATACGGATACACCTTCTATGGATGCAGTAGGAACGGCCGCACGGCAATTGCGGATAATAGCACCATATGCGTCGATTACTTCATTATCGTTTTCCAGATTCAGAGCAATTCCGCCCGCGTCACTTTTGTGAAGAATGTCTTTAGAGATGATTTTCATTGCCACGGGATAACCGATTTCCCTGGCACATTTCATCGCCGTCTGAATGGATGATGCCTTGAGTGTTTTGGGGGTTCTGATGCCGGCAATGTCCATGACCTTCTGTGCATCATGCGCAAAAAGAAAGCTGCGGCCGTCGGAAATGACATGATGTATGATGCTGTCAATAGCAGGAACGTCCATATTCACAGCGACATCATTTTCCGGCAGTTCGTCAATATAATGTTTGTATGCATACATGGCACCGAGGGAGGAGACCGTTTCATATACGTCATCTGTGACCGGGATGGAGCGGCGGCGCGCCTCGCGTTCATAGTTTGAGGTTTTTTCGCCGCCGAACAGGGTAAATACGAGCGGCTTGCCGGCATTTTTGAATTGATAGTAATTCCGATCTACAGCCTCCTGGAGCGTTTCCGCTGTGAAGAGAGCAGATTCGCAGTATATGCCGATGGCGGCATGGATCTGATCATCACGCAAGGCGGCACTGAAGGCCTTAGTGTAATCACCGGCCGACGCCTGCCCTGTAATGTCTACCGGATTTTTGGTTGAACCGAATGTGGGTACAACGGGAGAGAAGACCTGCCGAAGATGCTCCACATCATTATAAAGGCTGATACCATACTTTTCACATGCATCAGTTGCCATTACACCGGCACCGCCACCATTGGTGATAATCACTGTATTCTCCCCGGCAGGCAAGGGATTGTCTGCTAAGAGTTTACTCCAGTAAAAAGCATCTTTGGTACTCACCGCGCGCAGGGCTCCGCATTGGCGCGCGATATCACCGAATACTTCATCGGATCCGGCTAGTGATCCCGTATGAGATGCTGCGGCTATAGCACCGCGCTGAGAACGCCCAGACTTGATGATGATGACCGGCTTGGCTCTGGTCGTTTCTTTCAATACATTGATGAATTTTCTGCCGTCGCGGATGCCCTCAATATACAGGAGGATTACTTGAGTATCTGCGTGAGTGATCAGGTAACCCATCAGGTCAGCTTCATCTACATCGGACTTATTGCCAACGGAAACGACAGCGGACAGGCCGATATTTTCAACAGAGGCTTGACCGACCATGGTCAGACCAAGGGCACCGCTTTGTGTGATCATTGCAAGACGCCCGGGTGGTATACGTCCGTTAATGAATGTCGCATTGAGGTTCGCAGTCGCTGAATATATGCCAAAGACATTTGGGCCTACGATCCGCATGCCACGGTCGTTCGCATACGACGTTATCCGGTGTTCCTCCTCTGCATTTCCGATTTCAGAGAATCCCGATGTAATAATGATACCGTATTTAACGCCTTTGTCCGCACACTGCTTGACAACATCGAAGACAAATTTTGCCGGAACAACGATGGATACCACGTCAATCTCACTGGGAACATCCAGGATACTCTTATAGACGGGCAAGTTTTCAATCTGCCCTCCGGATGGATTAACTGGGTAGATTTCTCCTTTGTAGCCCCCAGCCCGAATATTCGCCAGGACAGCATGTCCGATTTTCCCGGGCTCTTGGGATGCCCCGATAACTGCTATGGAGCGCGGCTCGAAAAGGAAGTGGATATTGTTGTCATGAGCAATTGGCATGATTTATTCTCGGAAGGTCATTTGAAGGTCGTAAACGCCGGCCTCGGTCTTCCTACGGATATCGAAACCACCCTTTTCAAAAACATGCAACATGGGGCGGTTGTCTACGAGGACTTCGGCCGTGAAGCCAAGAAGCCCCTCGCGTTTTGCCAGGTAAGTCAGATAGGAAAGAAGCTCTGTGCCAATACCCCGGTTTTGATAGTCGTCCCGAACGGCAAAGGCAACTTCGGCCGTATGAGTCGCCTCATCCACCCCATACTGGCCGACTCCCACAAGAAAGGGATTATCAACTTCGCCGGTCAAGGCGAGAATGGTGATCTCCCTCGTGTAATCAATGATGACGAATTCCTGGAGACGTTCATGGGGCATATCTCTGCGCGCGGATATAAAGCGCCGGCTCATGCTGCGGTCTGACAAGGAGTAGAAAAAATCCTTGAGCAGCGGCTCATCACTAATTTTTACAGGCCTGAGGAAGAGTTGCATTCCCGTCCTTGTCGTCCTGTATGTTTCAAGAGATTCTGGATATTCCCCACGCTTTCCAGGGATGAAGGCCTGGTCCCGGTATACGAGTCCGCGTTTTTTCGCTTCCTCTATCAGCCAGGGTCGAAACTTGGGATGGGCGATCGCAATAAGGCTCATGGCGCGCTCCCGGACGTTTTTGCCATGCAGATAGGCAATACCGTATTCGGTAACCACATAGCGGACGTCTCCACGATTCAGGGTCACGCCCGAGGATTCCTTGAGCGCCGGAACGATACGTGAAACCGTATCATTTCGCGCAGTGGATTTCATGGCAAGGATAGTCTTACCGTTGCGTGCCATCAGCGCTCCTCTCATAAAATCGTAATGTCCGCCGATGCCGCTGTAAAACAGACCTCCAATGGACTCAGAAGTAGCTTGGCCGGTTAGGTCCATCTCAAGGGCACTATTGATTGCAACCATGTTTTCTTGCTGGGCGATAATCAGGGGATTGTTTGTGTAGTCAATCGTCCGAAACACAATGGATGGGTTATCATTGAGGAACTCGTAAGTTTTCTGAGTCCCCATGGAAAAGGCGGCTACAGTCTTGCCGCGGTCCGTGGATTTCTGAGAATTGTCTATCACACCGGCGCGAATGAGCTGTATTAACCCATCACTGAGCAGCTCGGTATGAACCCCCAGGTGCTTTTTTCCATAAAGATTTGTAATAATGGCATTAGGGAGCCCTCCGTAACCAACCTGAATGGTGTCACCATCCTGTATTAGGCGTGCGACAAAGTTCCCGATACGCTCAACCGTTTCAGAGGCGGACGTGCCCTTTATCTCGAGCAGTTTTTCGTCGTGTGGGATAATGTAGTCGACTTCATTCAAATGGATAAAGCCGTCCCCATGAACCCTTGGCATATAGTGGTTTACCTGAGCAATGACGGTATGTGCCCGTTCTGTTGCCGCCTTGACCATGTCCACGCTCACACCTAGGCTCATGTATCCATGCTCATCAGGCAGGGAGGTTTGAATGAGGGCAACGTCTATATGGATGAGTCCCTTATGCAAAAGATCTGGCACATCTGACAGGGAAATGGGGGTATAGTCCGCAAAGCCCTGATTGATTGGATCTCGAGTATTGTTGCCAATGAAGAAAGAATTATGACGAAAGTTTCTCTTGAATTTTGGATCCGTATACGGTGCAATGCCGAAAGAGTATACATGGATAATTTCTGCATCGAAAAAGGCCTTAGGATGCGAATCCACAAAGTTAGTCAAAGCCTGCACGAGATATTGGGGTTCCCCGCAGCCAGATGACACGAAGATTCGGTCACCACGATGAATATGGCTGAAGATTTCATCTTCTCCGGCAAACTTCTCGGGATGCTCCGCCTTCCAGTGATCAAGTATCAACATCTTTACCCCTAATGCGAAATTATTTAATATTATTCTATTTAAACGTGCCTGCCTGATGAAGTCAAGATCGTTCTTAAATAGAAAAGGGCACTCCTACGTTTAGGGTGCCCTAAAAATGTCATTTCGCTTTGAACCAACAACAATATCTAAGCTCTCTTTAAAGGCTTGATCAACCAAACCAGCGCGATGGAAACAAGGCACATGATTCCGGCGATGATGAAGGCCTGAAGATAATTACCGACCTCAAATGTCTTTATCGCCATAGCTCCCTTATCGAGCGCTTCGTATGACATCTTTTTAACAACTTCCATAAGCTTCGGAGCAAGCCAAGGCCCGAACAAGCCTCCTGCGCCATAGGCTGTAAACATGAACCCATAGTTGACGCCGACATTTTTAGTACCGAAGTAATCTGCCGTCACTGCTGGATACAGACCTAAATAACCGCCGAAACAGAAACCCACGGAAGCGACGCCAAAGATGAACAAGGCGAAGCTGTTCATGCTGTTCAGAAGCAGCATAATCACTCCGCAGTATGCGAAAATAAGATACAAGGTAGTCTTGCGGCCTATATTATCCGAGACTTTGCCCCAGACGATGCGGCCGAAGGCATTCAAGATCGAAACAATCATAACTGCCATAGTTCCTTTGGTCAGAATGTCTTCATAGCTTGTTTTTGGAATCACAGGGGTCATGCTTGAGAGGCTTAACATGGAGAATGATTGCCAGATATTCATGACATTCATGATGATCATCAATCCAGCGGTGCATCCTGCAAAGTAGGTAAGCCATAAAAGCCAAAATTGGTTGGTTTTAAGCATTTGTGCCCAGGTTAAATCGGACAAGGCGGAGGCGCCACTGGCGGTTGCAGCCGGGGGATTCCATCCGGCCGGCTTGTAGCCTACCGGCGGATTCACCATAAGCTGCGCACCAATGACGACTGTGATGAAGAAGATTGCCCCCAGATACAAAAAGGTCGGCATAATCCCAGAAGAGGCAATGAAAGATTTGGCTACAGGTGCGAAGATCAAAGCACCGGCACCGAAGCCTGCAACGGCAAGACCCGTAATCAATCCTCGTTTATCAGGAAACCACTTTACGCATGTGGCTATTGGGCATACATAGGCAGCACCGATTCCTATTCCGCCAAGAACAGCAAAGCCAAGTGTAAAGGTCAAAAGATCGGTTGCCTTGGACGCGAGAAAGAGCCCCAAGCCTAGTAATATACCTCCGACACTAGCCACGATCCTTGGGCCGACTTTATCTTGGATTCTACCGGCAAAGATCGTGCTGATAGCAAAAAAGGCAAGGATGACCTGGGAGGGAAGGGCAAGGTCTGTGGGTTTCCAATCTGGGAATATCTTCGCCAAACCCGGTTTGAAAACACTGTAAATATAAACAGCACCAAGACTGACCTGTATCAGCAGGGCTCCTAGAACAACGAGCCACCGGTTGAATGTTTTCTCTCCTGCCATAGAATCCTCCTTATTTGTTCGGGTTATTTTAGGTTGGAGACAGCGCCGCCTCTTAACACATTCAACGGAACATGTCTATAAAATTTGGCCATATACGTTCTACACAGTCCAATTTGGAACCAAAAATTATTCAGAATGGAATTAACAGATGATGGGATATTAATATGGCGAACATTCATCGAAGACCGCTGCCATCGCATAACCGGCCTACACGAGCAATCAGCCAGTCAGGCCACTCCGCACAAGCAGAAGTGTGGCTTTGACCCTGTTTTTTACACCGGTTTTTTCAAAAATGTTTTTGATGTGCGTCTTAACGGTCTTCTCGCTGATAAAAAGCGTTTTGGCGATATCAGCATTGGTATAGCTCTTTGAAATGAGTCCCGGTATTTCCATTTCTCGCTGGCTTAAAAGTGGAAGTTTGGCTTTATGGCCCTTAGTCGGCGGTTGAAGGCTATCCACATGCTTATAAAGCTTGGAGAATTCCTCAATTAAAGGGCTGATCAATCTTGCTTCTAGCCATACTTCCCCCCTTGCAACATTGTGCACACAATTCACAATTTGCGATGGACCTATTTTTCTCATATAGAGCCCCCTGATTCCTTCACGGATTGCAATCAGGGCTGCCTCATCAACAAAATGGTCCAAAATAATAACCGTGCGCATGTTGGCAACTGTGTCACGGATTTTCATTATGGATCTCAAATTTAGAGCAGCCGCTTCCCTGAGGATTATTTGGCTCAGAAGAAGGACCCGGGGTTGACAACTGACAATATCATCAACCGCCTTTTCAGCAACGGACAAGTTTTTGTGAAAATTTGTCAGTAAGTAGGAAACGCATACCTGTATACCCGGATCTTTTCTCAGCAAAATAAGACTTTCTTCAAGAAAATCTTTGTTATGGTCAATGATTGCGATAGTAGTGGCTGGGTGTTCAGACATGGTTGGCCCCCCTTATTTTGTATAAGGGCGTACATACTACTTAAGTAGTATGTGCCGCTAGCCATAGAATGTCAAGAAGATTACGTCGGAGAGTATACGACTGAGCGGGTATCACTGGAGATGCTTTTTCTTTTGAGAATTCGCAAAAAACGAATTGCACCTGCTGCGGCGCCTATTGCGTTGCCGATGTTGACAACAAGGACGCCTGGCACACATGTCTGGAGCATTGTACTGAGCGCTCCGAGCCCCTGTCCACCGTAACCATAACCAATTGGGGTTGGCACAGCAATAACAGGCAGATCGGACAGGGAAGCAACCAGGGAGGGCAGGACACCTTCCATTCCCGCAAATATGATCAGAACATCCGCCCGTTTGACTTTCTTGATGCCCAGTTCCGGACGATGCATGCCGGCAGCGCCGGTATCGAAGGCCTCAATTACGTCTGCGCCTAGTTCAAGGAGGATAAGGCCGCATTCTCTAGCAAAGGGAATATCCGATGTTCCTGCAGTGATCAAGCCTACCGTACCAAGGTCTGTTTTTATCCCTTCCGTCTTCCTGATAACCATAAGCCTTCCTTCGCGACGTGTAAAAAGATCTATAAAAGCTGCTTTAAGGTCTTTTTCTTGCTTCTTATCGAGATTGGAGATAAGGACACGGTCTGAATTGCGCAAGAAAGCACCTGCGATGGATATGAGTTGAGAGGAGGACTTTCCTTCGGCCAATATGACTTCTGGGAAACCGATTCTTTTTTCTCTATGCAGATCCAGAAGATACTCATCCCCTTCTTCGTAGAAAATTTCCCAGAGCAACTTCTGGGCTTCTTCATTTGACAATTTGTTCTCCCTTATGGCTGTAAGGATCTCTCCAATATTTTCCTTCATTCCCCGTTCTCCTTCAGTCTTGTTCGCTCAATTTCTCTTCTCAGGTCGGTTATGGGACGCCCAGTCAGCCTGGCAAAATGTGAAAGATCATCCATTTCAGGTTTGAATCTTTTACTGCCATTCGGAAGGATTACTTCCTTGATTCGCACTTCACCAAAAGAAGTTTGGATTTTCCTTGTATGCCTTGGAAGAATGACTCGGGTCACCGGATAATAGCGAACTCCTATGGTTGGGGTATGAATAAACAGGGCGTTTTGTACCGAATAGAGGTGCGTCGACTGCACGATCACCTGCAGCTGCATACCTGGACGTCCTTTCTTCATGTGTTTGGCAGTAAGATTGGCATCTAAAGCTCCCGCATCAAGGAGACTTTTGCATGCCGTATCCCAATCCTCCGGACTCATATCATCAACATCGGTTTCCAAAACATAGACGATCTCATGATCCAATTTATCGGGTACTTCGCAGAGGATGGATCTGAAAAGATTGGGCCAATTTTCAAATGTCTTGCTTCCGCAGCCATAGCCTGTTGCCTCTATAATCAGATCGGATGGGGGTCGGGTACCGGCTACCAAGAATTTTAAAACTGCTGCACCGGTCGGCGTTGTCAGTTCCCCTTCCATGTCAATGAACCTCACTGTTACTCCTCTGAGGAGATTGACGGTTGCGGGAGCAGGCAAAGGAATAGGGCCATGAAGAGACGCGGTAATGCCTCTTCCGACAGGAGGTGGCCATGCAAAGATGGCATCTGGATGAAACCACTCGACTGCAGCGGCAATGCCCACAATATCGAGGATTGAATCTAGTGCACCAATTTCGTGAAAGTGCACAGATAATGGGTCCATTTCATGCACTGCCCCCTCTGCATCTGCCAAACAGTTAAAGATTCCTGCAGCCCTGATGCGAATCGCACTGGGAATAGATGCATTGTCCAAGAGGTTCAAAATATCACGGAAGCTGCGGCATGTGTCCGGTTGTGTCGGCTGATCACCAGGCAAACTAAACGCCAGATTTAGGGCGATAATCCCATGAATTTTTCTGTCCGAACACTGAATTATCTTTTGTTTTTTATGCGTAAAGTTCGGCAGGGCGTTAAAAATTGACTCAAGATATTCGGAGGGGCAGCCAAGGTCAATAAGGCTGCCAAGGATCATATCACCGCTTGCACCGCCTATGGGATCAAAAATGAGGACTTTCATAATGTCGATGCATAAACAGGATCATCGGGTGATGTCAAGGGGAAACCACAAAGAAATAAATGACTTGATAAAAAGTAGCTCTGCATGTAGAAAAAAAGGAGAGAACGAGAGGAGTCAACGGTAATGTACTGGGAAAAAGACATTGAAACCATGGAGCGATCGACACTGCGGGCTCTGCAGTTTGAGCGTCTCCAGAAAACCTTAGAAATGGCGCAGAAATCAAAGTTTTACAAAGAGAAATTTCACGAAGCTGGTTTCCGGATCCAGGATCTCACCAGCCTGGAAGACATAAGAAAAATACCTCTAACGAGCAAAGAGGACCTTAGGGAATACTGGCCATATGGATTTTTGGCTGTTCCGAAGGATGATCTTATCCGCATGCATTCATCTTCCGGAACGACTGGAAGGGCGACGGTGGTCTTTCATACCGCATCGGACATTGCAGTCTGGACGAACCTGCTTGCCCGCTGCATGTATATGACAGGAATGCGCAGAAATGACGTATTCCAAAACATGATGACGTATGGGTTGTTCACAGGAGGGCTGGGATTCCATTACGGAGCGGAGAAAATTGGTGCCTTGATTATTCCAGCAGGGGCAGGAAACAGCAAGCGCCAAATTCAGCTGATGATAGATTTTGATACGACAGTAATACACATCATACCAAGTTATGCGATGCACCTAGCATCCGTTTTCGAGGAAATGAACATTGATCCCCGTAAGGATACAAAGGTCCGTATCGCCTATATCGGGGCAGAGCCTCACTCTGAAAAAATGAGGGAAAAACTTGAAGCATATTATGGATTTAAAGCATTCAATTCATATGGACTCTCGGAAATGAACGGCCCGGGGGTTTCTTTTGAATGCCCGGAACAGAACGGGATGCACATCTGGGAAGACAGTTTCTATGCAGAGATTATTGACCCTAAATCGCTTCAACCTGTTAAAGATGGGGAAGAGGGAGAACTTGTGCTGACGACACTGCAACGTGTAGGCATGCCGATTCTAAGGTATCGAACCAAAGATTTAACAAGGATCCTGCCCGGGAATTGTCCATGCGGCAGAACCCATCGGCGGATTGACAGGATTAAAGGTCGTACGGATGATATGTTGATTATCAAGGGCGTCAATATTTACCCAATTCAGATTGAAAAGAAACTCATGGATATCAGTGGTGTTGGGAATCATTATCAGATTGTCCTCGAGCGCGAAGGTTATAATGATCAAATGATCTTGAAGGTTGAAATGGACAGAAATTTCTTTTCCGGAGACATGAAGCGGTCTGAGTTGCTCCGTCGGAAAATTATTAATGAACTGAAGAGTGATATATTGATTACGCCAAAAGTTGAACTTGTTGAACCGGACAGTCTGCCGAAAAGTGAAGGTAAGGCTCAACGGGTAGTTGACAATCGGAAAGACGATTGAGAAAAACCCTTAAAAATTAATTAGAACAATGCCCTGGAGGATTTATGGCGCATGCGGACAAGGGAAAATACAAAGCCAAACATCCGGATAAAGTCACTGTTTCGGAGAAGCTGACAGAGGGGGTGAAAAGAGCGTCGAAGAAGGGAGATATCACATGTGCATCAGCAGCCAAAATCTCAGATTCGCAGAAAATTGGGATGGACAAAGTTGGTATTGCCATAGATCTGGCCGAGATTCGCATCATCAAATGCCAGCTGGGGTTGTTCGGATACGGTTCAGGTAAAACGGCGCTTAAACCATCAGAGTCGGTAAGCAAAGAACTGAAAGACGCAATTAAAAAAGCTCTTGTGAAGGGTTATCTTCCCTGCGTGGCGGCATGGCATATTGCCGAGAGGTTTAGTATACCTCGGATAAGTGTGGCGGCGGCATGTGAGGCACTGCACATCAAAGTAAAACCTTGTCAACTCGGCGCCTTCTGATAGCTGTTTAAACAAACTCTGTGATTCATGGATCATTGAAATTAATTTTTACCATACATCTCGATATACTGAACGACAATCTGCTGTATGATCCGGGCATTGCGATTGGCATACTTTTGGATCGTTTTCATCGCCGGTGCCTCTTTTGTGATCCCATTGGCGAAATTATCAACGGAACACAATGAAGCGTAACGAAGACCGATCTCGCAGGCTGCTATGGCTTCACCCGCCATAGTCATTCCAACAAGATCGGCAAATTGGGACATCAGTCGGATCTCAGCGCGGGTCTCTAGTCGCGGGCCTTCTGTCTGCCAGTATATGCCCCTATGACGGACAGATTGACCGCAGGCTGCTGCTGCCCTGAGAATTTTATCTCGTACTTTTGAGCTCAAGGCAGGGAGGATATGGTGGGCATGATTTTCGAAGATGGTAGGCACGAATGCAAGACTGATAAAATCGTCAGGCACTATAAGGGTACCAGGCGGTAGGTCTTTTCTCAGGGAGCCCGTGGAATTTAAACCAACCACATCACGAGCACCCATTATCTTCAGGGCATAAAGATTCGCTAGATGGTTTATGCGGTGTGGCGGAATGACATTTCTTGTGTCTGCTCCATGCCTGGGAAGCAAGATCAGCCGGTCACTATAGAGGATGGTGGCATCGCCATAAGGTGTATGGAGGGTTTTTTTACTTAGCTTTAAGCCAAGGCTTGACACACGAAGAGAAATTGTTCCTGTTATGATGCTCAGCGGTGCCATAGGGGACCTCTAATTATAACAAATTATTTCGACATATATCAGAGCGGACAAACCCTGTCAAAGAACACCGTGTAATTCCGAATTGACAGTTGCACAGAATATATGACATATTTCAAATGAGTAAATTCATCATCAAAAATAAATTGAGGGTCTAAGAAAATGGGAAGGGAAGAATACGTGATGCATGTTAATGATACAAATTTTGATGAACAGATCATCAGGGCGGACAAGCCGGCACTAGTTGATTTTTGGGCTCCCTGGTGCGGTCCATGTCGAGCTATAGGACCAATTATTGAAGAACTTGCCGAGTTATACCACGATAGGATAAAAGTCGCGAAAGTTAATGTGGACGAGAACCCAAAAATCTCGGGAACCTATGGTATAAGAAGCATCCCGACACTGATGATTTTCAAGGAAGGAAAGCTTTTCGATACGCTGATCGGCCTAGCTCCCAAGGAACGGCTCGAAACATTCGTTAACAGGGCCCTGTAATACGCAAAATGAAAGGCGGATATCTCTTGGACATTAGAAAAAAGGTTGCATCTGTCTGCGTATGCATTTTGATAGCCACTTCCACTACGGGATGCGTTTGGTGGCATAAGCTATGGGGCAAAGAGGAACAGGCGAAGGAAACACCCGAAATACTGTATCAGAAGGGTAATGAGGCATACCAGAAGGAAAAATATGATAAGGCCATAGAAGCTTTCCAGCGTGTCAAAGAACAGTATCCACTGAGTGAATTGGCCATCATGGCTGAGCTTGGCATCGCCGACTCCCATTTCAGCAATGAGGAGTATACGGAAGCCGAATTGTCGTACAGTGACTTCCTGAACATGCATCCGACAAATGCCAATTTGCCATACGTAATGTATCAACTTGGCTTATGCCATTATAAACAGATATCATCGATTGATAGGGACCAGACGGAAACGATTAAAGCACTGAAGGAATTCGAGCGTCTTACAAGTCGGTTTCCTGACTCGAAGTTGTCTCTCCTCGCCGAAAAAAAAATCCACGAGTGCCGCAGGCTGCTAGCTGAGAAAGAATTTTACATAGGTCATTTTTATTTCAAGCGGAAGCTTTATAAGGCGGCCTTGGCGCGGTTTGAAACAATTCAAAAAATGTATCCTGGTGTGGGCGCGGATTACAAAATCGCTTATTTCATTCAGGAAACAAAACAGCGTCTCGGTAATGAAAAAACTGAAACAAAAACTCCCTGAGATTATAAAACGACATGCCTCAGGCCGGTTCAGGCAAACCATTACCTAGGCATTTTTTGCTATCCGGCGTATGAACCGGAGTGCTTCATCCCTTGAGTCTTCAGGATCACTATCGGTGTTGATTACAATATGCATATCCGGGGGGAACTCCGTGATGCTTTCGTAGTCATTTTTTTGCTCAAGAAAGATTCCCAATCGTCCATCAGACGGTTCGCGTAAATTACCAGCCCTCGCTCTCAGCCGTTTTTCAATGATCCGGTCGGGACAGCGACATTCAATAACAAAAAAATCCGCACCAGCCGCCTTAGCCGCATTTGCAGCTTTGAAACGCTCAAGTTGTTTTTTAAATGATGCGTCGATAATGATTGAAACACCACTTTTTAGCAATGAGACCGCCCTCTTCAAGGCTTCGCCGTAAGTCTTTCTAGAAATGTCATCCGCATAGATCCCGTTACCAAAAGCCTCGAGATGCTTATCTGTCGGAGCGATCCCAAGCATTTCTTTCCTGAGGGCGTCCATTCGTATGATTGCCGCACCGAGTTTGGTTGATAGCTTGCGGGCTAATAGACTTTTTCCCGTACCCATCAGACCGGACATGATGATAAGGGCAGGTTTTTCGATACGGGCCGCATAACCGTACGCAAGATCGAAATAGTGAGCAGCCGTGATGGCCGCCTCACGGTGCTTCAAATCAGGAATCGACTTATCCCGGGTTCGAAACCCCGTCACCTTGCCGCGAACATAGGCATAATAACACTTGTAAAAATTTAGAAGCCTTGTAACATCCGGGTCTGCAGCATATTGAATATAAGACGATATAAACTTGGCCGCATGATTCGGGTAGGTGTTGAAATCTAGATCCATGGCCAGAAAAGCCACCTCGGCAGCTACGTCGCCGTAACGTAGACGTTCATTAAATTCAATACAGTCAAAAATTGTGATGCCGTTATCCACTACTATGTGCTCTATGTGCAGATCACCATGGCAATCTCTGATTTTGTGATTTTTAACACGCTGTCTGAAGAGGTCTTCATGGAAGGAAAGAAACTGGCGAGCGTAATCGCAGATAAAAAGGAACTGTCGCAGGGTAATGGTAAATCCAACGTAGGGGAGTGTTTGTTCAAAATTTTCCTCATGATTGAAACAAACCGTCTGATAACCTCCAATCTCGTCAATCCGCCCTCCTGTTTCGGCTTCACGATGAAAAGCAGCAACTTTTTGCGCGATGGAATCCATGGCATCTTCGGCAAACTGGCCACTGGCCAAGAGGTTTTTAAGCATTTTGTCACGCGGCAGCCGTTTCATTAACACCGCATATTCCACAACTTGCCCGGCTTTGCCTAAGACGAGGTGGCCTTGGGTATTTAAAGAAATGGGGAGCACATCAATATAGGCTTCCGGGGCAAGGCGGCGATTCAGCCTGAGTTCTTCTCGGCAGTAAAATTCACGCTTTTGCAGGGTAGTAAAATCCAAAAATCCGAAATCAACAGCTTTTTTTACCTTGTAAACATACTGATCTGCCAGGAAGATGAAGGATATGTGCGTCTGAAGAACTTCGATATTTTTGGGGTGGTGAGGGTAAAAGTCCGGCCGACTCATGGCCTGAATCAATCCAAGATGCATCATTAATTAAACCTCGTCATGGTCTAACAGTTACATATAACAACTGTCACATATTCACAAATCGATTTGTAAGCCTTGTAGAAAAATCACCATCTGCAGATGGCACCATCCAAAATGCTTGACTAGAGCATGCTAACATACTAATAAACGATTGAAAAATGCTATAAAAGTTATGCGGATATCCGTCCATAACATTTCTTGATGGGGGGAGACCTTGATACCAAGATATTCAAGAAAGAAAATGGTTCATATCTGGAGTCTGGAGAATCGTTACCAGAAATGGCTGGATATCGAAATTCTTGCATGTGAAGCCATGGCAAAAATGGGGCGTATTCCCCAAGAGGCTTTGGATAATATCAAGAGAAAAGCAGCCTTTGAAGTGCAGAGGATCGATGAAATAGAGCGTACGACCAAGCATGATGTCATTGCCTTTCTGACATGCGTCAATGAGAAGGTCGGTAGTGATGGCCGCTTCATTCATATGGGATTAACATCGTCCGATATTCTGGATACATCTTTTGCCTTGCTTTTAAAGGAAGCTTCTGAAGTCATAATCGACGATGTAGACAGGTTGTTGGAGGCCATTAAAAAAAAGGCTATCATGCATCGTGATACAGTCATGATTGGACGCTCCCATGGCATTCATGCCGAGCCCATTACATTCGGTTTGAAAATGGCGTTATGGTACGAGGAAATGCGCAGAAATAAACAACGGCTTCTGCGTGCAAAGGAAACGGTAAGCGTTGGAAAAATTTCAGGAGCGGTCGGCACATATTCGTTTGTTGATCCTGAGGTAGAACAATACGTCTGTGAGAGGATGGGCATACAGCCAGCCGCAATATCCTCTCAGATCATTCAGAGGGACCGCCATGCCGAGTTCTTCTCGGCACTCGCCATTACGGCATCTTCCATCGATAAATATGCTCAGGAGATAAGGCTGCTCCAAAGGACGGAAGTCAGGGAAGCGGAGGAATATTTTTCTCCAGGGCAAAAGGGATCTTCGGCAATGCCACACAAGAGGAATCCGGTTCTTTCAGAAAACCTTTCCGGACTTGCTCGCCTCATGAGATCTTATGCAATTGCTGCCATGGAAAATGTTCCATTGTGGCATGAACGCGACATCAGCCACTCATCCGCTGAAAGGATCATAGGACCTGATGCAACCATTTTGCTTGACTTTATGCTGGACCGTTTTACCGGCCTGCTGGAGAACCTCGTTGTATACGAAACTCGAATGGCCGATAATATTAAAATGACGCACGGAGTGATCTTCTCGCAGATTTTATTGCTGGTGCTGATCGAAAGCGGAATGACAAGAGAAGATGCCTATGCCGTGATCCAGGACAATGCCATGAAAGCCTGGCAAGAGGGAGTCTCGTTTAAAGACTTGATTCTCGCTGATAGTAAAGTCATGTCATCTATCACTCAGCAACAAGTCGAAGAAATATTTCAAGAGAGGAATTTTTTAAAACACATTACCGTTATTTTTAAAAGAATTTTTGGGGACAACGCATGAAGAAGGTGAAATGGCTTTTGTTGATGCTGCCGTTGATGATTTTAAGTGCATGTCAAAATATTTACCCATATATTGATATTGTGAAGGACAGAGGCATTTCCGATCAATACCTAGCCGCATTGCAAAAATGGACTCGCAGCCAGATTGTTTATTCGCAATTTGAAACGCGCGTACATATTAGCGCTACGTATAAATGCTCCACTTTCATGAAGGCATACTCCGCAGAGTACGCGAGAATACATGATCTCGAACCAGAAAGAAAGCAGCAAAAGGAGCAGCTTCAAGAGGAACTAGCCAAGGATTATGCAGAATTTTTTGTCTATGTCTATATTCCTGAAATAGAACATAATGACTTGGATAAGCCAGCATCAACCTGGACCGTTTACATCTTGGATGAAAGTGGCCAGAGAATCAATCCCGTGGAAATCAGGAAGTTCAAAAATATTTCACCGGATCAGCAGGCATTCTACCCGTATTTGAATCCCTATTACGGTATTTCATACAGCATCAAATTCCCGTCGCTTGAAGATTTCAGCCAGAAAAAAATGGGACATTTTAAGATGTATTTTGTGAGTGTGTTAGGTAAGGTTGAACTCAACTGGTAAGCGGAACCGGCTTTATTCAGTTCTGGCCATACCAATCTTCGGCATGCTTGCATAACGGCTGATAACTGTACCCTTTTAGCAACCTTTCGATTTCCTTGCCGGAGCAAACTATCCTCCGTTTCAAATCTAAGAATTTGGCACTATGCGATACTCAGCTGTGGATCTAGGATCTATGTTTTCAATGACCCATTCTTAATTACTGATTGAGACCCTGTGATTTTTTCGTTGTCAATTGATCATTGATCATCGCTCAAGGATCTTCCTTCAATCACGGTATCCATCTTCCAGCGGCCATTGTCCGTTTCAGGATGATCAAGATTATAATGAAGGCCCCTGCTTTCCCTTCTCATTCTTGCGCTGGCTACGATGAGTTTAGCAACGACAGCAATGTTTCTCAGCTCCAGTATGTCTCTCGTAATGAGAAAGTCCCTGTAGTATTGGTCGATTTCACGCCATATCAGGTCAATGCGACGTTTTGCCCTTTCGAGACGCTTGTCTGATCGAACGATTCCCACGTAATTCCACATGCTGCGCCTGATTTCGTCCCAATTGTTGGAAACCACGACTGACTCATCGCTTTCCGTCGCACCTTTTGTATCCCATTTAGGTATTGGTTCGAGATCCTGTGGAGTTTGCGGTAAAAGTTCGAGCACCTTCAAAAAGGTATGGTGAGCAAATACCAGGGCCTCCAAGAGAGAGTTGCTGGCTAGACGGTTTGCCCCGTGAAGTCCGGTGCAGGCAACTTCACCCAAAGCGAATAAGCACTCAATGGTGGTTTCACCAAAGTTGTCAACCATTACCCCCCCGCATAAATAATGAGCTGCAGGAACAACTGGAATTGGTTTGACTGTCATGTCAATACCAAATTTGAGACATTCCCTGAATATATTTGGAAAACGATTGATGAGGAAGTCTTTATCTAAATGTGACATGTCGAGGAGAACGTATTCATCACCTGACTTTTTCAATTCCGCATCAATGGCTTTGGCTACAACGTCTCTGGGAGCAAGGCTGTTCATAGCATGATATTTTTCCATGAATGTTGATCCGTCAGAGAGCTTCAAGATACCACCTTCACCCCGCAAGGCTTCACTGATGAGAAATGATTTGGCATCTGGATGATACAGGCATGTAGGATGAAACTGTATAAATTCCATGTTGGCGATTCGCGCACCCGCTCTGTATGCCATTGCGATACCGTCGCCCGTGGCAATATCTGGATTCGTTGTAATGAGGTAGACTTTTCCAGCACCGCCTGTTGCCAGAATTATAAATTTTGCTCGGAAGACATGCACTTTGTTATTTTCGATATCGAAGACATAGGCCCCGATGCATCTGTTTTTTTCGCCATTCGGCAATACACCAGAAATTGATTTTTTAGTGATCAGATCAATAGCAAAAAAATTTTCAAAAATTTGAATGTTTTTCTGACGGCTTATCTTTTCATGAAGCGCCCGCTCGATTTCTTGGCCGGTAAAATCCCCGGCATGGAGCACACGCCTCATGGAATGGCCTCCCTCTCTTCCAAGGTCATAAGTTGTTCTACCTCCATCGGCAGCCTTGGAAAACTCAACGCCCCACGCAATGAGCTCCTTAACGCGGTCTGGGCCTTCTGTGACAACAAATCGCACCACGTCCTCCTTGCAAAGCCCACTACCGCATTCCATTGTATCCCGGATATGATATTCGAATCGATCGTTCTCGTCCTGCACAGCGGCAATACCACCCTGTGCAAGGTTCGTATTGCTGTCCGATTTTTTCTTCTTGGTAACAATGGACACCGATCCAATCTGTGCGGCTCTGATAGCAAAACTCAAGCCTGCAATACCGCTTCCCAAAACGAGAAAATCAGATTGAATTTCCATAATGCAACCTTAGAATTTCCAAAACACTGTTTACAAGCGTTTCATATTCCTATATAGTCTTTTGCGCTATTTTTAAAGAATAATTGCAATATCATTGTCGCATATAATACCCGTTCGTCAATGAGGAAATAAAAGGCATGCTCGTTCTTGGAATAGAATCTTCTTGTGATGAAACAGCAGCTGCTGTGGTTTTCGATGGCCGAAGGATTTTGTCAAATGTCGTAGCATCTCAGATTAGTATTCATAGCAAATACGGAGGAGTAGTACCGGAAATTGCCTCCAGAAAACACATCGAAGCCATCTCTGCCGTGACGTGTCAGGCACTTGAAGATGCCAATACGACACCTTCGGAACTGCAGGGGATTAGTGTGACTATGGGACCTGGCCTGGTAGGTTCCCTTCTAGTTGGCCTTTCGTTTGCGAAAGGACTTGCGCTCGGTCTCGATATACCCTTCTTGGGCGTTAACCATTTAGAAGGCCATGTGGCTGCCTCATATTTGATGGATGATCCTCCTGAATTGCCGTATGTTGCTCTGGTTGTTTCAGGTGGCCATTCCAACATATATTTATTCAAGAAGGATGGACGCCATATCATGCTTGGCCAAACCAAAGACGATGCCGCTGGAGAAGCCTTTGATAAGGCAGCGAGGCTGCTAAACATTGGTTATCCCGGTGGTGCAGTCATCGAGAGGCTCAGTAGGGGTGGAGATCACAACCGGTGGAAATTCCCTAGAGCCATGAAAGCCAGCCTTGATTTCAGCTTCAGTGGATTGAAAACAGCCCTAGTGGCAGAGATCAATAAAATGGGACGACCTTTTGCAGATGAAGAGATCCCTGATGTTGCTGCTAGCTATCAGGAGGCCATTGTTGATGTTTTGGTTGAAAAAACAATCAAAGCGGCACAAGATTATCGTATCGGAAATGTCGTCGTATGCGGGGGGGTTGCATCAAATGGCCGGCTTCGAGAAAGGTTTTATCAGGCGGCCGAGTACGTCGGTATACGTGTTTTCATCCCCCTTGCTTTTCTTTGCACAGATAATGCTGCTATGATTGCCGCTGCAGGAAATAGTCACCTTGAAAATGGGACGAAAGGATCTTGGAATCTCAATGCCGTTTCTAGATGGCCCCGAATGGATTCGGAATGATTAACATAAAGAACCTGTTAAAATCATTTTACAAGAAGTTCATCACCCTGAAAGGTGACCCAGGGAAAATTGCCATGGGAATGGCCATCGGCATTTTTATTGGGGTTACCCCGCTTGTCCCATTTCACACTGTATTGATCATATGCATATGTTATTTATCACGTCAAAATATCACCGCTGCCTATCTCGGTTCATGGATCATATCCAATCCATTGACCATGCCCTTTTTTTATTATGGAGAATATTGTCTGGGCAAGAAATTATTTGGACTTCCTTCCTGCCACATGGTCTTCAATGATTACTCATTTCTAACTATATTGCAACAGGGCTGGAAAGTGTGTCTGCCCCTTATTTCCGGGGGTATGATGCTTGCCCCTTTCTTTGCTGTGCCGGCTTACTTTTTGACCTACCGGTTGATCATTGCACTGAGACACAGACACTCCAAATGAATCCCTCCATCAAAGTCGTCATAGATCAGTACGGAGTCTGTCCGAGCAAACGCAAAGGACAAGCATTTTTAGCTGACAAGAACATCATAAAAAAAATTGTTAATGCAGCCAGTATTTGCCCAACAGATACGGTAATTGAAATCGGTGCGGGGCTTGGCCTGATGACAAAAATGATAGCCCAGAAGGCAAAGCGTGTTGTTGCTTTGGAGATTGATTCTCATCTTTGTGAAGTTCTAAGAGAACTGCTAGCTGATTGTAAAAACGTTGAAATCATCGAAACCGATGTCCTCAAATATAATTTTTCGGATGTTGTCACCGGCAAAAAAAACAACAAAATAAGAATAATTGGCAACATTCCTTACAATATATCAACTCCCATCTTGTTTCATCTGTTGTCATTCAGGGATATCATCAAAGACATGTTTATCATGCTCCAAAGAGAAGTCGCAGCCAGGATTACGGCTCATCCTGGAACCAAAACATACGGGATTCCATCGGTTATATTCTCAACGTTTGCAGAGATTTATCAGGTTTGCTCCGTTTCTCCGCAGAGTTTCTATCCGGTGCCGAAGGTCCACTCATCCCTTTTACACATTAGTTACCGTTATAAACCGCTTTACCCATTGAAAAACACTGATTTTTTTATGCATACGATTCGGAAAGCGTTTTCCAAGCGCCGAAAGACGCTTCTGAATAATCTTTCCGATCCTAATCTATCACTTGATCCGGTTGAGGCGATAATAATGGCCGGAATTGACCCTCAACGCAGGGCAGAGACCGTATCGGCCAAGGAGTTTGCCATCTTGAGCAATATATTGTTCGGATTAAAAGACAGAAAAGTCCTTGACAACACTTGATGTATTTGTTAGGGACCGACCGTCCGCTTGGATCCGATCAAGGACTGAGACGGGGGTTTGTATTGCAAGATTTCAGACCAATGAAACTCAGCCTCACGTCCAAGACGTTGAGGTTTTTTTTTGCCTGCAATGAGCACAGAGATTATCAATACTATTCAGGACATGCAGTCATATTCGGAACACCACCGGCTACAAGGCCAAAAAATCGCCTTTGTTCCAACGATGGGATATTTCCACGAAGGTCATATGAATCTCATGCGCGAAGGACGAAGACGCGCGGACACTCTGGTAATCAGCATATTCATCAATCCAACCCAATTTGGCCCTGGAGAGGATTTTGAACGTTATCCCCGTGATTTCGATAGGGATCGGTCAATGGCTGAAACTATACCGGTTGAAGCGATTTATTATCCGTTGAAAGACGAAATGTATCCGGCTGGGTACCAAACTTACGTCCAGTTAGAGCAATTACCCCAGAATTTATGCGGAATTTCGAGGCCAGGCCATTTCCGTGGCGTTGCGACGGTATGTGCGAAGCTGTTTAACACCGTGAAACCCCATTGGGCAATTTTCGGCAAAAAGGATTATCAGCAATACGCTGTCATTAAACGGATGGTAGCAGACCTAAATATGGATCTCGAAGTCATTGGAATACCAACGACACGGGAGCCGGACGGATTGGCTATGAGTTCCAGAAATGTCTATCTGTCTGAAGAAGAAAGAACATCGTCATTGAGCCTCAGTCGTTCTCTGGCTATGGCCAAGGACATGCACGCGGCGGGTGAAAGAGACGCCGGGAAAATCATCAGAACGTTATCGAACCATATTACATCCCAGCCTTACACAAAGATTGACTACATCAAAATATGTGACGCTAATACCCTTCAGGATATTCCGTTTATCGAAGGAGATTCCGTCCTGGCAATAGCAGTATACGTTGGAAAAACAAGGCTGATTGATAATCATATTTTTGGTGAACCCTTGAACCTCTGAGGCATGGAATGAAACAAATTTAAGCGTGAAAGGAACATATGTCATGATGAGGATGATGCTCAAATCCAAACTCCACCGAGCATTTGTTACGGACGCAAACCTGAACTACGAGGGCAGTATCACGATCGATGAAGATCTGATGGAAGCTGCCAATATCGTGCCGTTTGAAAAGGTCTCCATATACAATGTTACCAATGGAGAACGTTTTTCAACATATGCCATCGTAGGGAAGCGAGATACCGGAATTATCTGCCTGAATGGCGCCGCAGCAAGAAAGGCATCGAAAGGCGATCTTATCATCATCGCTTCGTATGTTATGGTTGATGACAAGGAGACAAAAAAATGGCGGCCAAGATGTGTTCTGCTAAATAGCAGCAACAAGATCAAAAAGGTCTCACCTCAAAAATGAAGTAGCTATAATTTGCTATCTATAAATATCCGGATACTTTATAAGAATGGGTGCTGCAGCACCCATTTTATTTTGATTGAAAACCAAGTGGCTATCTGCTATTGATCGCAGCGCTTCAATGATGAAAGCAATTGGATAGGGGATTGAACAAAAAAATAAAAAACATATTCCTAACGGGCCTAGTTGTGGTTATACCATTGGGAGTGAGTCTTTATATCCTGATCTTTATCATCAGGACTATGGACAGTCTGTTACTCGTCATTCCTGAGACATACCAACCCGATAGGATCCTTCCTTTTCACATACCGGGTCTAGGAGTGATCGCAACAGTTATTTTCATTTTTATCTGTGGTCTTGTTACCAAAAGCTATCTTGGTAAACGGATCGTTCAATTCGGAGAGGGCCTGGTCGAAAGGATTCCGATCATCCGTAACATCTACCAGGCAGTGAAGCATATATCGGACAGCATCATACTGAATAAGGGCAGGAACTTCGGAAGCGTTGTTTTGGTTGAATATCCGAGACAGGGAACCTATGCAGTCGGTTTCGTTACAGGAACTCCGAGAGAGATTCAGAATCAAGTCTTTCCAGACAAAAAATGCATCGGTGTCTTTCTTCCCATGGCCCTAACGCCCACGACCGGTTTTTTCATGGTTGTGCCGGAAACGGAGGTAACCTATCTTAGAATGACTATCGAAGAAGCTTTTACGCTGATCATTTCATGTGGAGTGGCAACACCGTCAGAAAGTTTACCAATAGGAAATACCACGCGGTCAAGCGGTTCAAGTTCAGGGACCTAACGAAAGGAGAAAAATCAAATATCGAAATATTAAGGAGAACAGAATCATGCTCATTACATCGGAAAGCATCAAGGTAGGCCATCCGGATATCGTGGCGGATTCTATTGCCGCTAATATCATAGCCGAAATCCTTGATGAGGAAAAGAAGATCGGAATGGATATCAACACAATGCCCCACTGCGGATTGGAGGTATTTCTTGGAAAGGGTTTATGTGTTGTAGGCGGAGAGGTTTCAACAAGGGTGTATATTGACATTGAGCGATGTGTTCGCAAAACAGTAATTGATATGGGCTATAAAGACTCTGCAGTCGGTCTTAATGGTAACTCAATGGGGATTTTAAATGCTATAATACCTCAGTCTCCGGATATCAACATGGGTACCAGGGCTGATTTGAACAGGGAAAAGGAGATTGGTGCAGGTGACCAGGGAATCATATATGGCTTTGCCTGTGATGAAACACCGGAATTGCTTCCCCTTCCTTACGTTCTGGCAAACAGGCTTATGCGAACATTTGAGAACTGCGACAACCCGGTTTTTGCACCGGACGGAAAGGGACAGGTCACCATTGAGTATGACAGCCAGTGGAAACCCCTTCGGCTCAGGACTGTCTTGATGTCCAATGCCATCGATTACAGGCAGGTACCGGAAAGATTTCGATCCAGTATCGCTCATCAGGCGCAACAAATAGCCGTTGACTCCCTTTCTGACTGGGTGGATGACCGTACCACCTTTCTCTTCAATCCGACAGGAGAGTGGCAAGCGATTAATTCATGCAGTGCCGCTGATTCCGGAGTAACCGGACGAAAGCTCGTAGTTCAATTCTATGGAGGTTATCCCGGGGCACAGCTCGGAGGCGGAGCCGTTGTAAACAAGTCACCTGAGAAGGTTGATTGTTCCGCCGCCTTTGGTGCACGTTACGTAGCAAAAAACATTGTGGCATCCGGCTTGGCGAGGAAATGCTCTGTTCAGCTGGCATACGCGATAGGCATTGCGCATCCTGTTTCCATTTATATTAATACTTTTGGTACTTGCGAAGTTGGCGAGCAAAGGCTGTCAGAAGCGGCAGATGAAATTTTCGATTTAACACCCTCAGGGATGATTAAGAAGTTCTCGTTGTTGGACGGGAGTCTTTATAGAAAGATACCTAAAACTCTCTTTATGGATGACTACCCATGGGAGCAAACCGACATGGCAGATGAACTGAAGAGCTTCATTTCATGCTAAAAACTGGATTCAACGAAAGTTGCAATAGGGAGAGGGACATGAAATACTTGGAATTGGATCTAAAGATCAAATTCAAGGTCGCTGACCTTAGCCTTGCTGAATGGGGCTTCAGGGAAATGGAACTGGCTGAAAATGAAATGCCCGGACTTATGGCTGTTCGCAAAAAGTACGGGGCAAGCAAACCGCTGAAGGGGCTGAAAATAACTGGAAGCTTGCACATGACAATTCAGACCGCGATGCTGATTGAGACACTGAAAGCATTGGGGGGTGACATCAGATGGGCTTCATGCAATATTTTTTCGACGCAGGATCATGCTGCGGCAGCTATTGCAAAAAAAAATTCAGCTGCTGTGTTCGCATGGAAAGGAGAGACACTCGAAGATTACTGGTGGTGTACGGAGCAAGCCCTGACATGGCCTGACGGTTCAGGTCCGGACCTCATTGTTGATGACGGCGGCGATGCAACTCTGTTTGTCTATAAAGGCGTTCAGATTGAAAGCAACCCCGACCTTTTGAATCTACCCTGCGACAATAAGGAATTGAAAATAATTCAGGAAAGAATCGGCCGTTGCCTGAAGAAAAATCCGCGTCGTTGGTATGATGTCGCCAAAAATATTCGTGGAGTATCTGAAGAAACGACAACAGGGGTACATAGGCTTTATCAAATGGAAAAAAGGGGCGAGCTTTTATTTCCGGCAATCAATGTAAACGATTCCGTAACAAAATCTAAATTCGACAACCTTTATGGTTGTAGAGAATCGCTGCCGGACGGGATCAAGAGGGCAACCGATATCATGGTGGCTGGAAAGGTTGCTGTCATATGTGGATATGGGGATGTGGGGAAGGGATGTGCCCAATCAATGAGGGCTTTTGGCGCGCGGGTGATTATAACGGAAATTGATCCGATCTGTGCGCTTCAGGCGTCTATGGAAGGTTATGAAGTCAAAACCCTGGAGGCTGTTGTTTCAACAGCGGATATATTCGTTACGGCAACGGGATGCTGTGATGTTATCACCGGCAGGCATATGGAAAAAATGAAGAATGAAGCAATAGTCTGCAATATCGGTCATTTCGACAGCGAAATAGACATGCACTATCTGGAAGTGACCCCTAAATGCCGCAAAATTAATATCAAGCCTCAGGTAGACCGATGGATTTTGCCTTCGGGCAGATCCATCATTATCCTCGCAGAGGGGCGTCTGGTCAACCTGGGCTGTGCAACCGGCCATTCCAGTTTTGTCATGAGCAACAGCTTCACCAACCAATGCCTTGCGCAGATCGAATTGGCTAAAAAGAGACTGAAGCCAGGTGTTCATACATTACCCAAGAAGCTTGATGAGGAGGTGGCAAGGTTGCACCTGAAGCGACTTGGGGTAAAGCTGTCTCGGCTCAGCAAGAAGCAAGCGGACTATCTTGGCATCTCAATCCGCGGCCCTTACAAGCCCGACTATTATCGGTACTAACCAAGTCTTACGTTTTCACTCTCAGGAAAAAAAACAGGGCAATCAAACTGAATAAAATATTTGCCATCCATGCGGAAAGGATAGGCGGTAACGCCCCAGAATTTCCGAATGATACGAAAAAAGCATGTATAATCCAATAGGTGAATCCTATTACCAGACCTGCCCCCAGGCTTTGCATAAATCCACCACTTCTTTCCGACCGCAACGAGAAGGACATACCGATAATGGTCAGAATAATGCTGACCATGGGGAAAGACACTTTAGCATGCATGCCAGTGGCGTAGCGAGCCGCATCGAAACCCTCATTTTCAAGCTTCCGGATATATTTTCTTAATTCCATGAAACTCATATTTTCCGTGTTTTTTTGAACTGCCTTGAAGTCGTCTGGTCGCTGCTCAATATCGATCAATTTATTATTGATATGCGTCATGGACGGAAACGCATTTGGTGGAAATGTTGTATCCATGATATTTTGGAAGTACCATCCTGCTGGGGTCCACTGGGCTTTTTCTGCATCGAGGCGCTCCGTCAGTTGAAAAGAACGGTCGAGATAGTAGACGGTGATACCTCGCAAGGTATCGGGAGAAGTATTGTGCGATGGTACAAACATTTTGATGCTGTATATGGCATTGGTCCCTTTATACCAGAGCTGATCCTGTTTGAATGTGCCAAGAGATTGCCGCTTCTGGACCTCCACAAGACGAATATAATCGGCCTTGTAATTGGCTGATGGGGTAATAAATTCGTCAAAAAGAAAAGAAAAGACACATATGAAAACAGAAACAAACATCATGGGTACGGCTATACGGTAAAGGCTCAAGCCGTTAGCTTTCATAGCAATGATCTCACCGTTTCTGGACATCATGCCGGTTGTGATCAATGCGGACAGCAGGACAGCCGCAGGTATGGTTTGTGTGATGATCATGGGTACACTGAAAAAAAAGAATGCAGCCATTTGACTGAGGGATGCGGAGTTATCAATGAGCATCTTAATTTTTTCGAAGAAATCAACGAGCAGGAAAAGGGAAATAAATATGGTCAACGCAAAGAAAAACAGTTTTGTGAATTCTCTTGCTATATATCGGTCAATAACTGACATGAGGCATCCTTATAATTTTAAGCGACGACGCAGGCTAATTTTAGGCAATCGTACTTCCCAGGCAGTTATAAAAAAAACGACTATGGCGGCAGCCAGAAAAATGAAATTGGGAGTCCAGGTACCGATGAAAGCATCGATTCGCCCTGTTTCCACCATGGCGTCACCTACAAGCTGCAACAAGTAGTATATTAAAACGATGACAAAACTAAGGGTTAATCCTCTGGATTTAACAGAACGATGCGTTTTCATGCCGAGCGGCAATCCTAGAAAGGCAAAGATAAAGCATGAAAGCGGGAAAGACAATTTTTTGTTCAGTTCAATACCTGCTGTCCTCAAGTCCGACGTTTCAGTGTTCTTCCGGCGCAGTACCTGAAGTAGTTCGCCAAAAGTCATTTCATTAAACGCTTTTTTCACATTTGCTTGAGTCTCGGGAAGATAGGAATTGATCTCTAGGTTCACATCGTAGAATTTAAAATCTATTTTCCTGTAATTCTTCATATTCTTTTCAAGCGCATGGATACTGCCATTTTCGAGCCTGAGTGTTACTTTCATTGCACGGGGATTGGCTATAAGATATGCCCGATGTGCTACTATGGTATTGGGTTCCTGTGTCAAGCGCTGGTCCGAGATAAGAATATTGTTTATATACTCGCCGTGGATGTCGATATGATCGGCATAAAGGAGCAGACCTCGAAAATCATCGTTGAATACTCTTTCCCTGATTCCAATGCTGGCCTTTTTTTGAGCAATTTGAAAAAGATGACTTCTTAGGGCGATATTACCTAATGGCATAAAAAAAAGACTGTTTGCAGCCGTCATGATGAACGCGAGGGTCGCCATGACCAATACAGGTACCAGCATCTGATAAAGGCTTATACCTGATGCCCTTAGGACAACCATTTCGCTGTCACTGGAAAGTCTTCCCACACCAACGAGCAGGGCAATCAAAAATGATATCGGGACTGTGAATACCAGGAAGGAAGGAGTCAAATATATGATGAGCTTTACAACATCCGAAACTTGGATACCCTTATTTACCACGAGATCCATGATCTGGATCATTCTTCCCATAAGAAGCACAAATGTCAGAACGAAAAGAGACATGAAAAAGGGCAGAGAAACTTCCCTCAAGATGTATCTATGGATGATTTTTGTCATGGATCCAATTTTTCAATGATCAGAGAATAATCTTAGCAATCAATTAACAAATCTCTTCAATGACCAATTACCAATAGTAAACAGAAAAGAGCTTTAAACGCGAAGTGTTAACTTGTCCTTTGACAACAACCATTACATCATGAGCTGCAGTGATTCAATATACGGTGGATCCTCATTATTGATGACATCAATAATTGCCTTGTGAAATCTCTTTTTAAGCTCACCAAGTATCGGACGCTTTTTCTGGAATGTGGTCGCAAAAGCAAGGGATTCCTGCATCAGCGTTTCACTGTTCGCGCAGCTTTTCACGATCACATGATGCTCTTCCATCTCAGCAGCGCCGAGACGCTTCCCGCTATAGGTCACTTCCTCAAGCTTGTAATAAGGAAAAGCTTTCTTGATGATTGCGAACATACCGGGTAAAAAGGGGATATTGATATCCACTTCCGGAAAGCAGAAGAAGCCGCGATCGGACTTCATGAAACGAAAATCGCAGGCGCAGGCAAGTATACTCCCATTGCCGAATGCATGTCCATTGATTGCGGCAATGACTGGCGTCGGAAATAAAAGAACACGGGTGAAGATCCTATTGAGGCCATACATAAAATCCTTAATATCCTGAAAGCTCTTGTTTCCGTACGCGTCTGTGATCCATCCGAGGTCAATGCCCAAAGACCAGTTTTTTTCGTCATTCGATGTAATGATTACCGATGTAACTACCGGGTCCCGTTCAATATCATCCATAATTTGAAGGAAAGCCTTGATAAAATCGGGATTGTGTCGGTTCTCACCATTGCTCAGAACCATAATGGCGATTGTTTTTTCCTTATTCCATTCTATGATAGCCATTGATCTTTCTCCTCCATTTTCCAATGAAAAATTTTGTGTAACATATATCAAGCCTGTTTAATGTGCTACTTTTTATATTGCGCACTAGGAATTGAGATCCATTCGCAACAGATAGTACAGAACAACCCCGGTTATATAGACGAGACCACACGACCAGACGACGTCACTGAAAAAGTGACCGCCTTGAACCATACGGCCGAATCCCATGAGACTTCCGTAGATCAGTCCTGCTCCAAGAAAGAAGCGTGCCAGATGCCGCGATCGTTTCCTGAACAGAAAAAAGGGTGCAAGCAGATAATAGCCGATAGCTGCATGCCCCGATGGGAATGAGCGGCTCTGCTGATCATCTCCGAATTTCCATATGGGTAAATACGGGTGGCTCCCCCCGAAAGATGAAATATCGCTCGGACGTGGCCTTTTCCAATGATCCTTCAGTGTTGTGTTGATAACAAGACCGGGCCCTATAACCAACAGAAGAAGTAAAAAGATTGCCTTTTTTCGGTAACGAGTGAAGCGGTGATCGAAAAAGCCGGCCAAGACCGTTGCCAAAGCTATAAACGCAAATAAGAAGGCTGGTATCATCCCATATTGGTAAAAAAATTGCCACAGAGGCTGGTCTTTGAGGAACCATCCCGAATGCGGTGAATAAAAAAAAGAAGCCAAACGGATATCAGCATCAGTGAGGAAGATTAACAAGGTGGCGCCCAAAAGCAAAAAGACTGGCAGCGAAATATCCATTATAAAGGCTTTGAGTCTCGATGTACCGTTCATTGTACAAGCCCATCCGTCGGTTTGAGGAATGGGCTCTCAAACAGGAAGTCAAATCCCAGAAAAAGGGAAAGACTTAAATCCTGAATTTCCTCTCCTCGATAAACAGGTATGTGCTGTCCGACAAACAGAACATCACGAAAATACGGTTTCATGAACTTGATCGCCTGTTCGCGAGGCTGATGCAACATAATGACGGCATTGTAACCTCGCTGCGATTTAATATTGCCGAGAAAAGAATATCGCGCCGGGAAGGTATAATCAAATCCAGCATATTTGCCATGGCTGTAAAAAACTGCCTCGGCAATGGTAGTCCCTTTGTCCGAGAGCATAAAATATGGTTTTGTGGAGGGGTGGCTCTCAATGGTTTTTTCGATCTGATAACCAAGCAAGGGCCAACCACAGAATTGGCGCGTATTATCCAGCGATACCGGAATCGGCAGGAATGGACGAACGAGATGGACAGATATCAACAAATTCGCAATGATAGCCAGTATGATACCGACTTTCATGAACCTCCTATGCATTTTCCTGAAGTGATAATAATTGGCATATGCATGCCACATCAGAATGAATCCCGCAATATAAGTCGGAGCCGGCCAGTTTGCTTCAGATACCTTGCCCTTTACTGAGGATAAGGCAAAAAAGAGAAAGATAGGCCAGGATAGAGCGGCCAGATAAAGGCAGGCTGGTCGGTCTGATCGTGTTGCAACACTCAGTGCTCTAATGCCATAAAGAAGAAATGACAAAAAAAGCAATGGGGTGACGACACCAGCTTGGCCACCCAGATACTCTCCCATTTTTTCGAGTATTCCTTTAGGGATTGATGAAAATCCCTGCTTCAACTGATAGGAAAATGATGTCCAATGATGGCTAAAATTCCAGTAAATGACTGGAGAAAATATGAGCACTGCTATCAACAAAGCCAGGTAAGGTTCTTTGTGCTTCAGCCAGATACGTTGATCCCGTGACAGAAACAGGAATCCGTAAAAACAAGGAACAAAGAGGATCATCGTATATTTACTCAACAGTCCCAACCCGAGGGAAACCCCCAGAAAATACCAAGCCCATTTTGCATTGTACGAGACGATACATGCACCGGCTAGCAATGCCAAAGACCAGAATAGAAGCATGGGTGTATCCGGGGTCTGAACAATACAGCCGGCAGAAAACAGCAGCGTGATGTTCAAAAGGAAAAGTACATCAAGCCCCTGTTTTTCCGATCTATGTCTGAAGAGAACACGATAGGAACCGTAGATGCAAAATAGCGTAACAATCGTGGATAGATACCCTCCAAGTCTGACAAAAACTTCCCTGTTGCCTCCAAGGTTTGTTGCAATAGCCATAAGATAAGCGACCATAGGTGGATGGTCAAAATAACTCCAATCAGGATGGGTAGACCAATACCAGTAGTAGGCCTCGTCAGGCGCCAGAGGAAGTGTGGATATCAGAACTAAGCGTAGAAGATAGAGTGTTGATATGAAAAAAATAATCGTCCCTGGACCAGCGATAAGGACTTCCGACGTTTTTTGAGTGTTGGGGGAATAATTAGACTCCATAGGATCAGGGGCTCTTGATGGACGTTTATTTTGACTTTTTAATCATATGATAGATCCAATTCTTTTACAATTAGTTAAAATCAGGTTAAATACCATGTTATATTGACATCTATACTTAAATTTGCTAATCAGCTACCTTTCTACAGCTGTCGGCAATGTATATTCCTATTTTTTAACGTGTTTTTCCGGGCATTTTGGTGATTGATCTACACACGCATTCTATCTTCAGCGATGGAGAGCTCATTCCGGCAGAGTTAGTGAGGAGGGCTTCTGTCAAGGGCTATAGAGCGATAGCGATTACAGATCATGCAGATCATTCAAATCTGGAGTTCATCATCTCAAATTTGATTAGGGGATCGGAATTTTTTTCCTGGAACGACACAATTCATTTCTTGCCGGGAGTTGAGCTGACGCATGTGCCGCCGTCTTTGATTTCAGATCTGGCAGCAAAGGCAAGGTCACTGGGCGCAAAAATTATTGTTGCCCATGGTGAAACCATCGTGGAGCCGGTCATGCCCGGGACGAACCATGCAGCCCTAAAGTCGGATATTGATATTCTGGCCCATCCAGGGCTGATCACAGAAGACGATATGATCTTGGCTACCCGGAACAATGTTTACGTGGAGATTTCAGCCAGGAGGGGACACTGTCTTACCAATGGGCATATTGTTTCGTTGGCGAGAAAACATCATACCAAGCTGGTATTGAATACAGACGGCCATGCACCCAATGATTTATGCTCCAAAAGCAAGGCGGTAGATATAGCCAAGGGTGCCGGAATGTCTGGCGAAGAGATAGATCGGATGTTTCGTAACAGCGAAGCCCTAGCCAACAGATAAATACCGCCGATCCATCTGCACAGAAAGACTTGTTTCACTTTGCGAGAAAGTTATTGAGTTAACCATGCGCGTGCCCGATAGAAAAAACAGGAAGAAAAGAAAGTCTCTCAAAATATGCCTGTTGACATACCGGGGTAACCCGACCTGCGGAGGGCAGGGTGTTTACATCAGCTATATCAGCAAAGCCTTGCGTGAGCTTGGCCATCATGTGGACGTAATTTCTGGTCCACCTTATCCTGTATTGAGAGATGGCGTTAAGCTCCGTAAACTTCCCGGTCTTGATCTTTATAACCAGGATCATATGTTCAGGCCGGCACGATACTCTGATCTGGTCCATCCGATTAACCTGTTTGAATTTGTCAGCATGTGTTGTGGGGGCTTTCCGGAGCCCTTTACATTTGGACACAGGATTCATCATTACTTCCGTACCCATAAGCCAGATTACGATGTCGTGCACGATAACCAATGCTTGTCTTACGGGCTTCTCGGTTTAAAGCGGTGCGGATATCCAGTAGTTGCCACTATTCATCATCCGATCACGGTTGACCGGAACCTTGAATGGGAGGCATCCAGGTCTGTAATGAAAAAGCTGAAGGTATGGAGATGGTATTCCTTTTTACCGATGCAGGGCCGGGTTTCCAGAAAACTCTCGCGAATCATCACCGTTTCGGAATGTTCTAAGAAGGACATTGCCAGAGAGTTTAATATTCCACTGGAAAATTTCAAGGTTGTGCCCAATGGGATCAATACGGATTATTTCTATCCTTTGAAAAAAATTCACCGTGAAGATAATCATCTTATCGTAACCAATAGTGCCGATACCCCATTAAAAGGACTCTGCTATCTGCTTGATGCAGTTGATAGCATGCGAAAAACTCATAAGATCAAGTTGACAGTAATAGGTGAACCCAAAAAGAATGGAGCTATCGACAATATGGTCAGAGATCTGCAATTGACGGAGTGTGTACATTTCGCAGGCCGTATAGCATATGAGGAATTTGCGGGTTATTATGCCCGTGCATCTGTTGCGGTTATACCTTCAATATATGAGGGATTTGGAATGCCGGCTGGTGAGGCAATGGCCTGTGGTATTCCTGTGATCAGCACAACAGGAGGTGCGCTGCCAGAAGTGGTGGGAGATGCGGGGATCCTTGTGCCGCCCGGAGATGCACGCTCCCTGGAACAGGCAATCGTATCCTTGCTTGACGATAGGGATAAAAGGGAAAAACTCGGTGAAGCTGGCCTGAGACGGGTTAAAGGAGCATTGACTTGGCGGCACGCTGCAGATAAAATAATTGATATTTACCACGAGGCCATTGATGCTAACGGTAGACTTTGATCTTCTGGACCTTAAGCCTGGTGACTTGGTTTTGGATGCCGGATGCGGGTTGGGGCGCCATGCCTGTGAAGCTTACAGAAAAGGCAACGTTCATGTTGTGGCTCTGGATTGGAATTGGAACGATTTATGCCAGACAGGTCTGACCATGTATCTAATGGATGAAAAGTGTCTTGGCGGATGGTATGTATCCAGGGGGGACGTGACAAGGTTGCCATTCAAAGAAAGTGTATTCGATGCCGTAATATGCTCTGAAGTCCTGGAGCATATTTTTGATAATGGCTCTGCAGTGAATGAACTGGTCAGGGTGTTGAAGCCAGGGAAAAATCTCGTTGTCAGCGTACCTCGATTTCTACCTGAGCGAATCTGCTGGGCTATTTCAGAAGATTATCACAATGAACCAGGTGGTCACATCCGCATTTATCGGAAAAAGGAGTTGAAAAATATGCTTGAGAAGGCCGGTACGTTTTGTTGGAATATTTGCTACCGCCATGGCCTGCATTCCCCATATTGGTGGCTAAAATGTGCAGTTGGCCACAAACGTGAAGATTCGAGGATGGTGAACCTGTATAAGAATTTCCTCGAATGGGATATCATGGTGCATCCTCCCATTGTGAGACGATTTGAGAAATTTTTAAATCCTCTTATTGCCAAGAGCATTGTTTTCTATCTAAGAAAGGGAAGCGCGCCATGGAATTAAACCTATCGCTCAATAACCCCATTACACCTGTTGATGTTGAAGCAACGGCCTCCTTTATTTTAAAGGTACAAAAAGACAATGGAGAAATACCGTGGTCCATTGGGGGCAAAACGGATCCCTGGGATCACGTTGAGAGTGCTATGGGACTCAGCATGGCCGGCTGCATCCATGAAGCCGAGAGAGCTTACGAGTGGCTGATCAGAATGCAAATGAAAGATGGCACTTGGTACTCGGCTTATAGAGATGGCGAACCGGTAGACATGACCAAGGATACGAACATGTCATCCTATATAGCGGTAGGTACTTTTCATCATTACCTCATTACTGGCGATCGCGTTTTTCTCAGACAAATATGGCCTTCCGTTAAAGCAGGTATTAATTATGCAGTCAGTCTTCAAGCACCAAGCGGGGAGATTTTCTGGGCGAGAAATGGACTAGGGGTTATGGATGCTATGGCCCTTCTGACCGGTTCAAGCTCGATATATATGAGCATAAAATGTTCCTTGGCTATTGCTGGAATCCTCGGCAAAAAAATGACCAGATGGGAAATCGCCATGGAAAAGCTGGGAGAGGCCATCAGAAACCGCCCTAGTCTTTTTAACATGATGAAGGCCAGATACTCCATGGATTGGTATTACCCCGTTCTTTGCGGTGCCGTCACAGGTGCAGCTGCCCGCAAGCGCATAGACAAGTACTGGGAAAAGTTCGTTGTTCCGGACTGGGGTGTGAGATGTGTCTGCGACAGACCATGGGTGACGATGGCGGAAACATCGGAGCTAGTGCTTGCACTTAAGGCTCTCGGAGAAGATGAGAAGGCTCGGGTTGTATTCAACTGGCTACTGAACAAGAAATATGATGACGGATCATATTGGATGGGTGTGACATTCCCAGATACTGTCATATGGCCGGAAGAAAAAACCGCCTGGACAGCGGCAGCTGTTTTGCTCGCATTTGACGCACTTCATGATGTGACACCGGCCAGCCGTCTTTTCCATCATGAATCCTGGGTGAAATCGATGCCATATAATAAATCCGTCGAATCTGGAGTCGTATTGAACAAGATAGCCAAAACGGCATGGAACAACACGCCGGCCAACCCCGTCCCGATCCTGGAAAATGCAAGGTGATAGGGACTTTGAGAAAAGATCACCGACCTTATATTCTTAAACGTTTCTATGTAAATTATCAGAAGTGGTATACAAATCATTTTCTGCGCCCACAGTTCGATTATCTTGGACGTGGGGTTACTTTCATGAAACCCTGGCACGTTGAAATTTTCGGTGGTCCCATTTGTCTAGGGGATTATGCAAACGTTATTGCAACTCCCGATAAAAAGGTGAGAATCACTGTATGGTCTACACTGGAGACAGGTGGCAGCATAACTATCGGCAAGTACTGCTTGATTTGTCCCGGCGTCCGCATCCTTGCGGCCACGGCGATCACCATCGGAGATGGCGTTATGTTCGCGCAGAGCGCCCAGATCACAGATTCAGACTGGCACGGTGTATATAACCGATGTAATACCGTTGGGCAGACCGCCCCAGTGAAAATCGGGGATAATGCATGGATTGGAGATAGTGCTATCATCTGCAAGGGTGTTACCATAGGTGAAAACAGCATCATAGGCGCAGGTTCCGTGGTTGTGAAAGATGTACCGGCTAATGTCATTGCAGCGGGCAATCCGGCTGTCGTTGTACGAGTGCTTGATTCGAACCAGGTTTACAAGACGAGAGCTGAATGGTTTGCTCATCCGAGAGAGCTTGCCGCAGAGTTTGAACAGATCGATCGGCAGGCCATGGAAGGGAATACCTGGATGGGGTGGTTTAGATCCATCGTACTACCACGAAAAGGAGATTAAGAGTTTTTTAAAATATTGTCATAGCGGAATAGATAATTATGAAAGTTGCGATCATTGCCTCACCGTATCCTCTTGAAGAAGCCCCCGCACCACCGCTCGGGATCAGTTATGTTGCTGCGGCGTTTGAAGCAGCCGGAGCAGAAGTGCGCGTATTCGATTTCATTGTTAATCGATACACTACTGAGAAGCTTGCTGCAGCGATGGATGCCTTCCGGCCGGACGTCCTTGGCGCCGGATCGGTAACGCTGAATTTTTATGACGCAGCAGGAATAGTTCGTGACGCAAAGCGTCACGAACCAAGCGTCATCACAATAATGGGAGGACCGCATGTATCATTCGACGCATACGATACCCTTCAAGCTTACCCGGAAATCGACCTAATTATCATCGGTGAAGGGGAAAAAACGATTGAAGAGCTTGTTTTCCATGATATGGATCGAAAATATTGGCCATCCATAGCCGGCCTGGCATATCGAGAAAATGGAAACATTCAATATACCGCACCACGTCCTCTGATTGAAGATCTTGACACGCTTCCAGCACCGGCCCGGCATCTGCTACCTCTATCGAGATATCAGGCTCTCGGCTTTCCTATCAGCATCATTACGAGCCGCGGTTGCCCACATATGTGCATTTTCTGTCAGGGGCGGCGTATGGTCGGCCCGAAAATGAGGCAGCGATCGGCCAGAGTGGTTGTTGATGAAATCGAGCACATTATATCGTATGGCATTGACCGTATTAACGTAGCTGATGATCTGTTTGTTTCACAGAAAGGTAAGGTTTTGGAGGTCTGCAAAGAGATAAAGCGACGTGGCATCAAGTTGGCATGGAGTGCCTTTGCCCGCGCCAATACCGTGGATCGAGAAATTCTAAGTGCGATGAAAGAAGTCGGATGCGATTCTGTGAGTTTCGGGCTTGAGACCGGAAATGAGGAAATGCTCAAGCGGATCCGGAAGAATATTACGTTAGATCAGGTGCGCAATGCGGTGAATCTCTGCAATGAGGTGGGTATTATACCGCATGCGTCTTTTATGGTGGGGCTGCCCGGGGAAACACTGGAAACAATGTGGGAGACTGAAAGGTTCGCACAAAGCCTTGGCTGCCTTTATGGATATCATATTCTGGCACCATTTCCAGGGACAACGGTTCGCGATCAGGTAGAACAATATGACCTGGAAATCTTGACAAGCGATTGGTCCCTTTACGACGCCAACAGAGCGGTCACCCGCACATCCAAGCTTTCCGCAGAAGAAATCAATAAGTTCGTTGATGACTTTGAACAGATATTCAAGGCTATGTGGGAGGAGCAGGTTGAGGGTTATAGGAAGGGCACAAATACACCCGAAATAGATTTTCAGGTGGAAGGGCAATTGCGAACAAAACTGGTTTATAGAATTCTTTCTGAGGACTTAATTGAAACCTATGGATCGTTCCCGCTGGATTCAGTGAAGTATGGTCCAACTGAAACCATAGTACCGCTTTGTGAAAGGATAGAACAAGCAACCGGAATCACGGATGGACTAGTGCCAAAGACGGTCAGGAATTTCATCGAAAAGAAATATATCAAAACGAGAATGGAAAACGGTCAACTATTATGGTACTGGACCCACAACAACCGTGTTGATTACTGAAGATTTTGCAAACTATCCAAATGGTTCTTTTCTAAGCACCAAGTTCCTGCCACTTATGAAGCGCGATCTCGGGAATTGAGCCGATCGGTGCTCTTCTAAGCACGCCCAGCGAGTGGATCATAAGCTCTTCCGTATAAAGACCCGAAGCTAGGGCCATTTGATATATACAATACGGCGCCCGTCCGCCTTGGGCCGGATCTGAAAATATATCGTGTATAATCAAAAAACCTCCTGGCAAAAGGTGTGGGCTCCAAGAACTGTAATCGAGAAAAGCGGCTTCGAAGGTATGACCGCCATCGATAAAGACAAGACTGAGCGGCGATCTCCAATTACGGGCAACATCAACCGAACGCCCTACAATAGGGATCACGGTGCCTTCCAACCCAACGTCTGCAATCACCTTTAAAAAAATAGGCAAGGTATTAATTTTACCAGTTTCGGAATCGAGGAGGTCAGGATCGAAATATTCCTGACCGGGCTGCTGTTCTTCCGACCCGCCATGATGGTCGATGGAAAAAAGAATCCCTCCTGCTTCCTGGCAGGCTAATCCCAAATAAGCTGCTGAACATCCACAGTAACTGCCTATTTCAAGACATGGTCCTAAATGGCATGCTTCCTTGGCCAGTGCATAGAGCCGCCTTGCTTCATCCTGCGGCATGTACCCTTTAACTTGTCTTGATTCCAACGTTTTTAGGTCCATTGCGATCCTTTCCGGTATAACGGCTGTAAGTGCGCCGAAATAAATTCAATTAATTAAATATAATATAGTAGTTTTATCACTATTGAAAGCCGGGAGGTAACCTTTTTCAACCCTATTATTTATTTTCAGATTTCCCTTGATTATAACAATATGTAGTAGTATAAAAATACACATCCACAATATCTAGGGGTTGTGAAACCAAGGGAAAACGGTCATTATATCGGGGGGAGTAAATGCGTGCGAAAATCAGAAAGCGTGACGGTCGACTGGTAAAATTCGATGCAGAAAAGATTACGAGCGCAATTGCAAAAGCCGGTGCTGCAACAAAGGAGTTTGACCGAGATGGCGCTAGAAAACTCACGATCAAGGTGCTTAATCTAGCGGAAAAGCTCTTTGATGGCCGGGTCATGTCCGTTGAAAATATACAGGATATCGTGGAAGAAGTGCTGCTCTCATCTCCTTATCGCCTGACAGCCAAATCATACATTATTTACCGTGACCAGCATGCGCGTTTGCGCGATGTAACGAACCGCATGCAAGTGGACCTTGTTGATCAATATTTAAAGAAAATAGACTGGAAAATTAATGAAAACAGTAACATGGACTATTCACTCCAGGGGTTAAACAACTATATTTCCTCTGAAGTCAGTAAAGCATATTGGCTCAATGAGATCTATACCCCGGAAATCCGCAAGGCCCACACAGAAGGTGATTTTCACATTCATGACCTGAGCTTGCTGTCCGTGTATTGTGTCGGCTGGGATTTACAGGACCTTCTTATGGAGGGTTTCAGGGGTGTATCGGGTAAGGTTGAAAGTAAGCCTGCCCGCCATTTGCGCAGCGCCCTAGGGCAGGTTGTAAACTTCTTCTATACGCTTCAGGGTGAAGCTGCCGGGGCTCAGGCTTTTTCAAGCTTTGATACACTGCTGGCACCTTTCATCCGATACGATGGTCTTGAATTCTCCGAAGTCAGACAGGCTTTGCAGGAGTTTATCTTCAACATAAACGTTCCGACTCGTGTTGGCTTCCAGACACCTTTTACAAACGTTACCCTAGACGTTACCGTACCCCAAAGCTATGCTGATCAGCACGTCATTATCGGGGGAAATCCCCAGAAGGAAACTTACCGAGACTTCCAACGCGAGATGAATATTTTCAATAAGGCCTTCTTGCAGGTTATGGCTGAAGGCGACGCTAAGGGAAGAGTTTTTACCTTCCCGATCCCAACTTACAATATCACCAAAGATTTCGACTGGGAAGATCCAAACCTGATAGATCTTTGGGAAATGACGTCAAAGTATGGTGTGCCGTATTTTTCAAATTTTTTAAACTCAGACATGAAACCAGAGGACGCGCGCAGTATGTGTTGCCGGCTTCGCATCGATAATCGTGAGTTGGAAAAGCGCGGAGGGGGACTATTTGGATCGAATCCTCTTACCGGATCAATCGGTGTGATTACGATCAATATGCCGAGGATTGGCTACCTGTCTCGGACGGAAGATGAATTTTTCAATCGTCTCGAGACTGTAATGACCCTAGCAAAAGACAGCCTTGAAACGAAGCGCAAGGTGCTGGAAAATTTTACAGATGGAAATCTATATCCATATACAAAGTATTACTTGAGAAATATAAAGTTAAGATTCGATGAATACTGGAAAAATCACTTTTCAACAATTGGCCTTGTCGGCATGAATGAAGCCTGTTTGAATCTATTAGGGTGTAATATCGCCTCTACAGACGGGCAACACTTTACCATGCGGGTCCTCGACTTTATGAGGGGGAAACTGATCGATTTTCAGGAGGAAACGGGAAATAATTACAATTTGGAATCCACGCCGGCGGAGGGGACGTGCTACAGGCTTGCGAAGGCGGATCAGAACAAGTATCCTGATATTATTTTCGCAAATGATGAAAAGGTCAAGCTGGAGAAAGCTGAACCATTTTATACCAATTCAACCCAATTGCCAGTCAATTATACAGAAGATATTTTTGAAGCGCTGGACCTTCAGGATGAAATTCAGACCAAATATACCGGCGGCACGGTGTTTCATACTTTTGCTGGTGAGCGCGTACATGAACCTGAGTCAATCAAATTACTGATCCAAAGGATATGTAATAACTACCATCTTCCATATATTACATTTACACCTACATTCAGCGTCTGCCCATCACATGGTTATCTGAATGGCGAAGTGGAACTGTGTCCGTCATGCAGTTCACCGTGCGAGATTTATTCACGCGTTGTGGGTTATCTCCGTCCGGTGAAGCAATGGAACAAGGGCAAACAGGAAGAATATAATCTCCGCAGAGTTTATCAATTCTAAATGAAGATTTCCGGGTTACAAAAGGTTTCCCTGATAGACTATCCAGGGAAAATAAGCGCTGTTGTCTTTACGCAGGGCTGCAATTTCCGATGCCCATACTGCCACAATCCCGAACTGGTTGATCCTGAGCGTTTCGAAGCCTGTATGGATGAACAGGTCATTCTCAATTTTCTCGAAAGCCGATTGAAAAAACTCGACGGAGTCACAATCACCGGGGGAGAACCGACCCTTCAGGCCGATTTAGAGTTTTTTTGCGCCAAGATCAAAAAAATGGGCTACCTGTTAAAAATTGACACCAACGGATCCCATCCTATGGTGCTAGACAATCTTCTTAAAAGGAACCTGCTCGACTACATTGCGATGGACATCAAAGGTCCCATGGATATGTATGAAAAGGTGACCCAGACAAAAGTGAATACGGAAGATGTTTTAAAAAGTGTTGCACTGGTGATGAAATCCGGCTGCAAATATGAGTTTAGGACAACCCTAGTATCACCGCTCCTTACAAGGGATCATATTTTGCAGATAGACAATGTTATTCATGGTGCGAATCGTTTCATTATGCAACGATGCCAGACCGTGAAATGTCTGAAGCCTAATCTTGTATCCAGCAACGGCTTCCCAGAAAACGATCTGCGGGAAATGAAAATGCAGTTTTCCCGAACCATAAAAGAAGTGCTGATACGTTGAATATATCTGTGATTGGTATTGCACCTGGATGGGACATGGCCCATTTGGTGGGTCAGAACACCCGCCAGTTGGCGCTCCTTTTCAACGAGGTTCGTCCATATGGACGTTTGTATTAATATAGACTCCCGCGTGGCCAATACGTTTATGGCTAGTTTTGCATCACTGAGAGATGATAGTCAAAATATTTATCCGACGACCGCTTGAAGAGTAGCCTGCCGACAGCATTTACATATCCTTTGAGTTTTTGGGCCATTAATGAGAGTCTGCGAGTGTTTCATCGTTTCATAGCATCTCTTACCCATTTTTTCTTGTCTTCGACGGCAAAATGGCCATCTCCTGATGTACCATCAGGATGGCATATGGATCATGGGCCCGGAATGGACGCCTCATACAAAAACGGAAGCGCTCCTAGCCGTTACGATCTTTTCGTCGTTCTGGAAAACATCATTCAAATGAAATAAATTGGCTCAGCAGTTGTACCTGTCGTATTGATGTGATATGTGCCGATCACAGTGCCGGATAATTTGTGAAAAAGGGGGGTATAAACATGACTGGTAATCAGGCAGATAAGCATCTGGTGATTACTATTGATGGTCCGGCTGGATCAGGCAAAAGCACTGTTGCCAAGGTATTAGCCAAGAAAATGTCGTATGTCTATCTAGACACTGGAGCCCTATATCGCGCAGTTGCTTGGCAAGCATATCAAGAAGAGGTTTCAGAGACCGATGAAGACGCCTTGGCGGAACTTTGCCGGGAAACTGCTATTCGCCTTGTAAGAGTGGAAAGCCAATCACGGGTCATAGTCAACGGAGAAGACGTGAGTGACAAACTAAGGGATGAACACATCGGAATGTTTGCTTCAAGGATATCGGCATTTGGGCGCGTGCGGGAGGCGTTGCTCCCCCTCCAGCATGAAATGGGTAAAGCGGGCAGTATTATTGCAGAAGGAAGGGACATGGGATCAGTCGTTTTTCCCAATGCCGCCGTGAAGTTTTATCTCGATGCTGCATTGAGTGAGAGGTCGCAGCGCCGTTACCAAGAAATTCTCTCCAGATCCGGCAAGGCAGATTACGAGGCTGTTGAGAAAGATCTGATGATAAGGGATGAGCAAGATCGCAACCGAAAATCTGCACCGCTTCGCATTCCTGACGATGCCGTAATAATTGATACAACAGCGATGGACGTGCAGGGAGTTGTTCAGTTAATGCTTGACGTAGTAAGCCAAAAAATCCCGCGGTAATATGAAAGAATATAAAAACGTGCATCAGCTTAAATATGTTAAGCCATCATCTGTGGCCGCCTGATAATCCTACAAAATCCATCAAAGTCCTTGCTATTTGGCAGATCGTGTGCTAGCCAATAAAAGATAAGGATATCGATAATTTTAAATGGGGGGCTGTATCTGAATGGTTAACGAAATTAACTTAACAAACCAACAACCGCAGGAAGATGAAAAAAAAGATGTAAGCGCACCCAGAAACGAGGCGGACAAAACTGAGGCAGCATCGCTTTCGCCTGGTGATGTGGGGTTTAAAGAATTATACGAACAGAGCCTTCAGGATCTGCAGCTTGGGCAAATCGTTACAGGGAAGGTGGTCCAAATTGGCAGTGATGCCGTCATGGTTGATGTCGGCTGGAAGACTGAAGGGTACATTCCGGCCCGTGAAGTGAGAAATGAAGAGGGCATCATTGTCGTCTCCGTTGGTGATGAAATTGAAGTCCTGATCGATCGAAGAGACTCTGATGGAAATCTTGTACTTTCTAGGGACAAGGCTGCTAAAATCAAAGTGTGGGATGATATCCGGCAGTCGTATGATGAAAAGAAACCAATTAAGGGTACCATTACGGAGCGCGTCAAGGGTGGGCTGTCGGTCGATATAGGCGTTGCAGCATTCCTTCCTGGGTCCCAGGTAGATGTTCGGCCAATCCGAGATCTTGAAAAATTTGTCGGCCAGACCTTGATGTTTGATGTGCTGAAATATGACAGGAAAAGAAATAATGTTGTCGTATCACGAAGGGTCATCCTGGAAAGAGAAAGGGAACGTGACAAGAAAAAAACCCTGGAAGATCTAACAGAGGGGAAAATTGTCGAAGGCGTGATCAAAAATATAACGGATTATGGTCTGTTCATAGATCTCGGTGGTATAGACGGCCTTCTGCATGTGACAGATCTTTCCTGGGGTCGCATTTCGAGGCCCGCAGATTGTTTTTCCAAGGGCGACCGCATCAAAGTGAAGGTACTGTCGTTCGACAAAGCCAAGGAACGCGTGTCGCTGGGTCTTAAACAGCTGATGGACAACCCCTGGGAAACGATAACAGAGCGCTATCCCGTAGGTACCGTCACCGAGGGGAAAGTTGTTAATTTGACGGATTATGGCGTATTTGTGGAATTGGAGCCCGGCGTTGAAGGCTTGATCCACATCACCGAAATGTTCTGGACACGTGAAATTAAGCACCCATCCAAAGTACTGTCATTGAGTCAGATTGTGCGCGTCATGATTCTCGAGGTCAACAGCAACACTAAGAGAATATCGCTTGGCCTGAAACAAACTCAAGAAAATCCGTGGATTAAACTGAAGGAAAAATATCCAGAAGGAACGGTCATTCGAGGTGTCATCCGTAATATAACAAATTTTGGGATATTTATTGGGGTTGAAGATGGGATTGATGGCCTCGTGCATGTGTCTGACGTATCGTGGAAGAAAAGGGTAAAACACCCATCCGAGCTGTATAAAAAAGGGCAAGAAATCGAGGCTGTTGTCCTACATATCGATCCGGAAAGCGAAAAGTTTTCGCTTGGAATCAAGCAAATTGAAAAAGATCCATGGGATGAACTTGTAGAAAAATATCCTGCCAACTCTGTAGTGTCAGGGAAGGTAACGAATGTTACGGAATTTGGCGTGTTTGTGGAAATCGAAGAGGGTGTGGAAGGATTGGTTCACATATCAGAGCTCAGCCATAAGCGTGTGAAGGCAGCTTCTGAACTCTATGCGATCGGAGACACATTGACAGCGGTGATCAAAAGTGTTGACCAAAAAAGCAGAAAGATCCGGTTGAGCGTCAAGGACTACGAGGCACCCGTAGAAAAGAATACGACCCCAAGCCAATATATCAACAACCGGGAAAACGTCGGTTCGAGCCTTGGCAAAGCGCTGGCAGATATAAAAATCGTGGATACATGATATATTGGGCAGGAGATCATTTATGAGAAAGCACCCGGTACTGATTGGGTTGCTGATATTGTGCTTTATAGGGCTTGTTTTTTTCATCGCTGTAATCCGTTTAAACCGTACATTCAATGATTCCAAACTGTTTGCCTTGAAAGACAAAGTAGGGGTTATCACGGTTGAAGGGATGATCAGCGATTCCAAGACAACACTCCGTCAAATAGACGAGTTTACCGATGATGAAAGCATCCGTGCCGTAGTAATAAGGATCGAATCTCCGGGCGGCGGTGTTGTTCCTTCTCAAGAAATATACCAGGCGATTAAGGAATTAAGGAAAAAAAAACGGGTCGTTGCCTCGATGGGTTCCTTAGCCGCATCTGGTGGCTACCTCATCGCCTGTAGTGCTGAAAAGATTGTTGCCAATCCGGGCACAATCACAGGTAGCATCTCCACAATTATGCACTTCGCCAATGCTCAGGACTTGCTAAAAAAAATCGGTTTGAAGGCATCCTCCATCCAGAGCGGGAAGTATAAAGATATCGGATCTCCAGCTAGAGAGATGACAGCCGATGAAAAAGCAATTCTGCAGTCTGTCGTAGATGACACGCATGAACAGTTTCTTAACGTTGTAGCGACATGCAGAAAAATCCCCAAAGAGACTCTAAGGAGCATTGCTGATGGCCGCATATTCACCGGCCAGCAGGCCAAGAAAATTGGCTTGGTAGATGAGATTGGTGACCAGCGCTATGCCGTGCGTCTCGTCTCAAAAATGGCCGGCTTAGTGGGAGAACCGGAAACGGTTTACCCAAAAACGCCCCGCCAGAATATTTGGGATTATCTTCTCCAGGGTCTGAAATTGTCACTTGGAAGGCAAGTGGATGACATGGAATCAAGCTATCAGGGCCTCAGTTACCTTGCGGTTCAAAGGTTATGACATATCGAACCCTTCTTCTGGAAAAGCGAGCAGGATATGCGATCGTTATAATGAATCGCCCTGCGGAAATGAATGCTCTGTGCAGGTATGTGCGCACAGAATTGATTAAGTGTTTCGATGTCCTTGAAAAAGATAGGCGCACCAATGTAGTGGTTCTGACAGGCGGAGATTATGTATTTTCCGCAGGTATGGACATTAAGGAGATGGCCATTGTAAAGGACCATGAAGTTGAGAAATATATCCATTCGATCGTTGCCTGTCTAAAAAGAATATATACATTCCCGAAACCGGTTATCGCAGCTGTCGGCGGGATCGCGCTTGGCGGAGGTTTTAATCTAGCATCTGTTTGTGATCTGATTATCGCTTCGGAAAGCGCTATCTTTGGCCACCCTGAAGTGAAATTCGGCATCAATCCCCTGTTCAAGCCAATTAGTAGGCTGGTCGGACTTGCCAAGGCTAAGGAGATCACTATGCTGGGCGAACCGATCGGAGCCCAAGAAGCTTGGCGAATAGGTTTTGTCAATAAAGTCACACCTCCAGAAAAGCTCATGGAAGAAACAACCCTGATAGCCGAAGAGCTGTCCAAACGCTCACCACAGGTGTTGGAAGCGATTAAGAAAGTCTCCCACATTGTGCCTTGGCTGGATGAACACGTCGCTCTTGATATGGAATTTGATATCAGCGCTCTTCTATTTACCCGTGAAGAACGAAAAATTTACATGGAGAAATTTCTGAGAAATATAAAAAGAAGCAAGGCTTGACCCAGACTCTCTTGTGATATATTCGGGGCTAAATGCTATCCCATTCATTGTCCGGTGAGGCAAAATCCCTCAGTTGATCACGCCGCTTCTTATGCTGGAGCTTTTTTAGGGCCTTAGCCTCGATTTGCCGGATCCGCTCCCTAGTCACCCCCATCATTTCCCCGACTTCTTCTAGGGTGAAAGGACCATAATTGCATGCTACCCATGTGCAATTGAAAAACGTATCATTCTTCAAACGCCACTCGCAAGTCATCTCTTGGCAGGGACTCTCAATCGGTAAGCCTTTTTTCTTACATTGGTAATGCATAAGACAATACTTATTCCTTCCGATTTATTCTTTTTTTAAAATATGTCGTCTTCTAGTGAATGTCAACCGGTAAATATCATAGCGAATTGCCTCAAATTAAATGTTACCCAAGGAGTGTTGAATAAAGGATAGTACAACTATAGTACAACGAGCCCAACTGCGCAACATATTGGTCAAAAACCGGGCAGGTGGGCAAAAGTCATTTGTTTCGCGACAAGCGTTTATCCAATCTTCGAAGCCTAAGCAGAAGGGAATTTTTTTCCGTCTCACATATGGATAAATCCCTGCTCAAAGAACTTTCTATGTGAATCTTCGCCTTCTGCATATCACCGATGCGGTGTTCGAGCCATTTTGCGAGCTCTACACGCGCAAACACGTCGCCCGGCTCGTCTGATACCATTCTTTCCCAAATATTTACCGCTTCAGCCCAGCGGTTCTGCCGTTTGTATATTAGAGACAGATGCAACCTTGCTTTCCGGGATATGTCTGCATGGCTGTTCTCTACTAACGGCTTCAGCAGATTCTCGGCGCGTTGCTCCTCGCCGCGCAAAAGGCAAAAATATCCAGCTGCCAGCCGGTCTTCCGGGATGCAGGCATTATGGTGCTCACCGAGAAGCTCTGAAAAGTGTGAGGCCAGCACGGCAAGTGACAGGACATCAAGGCTGTTATGATTCAGGACATCTTCCATGAGGCGGGCATCCCTCTGGCGAAGCCAATCAAAATAACGTTGTGGTATCTCCATGCCGGATATATCACCCGTTCGCCGAATTCCTAGCACGACCTGTTCAATATTGCCTAGACGCCTGTCGTCGAGACGGTGTTTTAAGAGGCTTCGAGCAGGAGGTAGTAAATCTAGGTGGGGCATTTCGTTTAGGGGACATTCGAGCCGGTTTAGGATAAACCGGGCGGTAAGCAGGCTGACATCAAATGCCTTTCCGTTAAAACTGACAAGGAGTTCTTTTCCTGTGACTATTTTCTGCAGTGTCGCCAGTGCCGAGCGCTCCTCTGAGAAATCCCTGGCAAATATCTGTTGGATAATGAAATCATCCTCTTCAAACCACCCCAGACCGGTCAGAAAGATGAATGTACCCGTACCACCGGCAAGCCCAGTCGTTTCGGTATCAAGAAACAGGGCATTGTTGTATTGAAGTGATGATATTGCCGGCGCATTTGCCAGCAGGGCCAGAAGATTCATATCGATGTGACGTATATCGCCCAGAATACGGTTTCCGTGACGGTGAAAGCATGGAAAACGACGGGATATGATTATATGCTTTCCAAAGCTGTTTTCGACTTCCACGGCACCGGGTAATTCGCACAGGTCCATGGGTTTGCCATTTAAATTGCGTGGAGGTTGAGCAGATTTGTCTTTGACTATTGCGCCATGTCTTTCAAACAGGGCAGACAAGCCATTTCGTACCTTAAGGGCATTGCTGGAGGGTAGGATATCATCTACTCCTTCGTTGTTTTTGCTGAGTCTTTTGAGTCTTGAAAGGGTGCTCATCTCTGATGACGTTTTATGCATTATCATGCATGATTATCTTTAGTATTGCCAAGGCCGTTTCTTTTGCCTTTCGACCTACTTCTAGAGTGGGTCCGACACAGGATGGACAACCAGAAACGCATGGGCATCTAGATATCAGTTGGAAAGCTGATGGGAGTGAGCTTGAATGCTGTTTGTACAGAAATTCGGAAAAACCAATGCCTCCAGGATATATGTCATAAATAAATATAGTTGGGTCAAAGATGTCGATAACGGTGTGCATATCATTCGAAATCTGATAATCATCTGAGGTGATTAGCCTTTGGTTTCCTATATGGCGCACAAACCATTTCCCGCTTTTATCTCCCAGGCTCCGGTCCAGGTCATGAATGTCGGCCATGAGGGACATGGCCGACAGATGATGAAGGGCGTATGCCAGCCCCACTAACCCGTCAACGAGGTCTGCACGGGTGCACGGCAAATCCTTCAGCAGATCCATGGGCATGGTGAACCAGTAGCTTGTAGTATGTATATCCTTTTCTGGAAGTGAAACATCCCCATATCCAAGATTTTCGGAGGTATAAAACTTGATTTTTTTGTAGCCAACAACTTTGCGGACAACTTGAACTTCTCCATGCTCTACAACAACATTTCCAGCACGCTTGCTTTCAAACACATCTATAACACGAACATTGGTATACGTCATGGCATCTGTGTAATAATCTACATCGACTTTTCTCACGTAGGCTTTCTTACGCTCCAGATCAAGCCGGTCTACATGGTATTGCTGGGACTCAAGCATATAGATCGCACCCTCATGAACCGTGGTAAATGCGCTATCCCAGTCCACCTCGGCAATGGCCTGCGGCGAACCTGCGTTTGTCTGATCAATAATGACGATGTTTTCCGGGTTGATGCTCCTCAGGCTGATTTCGTCTGCAGGATAGCTTTCCGCCATCCAGTGCCAACGGTCTGCAGACTTATGTATAACGCCCTTATCTTCCAAATAGTTAAGTATTTCTTCAAGATTTTCTCTTCCAAATATCTCTCCCTTCTCGAATGGGAGCTCGAAAGCGGCACTTTTAATATGATGAAGCAGGATCAGCAGGTTATCAGGATTCGTGCGGCAGTACTCAGGAGACTGGGAAAAAAAATATTCCACATTCTCGACGATAAACTGATCTATTGGTGTGCTTCTAGCTATCAATATAGCCAGGCTTTGGCCACAGCGCCTGCCTGCACGCCCTGCTTGCTGCCAGGTGCTCGCTATGGATCCGGGATAGCCAACCATCAAGCAGGCGTCAAGATCTCCAATATCAATACCGAGTTCAAGGGCATTGGTGGATACAACGGCGAGGATTTCTTTCTTCTTTAGGCCGGATTCTATCTGCCGCCGCCGTCTGGGAAGATACCCGCCCCGGTAACCTGCCACGAGGCGTTCTAGGTGCAGCTTTCCCCTTCGAAGATGATCCCTTAGATATTTAGTCAAGACCTCCACATTAAGACGGCTTGTTGTAAAAATGATGGTCTGAATACGGTGATCAAGTAAGGAAGTGGCGAGTTTCCTGGCAGGCGCTAGGGAGGATTGTCGAATCCCGAGCTCTCGGTTGATAACAGGTGGATTATAGAGAATGAACGTTTTCGCGGACGAGGGTGCGCCACTGTTTGCAACAAGAATGGCTGATTTCTCTATAATGTTCTCAGCATGTTCAAGGGGGTTTGCAACGGTTGCGGAACAGCATATGTAAACAGGGCTCCTTCCGTAAAAGCGTGCAATTCTATCCAAGCGGCGGATGACATTGGCGAGATGGGAGCCGAAAACCCCACGATATATGTGCAATTCATCAATGACAACAAACTTCAAGTTGCTGAACAGCTTCTGCCACTTTGTATGATGTGGCAGAATGCCCCCATGCAACATGTCAGGATTGGTAATGACAATCTGGCCCTGACGCCTGATTGCTTGTCGGGCATCGTCCGCAGTATCCCCATCATAGGTGTATGTGCGAATATTTGTTTTTAAATCATTGATTAGCCCCTGAGCATCATTTAGCTGATCCTGGGCAAGCGCTTTGGTTGGAAAAAGATAGAGGGCTCTTGTTTCCGGCTCCAAGAGGATTTTTTGCAAAACCGGTAGGGTGTAACATAAAGTCTTTCCGCTTGCCGTCGGAGTAACCAGTACGACATTGTTCCCCTTCCAAATGTGTTCAATGGCTTCGACCTGATGGGAGTATAGCTTTTGAATGCCCTTGTTTTGCAACGAGGCGAGAATTGCGGGATGAACCCACTCTGGGAACGGTTCATATTTTCCGTCCATTGCGGGGATCTCCCGAATCGATCGCACATTATCCATAAATGCATGGTCAGCCCGCAGCACCTCAATCCATGCTCCAAGATCCAGTTTTGCCATTGACTCCACCCTTGACGATATCAATGTCTTAGGTAACATTACATAATGGCTAAGGCCTTTTCAAGAACATTTCTTGTCTACAGCCGGTATCGATACCGATTGGCGTTGACTTTTACCGAAGTTGTGTTAGTTTCAACGGCATTTAAAGGGATCAAACAGAAAAGGGATGTAAACCATCAAATCGTAATGCATGGGAGGAGGCATGAGAGTTTTCATAAAAAAGGGCCATATCGGGTCACTGAAAATAGATGCTGTTATTGCAATGATCTATGAAGGAGAGGGGATTTCCGGGATGGCACCGGCGATGCCCGGGAAATGTAAAAAGTGGATTCACGGGATATTAAGGAGCAGCGGTTTTGAGGGGAAGCTTTATCAGACCTTGTTGCTCTACCCGCGAAATTTGATTGCTTCACCCCGGGTTCTGCTGGTGGGAATAGGTAAGAAGAAAGATCTATCTCTGGATAAGATTCGCGGTGCGTTTTCCAGGGCTGCTCAGCACCTCAATGCTGTGAAATGTCGCAGTATCGGTGCATCGATAGAATTTGCACCATCCGGATTTGCTGCCTCCTCATCAGAGATTACAGAAGTGCTGATCGAGGGCGCGATCCTTGGCCTTTACCAGTTCGATCGTTTTAAAACGGTCGACAAAGACAAAGGTGTGAAAATCAAGAAACTCTATATTGTGCATGAGCGGACTGACTGTCTGCCTGATATTCGTGCGGGGGCAGCAAGTGCCGAAGCTGTCACCTGGGCTGTGGTATTTGCAAGAGACTTGGTTTCCATGCCTTCCAACGAAATGACACCAAGGATTCTAGCCGGTGAAGCTAGGCAAATGGCCATGGCGAGGGGGATCGGTTTCCGTGAGTTGAATGAAAAGCAAATGAAAAAATATGGAATGGATGCCCTTCTCGGCGTTGCACGTGGCAGCGATGAAGAAGCGAGGTTAATGATCCTCAATTACAGAGGTACGGCAGGCAGTAAACGTCCCGTCGTCCTGGTCGGCAAGGGGCTGACATTCGACAGCGGCGGCATATCCTTGAAGCCGGCAGAAAAAATGGATGAGATGAAATCGGATATGGCAGGGGGAGCGGCGGTATTGGGCGCTATACAGGCAGCGGCCGACCTTCGATTACCTGTCAACATTGTTGGCATTGTTCCAGCGACAGAAAATCTGCCGAGCGGGCATGCATACAAACCGGGAGACATCCTGAAGTCCATGTCAGGGCAAACCATTGAAGTTTTAAATACCGATGCCGAAGGGCGGCTTATCCTCGCGGATGCCTTGACATTCGCATGCCGCTATAAGCCCGCTGCAATTATCGACTTGGCGACCCTCACCGGAGCTTGTATTGTCGCTCTGGGAGACAACGTCATTGGAATGATGGGAACAGACAGCGCTCTGAAGGAGATAATGAGGCATGTTGGAGATATGACCGGAGAACGCGTCTGGGAACTACCTCTCTGGGATGATTACGAAGAGCAGATAAAAAGCACCATTGCCGACTGGAAAAATTCCGGTGGACGGCCTGCCGGTGCAATAACAGCCGGTATGTTTTTGAGTAAATTTGTTTTAAGCTATCCATGGATCCATCTCGATATCGCAGGACCCGCATGGTTGGATAAAGATAAGCCGTATATTCCAAAAGGCGCCTCAGGTGTAGGAGTAAGGCTTCTCGTAGCTTTTCTAAAAAAATGGGTACAGCAAGATCAATCCCTCAAATGAATAGGTCACTGCTCGATATTCGGGATTTATTCACCCAGTTTACAACCGATAAGGGAGTTGTCCGCGCCGTCGATGGCATCAGCTTTACCCTTGAGGCTGGGCAGACGATGGGCGTGGTTGGAGAATCAGGTTGCGGCAAGACCGTCCTTGCCCTGAGCATTATCCGACTGATCCCGCAGCCTCCCGGAAAAATCGTTTCAGGAAATATTATATTTAATGGAAGAGATCTCCTCAGGCTGACCGAGGCAGAATTGCGCACCATCAGGGGTAAAGAGATTTCCATGATATTTCAGGAACCCATGACTGCCCTAAACCCTGTATTCCGTATCGGCAATCAGATTGCAGAAGTTTATAGATTGCATCGGAATCTTCCAAAAAAGGATGCCCTGAGACAGGCTGTCGAATCCTTACGGCAGGTTGGCATAGCTGCTCCGGAAAAAAGAATCCTTGATTACCCTCACCAGTTGAGTGGGGGTATGCGCCAGCGCGTAATGCTAGCTATGGCCATGGCCTGTCAGCCTTTACTTATGCTTGCCGATGAGCCAACGACCGCACTGGACGTGACCATTCAGGCCCAGATTTTGGATTTGATGAAAGAACTCAAACGGCAGGCGGGTATGTCGATCCTGCTTATTACGCATGATCTTGGCGTAATAGCTGAAGCTGCTCAGACTGTTGGTGTCATGTATGCCGGTGTCCTGGTTGAGTTTGCATCGGTTCGTGACCTGTTTACCAATCCTCTTCACCCGTACACTGTTGGGCTGATGGAGGCTGTTCCAAAGATAGGAACTGGTAAAGAGGACCATAAGCTGGCGGCAATTGCAGGATCCGTTCCCACGATGATATCGGCCCCGCGGGGATGCAGATTTCTGGATCGTTGTGTCCGTGCAATGGATATTTGCGTCGAAAAGGAACCGCTTATGATTGATGTAAAGGGATCGCATCGTGTTAAATGCTGGCTTTATGGATGATGGATGACCGAAGAATGACAGAACATCCAATTAATATTGGCAATAAATCAGAATTGGTGGATATGGACCATCCTCTCGTCAAGATGGACCATTTGAAGAAGGTTTTTCATGTCAAGTCTGGATTCCTGGTTGGAAGGGCAGGCCGCGTCATAGCCGTCGATGGCATCAACCTGTCAATCTGTCGGGGTGAGACCTTGGGACTTGTCGGTGAGAGCGGTTGCGGTAAATCAACGCTGGGGCGCCTGATAGCAAAACTGGAACAGCCGACCGAAGGGATAATTTCCTTTAAAGGGCAAGATATCGCGGGTCTTCATGGACATGATCTTCGGAAATACCGAAAAAATGTTCAACTGATCTTTCAGGATCCATACGCGTCGCTGAATCCACGCATGACCGCAGCAGACATTATTGCCGAACCATTGATGATACATGGCAGCAAAGAATCGATACCGGCGGCTGTTAGGAATCTTATGGATCTTGTGGGAATCAATGCAGATCAATCGAAGCGCTATCCGCACGAATTCAGCGGCGGGCAAAGACAAAGAATTGGTATTGCACGTGCCCTTGCAATGAATCCAGAACTGGTAATTGCCGATGAGCCTGTCTCGGCCCTCGATGTTTCGATTCAAGCACAAATCCTAAATCTGATGCAGGACCTGCAGACGAGGTTTTCCTTGACATATCTTTTTATCAGCCACGATTTAAGTGTGGTTTACTATATGAGTGAGAGAATCGCCGTCATGTACCTGGGACGCATTGTAGAAATAGCCGAAAGGGAGGAGATTTTTCAACGGCCCTCTCACCCCTATACAAGGATGCTTCTGGCTTCTCTGCCATCCATGAATTTTGTGGACAGGAAGAGGAGGGCATTTGTATCCACGGATGTGCCTGATTCCATCGGCCCCTCGGCAGGCTGCCTTTTTTATCCATGGTGCGAAATCAGGGAACATCCGTGTACAGTTTCTCCCCCGAGGCTGGTGGCAATAAAGGCCAACCACTGGGTTGCGTGCTATCGACCTTCCGGAGGTTGACAAAACAATGAAAGAAAAAGCAGTTCATTTCTTATCAGATGGCTTGAGCCTAGAAGGACGATTAGCATCCTGCACCAGTACGAAAGTGGCTATCGTCACGCATCCTCACCCCCAGATGGGGGGGAGCATGAACAACAATGTTGTCATAGCCATCGCAAAGACATTCTTTGCCAAAGACTATAGCACATTTAGGTTTAATTTTCGGGGTACTGGAAAAAGCCAGGGAACATACAGTAATGGCCTAGGCGAGCAGCATGATCTGGTTAACGCGATGTCCTTTTTAAATAAGCTGGGGTACGGTCAAATCTTACTTGCAGGGTATTCTTTCGGCGCATGGATAATCAACCAGGCATTAACTGATGATATCAGTGCATCGGCCATCTTGCTCGTTTCTCCTCCCGTGGATTTTCTCTCATTTGATTTTAAGGGATGCGAGGGGAAAATAAGTCTTCTTGTTGCAGGAGATCGGGATATATATTGCCCCCAGACGACCCTTCAGCAAATAGGCAAACAACTCGGCTGCCCTGTAGAAATTATCCATGGTGCGGACCACTTTTACTGGGGAGAAGAGGAACAATTATCGAAGGCCATCTTAAAACATTTTGTGTGACAATATATAAAATCTTTATGATTTCATAACAAAAATATCTTGATTTTTAAAAAAAACGATGCTACGCACGATAGGAATTCCGACCATGTTCATGACCAAAAGAGCATGGGTACAAAGCAAAGGGCACAGAGGGAATTTGGCTACATCAGGAAGTTCAGGCGTGCAATTGACCACCGTTCAGGTACGAATGCGACCTGAGTTTGGTGGTTTTTTTATGCCTGTTTCCGAATAGGCCTGTTCCCGGATTTTTTCAGAAAGGAGGGTTCAAGCGTTGCCAGAAGGTAAGGTGAAATGGTTCAATGAAAAAAAAGGATGGGGCTTCATCGAAAATGATGAAGGGGGAGATGTATTCGTTCATTACACTTCCATCGTTGGCGCGGGGTTCCGCACCCTGCAGGAGGGGCAACGGATCAAGTTTGATATTGAGCAGGGGAAAAAAGGTCCTGCCGCTATCAACGTACAGCCATTATAGCCACTTTAAGAAGCCAGATGGATGCCCTGGCAGTTTCGACCTGCTGGGGCATTTTTTTATGGTGCCGGTTATCACCTGATATGCCACCCCTAAAAATAATTATTATCCTAGGTCCGACAGCTTCAGGAAAAACAAGGATGGCTACTCGCCTCGCTAGGCATCTAGGTGGGGAAATCATTTCCGCAGATTCCCGACAGATTTACCGTGGGATGGATCTCGGAACCGGGAAAGACCTGCTTGACTATACTGTAGACGGCGCGTCTGTCCCTTATCATCTCATCGATATCATAGACCCCATGCATGAATTCAGTGTTTACGAATTCCAGCAGAGGTTCCTTGCATGCATTCAGGAAATAACATCCCGGAAAACCCTGCCAATCATGGTAGGCGGTACTGGCCTCTATATCCATTGCATCCTTCAGCGATACAAGATGTTGCGCATCCAGGAAAATCCTATCTTAAGGGAAGAACTCTCAGTTTATGACATGCCCAGCCTAATAGAAAGGTTTCTGAAAGTCCGTCCTCAGGCTCATAATCGCACGGATCTTGATGATCGGAAGCGGCTTATCCGGGCTATTGAGATTGCGGAATCGTCTGCATTACGGGGAAAAAATGAGCAGATATGTCCGGAGTATGATTGCTTAGTCCTTGGAATCCGCTGGGAGCGATCTGTTCTCAGGAGGCGAATTCAAGAAAGGTTGAAATATAGACTTAATGCCGGATTGATAGATGAGGTCAAAAGGCTGCATGAATCCGGCGTAACCTGGGAACGCCTTGATACAATCGGACTTGAATACCGCTATGTCTCAAAGTATTTACAGGGCCAAATGGATATCCTTGAAATGGAGAAGAAACTACTCACGCGCATTCAACAATTTGCCAAGCGACAGGACACATGGTTTCGCAAAATGGAACGTGCAGGAATTCGGATTCATTGGATTGCCGGGAATGACTATCCTGCTCTTCAATCTGCAGTGGATCAATGGCTGTCGAATCAATAGAAAAGGCATCGGCGTCTTATCTATTAAAACATGCCGCAGATGTAAAATGGCGTCTTGAGCACGGGGATCTTGGCGGTATCAGACAGGCTGTTATCATACCCGTTCGTGCCGAAAAGGAATACCTTTTCGGCACTCTCTTTGCCTTGGCCTCCAATGCGAGGCACGATCTGGATCAAACACTTGTTGTTTGTGTTGTCAACAACAGGGAAATAGATTGGAACGATCGGGAGTTGATATCTGACAATCAGATGACCCTTGCATATCTAAGGGCAATGGTCGCCGGTTTTGTGCCAGATTTCTCGGCTGGAAATGAGGTAACGATTGAATACATCTCAGGAATTCTTCGAAATGGTCTCCGCATCGCCTGTGTCGACGCGTCATCATCAGGCTTGACGCTTTCTGATCGTGATGGCGTAGGTATGGCCAGAAAAATTGGCATGGACAGAACACTTGAAATCATGGCGCATCAAGATAGATTGTCGCCAGACACATTAATATGCCTAGACGCCGATACGCTGGTGGAGGACAACTACCTCTCCTCGATAGGACAATTTTACTTGAATCACAACAATCCAGCCGCCGTTGTTTCATTCGCCCACCAAGATTCCAGAGACGGTGACATTCTGGAAGCGATTACCCGTTATGAGATTTTTCTGCGATACTATACCATCGGCCTGAGGTATGCAGGCTCGCCGTATGCCTTCTATTCAATCGGTTCAACGATCACTTGTAAGGCTTCGTCCTATGTGGCTGTTCATGGCATGAGTCTGAAGCAAGCGGGGGAAGATTTTTACTTTTTGAATAAATTGGCAAAAAACGGTCCTATGGGACACATCACTTCCACAACCGTCCATCCGTCGTCTAGGCCTTCGAGCCGAGTTCCCTTTGGTACCGGACCGGCAGTACAGAGATTTCTCTCCCAGCGCCCAGATAAAAGCACCGTCTACCACCCAGAGATTTTTGATATGCTCAAGAAGGTATTGGAATGTATCAAAAGGAACCCTGTACAATGCCCTGCGGAGATACTCAAAGAGCTGCGGCAAATTCATCCGGCAGTTGTTGATTTCTTCAATTCTCAGCGCTTCAGTGCGAGCTGGGAGCATATAAGAAGCAATTCCGGCAACCCTGCCGTTTTGAGGAGACATTTCCATATATGGTTTGATGGTTTTAGAACCCTGAAACTTGTTCACTATCTTTCCGATAATGTTCTGCCCAAGCAGGAATTATTTTCATCCCTGAAGATTCTTTTAAATAAGTCTAACGCACCTTTCAAGGAGCTAGATTTTGCAAATCCCAGAATGATGCTAGCCGACCAGATTGCCATCCTTGAACACCTCAGGGAGCTAGAAATATCATAGCTTGATCGTGTGATGAATTACCCCTGATTGATCAATTGCTTGACGGGGCGAACTTTTTGCCATATAAAGCGACCGAAAATATTGCTATTTTTGAAGAAAAACCATCTGTTTGAAATCTTTAATTACTCGTCATTAAAAGGGAAAAAATACTATGAAGAAAGACACCATTGTAAAGGTCATTCTATTGGCAGTCATGATATCTTTAGCCTTTTCATTTCTTTCCTGCGAGAAAAAGGAAAAGCCTAAGGAAGCAAAAGCTCCTGTCTCTACTGCGGTGAAACCGACTCCCCAGGAGCCCGTTCCTGCAGCAGGAGCGCAATCTTCTATATCACAGATTCACGGGCCGTTGCCGCAAGTTGCAGGGGATCTGGTTGTTGAGGTCAATGGCGTGAAACTAACCAAAAAAAAGCTTGATGCCGATGTAGAAAGCAAGATCAAACTGATGGAGGGTCAGATACCGGCTGACAAAATCAAGAAGGTGCGGCCAATGGTGCGTCAGCGTCTAATTGAAGATTTTGTCGTCCGTACGATTCTAGCCCAGGAGATAAAGAGAAGGGGGTTAAAGACCAGTGAAAAAGAAACGGATCAAGCCATTGAATCTATGAAACGAAGAATGCCTCCCGGTATGAGCATTGAGGAATTGATGAAAAAAAACAATATAACGCAAAAGGCGTTCCGGGAGGAGGTCCAATTTGGGATTGAGATTAATAAAATGGTTTTGGCATCCATGACCGGTAAGGGGAAACCGACGGAAAAGGAAGTGGAAGCATACTACACAAAGAACAAGGAAAAATTCAAGGAGCCGGAAACGGTAAGGGTTCGTCATATTCTCATTTCCAAGGCCGCATCTGACGATGAAAAACTGAAAAACGAAAAGAAGGCCAAGGCAGAATCCATACGCAAACAGCTTTTAGAGGGGGGAGATTTTGCGGAATTGGCCAAAAAATATTCAGATTGTCCAAGCAAAGATAAAGGGGGAGATCTGGGGATATTCCCGAGAGGCCAGATGGTTAAACCGTTCGAAGATGCCGCTTTTTCACAAAAGAAGAATGAAATCGGTCCTGTCGTGGAGACCGAATTCGGGTATCATATAATTCAGGTCATTGACAAGTACCCCCCCCAAACGACACCGCTCAATGACAATCTGAAAAATATGATTTCGAATTTCCTCATGCAGCAGAAGCAGCAGCAAGCATTTGAAGCACTGGTAAACAAGCTACGACAAAAGGCGGTAATCGCTTTTTATGAAAAGCCGCAAACGGCTCCTGAAGGGCCGCGAAAATTGCCCTAATAGGAGTGTTCAGGCCCCGGGAAATCGCTGCTACGTACCTCTTCGATATATTTTTTTACGGCCTCTGTGATCTGTGGGCCAAGATTTGCATACTTCTTTACAAACTTGGGGATAAACTTATCGAAGAGCCCTAGTATGTCGTGGACAACAAGTACTTGGCCATCGCAATCTTTACCGGCTCCGATTCCGATGGTAGGGATCTTCAAGGCTCCGGTAATTTGTTTTGCTAGTCCAGACGGAACACACTCGAGCACAAGAGAGAATGCCCCCGCATCTTCAAGGATCTTTGCATCTTCCTGTATGCGTTCTGCTGCGGATTTCTCTTTTCCCTGCACCTTATAGCCCCCGAACTGGTGAACTGATTGAGGGGTAAGACCCAGATGCCCCATCACCGGAATACCCGCTGTGGCAATTCTGTGAATCGCCTCCGCCACCTCGCGGCCCCCTTCAAGCTTAACACCGTGTGCCCAAGCTTCCTGAAGAAAACGACCTGCATTGGCCACGGCTTGATCCACGGAGGCCTGATAGGACATAAATGGCATGTCACCGATTACCATGGCTCGCTTAGTAGCCCGTGCAACTGCCTTGGTATGGTGAATCATGTCATCCATCGTTACCGGGAGTGTATTGTCATAGCCTAATACGGCCATTCCGAGGGAGTCGCCCACAAGGATGATGTCGATGCCGGCCTCATCAAGAAGCGCGGCTGTTGGGTAATCATACGCGGTGAGCATCGTAATTTTTTCTCCCTTTGCTTTCATTTCACGAACAACCGATGTGGTAATGCGGTTCATGCCGCCCTGTTTACTCATTATTTCTCACCTCCTTTTAAAATGGCTCTGACCTCTTTTGCCTTCTCTGGAGAAAGATTACGACTGCGCAACGCCAGATCCACTGTCATAATTCCCAACTGAACATACATATTCAGAAGATTAGGGTAATGCTTTCTAAAGGCGTGGATATGTTTTGCAACGGTTCCCGAATCCCCCCTAACAATTGGGCCTGTCAGAGCCATTGTGCATCCCTTTTTTTCTATGTTTGCCAGAGTACCCCGGACAAGCGGTAGAAAAGTAGATCGGCTCTGCTCGGCGCTTAGGCCCAGGGACTGGTAAATTTCCTCAGCATAACTCAGTAAGGTAGTAACATAGTTTGACGCAATACAGGCTGCAGCATGATAAAGAGGCTTCTCCTCTTCCGGTATGATAAATGGCACGCCTCCTAGTTCCTCAACCAGCTTGATGCTCCATTCTCTGATTGCTTCATCTGAGGTGATTCCGAAAATACTGCCGGGAAGATTTAGGATAGCCGACTCCGCATCGGTGAATGATTGGACCGGATGGATACTCGCCGTATGAGCACCGGCAAATCGAGCGCCCGTCAAAACGTCAAGCCCCATAGCTCCACTCATGTGGACAATTTTATGACCCGAGCGGATTGCTCCACCTTGAGCAAGCCGCTCGCATACCTCGTGTATAATGTCATCCGGTGTGGTAATGAAAATGCTGTCAGCAATTGGTGCCATGAATAGTGGATCTTTGAACAGCTTAGCTTTGATACGGGTGGCGGCTAACTCAAGGGCGGCCTGTGAAATATCCGAAAGGGCCGTAACCGTATACCCCTTCAACTGAAGAAGAACGCCAAGAGCTGTCCCGACTCTTCCGGTCCCGATAATGGCAAAACGATCTTTTTCCATGGTCACCGTCTCTGATTACAGGGAGAGAGTAAAAAAGAAATTTGCCGCGGGTGTGTCTGTCCGTCTCAGTCCCATCTCAGAGGATCCAAGCGTTCATGCACTGTTATCATGCCGAACACTCAATATCAATAAAAAAGAGAATATGTCCTCCTTGTGTTTCATGATTAAGTTATATATGGTGGAAGCGATGGAAAGGACACCCATGAAGATTCAAGTTGATATGATGATTTTTGATCTAGATGGCACTTTGATCACTTCGGGGCGCGATATCGCCGACGCTGTCAACCATACCCTCGTATCTTTTGGCCTGCCCGTAAAATCCTATCATGAAATCATCCAATGGATTGGTGATGGGATTCAGCCCCTGATCAGCCGTGCACTAGGTGAGGAAAATAACAGGCATTTCCAGGATGCCTTGGCGATGTTCAGTGATTACTATGAAAAACATATGCTGGATACGACCGTGCCCTATGAGGGGATCCATGAAGCATTGCAGTTTTTTTCTGACACAAAAAAAATTATTTTGTCAAACAAGAGGGTTTATTACGCCAAAAGAATTATTGATGCATTAAGCCTGTCGAAACATTTTGTAGACATAATCGGAGCGGACTCGACGCCTTATAAAAAGCCGGACAGTAGGGTGGTACTGCCAGTGCTCCAAGGTTACGCAGTCAGGAAAGAGAGGGCTGTCATGATTGGTGATGGCGTTAATGACCTGGTGCTGGCAAATAATACCGGTATGGTAAGTTGCGCTTTTCTGGGCGGCTTGACTGAGCCAAATCGATTGCTTGCACTGTCGCCTGATGTAACGTACGAAAATCCTCGGGATCTGATCTATTTGTTTGAATAGTGGTGATCAGTGATCATGAAAAGGAGCGTTTTATCCACAATCAAAAAGAATAATATGCTAGAAGGCGGAGATGGTGTTATTGTAGCCGTATCAGGCGGTCCTGATTCTGTGGCACTGCTTAGCGTGCTCAATGACATGAGAAACTTGCTCAACCTGCGACTGGTGGCAGCGCACCTCAACCATTGCATCCGCGGTGATGCTGCAAAAATGGAGGCGGATTTTGTCACGGAACTGTGCGCCAAAATGCATGTCCCCTTAGAATATGGGGAAGCTGATATACCGCTTTTGCAAAAACGCAGTGGCCATTCACTTGAAGAAACGGCTCGAACAGAACGATACAAGTTTCTGGAAAAAGTTGCACAGCGGCATTCTGCATCCAAAATCGCCTTGGGACATCACCGCCGAGATCAAGCCGAAACCATTATGATGAACATCTTGCGGGGCAGTGGGATCAGGGGCCTGCGTGGAATGACTCCTGTTAGAAACGGCACGTTTATCAGACCACTTTTAGAGGTCAGCAGGGAAGATATCCTCCTCTATCTGCAGGAAGCACAACTGCCTTTTATGACGGATACGAGCAACAAAGATGAAACCTATTTGAGAAATCGAATCCGCATGGAGCTTATGCCACTTCTGCGGAAGCGCTTCAATCCGAGTGTTGAGGAAGCACTGATCAGGCTAGCTGATATTGCCCGCAGGGAAGACGAATATCTAAATGGCATTGTCAAAGAATTGCTGCTTTCCTGGGACCAGTGGCCCATACAAGAGGAAGCCTCTTTTTCGATTTCACGGTTATGTGAGCTTCACGATGCTATTAAAAACAGGATTTTTATGACCATTCTGAATGCTATGTCTGCGGAGGGACAGGGGAATGCCCGAGTACATATTCGGGCGCTAGGCATGTTGTCGGCCCCTGGGCATGGCAAAGGTTCTATTGACCTTCCGGGCGGAATCAAGGCACAGCGAAGCGGCGAAAGGCTGATCATTTGCAAAATGACCATTCCCAAGAGCATACGGCAAGCACAAAAACACCGGATTGCAGGCATTGTCATGCAAACCGCGGAGCGGCCCGTCCAACTTCCCGGTATGCAACCGATTTATGTTCCAATTCCATCACAGGGAATCGGTCTGAAGTTTACCTGTGTGACAAATCCGGGCACCATTGCTGATGACAGTAAACTTTGTGCATCAATCAATTATGAAAGGATTGTACCGCCTGTTTATGTACGCAAACCGATGCATGGTGATAGGTTTCAGCCTTTTGGAATGAAGGGAACAAAAAAACTCAAGAAATATTTCATTGACGAAAAGGTCTCCGGTCTAATCCGAAAAAACACCCTCCTGCTGGTTGATTCAATCGGGATCCTCTGGATCGTAGGAATGCGGATGAGCGAGCGCTGTCGCGTAACGGAACTTACGGGGAAGGTGTTAAAAGTAGAAATAATTTGAAAATTCAGCTAGCTTATTGTAAATATTTTACCTATGTTTATTTAGGAGTGAATCCTTGAATCCATTACAGAAAAATATTGCTTTATGGCTTGTCATCAGCCTCACCTTTGTGCTGCTCTATCATATGTTCAATCAGCCCAAATCATCCCAAGAGAGTCTGATATTCAGCGATTTTCTTGCTCGAGTCGATTCCGGCCAAGTATCGGAGGTCACCATCCAGGGTGAGAACATCACGGGAAAATTATCAGACGGGAAGACCTTTAAAACATATGCCCCAAAGGATACGGAACTAGTGCCGCTTCTGCGTTCAAAAAATGTTCGCATTGGAGCAAAGCCCGTTGAAGAATCTCCATGGTACATGACGATATTGATTTCATGGTTTCCAATGATTCTGCTAATAGGCGTTTGGATCTTTTTCATGCGGCAGATGCAAGCCGGCGGAGGGAAAGCCATGGCATTTGGCAAAAGCCGTGCTAGGTTGGTTACAGAAAAGGCTAACAAGGTGACTTTTTCCGATGTTGCGGGCATCGATGAAGCAAAGGCCGAATTGGAAGAAATCATAGAGTTCCTGAAAGACCCAAAAAAATTCACTCGCCTAGGCGGTCGCATACCGAAGGGGCTGCTGCTAGTTGGCCCTCCGGGGACCGGCAAAACCTTACTGGCGCGCGCAATTGCTGGCGAGGCGGATGTGCCATTTCTGAGCATTAGCGGCTCTGACTTTGTTGAGATGTTTGTCGGTGTCGGCGCCTCACGTGTTCGCGATCTTTTCAACCAAGCAAAAAAAAATGCCCCCTGCATCATTTTTATTGACGAGATTGATGCGGTGGGACGCCACCGCGGCGCCGGACTTGGTGGCGGACATGACGAGCGTGAACAAACCCTGAACCAGCTTCTCGTTGAAATGGATGGCTTCGAATCCAATGAAGGCGTCATCCTCGTGTCAGCGACAAACCGTCCAGATGTTTTGGATCCAGCCCTGCTCAGACCTGGCCGCTTTGACCGCCAAGTATTTGTACCACTGCCGGATGTGAGAGGAAGAGAAAAGATCCTGGAAGTCCATACACGCCGCACTCCGCTTGAGAGTGATGTAGATTTTGCAGTCATAGCAAGAGGTACGCCTGGCTTTTCCGGTGCCGACATAGAAAACCTCGTCAATGAGGCCGCTCTATATGCGGCAAGGCAGGGTAAAGAAAAAGTCAGCCTTTCCGATTTCGAATATTCAAAAGACAAAGTTTTGATGGGCGCGGAAAGAAAAAGCATGGTGATTACCGATGAGGAAAAACGGAATACAGCATACCATGAAGCAGGCCATGCCCTTGTAGCAAAGCTGATACCCGGTACCGATCCCATCCATAAAGTTACCATCATACCTAGAGGCCGTGCACTCGGTTTGACCCAGCAGCTTCCGATCGATGAGCGACACACGTATTCAAAGCAGTATCTTCTGAATAGCATTACGATTCTCCTAGGAGGCCGCGCTGCCGAAGAATTGATTTTACACGATTTCACCACAGGCGCGGGAAATGATATCGACCGAGCCACCAATCTGGCCAGAAAAATGGTTTGCGAATGGGGCATGAGCGATTTGATGGGGCCTTTAAGCTATGGCAAAAAGGAGGAGCAAATTTTTCTTGGCCGTGAATTTGCGACCCATAAGGACTATAGCGAAGAAACTGCTGAAAGGATTGATCGTGAAATCAAGCAAATCGTAACATCCTCCTATGATCAGGCAAAACAACTCCTCACTTTGCACATCGATCTCCTGGAACGGTTGACCGCGAGTCTATTAGAAAAGGAAGTCCTGAATGCAGATGAAATTGACAGTATCCTCGGTTTATCCGGTACATCATCGGATGTCCCCCTTTCAATAACAGCTCCATAGCATAGTGATTTTTTCGAAATTCCGGTCAGGAAAGCTTCAGACATGAAACGTGCCTTCAACATCCGGTGTCTTCATCTGAATTCGGAGGAAGATGCCATTGAAATTCTGCGGCGCGTAGGCGTCGACCCATACGGGTTGACATCCATGCTGCCTAAAATGGAACATCTGAACATCCATATTGAGGCACTGCCCTGCCGAACTGCTAACATTATCAAACAAGAAATGCTGTCCGTTGGGGGAGATGCGGCCGTATCAAGGGACTCCGTCGCCTGTGCAGAAGATGTGACGGAAGTTGTCATTATGGGTACGGTCAAGCAGCTGCGAAAATTTTCTGAAAAAATATTGAATCAGGCCTTTGGTCTGCATACCCTTGCTGAAACAATCGAAGAGGCCCTTAACAATATCAGTAGAAAAAGTCATGAGTTGAAAATGTCCCACAGAAAAATCATGGTGGGTGATCGGCCGCTTCTAATGGGCATCATCAATGTAACGCCCGATTCATTTTCCGATGGGGGGCAGTTTTCGTCATTGGATGATGCATATCGCTTTGGGTGCGGGCTTGTTGAGGATGGCGCGGACATCTTGGATATTGGCGGAGAATCTTCAAGGCCGGGAGCGGAACCTGTGTCCGTTCAAGAGGAACTCAGAAGAGTTATACCTGTTGTAGAAAAAATTGCAGGTGCGGTTAGCGTGCCCATATCTGTGGATACATGCAAAGCGGAGGTTGCGAGGCAGGCACTACAGTCTGGAGCAGAAATTGTTAATGACATCAGTGCCATGAGATATGATCCCGGTATGGCAGACGTTATAGCACAAGCTAAAGCTGCAGTGGTCATCATGCATATGAGAGGAACACCTCGAACGATGCAGCAGGGAGAACTGTCCTACGGATCTCTCCGGGGAGAGATCCTTTCTTTTCTGACGGAGCGCTGTGAGGCTGCCACAAGCAGTGGTATTGCTAACGAATATCTAATCGTGGACCCCGGTATTGGCTTTGGCAAGACGGCAGAGGACAATCTGCGAATTATAAAATACCTTTCAGAATTCAAGGTCCTTGGCAGACCAATTTTAATCGGGCCATCTCGAAAAGCTTTCATTGCCACAATCACCGGTGGTCCCCCATCCAAAAGGGAGGAAGGCACGGCCTCTGCCATAGCCGCGGCCGTCTTGAACGGGGCAAACATTTTAAGGGTTCACCATGTCCTTAAAATGAAAAAAGTTGCTGCAATGGCAAATGCAATATTGAGAGCCTGAGCGATGATTCAAGGTATTGGGCTGGATATTGTGGAAGTGGAGAGGATAAGGAAAATTCTTATGCGGAGGAGAGAAAAGTTCTTAGGGCGCATATTCGCGGAAAACGAAATAGCATATGCCTTCAGAAAACGTTCTCCCGAGATACATTTGGCTGCCAGATTTGCCGCAAAAGAGGCCTTTCTTAAGGCTCTGGGAATAGGCATGGGGCGAGGAGTATCCATGAAGGAGATAGCCGTTGTTTTAGGCCGACTCGGAAACCCCATGCTGGAATTGAGTGGCAAGGCTGAAAAAGTGGCGAGAGAGATGAAGATTAACGCAATTCATGTCAGTCTCTCTCACACCGCGTTTTATGCGATTGCGCTAGTTATTGCCGAGAGGGGAAAATAATAAGCCTTAATAGCCCGACTAAAGCACAAACACCAATGCCGGAATATTTCCGTGGTAATACTTATGAAATATCGGTATGGCTGATAAGGATATGGCTATGAATCATGAAGTGATCACCCTTGTTTCTTCAAGCCCGAACCATACGGTCAATATTGGAAGGTTGCTGGGCAGGATACTCGGGAAAGGGGATATTATCGCACTCGTTGGCGACTTGGGGGCGGGCAAGACATGTCTGGCCCAGGGAATCGCTAGAGGGTTGGACGTACCGGAATATTATGAAATAACAAGTCCCACGTTTACCCTTATCAACGAATATCCGGGCCGTCTGAAACTGTGCCACGTCGACTTATATCGGCTAGATGGCATTGAGGACCTTACGGACACCGGCTACGAGGATATGCTGGACGATGACGGCGTCATTATTATAGAATGGGCAGAGAAAATTCTAAACACACTGCCACCGGAGACATCTTTTATAATCATTACACACTTAGACGAACAAACAAGAAAGATTGAATTATCGATCAATCCAGCATATAGAAGCGAACTGTTGGAGGCATTAAGGGAAAAGGAGTCTGAAAAACATGGCACTTGTTGTCCAGAAGTACGGTGGTACGTCCGTCGCTGACCTAAAAAAGATCGAAAATGTAGCTCAAAAGCTTATCGGCTTAAAAAAAGCTGGGAATGATGTGGTCATAGTCCTGTCTGCAATGGCCGGCGAGACAGATCGGCTGATCCGATTAGCCCATCAAGCGGCTGAAGAACCTAACCTGCGCGAATTTGACTCCCTCATATCCACAGGAGAACAGATAACCGTAACGCTGCTAGCAATAATCCTAGGACGTCTGGGGTATAAGGCTCGGTCCTTTCTCGGTTTTCAGGCAAGAATCGTAACAGACCGAGCTTACACGAGGGCCCGCATTGAGAAAATTGATACCGAAGCGATACACAACGAACTGGAAAAAGGGAGTATTGTCGTTGTAGCCGGGTTCCAGGGAATCGATACAGAGGGAAATATTACAACACTTGGAAGAGGAGGATCTGATACCAGTGCTGTGGCCCTAGCTGCCGCCCTTAAAGCAGATTATTGCGAGATTTATACTGATGTAGACGGGATTTACACGACAGATCCAAATATTTATCAGAAAGCAAGGCGACTGGAAAGAATCTCATACGATGAAATGCTTGAAATGGCCATGACTGGAGCAAAAGTGTTACAGCCCAGATCGGTAGAAATAGCAAAAAAATATGAAGTTCCCGTTTATGTGAAATCCACTTTTATAGATCACGGGGGGACACTTGTAACAAAGGAGGACAAGGAAATGGAAAAAGAAGTGGTATCCGGTGTCACCTATGACCGGGATCAGGCAAAAATTACCGTCGTGCATGTTCCGGATCGCTCCGGCGTAGCTGCTACTCTATTCACACCACTTTCTGAGCATAACATCATGGTAGACATGATTATTCAAAATGCCAGCATAGAAGGTTACACGGACCTCACTTTTACCGTATCAAAAAAAGATCTCAGGCAGGCACAAAAGCTTATAGAGGTGGCAGCAAAATCGGTTGGGGCAAGCAAAGTTGAAGTAGACGACAATGTGGCGAAAATTTCCATTATCGGAGTTGGTATGGTCAGCCATGCCGGAGTTGCCTCCAAGATATTTTCAGCTCTAGCCAATGAAGGAATAAATATCATGATGATCAGCACATCGGAAATCAAGGTTTCATGTGTCGTCAAGGCCAAATATACCGAGCTGGCTGTCATGGTTTTGCATGACGCATTTAAGCTCGATCAAAAATAATGGGGCGTTCGCAGATCCTGAGTTCTTGATCGTTCCTTCCATTCGCTTATCACACACGAAAGGGTTTATATCGAACGATCTTTAGATATCTGAAACCGTCGGGTCAGTTCCATTAATCCGAATCACCCAAGAATCTAAACCTGAGGTGAAAAAATACCTTGCCGCATTCTTACGGGATAATAGCAACATGTGTCAACTCGAAGTATTGAAATTTGTTCAAATAGTTAAAAGGGAAGGTTGGGGTCTTTAAGGACAAGCCTGGCAATTACTGGTTCATCCGGTATCGGTCAAGATAATTCATAACCCGCTGAACATAAATCCTTGTTTCCTGGAAGGGTGGGATGTCCCCATATCGAAGCACCGCACCTTCACCTGCATTATAGGCGGCAAGGGCCAGTTGGATGTCCCCCTTGAAAAGCTTCAAGAGATACCGTAAATAACGAACACCCCCTTCAACATTGCTCTGCGGGTGGAAGGCATCTTGAACCTGAAGGGCACTGGCCGTTGCTGGCATAAGCTGCATTAAACCTCTAGCGCCCTTGGGTGAAACGGCTTGGTGGTTAAAGTTCGATTCAGCTTTGATAACAGCCTTAATCAGTGCGGGATCCATTTTATACTTTTCACAACTTTGCATGATCAACGAGTCATATTTTGTAATATTCTGTGAAATATTGGGGCTGAAATGAACCCGTTTTTCCTTGATCAGGAGCACATAAGGGATATTGGAATCGGTTGGGACGTTTGTTAAATGAATAACGCCTTCCTCATCGACATACTTATATATATCAGCATGTCCGGCAGTCGTAAAACCAATAATGCCGATGAGTAAACCTAATACAAAAAGAAGGTCTCGACATGACATTCCGACGCTCCATTACACCTATGAATGGATAGAATACTATTTGATTCAATAATAGCTAATTTTGCTGTAAAATTCAAGCTTTTTGTTTGAAATCCAATAACCGATATAATATTGTATCGGTGAAGTTGAAGTTTAATGTTCCGCTATATACTTGACACACCATGGGCATAATGGTAGACAACGCCCGACTCAATGGAGGCTTGTAAAACAAGTCGGGGCGTGGCGCAGCTTGGTAGCGTATCTGAATGGGGTTCAGAGGGTCGCTGGTTCAAATCCAGTCGCCCCGACCAGTATTATCAAAGTGCTGAACTAATATAGGAGACCTTTGAATTTTTCAAATTTGATCAGTAATTATTTGCATGCCCCAATTTTTGGAAAATCAGGACAACCGTTTTAAAATGACTGGCTGATAATGATCAAATTTTCCTTTAAGACGGCATTTTAC